>Ga0182021_10005882_pt1 | contig 14580 bp, 15 predicted proteins | sample 612E3MmetaG_FD_120493 | JGI IMG/M metagenome (GOLD analysis project Ga0182021, IMG submission 120493) | Permafrost microbial communities from Stordalen Mire, Sweden - 612E3M metaG (Illumina Assembly) | ecosystem: Environmental > Terrestrial > Soil > Wetlands > Permafrost | place: Sweden... | reverse complement strand
TACAGGGCTCGTAACCTCATCACCATCGAAACGGAAAAGGAAGCCGCTAACCTCTTCAGAAACCGCAAAGAAACCCTCTATCCGTTTCTTATTCTGGGAAGCGGCAGTAACATATTGTTTACATGCGATTATGACGGAACAATTTTGCACACGGATATTAACGATATCAGAATTGAAGAAAAAAATCCGGAGTACATAATTGTATCAGCAGGCTCAGGAGTGATATGGGACCATCTTGTTGAATGGTGTGTAAATAATGGTTACAGCGGCCTTGAAAATCTGTCTCTTATACCCGGTACAGCAGGAGCTTCACCCGTACAGAATATCGGAGCATATGGTATTGAAGTGAAAGATTATATTGAAAAAGTCCGGGCTGTTTCAACTGAGGACGGATCGATAAAAGAATTTCTTAAAGCGGATTGCGGGTTTGGTTACAGGAACAGTATTTTCAAGACCGATAATAAAGGGAAATACCTGGTAACCAGGGTATATTTCAGGCTGGGATACGGATCATTGTTTCACTTAAATTATGGTTCCCTTGAAAAAGAGGTAGACAAACTTGGTAAAACGACAGTTAAAAATGTAAGGCAGGCAGTCATAAATATCAGGAAAAGCAAATTGCCTGACCCTGAAGTTATCGGAAATGCAGGAAGCTTTTTCAAAAATCCCGTTGTTACCACTGCCGTTGCTGAAACTCTTAAAAAGAAATTTCCGGATTTGCCGGTATTTGATTACCAGCAAGGTTTTGTTAAACTGGCTGCGGGATGGCTAATAGATCAATGCGGATGGAAAGGAAGACGGATTGGCGATGCAGGTGTTTATGAGAGACAAGCTTTAATTATAGTTAATTACGGGAATGCGACAGGAATAGAAATATATGACCTTTCTGAAGGAATTAAAGAATCTGTCAGGCAGAATTTCGGAATTGAACTTGAACGTGAGGTTGAAGTGATAGGAACTATTTGAATATTTTCCTTTTATCAAGCTCTTTTTGGTATAAAGCAGCGTAATGATTATGCTCAGTCAGCGTCCTTGAAAAATTGTGATATCCGGAAAAATCAGCTTTTGCAGCAAAAAACAGATAATCGTGGTCCTCGGCATTTAAAACAGCCTCAATGCCTTCAACCGATGGACAACCAATCGGCCCAGGAGGGAATCCGTTGTGTTTATAGGTATTATAAGGGGAATCTATCTCCAGGTATTTATAGAGAATTCTTGTTATTGTAAAGTCATTTAAAGCAAATTTTATTGTCGGACAAGCCTCCAGCGGAATTCCTCTTTTTAATCTGTTAAGATAAACTCCGGCTATGCGTGGCTTTTCATCCTTTTTTGTAACTTCATCATCAATTATAGATGCCAGAATTGATACTTCAATCGGATTAAGATTATTTTTTTTTTCTTTTGCCAGTCGGTCCGCATTCCAGAAATTCCTGTATTCCTGAAGCATCCTTTTGTAAAATTCATCAGGACCAGTGTTCCAGTATACTTCATAAGTATCTGGTATGAACAATGCTATAAGATTTTCCTTATTAAATCCATCAGATCTGAAGTTTGATTCATCCGAAAAAAAACTGATTAAACTTATAGAATCGGCTTCAATCTGTTTACCTATCTTACCAGCCAGCTGGTTAAGGGTTCTTATATTATTAAAAGTGATTTTAACAGGTGATTGTCTGCCCGACCGGAGAAGGTTGATTAATCCGTTGTAGCTTGTTTCATTCTCTATTACGTATCTGCCGGGTTTTATCAGGGCAGGATAGTTCTTTTTTTTTGCAACCCAGTCAAGGATTTTCAGGTTTTTTATTTCAAGATCAGATTCAAGAGTATCAAGTACTTGATTATATGATGAACCTGTTGGAATATATATAACCTGTTTATTATGAACAGTAGTTATACTAACACCAAAAAAAGTTCTGAATAACAGATATATTACAAGAAGAACGGAGAGGCCCAGTCCCGGTAAAATATAAATTAACTTTTTCTTGTTCATTGTCTTTCAGCCAGGCTGCAAATTTAGAGATATTGTTGGAATGAAAAAATTACCTTAACTCAAATTTATTTATACATTTGCTCTTATTGTTTAACAAATTAATATTCAGCAAATATGTCGACATCAATGTTACTGATTCTACTGGCTATAGGCGTTGTTACAGGGTTTATGGCAGGTATGCTGGGAATAGGCGGTGCAATAATTATGACCCCTGCCCTTGTGTTTATCATGGGATTAAGTCAGGCTAATGCCCAGGGAACCAGCCTGGCTGTGATGCTTCCTCCGATCGGAATTATAGCTGCCTATAACTACTATAAAGCAGGATTTGTAAATATTAAATTCGCTCTTATACTTGCAGTTTGTTTCCTGGTTGGTTCTTACTTCGGATCAAAGATCGCTGTGAATATACCTCAGCATATGCTCAAAAAAATATTCGGGTTACTTTTACTCCTGGTGGCAGCGAAGATGCTTTTATCGAAATAGATCCTGTGCCCCGGAAAACAAAAGCTCTCCTTTACCGGGAAAAGAGAGCTTTTCTACAATAAATATTTTTCTAGAACATCAGTCCAACGCTGAACAAAAACGCATCAGCCCTGTCATCAAGATTAAATTTAGTACCTGTCAGATTTTCTATCTGATTCTGGTATTTTTTAAGACTTCCTTCATATCTGATATCGAATGTCAGAGTTTTAAGCAGATCAAATCCCACACCAGCCTGATAACCAAAAGTCATTCTGCTGTACATTGCCTTATAATCGGTATCAGTAATTATGTCTTTCGGAGAATTAATAAGAAGTGAAGCTGCCGGTCCGGCATTAAGACGAAGAGGACCAAGTTTGAAACCGAGCATGACCGGGATATCAAGTTTATTAAATTTCTGATTCGCTATAAAGGCAGCAGTTGACTGGCCGGTTGTAACATTTGTAACAGTATATTCATTTGTTCTCGTCGCTAATAAAAGTTCGGGTTCAAGGTAAACACCAAAAAGGGTAAGTCTGAGAAATACGCCTCCATTAAAGCCATATTTTGCAGAGGATATTGCGTCAACAGTATAAGCGGTGTTTCCGGAGGTAATCGTTTTCAATGATGGCATGTTAAGGTTGGTTGTACTAACGCCTGCCTTAATTCCAAATTTGATCTGGGAAATCGCAGGAACTGAAATCAGAACTACCAGGGCAATTACAAGAAATTTTTTCATATTATCAGGTTTGAGTTATAAAAGAATTAATAAATATAAATAAAATTAAACAGACATTTTTTTGGAAAAGGCTGTAAATAAGTTGCATTTGTATGCATACTCACATTCTCAGTCATTAGCATAAACGTAAATCCGTTTCAATTATTTTGCAGAAAGTGCAGCAAAAATCACCTTTTTCATCTGTTCAAATTCCTCCCTCTGGTACAAACGCGTCAGAAAGATAATTTTACCGGTCTTGTCAATTATCACATTTCTTGTCACCCCGGCTTCTTTTTCAGCAAAAAGTCCGAAAATATCAGCTCCGGGATCAAGGGCAAGCGGGTAAGTGACACCAATATCTTTTTTAAATTTGATAACTTTCTCAGATGGCTCATCCCTATCTATACCGATAACCATCAATCCGGCTGACTTTTTTTCCTGCCAGATTTCCTTTTCAATAAAAGGCATCTCGGTTCTGCAAACACTGCACCAGCTTGCAGTGAACTGAAGCATAACGACTTTGCCTCTCAGATCAGATAATTTATAGCTCTTCCCATCTGCTTCTTTTATCGTAAAATCGGGGGCATTATCTCCTGCTTTTACAAGATATCCATTTGATAATGCTGGTTTTACCTGGGATAAAGAACTACTGAAATATACTGTGATCACAAATAATGTTGCTAATATCTTCCTCATGAAACTGTTTGTTTTAAAAATTCATCAAATATACGCAGAAATAAATAAACCGTAATTGGCGTCTAAACAGCCTGGATAAAAAAGTTATTCTTCTGGATGGTTTTAAATATTCTAAAGAAATGCAGCAGTTCACCGGAAGGAAATATTATTTTTAAACTTTATTCTCTTATTTCTTTTGAATTACGATAATAAATATTTGCCAATGAAACCAATTTTATTTTTAATTCAGATCGCTCTTCTCGTTGCGGTATTTCCGAAAGTTCAGGCTCAGGAAAAGCAGGACAAAAAGCTACGTATTATTATAATTGGAGCTCATCCCGATGACCCCGATAAAGTTGGCGGAACAGCTTATAAATGGGCCCAGATGGGTTATAATGTATTAATGGTCTCACTCACAAACGGCGATGCCGGTCATCAGACTATAAAGGCGAAAAAGCTGGCAAAAATCCGCCGTGAGGAAGCCAGAAGAGCCGGGGAAGCTATCGGGGTCAGATACATTACTCTTGATAATCATGACGGACAACTAATGCCTACTTATAAGAACAGGTTGCAGGTCATAAAACTTATAAGGGAACAAAAAGCAGACATCGTTATTTTTCCCCGTCCTTATGATTATCATCCTGATCACAGATATACCGGAGTTCTTGTTCTTGATGCTGCTTATATGGTAACCGTCCCTACCATTCTTCCGAAGGTACCTTTTCTTGAAAAAAATCCATTGTTCCTATTCATGAGTGACGGGTTTATTCATCCTGAAGCTTTTACAGCAGATGTTTGCATCGACATTGATGATGTGATTGAAAAAAAGATAGATATGTATCATCAGCACAAATCGCAGATGTACGAATGGTTGCCCTTTAATGCAGGCAAGCTTGACCAGGTGCCTGTTTCCGACGCTGACAGAAGAATCTGGCTGGGGAACGCCAGAAAAGGTTCGTCATCTGCTGCTCCCTACCGGGATAAACTGATCGAACTTTACGGAAGTGAAAAAGGGTCAAAAATCAACTACTGTGAAGCCTTTGAGGATTCAGGCTATGGCGCCAGACTGACTAAAGAAAACATGACTTACTACTTCCCGTTTCTGAAAAATCAATAAATTGGTTAGGCCTTTTATTGGCATGATATTTGGATAATTATATATTTAAATATATTGCCATGAAAAGATTATTGATCATAATAACAATAGTGGTGCTGATATCGTCGTGTGCAACCACAAATGAGACAAAACCATCAAAACCTGAATCACGGAAAGATGAAATAGCCAGTAAGCAGGGAGAAATTACGCAGGCTGTTGAGTCGAGAAGATTTTTAATAAAACTGGACAGGCTTTATTTCTCCCACGGAGGAGTAGTTGATCTCAAACCAAGATCTAATTATATTATTATTGACGGGAATACTGCCGTTATCAGAGCTGCTTATCTTGGACGACAATACGCAATCAGACCTATAGCCGGAATTAATATTCATGGAAAAGCTGTTGATTATCAACTTACAAAAGACTTACCAAAAGGAACTTATAAAATAAAAATGCAGGTTACAAACGGACCGACCAGATCATTTGACGTTTTCCTGAAGATCAGTAAAAATGGTTCGTGCAGTGCGTCAGTTACCAGTCTTGTTATTGATTACCTGAACTATTCCGGGCAGGTTGTACCTTTAAAAGATAATATAAATAATACCCCTCAACCGGAATTGACTCAGCCAGGAAATGATATATAACAAATTTCCCGGTTAAATACTGCTACTGATATTCTATATACTGGCTGTTCTGATTTAATTCAAGGAAATCATCACCGGTTTCCCGGTAACCAAATTCAAAGCAGTAATGAAATTTCTGACCCTGGGATGTCTCGATCATGTGAGTAAAAAAGCTGAAGTTATATCCAAGAGCGAACAGTGCATCTTTATGAACTTTGACTTTACCTTCAGAATAAAGGTCTGAAAGGATTCTTCTGTTCTTCCTCAACAACCCGTGAACATTTCTGACAAAATTGTTTGAATCGCGGTTCAGCTTGTTGTTGTAATTATTCCGGCACTGATCAGAACAGAACTTTTTATCGGTACGGCCACGTAATACATCGCCGCAATTGCTACTAATACAAATGATATTCGTATATTTGTCGAATAGCAAAACCAGATAATATGAAAACCGCAGTTCAACAATCATATAATCAGAATGATAAATCTTGTGTGGTATATTACAGAGTTTCCCGAAGTCACCAAAAAGACCTACGACAGGAAAATGACTGTATTCTTGAATGTAAAAAAAGGGGTTATACCATAGTTGAAACATTCAGAGAGAAGATATCTGGCAGAAAGAGAAAACGCAAAGAAATGTCAGCGTGCTTGGACTTTATATATGCCAATAATATAAAATATATTGTTTGCTCGGAATTGTCACGTTTAGGCAGGACTCTGGAAGTGTCAACAATTTTGGATGAACTTACTCAAAAACAAATCTGTATTATCGCATTAAAAGAAGAACTGCAAACACTTAATGACGATTTTACCAAGAATGACAATCAAATTTCATTAGCACTTTTTGCCATAAGTAACGCAATTAAAGAAAGTAGTAACCTTAGTTATCGTATTAAGTCTGGCAGGAATGAAAGAGTTATAAATAACGGCAGTTGGACAGGTGGGAAATATTTACCATACGGCTACACATCAATTGAAAAAAAATTAGTCATCGAACCATTGGAAGCTGAACGGGTCAAGATGATTTTTCAAAAGTATCTCAGTGCGTGGGGTGCAATAAAAATAAGTAATTGGTTGAATATGGAAGGAATTCCGACAAAATTAGGTCTTAAATGGGACAGAGCAACCATTAATCAAATGCTGAGCCATACGATTTACATTGGTCAAAGACAATGGAAAAGCGAAAAATTGGACACACCCGATTTGCGGATTATTGAAGATGATATTTATTATGCCGTACAGAAGCGGAGAAAAGAAAGAAAAAACCCTGATCAGACATTCAACAAACTGAAAAAATACACTTATTTATTTGATCGTGGTATTATTGTTTGTGGTGTATGTGGTCGAAAATTTAGCGGTTTAGGTGGCTTGAATAAGTATAGTTGCGACAGTGGCAAGTATACTAAATGTTGCGGCTGTGAAAGCGTAAATATGGATTGGCTTGAGGAAAATATGCAGGTTTATCTATTACATAATTGGTCTGACTTAATTAAGAACAATACAGAGATAGAAAAACAGGGCGAAAGACTTGAAATTGATTTGAAGCTACTTCAACAAGAGCAAATAAATGAGAGTAGGAAGCAGGTAAGATACAGTGAAATGTATGCAGAAGACCGACTAACCAGAATTCAATATGATGAAAAATATAATGCTTGTCAGGAAAAATTATCTAAGATCGTTGATGATATTGTACAAGTAAGAGAACGAATACAGGAAATTAAAACAGCAAAAGAAATATCAAAGACCATAAAATTCAAGATTTTAAATAAATATATGCCACATCCTGACAGCGTGGAATTTAATAAAGAAGCTATAATTAACGAAATGAATAAACCAGATTTTAAAGGATTTGCTTTCAATCCAATAGATAAAGAAACCCTGTACAAAGTTATAAAGAGGATAACAGTCAACAAGAGAACAAAAGAGGGTCAGTTAATTGATGTATGTTTGGTCAATGGGAAAGAGTTTCAATTGATATTTAAGCCGAAAAGAATGACCATTTTAAAATGAAAGTATATTAAGAAAAATGAATTTCTGGAATGAAGAATAACATGATTGTATTTTAAGAAAATAATTGTCACGAAGTGAATCAAACCAAGATAGAGTGAGTTCGGATGGTATTATTGTCAAAGTATTTGTTTGGAATCGGATATTTCAATAATTTGAGTAAAAACATTCAGTTTTTTGGGTATTTTGTTTTTATAGAATAATAATATACAGGCAATTAATAACATTTTTGCCTCATCAAATTTCATTATGAGAAACTAAATTCTAAAATGTGGAGTTTTGAATTTAGTTCACTCCAATCTATTAAATTTTACCTCATCAGTTTTCGTCAGATAAAGCCATAAGTTAAAATGGGGTGAATTAAATTTATTTGACTTTGGTTTTATACTGGTGTAACTTGCATCATATTATTGATTAACAGTTATTTGTTTTATCTATTAACCAAAACCCAATCTTATGAAAACAGGACTTATTTTTCTGGTTTTGCTTATTGTCTGTTTTTCATGCGGAACAAACAATAAGCCTGTATCTGATGCTCAAAAAGAGAAAACAAAAGGAGAAGTAAAAGAAGCAGTAACTATTTTTTTTAAAGGATGCGAAGAGGTAAATTTTGACATGGCTATGAAACCATTTTATGATTCGCCTGATTTTGCTTACATTAACAATGGTTATGCATTTAGTTATAAAGATTGTAATGATATCTTTCGACCAGTATTCAGTTCAATGATAAATCAGAAGATTACAATACTGGATGAAAAATATTCATTTCCTGATAATTCAACAGTCTTTTATTCTAACCATTGCAAGTCTTTAACAAATTACAAGGATGGTCATGCTATTCTTCAAGACCCTACTGTAATGCTATTTATATTTAAAAAAATCGATAATTCATGGAAAATTATTTATGGAGTTGAATCCTACATTGAGAAGAGTGTAAACAGCGAAAGTGCTAAAGGACTTAATCAGGCAAAGTTACTTATGAATTGGGTTGGAAATTTTGAAGTACCCGCAGGTAAAGATACAACTGAGTTTGTGCAGTTTAAAAGTCTACAGGAAAATAAGGTTTTAAGTCTTTATGCTAAAGTAATATCAAAAGGGAAAACATTATTTGAAGAAACGGGGTTTTGGGGATATGATGCTGCAAGCAATAAAATTGACCTTTCAGTCATAGTTTCCAATGGGTATGTTTATCATTACATTGGTGAATTTACGTCTTCAAATGTACTTGAACTATTCGATGTCAATAGGGCAACTGGTAACAAGTTCATTATGGAACGTTTATCTGACAATGAATTCAAAGAAACAGCAACTTTTAACAACATAACAACCTCAAGAATCGGAAAACGTGTGAAGTAATTTTGAATCAATAAATACTAACTGTCACAGTTTATTGATATGCCCCAAGATTTAGGATTTTGGGGCATATCATGTTTTATAATATATTAATATACTGTTATATAGATTGCATTCTGCCTCATCTTTACTCATCAGTTATTATATCTAATGAGGGGGTATTTTATAAAATGCATATGTAGATAATAATTTATAAAGATTCAAGTAACATAGAAGTTCTAAATCAGAACAATACGTAAAAAACTTCAACTCTCAAAATCAAATACAATTTACATCTGGAAATTTCTGGCACTTCTATTTTTATATAATCAAAAAAATAATCAGAATATTTTATTGCATGTCAATCTTCCCCATAATGCACATCCAGCCAAATGTTGCTATAATATAAAATATGGTAAGTTTAATTTCATTCACTTAAACCAATATTCCCTACTATTTGCAACATACTATAGTGCTGTAAATGCCTATTTTTCAATGCTAAACATTTCAATTCATTAAGATTTATTTGACTGGTGTCAGTGTCTTTCATAACTTTACTCATATAATTGACATCCAGTCGTCTTAGTTATACATTCACTAAAATCCAATGAAATGAAAAGGTATTGTTTAACAGCCACACTTGTAGTATGTTTTCTATTCTGTTTGAATGGAGTACTGGCACAAACCACTCAAACGAAACTTAACCAAATCGAATTACCTCAATTATCCCTTGAACAGAAGTTAGAACGTGCTTCGAGGAATATATCCAGCAGAGAAATTGTTGCTATAGCCTATGCAAAGTCATTAGGAAAGACTGCAGAGGATTTTGGTAAATTCATTGGAGAAAAAACTGCATTTTTTTGGGCAGATATCAAAGGTAAAGGCGCAGTACCTTTTGTGCAATATTGGTATAGATTTCTTCAAACTGATAAAAACTCAAAAATGGAGATAATAAGTGTTTCAGATAAAACTGTAAAAGCGAAAATGACAGTATATGGAGAAAATAATCTTAAATCTTATTCAGACCTTGGTGTAACTCTTGAAGAATATGCGAGTTTTTATGGTAAATACGCAGAAACATTAGCAGTTTATCTGGGACTGGAGTATTCACAAAAATTTGAAGATGGTTGGATAGTCTTTTCGGTGACTGAGAAAAAGTAGATACAACTTTTATCAACAATAAACCTGCTAATACATCTACTTGGACACGGGTAAAATAGTGACTCATAATTTAAATCCAGTCAAATGAAAACATTTTGTGTAACCATTATGATTGCTGTATATCTATCTCTTCTTCCTAATGGAATACGGGCACAGACCACACAAACAGAATTCCCAAAAGCAGGGTCTGAATATAATGTCTTGGAGGCTTGGTCTGGAATCTGGAACATTCAAGGAGAAGCACGAGATAGTATATCTGCACCCTACTATCATGTAGATTGGACTCTTAAAGGTCAAAGGATTTTAAATGGCTATGCAGTCGAAATATTTCACCAATGGAAAACAAAGAACTTTATACAAGATGGGGTTGAGATAACAGGTTACGACCCTAAAAAGAAAGAATGTTTGACACATATTTTCTATAATGATGGAAGTTGGTTAAACTCTACGCCTGTATTTACAGGTAAGAGGACTTGCATAGAGAACGGGACTACTTATTACCCAAATGGGAAATCTGACATTTGGCGATGCACTTGGAATTTCAGTGATGATTGGATGTCCTTGACTGTTAAATGTGAGAGTCTGAAAGATAGAAAATGGTTGACGTTATGGGAGCTAAAAGGGACAAAGGACAATAAAAAGTGATTAAAAGAGTGTAATGTATTAATATACATATAATTAATTATACTATGCTGCGGTATATTCGCATAAGAAGACTATATTATAAAATGTGGTGGTAAATTTGTTTTTAAATAATTGTATAATAAGTATTTACTAATATTTATAATCGCCATAAATTCTAAAGATTGCCATTTCAGGATTTTTTTTAAGAATTTTTTACACTTCAGCTTTCGCTAACGTCATTAGCATTTCCCAGAATTCGTTTTTATTGTAATCCTGCAAATCTGCTAAAGTGCTAACAATTCCATTTTTAAGATTTCTGAAAATTTTTATTATTTTTTCAATGGTCTTATAAAAAGCGGGTATTCAATTTTGACCCTGATTTTATATTTTTTGAAAAAAATTTCTATAAATAAATTTCGAGTATTTATTTATAGGCTCAGGAAAAGTGTCTGGAAATGCATTTAAAGATTTATCTGAAAATAATCTTGGCAAATCTAAAAATGCAAGAGAAGATATAATTGGTTGACCCACACTGTATTAGGCGGGGAGGGCATACCAATTTACCAGAGGGGGGGATACTAAAAATCTGATTATGTGTACATTATATAAATAGATTGTCCGAATATGAAACTTCAAGATAAATACCCTTATGACTCAAGCATCGAAGGACTTAATGACATATTCCACTCAGTTGGTATTGATTCATTTTATATAAATGCAGAATGCATATTGGCTACGAACCATATCATTACCATAGGGAAAACATATATCATTGTTGATACTCCTATAGCAAAGGGTGTCAAAATGTATGATGTTAAACTGTTGGATGTTCTTTATAAAGCTGGTGTAATAAATATGATTGTACGAGAAATGTCATCACATAAAAAATATAATATTAAATATCATATAGAATGTCCAGAAAAGCATTGTACAAGGTTGCTAATTGATTTGAATTATTTCATTGATAAATTGAATGCCAATGCAATAAGACAGTATTGTGGGAAGTGGTCGGATGCTAAGAATAACCCTGATGCTTAGATTAAACCCAGACTAAGCCATGATGATCTGTTGGACTTTGATTATTCATAGTTATGAAAGACGAAATAATAAATAACAATAATTCTGAAGCCAATATCAACCCTGTGCTTCAATATTTACCAGATCATAAGGTTTATCTGAACTTACCATGCATTCTAACGCTAAATAAACCTTTGCGAATAGGAATGCCTTATATGTACAATGAGGGTGTGAAAACGTTTCCATTTAGGCTTCTTCACATCTGGGATGCTGATGGTTTTGTGTACCTCTCAATTCAAAATTTGAATACAGGTCAGGTTTATAAAATATCAAAAAATTTGAAGCATGATCCTGAATATTGTTCGTGGGAAATTGCTTCGCTGGAATATTTGATGAATTTATCAAAAGAAAGAGGTGGTACTATCTAATTTGTCTCGCTGCATCTCCTCGTACAAAAGAATGAATCTCATTGTACGTAACAGCATTCAAACATCAGTCTTATTCATCTCCTGTTCGATAGGGAAGTCATTCGGAATCTGATGATTAATTAAATAATCTTCCTGACAAATTTAAGTCTTAAATACAAACAAAATGATTTATAATAATTTTATAAGATCATATTTAGATTGCCCATATAAATTGTATTTATTACAGCAATCTAAAATTGGACAAAGCAATATTTACATCGAATACTATGCACGTTTGGAAAATAGTATTAAATCCGATATTATAACTAAAAAATATCACAAATTCAAGAACTCCTCAGAAGGCATTATTATTAATGATAATGCTATTGCAAACAATGAATTCATCATAAATGGAGTAATAAAACATGCTGATTATGAACTGCAATTTGACGTTATTGAAATTCATAAAACCATCGATAGGAAAATTATAATCATTCCAATATTTATTTACGAGAGAGAATTTGTTTCGAGAAATCAAAAACTATTTATTGCTATTAAATCCTTAAAGGCTGAGGGATTGCTTAGTACTAATATAAGTTATGGAATAATAATAAATGGATGTCATAACAAACAATCTAAAATTAAACTTATTAATTATAAAAGAGAAGCACTTATTATATGGCAAAAAATAGAGCAAATAGTTAATAATAAACTAATTCCAGAATTTAGAAGGATTAAACATTGTCAAATTTGTGAATATGATGCGATTTGCAAGAATTATGCTATAGAGAAAAATGACTTGAGTTTATTAAGCGGAATAAGTCCACAGGAAATTAAAAAATGGAATAGTAAAGGCATTTTTACAATAAATCAACTTTCATATAATTTCAGACCGAGAAGAAAAAGAAAACAAAATATTAATTACCATCCAAGAAATATTACTGAACTTAAAGCATTAGCCATTAGGGAGGATAAAATATATGTCTATGAGACCCCAAATAATTTAAGTAAAACATCTGTGGAAATATATTGGGATATAGAAGGTATACCCGAAATCAAATCCTATTACTTAATCGGAATATTGATTGTTAAGGATAATGAGGTAGATAGATATCAATTTTGGGCAGAAGACAAAGAAAAAGAAATTGATATATTTTATGACTTCCTTAAAATATTGGGGAATTATGATCAGTATAAATTATTTCATTATGGAATATATGAAGTTCAATATTTGAAATATATGAAACAGAAAGTTGAAAAATTGGAACATAAAATCCTGATAGATGAATTAATTGAACATAGTGTTAATATTTTGACATTTTTTAATTATAATATTTATTTACCGATATATAATAATAGTTTAAAAGAAGTTGGAAGTTATATCGGTTTGAAATGGTCGGATAAAGAGGTGACTGGAATTAATAGCATAGTTATTAGAAGAGAATGGGAGTCCACGAGAAAATCCGCATTAAAAGATAGGTTGTTGCAATATAATTACGAAGATTGCTTTAACCTTTTTAAAGCAAAACAATTTATTGCCAGAATTATAGAAAATAAAAACCAAAAGGTGGATTTCCAATTTAAAATTGAATATGAAAAAGCGAATGAACAGAATACAACATTCGCAATTTTAAATGGAGTTTTTGCAGACCCTGATTTTGAACTAATCAATAATTGCTCATATTTTGATTATCAAACTGAAAGAGTTCATATCAGAGAAAATATCAGGACTAAAAAACCAAAATCACCATCAAAAAGGTTTAATGGTTCAACAAATCAAAAAATAAATATTGAAGTTAAAAAATGCATTTATTGCTTAAAGAAAACTATTACCAAAGTAAGTAATGAAAAAACAAAAAAAGTTATAGATATTAGGTTTCATAAAACAGGAGTCAAAAAATGGATAACTAAATACGTTACTTATGAATATTATTGTTCTAACTGTATTAATTCATTCATCCCAAGAGGATTCAGTAGGATTAAAGAACATTATGGACATAGTCTTAAAAGTTGGGTAATCTATCAACATTTTGTAAATCTTTTAAGTTTTGAAAAAATTATTAAAAACATCGAAGACCTATTTAAACTCTATCTAACTAATGCATCTGCTCATGCATTTAAGAAGTATTTTAGAAGTTATTACAGAGAAACGTTCGAGAGTTTATTGTCCAAAATCTTAAAAAGTGCTGTTATTTATGTTGACGAAACTCCATTCAAATTATTGACTGGCGAAGTTTATGCTTGGATATTTACAAATGGTCAGGAAGTGGTCTCAATTTTTAAACCTACAAGAAAAGGTGATTTTCTGAAAGAAATGCTAAAAGATTTTAATGGAGTTATAGTTTCGGATTTCTTTTCAACTTACAGTTCATTGGAGTGCAAGCAGCAAAAATGTTTAATTCATTTAATAAGAGATTTCAATGACGATTTACTGAAGAATCCATATGATATTGAATTAAAGCAAATTACTC
>Ga0182021_10005881_pt1 | contig 14580 bp, 7 predicted proteins | sample 612E3MmetaG_FD_120493 | JGI IMG/M metagenome (GOLD analysis project Ga0182021, IMG submission 120493) | Permafrost microbial communities from Stordalen Mire, Sweden - 612E3M metaG (Illumina Assembly) | ecosystem: Environmental > Terrestrial > Soil > Wetlands > Permafrost | place: Sweden... | reverse complement strand
TCGCGCAGGTCCTGGCGGGAATGGAAGGGCCCCTGCTCGTTCCGTCGCCGGACGATGGCCGCAGCCGTGGCCTTGTTCAGGCCGGCCACGTGCTGCAGGAGCTCCTCGGAAGCCAGGTTGAGGTCGACCCCGACCCGGTTGACGCAGCTCTCCACGATCTCGTCCAGGGCGGTTTTGAGCCGGCCCTGGTCGACGTCGTGCTGGTATTGGCCCACGCCGATCGACTTGGGCTCGATCTTGACCAGCTCGGCCAGGGGATCCTGCAGGCGGCGGGCGATGGAGATCGCCCCGCGGATGGTGACGTCGAGCTTGGGGAATTCCTTCTTGGCCGCGGGGGAGGCGCTGTAAACGCTGGCCCCGGCCTCGCTGACGACGACGCATAGCGGCCGGCCTTTGGCCGGCAGCTCGGCCAGCGCGTCGCGGACGAATTTCTCCGTCTCCCGTCCGGCCGTGCCGTTGCCGACGGCGATGAGCGAAGTATGGCGGGTCTGGATCATCTCGTAGAGGGACAGGCGGGCGCCGTCGGTGTCGTTTTTGGGCTCGTTGGGGTAGATGGTGCAGGATTCGAGGAAACGGCCCGTGCCGTCCACCGCCGCGGTCTTGCATCCGGTGCGGAAGCCGGGGTCGACGCCGATGACGACCAAGCGGCCGGCCGGCGCGGCCATGAGCAGGTCGCGGAGGTTCTCGCCGAAAACGACGAACGCCTCGGCCTCGGCCCGCGTCCGCAGTTCGCGGCGGATCTCGGTCTCTACGGAGGGGACCAGAAGCCGGTCGATGGCGTCGACGACCGTCTCCAGGAGCTTGGGGGCGGCCGCGCTGCGGGGGTGGGGGATGACCTGGTAGACGAAATGGCGGACGGCCCGGTCCTTCGGGTACTCGAGCTCCAGCTTGAGGACTTTTTCCTTCTCCCCGCGGAGCAAGGCCAGGATGCGATGGGACGGCAGGGAGTCGATCTTCTCCCGGAAATTGTAGTACATCTCGAACTTGGTCTTGCGTTCGGCCGATTCCTTGCGGGCCGCGGAGAGCAGGAAGCCTTCGCCGGAGATGAGTGTCCGCAGCCATTTGCGGAGCTCGGCGTCCTCGGCCCATTCCTCGGCCAGGATGTCGCAGGCGCCCTGGAGGGCCGCCTCCGTGGTTTCGATGCCCTTTTCGGGATTGAGATGGCGGGCCGCCTCGGCGGCCGGATCGCCGGCCGGATCTTCCAGGGCGACGAGCCAGCGGGCCAGCGGCTCCAGGCCGGCTTCCCGGGCCTTGAGCGCCCGCGTCGTCCGCTTGGGCTTGAAGGGCAGATAGAGGTCCTCGAGCTCGGTCCGGTCGGCCGTTTCTCTGATCTTGGCCTCGAGCTCCGGAGTCAGCTTGCCCTGCTCGCGGATGGTGGAAAGGACCGTCTCCTTCCGGGCTTCGAGCTCCTTATGGAACTCGTAGCGGTGAGCCAGATCGCGGATCTGGGTCTCGTCGAGGGCCCCGGTCTTTTCCTTGCGGTACCGGGCGATGAAGGGTACGGTCGCGCCCTCGTCGAAGAGGGCCAGAGTCTGCCGAACCTGTTCGGCCGACAATCCCGATTCTTGGGCCAGTCTTTGCGAAATCTCCACGGCTCGCCGTCCTTTCGAAAAAATCCGGGCTTGATGATATCACACCCGGCGTCCGGAGCATAAATCCGGGGGCCGGACGTCCACGCGTCCCGTGCGATCGTCGGCGCCGGGCCTATTTTGAAGCCGGGGCGGATGCCGGGGCCGGCCCCAGGTTTTTATAATTCAAGAGGGCGTTGAAAAGCAGGGCGTAGGATCCCTGGGTCTCGTGGCGCCAGGCCGGGTTGAAGGCGAACAGGATCGTGTGACCTTCACCCAGGGGGGCGTCGATAAGGGCCGGCGTCCCGGCCAGCTCCTCGCCGCCGGCCAGCCCGCCGCTGATCAGGAGATCGGCCGCGCTGCCGGCGAACCGGATGATCGTCCTGGGGCGCGGGCCGGCCGCGGCGCCGCCGCCGCGCGGCCCTTCGGCCGGGGGCGCATCCTTTTGGGCCTTGCGGAATTCCTCGAGCGATTTCTGCCCCATGTCCTTGGGCCGGCCCTGGACGACGTCGGCATCGGACGCTGCGCCGCGGCCCGACGGACGGCCCGTCGCCTGCGTCCCGGGCATCGGGTATCCGCCGCCCATCCCGCTGCCGAACCCGATGACGGGGGCCTGGCTGAAATAGACTCCCAGCGTGTCGTCGTATCCGTAGACCAGCGGGCTCGTCTTGTCGGTCACTTCCGCCTTGAAGACGCCGCCGCGGGCCCAGAGGGCGCGGGTCGGCTTGACGCTCATCCCCCCCGCGAGGCCGAATTGGAGCGGCAGGGCCGAGCTGTTGCCCAGGGTCACAAACAGCCCGCCCGACTTGATGAAGTCCCGCAGGTGGATGACGCCCTCGAACTCCAACCCGCCGCGCAAGTCGTCGGTCGCGTCTTCCGTGCCCAGGTTGGGCGTGATGGGCGTTTTCTTCCAGGCGGCCGGCTTGTCGCCGCCCACGCCGGCGACGATGCTGAGGGCGTCGGGCGAGGAGGGCCCGAACAGGATGACGTCGTATTTCCCGCGCAGGGCGGCGTTGTCGCGGACGGCGTGGACGGAAATGTAATCGTAGGGGATGCCGTTGGCGTCCAGGGCGATGCGCAGCCAGCCTTCGTTCTGGGTGTTTTGCCAGGTGTGCATCACGGCGATGCGCGGCAGGGCCGCCTCATGTACGGGCACATCGGGGACAGCGGCTGCTCCGATGACCGGAAGGCCGAGCCGGCGGCCGGCCTCGTCCAGCCATTTGTCCGTGTCAGCCGGGTTCTCGGCGGCCTTGATGATGAACGAGCCGGCGTTGAATTTCCGGCCGCCGGCCTCGAAGGCCTTTTCCGCGGCAGCGATCTTGAGTCCCTTGGCTTCGAAGCGCAGGGTGGCCAGGGCGTTTTCGGCGCCGTTGTTGATCAGCCAGGCGGCGATGGATCCGGCGGCGGGACGGACGAGGCCGCCGGGCGCCTGGACCGGGCCCTTGACCAGGGTCATGGGCGCGGACAGCACGGCCGGGTCCTCGATCCGCACAGTCTTGACGTTGAAAAGGGGGCCCAGCGTCCAGCCGACGTCATCATAGGGGCTGGGATCATTGATATTGAAATACTGCCGGTCCAGCAGCATGTCGGCCATGCGGCTGTAGGGCTGATCCATGCGCACGACGTAGCTTCCGGCCGGATATTCGGTCTCGCCGATCTTGAAGGCCTTGTCGGCCCGGTGGATCTCCACGCCCTGGGCCTGCAGGAGCCGCAGGAGTCCGGCGGATTGGCCCGGCCGCGGATCGCCGCCCGGAACGACATAGGCGGCCGGCCCTTCGGCCCGGGCCTTGGCCACCGAGCGTTTGCCCTTGAGATAGAAGTTCTCCAGATAGCGGTCCTTGTTGGCCGCGACGTAGTTCATTCCGATCAGCAGGGCGCTCTGCTGGATGTTGACGTTGTCGCGCATCGACCAGACGAACTGCTTGAGCGGGGGATTGGGGCGGTACCACTGGCGGTCGCCGGAAGCCGACGTGACCCGGGTCGCGGCGTCGCCCGCGCCCTGCGTCTCGTAAAAGCGGCCGATGGCGTTGTGGCCGTTGGCCGCGTAGAAGGCGTAATTGGGAGCCCACCCGTCATAGTAGGCGTGCGTCCAGACTCCGGGCACGCCTTCGCGGGTCATGCCGTCCACCTCCTGATAGGCCAGCTGGTGCCATTCGTCGATGACGATGGGGTCGAGCCAGGCGTTGTACGGTCCTCCGCCCGTGGAGATGTACAGGTGGGACGCGGACTCGTGCAGGTCGTGCATGACCTGGGGATGGTAATCCAGGGCCACCTTCATGATGTTCCGGGAGAGGGCCAGGCCCAGCCCGATGTTGTCGCGGTTGTTGTCGTGGGCGACGTACTTGCCCCACCACAGGAGGCGGTTGGTGATCGTCGTCTTGGGATCCTTGCGCGGGGCCATGGCCACGTCCACGTATTTGTCCCGGCCGTCCGGCTCCAGGATCGGGGTGATCAGGACGATGGCGTTCTCCCGGATGGTCCGGATGAAAGGCGATTCGTCGACGGCCAGCCGGTAGGCCAGCTCCATCAGCATCTCGACCGAGCCGGTCTCGGAGGAATGCATGCCTCCCGTGGCCCAGTAGAAGATCTTGCCCCGCTTGATGAGGGCCTGGGCCTCAGCGTCCGTCAGTGTGCGGGGGTCGGCCAGCCGGGCCGTGACGGATTTGTAGGCGTCGAGATCGCGGACCGTCTTCTCGTCGGAGACTGCGGCCACGACCCAGTCGCGGCCTTCCTCGGTCTTGCCGACGGTGAAAAGCCGCACCCGGGGCGAGGCCTGGGCCAGGGCCCTGAAATATTTGTAGACGTCGGCGGAATAGCTCAGGATGTCGGGCGCCCCGGCGATGTGGCCGAGCACTTCGAGCGGTGAGGGGATGCCCGCGGCGGCGGGCAGGAAATTCACGTACTTGGTCGTGAAGGCCGGGTCGGTGGTGGCCTCCCGGATTTTCTTCGTGTACTCCTCGTGGACCTTCTGGGCGGCAGCGGCGCAGGTCAGAAGCAGCAGGGCCAAGCCGAGGCAGACGAACGCGCGGCGGGTTCTTTTCATGGATTTCCTCCGATCGAATGGGCGGGCACGATGGGGGAAAAATAGTGTTTTTTCCGCCCCGGGTCAAGGCGAATCGCCGGAGGGCGGGCGCGCTTACATGTATTTGCCGGCGATGTAGTTGCTCAGCTGCTCGATCAGGGCGTCCTTCTCCGAGATGCTGGACTTGACCGCGTCGCCTATGGAGATGAGGCCTAGGAGCTTGCCCTCGTCGCAGACCGGCAGGTGGCGGATGTGCTTGACGGTCATGAGGATCATGCACTCCTCGACCGTGTTCTCCGGCTTGATATGGTACATCTGGTCGACGGGGGTCATGATCTCTTCGACGGCCGTCTCCTTGGCCGTCTTGCCCAGGAGGATGACCTTGCGGGCGTAGTCCCGCTCGCTCATGATGCCCGCCGTCTGGCCTTTCTCGTCGATGACCACGAGGGCGCCGATTCTCTTCTCGCTCATGTATTTCAGGGCGTCGAAGACCTTGGCCTTGGGGGAGATGGACCAGACGTTGGAGGGTTTATCCTGCAGAAGATCCTTCACGGTTTTCATGGCTATTCTCCTTCCTCACGTCGCGAATTCATGGCGGTCTGCCGTACCGGATGTCCGAATTTTATCCGCTTCGGAAGCGCAATTCAATCCCTTTTTTCAATCCTCAATGTGATGATTTCGGAAGGGGCGAAGAGAAGCGGGCCGCGGAGGGCGGCTCCCGGGCGCTCGTCCGGATCGCTGCGCGAAGGCGTCGTCCCGCTTCGTCCGGCGACCGTCGTCTGGACGGGGCGGAGCGCGGCGTTGTAGAGCCGGGCCATGAAGGCCCGGCCGTCGCGGCTGGGGCGGAACGAGGTGACGACGATGTCGGGCGAGCCGATCCGCAGGATGGGATCCGCGCCGCGCAGGGCCGCGGCGGATGGCGCCGTCAGCAGGGGCCGCTCGGCGTCCAGCCCGATCCGCTTGGCCGCTCCCAGATCGTTGCCCGCATGGGGTTCCACCGCATAGCGGAACACGATCGGGCCTTCCTGGTCGGCTTTATAGTTGGTGTGCCAATAGTTGTTCAAGGCGTACGAGTATAGGCGCTGCGACGCCGGGGCGGCCGTCTTCCAGACGCGGACCCCCTTGGGGCCGGGCGTTTCGTCCGTCGCCGTGCCGATCTCCATCAGCGGGGCGTCCAGAGACACCCAGGTCAAGCCGGTGCGCTCGTTGGAAAGGTCGGCCGAGTTCTGCAGGCCGAAGAAGTCCTTGCAGGAGCCGGCGATCGGATCGGTCTCCGGCCGGGACCAGGCCCAGCCGAGATCGAGGCGCAGCACTCCTTCCGGAACGCGGAACGGGAAGGCGATGTGGACGGACTCTTTATCGCGCACCTTGGTCTTGTCCAGAATGTCGGTGATTTCCAGCCGTTCGGAGCCCGCGGTGAGCCGATACTCCCGGATGAGCGAGGCGCAGCCGGGCGCGTCCGACACGGCGCGGATGACGGCCGTGAGCGGTCCCCGTTCGCGGACCTCGAGACGGACGTTTTTCACGCCGAGCGCGGCCCGGGGGTCCCGGCCGGGCACATAATAATAGGTATTGAGGCCGGGTTCCTGGGTGCGGTCGACGAGTTCGACCGTGCGGTCCGATTTCCGGCGCAGGCCGGCCACGGAACCGGTCTGGGGGTCGATGGTTACGAGCAGCCGCTCATTCTCCAGGATGGCCCCTTCCGCCCGGGCCGCTCCCGAGCCGGCCGGGCCGCCTTTTCGGACATAGTACCTGCGGCCGCCGAAAGGCGGGACGTTTTCGGCCAGGACGGCCAGTTCGCCCGAGAGAAGCCTCTGGGAGAGGATGGCTTTACCGGAGTCGTCGGTGACCCGGTCTCCGAGGGCCGCGGCATCGGCCGGGGCCAGGATGACTCCGGAGCGGGGCCAGGAGCAGGTGTTCAACACGGAGAAAGAGCCGGGGGCGGGAGGGGACGGCCGTTCCAGGGCCGTTCGCAGCAGCTCCCTCGAGCGGCGGTCGGATTCCAGGGCGAAGGACTGCTTGTACGCCCATTGGGTGCGGGCGTTTTCGCCGTCCGGATCGCTGATGCTGTCGGCGGCGCCCCAGGTATGTTCGTCCCACATCAGCGTCTGTCGCCAGGCTTCGTCGAAATCGGCGGCCGCATATCCGGCCGGGTCGAGCATGGCCCAGAGCGTCTCGGCCTGGGTCAGCCGGGCCGCGGCGGCGCGGTTGAGGCCGGTCTCGCGGGCCGTAGACAAGGCGCCGTCCTCCCAATACGGGGTGAAGTCGCCGGAGACGACCGGCAGGCGCGCTCCGTAGCGCTTCTCGAACTCCTCGAACATCTCCTGGGCCGTGGCGATGATGATTTTGGGCGATTCGATCTCCTCGTTCCAGCGCCGCACGACGTCGGGCAGCTCCGGATCGGGGGGGCCGTTGTCGCCGCCGATGGTGTAGCGGACCTGGACCATCTCATAGGGATAGCCCCGGTCCTCGAGCTCGCCGCAATATTCGAAGACCGGCTCCTTGCGGTCGGCGCTGAGACGGCCGTTGTTGAGGCCGTGGAACCAGGAATAGCCCCGCCCGGCCATCCAAAAGAGGATTTTTTCCTTGGCCGAAGGCGAAGACCAGTAGAAGGGCTTGTCGCCCCAGGCCTTGAGGGCGCCGCCGATGCGATCCCCGCCGTCGTTCAGGTTGGGCATATAGTTGGGACCGCTGGAGAGATAGTGCACGCCGGTCTGGGCCAGGGCCGGGACGAGGCTCCAGGAATAGCTGGGAATGTCCGTGAGCATGGCCGTGTTGACGGTCAGCCCGTATTGCCGGGACAACCGCCGGGCGTAGGACGTCGATTCGAACAGCTCGTCGGGCGAGCACGTTCCGGTCAGGATGTTGGCCAGGAGCCCCTGGAGGTTGATTTGCCCCTCCCGGACCGCGGCCAGGAAGGCTTCGCGCTTGGCCGGGGAGGCTTGGCGGAGATACGATTCCACGGCCCAGAGGATTTCCGTGTTCCATTTGAAACGCGCCCCGGCCGGATAATCCGCCGTCCGGCGGGCCAGTTCCACGGCCTTCTCCAGATACGACCACTGGTCCTTCTCGATCTTGACCTGGAGATCGGAATAGCCGATGTCGTTGTGGGAATGGGGCAGGAGATAGAACGTCCGCCGGGACACCGGCCGCAGGGAGACGGCTTTATTAACGGCGGGCCGCCCGGCGAGGTTGACCTTGATGTCCATGGATCGCGGCTTTTGGACAGCTTCGACGGGGAGATAGACGACATTGTAGCCGGTCTCCAGGTCGACGGTGACGGCGGCGCCTTCAGCGGCCGTAAGGACGGCCCGGGCGGGCGGAGCGATATGGCTGATGGCGACCTGGATCAGCTGCAGGAGACGGCCGTTCTTTTTAATGAGCGCCTGGACGGGGGTGGCCCGGATGAACGGCTGAAGATCGTAGGAGAAGACCATATGCCAGTCCCGGCTCCCGCCGTTTTCTCCCATGACCCGCAGGCGCAAGGGCCGGCCCGGCCGAAGGATGGATCGCGGCACTTTCAGGAACATGAATCCGAACAATTCCTGGAATTGGTCGACCAGGGTCGTCCGGAAGGAAAGGGACGCGCCCGCGGCGCCCTGCAGGGTCCAGGTCCGGTCCGCGGCGTCTTTTCCGGAATGGAAGGCGAACGCCGGGCGGCCGTCGATGGATAGGTCGAAGCGATGGGCGCCTTTGTCCGTGCCCAACCCGCACATCCAGACGAACGTGGCGAAGGGAGCGTCGAAAGCCGCGGGAACGGGTTCGGTCTCCCATTCGATGGCCATGGTCCCGTCCGTGGCCCGTACGATGAGGGCGGATGTCGCGTCGGGGTAAGGCGAATGGTAGCCCATGGATTCGCCGGCGATCGTCCGGGCATAGCCTTTGAGCCAGGGCAGGCCGGTTCGTTCGTCGAGGCCCGGCCCGGAGGTCCGGGCGGTCCATAGGGCTCCCGTGAGGAGCAGCAGCGCTCCGGCCGAGAGGCCGATCAGGCGTCGGGCGGTCATGGCGCTCATCGGGCGGAGATCCGGAAGGCCCAGGCGTGCCGGCAGGGCGGATCCTGCATGGCTTTCGGCGGAAGGTGGATGAGGACGCCCCGGCCCACCGCCTCCCATTTCAGGGCGCCGGGAAATCCCAGCATCTCGATGCGGGCTCCCGCCGGAGGCTGGTGGCTGTAGAGCATGATCGAGGCGGGAGGCCGGGTTTCGTCCTCCTCGGCCAGATAGATGGCGAAGACTGTGCCGTCCGTCCGGCGGGTGAAGCAGGTCTTGGCTTCTTTATAAGGAGCGACAGGGCGGGTGTCGTAGATCGCGTCGGAATTGACGGCCATCCAGTCGCCGATCTCCTTCAGCCGGGCCATCGATTCGGCCGGCAGCTGCCCCTCGGCGTTGGGGCCGATATTGAGCAGGAGGTTGCCGCCCTTGGAGACGATGTCGACGAGAATCTGAATGAGCCGATGGGCCGGCTTGTAGCGGTCGTTGGGGATGTAGGACCAGGAGTCGCCCATGGTCAGGCACGTTTCCCAGACATAGGGGAGGGGCCTCTCCGGGATCTCCTGCTCGGGAGTCCGGTAGTTTTCGTAGCGTCCCGGCACGGCCCGGTCGACGACGATGAGGCCGGGCTGATGGCCGCGGGCCATGGCCGCCAGGCCGGGCATGTCGATGTCCTGATTGAAGGGCTGTTTGATCAGACCCTTGAGGGCGGCGTCGAGCGGGGGATACGGCCGGACCCATCCGCCGTCGAGCCAGAGGATGTCCACCTTGCCGTAGCCGGTCATGAGCTCTTCGATTTGACGATGGGTGTAGTCCTTGAATTTCTTCCAGCGCTCCGGATACTTGTCCGTGTCGTAGTTGACATGCCGGTCGGGTGTGGCCCACTCCGGCGCCCAATAGTCCGGAGAGTGCCAGTCGGGCTTGGAGAAATAGGCCCCGATGCCGAAGCCCTCCTTGCGGAAGGCCTCGAAGATCTCCTTGACGATGTTGGCCTTGGGGTTCTTGGCGAAGGGGACGTCCGGGCCGGTGATACGGTAATCCGTCTGTTTCGTGTCGAACATGCAGAACCCATCGTGGTGCTTGGTCGTGTGGACGACGTACCGCATGCCGGCGTACTTGGCCGCCTTGGCCCAGACGGCCGGGTCGAACTTGACCGGGTTGAACGTCTTGGGCAGCTGCTCGTAGCGGCGCTTGTATTCGACGTAATCGGGAAGGCTGCGGCGGCACCAGGGTTCGTCTTCGGAGCAGATGCTCCAGGATTCGACGACACCCCACTGGCTGTAGGGGCCCCAGTGCATCATCAGGCCGAACTTGACGTTCTGGAACCACTCCAGCTTCTGCAGGACGAGGGGGTCGGTTTCTTTATCATTCGCGGGAGACTGGGCGGCGGTGCCGGCCAAGGCGGCTCCCCCGAGGACCGTGATGAAGAGAAGGACGATCAGGATTTTGCTTTTCATGGCTTGTCCTTTCCGATCCGGATGCCGCCCATTTTACCCCGCGGGGAGGCCGGCTCCAAGCTGCAAGTTTAATTCGATTCCCGACGAGGCCAGAGATTCTATAGACCGTGACCCTTACGAGTATTTTCGGGGAAATATGGAACGGAATCAGCCGAGAACCGGGATATTTAAAATGAACAGCTTGACTTTTTTGAATGTTGGATTAAATTATATCTAGATATAACTAGTTATATCGAAAACGAAGTTGGAGGAAAGCATGCATCGATCACGTTTTTGGGGCGGCAACAGGGGAGAGCGGATCTTCCATAAGGGCGATTTCAAGTATCTCATTCTGGATCTGCTCAAGGACAAACCGCGCCACGGCTACGAAATCATCCGGGAAATGGAAGAGAAGTTCGGCGGTTTTTATACCCCCAGCCCGGGAGCCGTCTACCCGACCCTGCAGTGGCTGGAAGACATGGGCTATGTCACCGTCCAGGCCCAGGACGGCAAAAAGACTTATACCATCACCGACGAGGGCATGAAATTCCTGTCCGAAAAGGAAAAAGAGACCGACGAAGTCAAAAAGCAGATGAAGGACTGGTGGGGGTCCTGGAACAACGAATTCCGCGACGAAATGCGCGATGTGATGCGCTCGCTGGGCGACCTGGGGCGCATGATCGGGCAGAAAACCCGACAGGCCGGGCAGGACAAGCTGCCCCAGGTCAAAGAGGCCATCGCCAACGCGGCCAAGGAGATCGAGCGGATTTTCAAGGGTTAGGCCGGACGATGAAGAACAAGGAGTTGGCCGCCCTCTTTCACCGGATCGGCGACGCCCTGGATATCAAGGGCGAACAAACCTTCAAGATCCTGGCCTATCGCAAGGCCGCCCGCATCCTCGAAGACCTGACCGACGATGTCGAGACGCTGGTCCGGGATAAAAAACTCGAGACGATCGACGGCATCGGCAGCGGCATCGCCCGTAAGATCGAGGAATACGTGGCTACCGGACGGATGGCCAAATACGACGAAGCCGTGGCCGGGCTGCCGCCGGGACTTCTCGGCCTCCTGGACATTCCCGGCCTGGGGGCCAAGACCGTCAGCCTGGCCTACAAGGAGCTGGGCGTCGGCGGCCTGGACGATCTGAAGAAGGTCATCGCCGACGGCCGGCTGGCCGGCCTGCGCGGCCTGGGCGAAAAAAAGGTCGAGAACATCCGCAAAGGCATCGGGCTTTTCGAGCAGGGCCATGCCCGCATCTCGATCTACGAGGCCTCCTTTATTTCCGAGGCGGTCCTGGCCCATCTCCGGAAGGCCCCCGGAATCGGCCGCCTCGACGCCGCCGGATCGCTGCGGCGCATGAAGGAGACGGTCGGCGACATCGACATCCTGGCCGAGGGGAAGAACGGCGCGGCCATTTTCGACCACTTCGTCCGCATCCCCGGCCTCAAGCGCGTCCTGGCCCGCGGCGAAACCAAGGCCTCGATCATCCTGGCCCTGGAATCCTGGGAACGCCAGGTCGATCTGCGCATCGTCGCCGCGGCCGAATACGGCGCCGCCCTGCAGTATTTCACCGGCTCCAAGGAGCACAGCGTCAAGCTGCGCGGGCTGGCCAAGGCCGTCGGCCTCAAAATCTCCGAATACGGCGTCTTCCGCGGAACGCGCAGGATCGCCGGCAAGGACGAGGAAAGCGTCTATCGGGCTCTCGGACTGCCCTGGATCCCGCCGGAGCTGCGCGAGGACCGCGGCGAGATCGAATGCGCCCGCGAAGGGCGCCTTCCCCGCCTGGTCGAGTCCGACGACCTCCGGGGCGACCTGCACTGCCATACCCTGGCCAGCGACGGCCACATGGCGTTGGAGGATCTGGCCGAACAGGCCCGGGCCCGAGGCTATGCCTATATCGCCGTCTGCGACCATTCGCGGTCGGCCGCATACGCCGGCGGCCTGACGATCGAGCGCCTGAAAGCGCAAGGGGCGGAGATCGACATTCTCAACCGGCGCTGGAAGGATTTCCGCGTCCTGAAGGGCACGGAAGTCGACATCCTCGGCGACGGCCGGCTGGATTTTCCCGACGCCGCGCTCAAGGAACTCGATTTCGTGGTGGCCTCGGTCCATTCGGGATTCCGCAAAAACGTCACCGCGCGGATGGTCAAAGCGCTCGAAAACCCCAACGTCGACACGATCGGCCACCCTTCCGGCCGGCTGTTGTCGGGCCGGGAGGGCTACGATGTCGACCTGGAGAAGGTGATCGAGGCCGCCGCGGCCAACGGGAAAGCCCTGGAGCTCAACAGCCATTTCGACCGGCTTGACCTGAGCGATATCTGGCTGCGCAAGGCCAAGGACGCCGGGGTTCTCATCTCCATCGGGACCGACACGCACGGCGAAGACGGGCCGGCCATGATCCGTTTCGGCCTGGGCACCGCCCGTCGCGGCTGGCTGGAGAAGGCCGACGTGCTCAATACCCGCGCCGCGGAGGGGCTGGCCCGCTGGCGGAAAACGCGCCGGCGCTGATCTGATTTTTCGGGATTGACAGGGTTCCGGAATTTCAATATCTTTTCGCCGCCGATGTTCATCCCGGTCAAGGAAATGATCCATGTCTAACCGTATTCCACGCGTCCTCGTCTGCCTCGTCCTGGCCGCCGCTTTGGCCGGCCCGCTGGCGGCCCTCGAGACCAAGGCCCAGCACGATGCCCGCATGCAGTGGTGGCGGGAAGCCCGCTTCGGCCTGTTCATCCACTGGGGGCTCTACGCCATCCCGGCGGGGGAGTGGGGCGGCCAGTCGATTTACGGCGAGTGGATCCGCAACAACGCCCACATTCCGCTTCCCGTTTACGACAAGTTCGTCGGGCAGTTCAACCCGGTCAAGTTCGATGCCGAAGCCTGGGTGCGGATGGCCAAGGACGCCGGGATGAAGTACATCGTCATCACATCCAAGCACCACGACGGCTTTGCCATCTTCGATTCCCAGGTTTCGGACTTCGACGTCATGGCCACGCCGTTCAAGCGCGATATCCTCAAGGAGCTGGCCGCGGCCTGCCGCAAGCTGGGGATGAAGCTCTGCTTCTACCATTCGATCATGGACTGGCATCATCCCGATTATCTTCCGCGCCGCGACTGGGAGCTCAAGGACCGCCCGACCGCCGGGGCCGATTACGACCGCTACGTCCGATACCTCAAGGCCCAGATCAAGGAGCTGCTGACGAACTACGGCGACATCGGCGTGCTGTGGTTCGACGGCGAATGGGAGAACACCTGGACGGAGGAACGCGGGCGCGACCTTTATAATTATGTCCGCGGCCTGCAGCCTTCGATCATCGTCAACAACCGGGTCGGGGCCTCGCGTTCGGGCATGGCCGGCTTTTCCGAGAACAAGGAGTCGGCCGGCGACTTCGGCACGCCCGAGCAGACCATCCCCGACACCGGCGTTCCCGGACTGGACTGGGAAACGTGCATGACCATGAACGAGAACTGGGGCTTCAACAAGGCCGACAAGAACTTCAAGTCGGCCCGCGACCTCATCCGCAAGCTGGCCGACATCGCCTCCAAGGGCGGGAACTTCCTGCTCAACGTCGGGCCCACGGCCGAAGGCGTCTTCCCGGCCGAGAGCGTCGAACGCTTGAAAGCCATCGGCGCCTGGACCAAGGTCAACGGCGAGGCGATCTACGGGACGCAGGCCAGCCCGTTTAGGAACCCGGCCTGGGGCCGCTGCACGCTGAAGACCGACGCCTCCGGCGCCCGGCTCTACCTCCACGTTTTCGACTGGCCCAAGGACGGCGCCCTAGTCGTGCCCGGCTTGCTCAATGAGCCCCGGCGGGCCTACCTCCTGTCCAACGCGAAGAAAGCCCCGCTGGCCCTGCGCCGGGCCGAGGACGCCCTTGTCGTGGCCGTGCCGGCCGCGGCCCCGGACGCCGACGATGCCGTGGTCGTCTTGGAGATCGCCGGCCCCCGGGTTCTATTGGAAGGCCCGGGCCTGGCCAAGCAGGTCCTCCCGGCGGCCTCTCTTCGTCATCAATAAATCCTAGGGGAGATCAACATATGGGAGTACTGACACTCAGCCGTCTTCAGTTCGCGGTCACGGCCATGTTCCATTTCATCTTCGTGCCGCTGACTCTCGGTCTGACCTGGCTGCTGGCCTGGTGGGAGCACAAGTACGTCAAGACCGGCGACGAGAAATATCTCCGCATGGTCAAGTACTGGGGCCGCCTGTTCCTCATCAACTTCGGCCTGGGCATCGTGACCGGGATCACCATGGAATTCCAGTTCGGCATGAACTGGTCGGCTTATGCCCGCTATGTCGGGGACATCTTCGGCGCCCCGCTGGCCATCGAGGCCACGGCCGCCTTCTTCCTGGAGTCCTCGCTCATCGGCCTGTGGGTCTTCGGCTGGAATAAAATCTCCAAAAAGGCCCACGCCCGGGTCATGGCCCTCATCGCCTTCGCCTCCAGCCTGTCCGGCCTGGTCATCATGCTGGCCAACGGCTGGATGCAGCGGCCGGTCGGCTTCGTCCTGCGCAACGGCCGGGCGGAGATGAAGGATTTCCTGGCCCTCCTGACCAACACCTACGGCTG
>Ga0182021_10005880_pt1 | contig 14581 bp, 14 predicted proteins | sample 612E3MmetaG_FD_120493 | JGI IMG/M metagenome (GOLD analysis project Ga0182021, IMG submission 120493) | Permafrost microbial communities from Stordalen Mire, Sweden - 612E3M metaG (Illumina Assembly) | ecosystem: Environmental > Terrestrial > Soil > Wetlands > Permafrost | place: Sweden... | reverse complement strand
GGTAGGTCCGCGGCAGGTGCGGCCGCAGCCCGCCCATCTTCCGCATGTCCTGTTCTCCAGACAAGGCGTGGATGACGCTCCCCGCCGAAAGGAAGAGGAGGCTCTTGAAGAAGGCGGGCGTCTTCCATCTCATGACCCACGCCTTCTTCAAGAGCCTCCTCTTCCTTTCGGCGGGGAGCGTCATCCACGCCCTGTCTGGAGAACAGGACATGCGGAAGATGGGCGGGCTGCGGCCGCACCTGCCGCGGACCTACCCCGTCTTCTTGGTCGGGGCCCTGGCGATCGCCGGCGTGCCCGGCCTGTCGGGCTTCTTCTCCAAGGACGAGATCCTGACTGCGGCTTTCGCCTCGGGCCATTACGGGGTCTGGGCCCTAGGCCTGATCGGCGCGGCCTTGACCGCGTTCTACATGTTCCGTCTGATCTTCCTGACCTTCTTCGGTCCGGAGCGGATGGACCCCGAGGCGAGGCGCCACGTCCACGAGTCGCCCCGGGTCATGACGCTCCCGCTCCAGATCCTGGCCGTCCTCGCCGCTGTCGGCGGCTACCTCGGACTGCCCCGCGTGCTGGGCGGAGGGGCCTGGTTCGGCCGCTTCCTTGCCTCGAGCGCCGGCGTTCACGAACCCGGGATCTCCGGCGGCACCGAGCTCCTGCTGATGCTCCTCTCGGCCGCGATCGGCATAAGCGGCATCCTCGTCGCCTATGTCGTCTACGTCTGGAAGGCAGGGCGGCTCGCGGCCCGGCTCGTCGAGAGGTTTCCCGCCCTCTATCGCCTCGTTTCGCATCACTATTATGTCGACGACTTCTACAACAAAGTGATCGTCCGGGGCGTCATGAAGCTCGGCCTGGCCCTGGGCTGGGTCGATGCCCATATCGTCGACGGGATCGTAAACGGGGCGGCGGCCCTGGTCCGGCGCCTCTCGCGCGCGGCGATCGGCTTCGACCGGGACGTCGTCGACGGCGCAGTGAACGGGATCGGATCGTTCTCGCGCCTCGTCGCGGCCGGCCTCCGGGGCCTCCAGACGGGATTCGTCTACAATTACGCGCTCGCGATCGTCATCGGGATCGTGGTCATCATCTCCTTGGTCGTGACGATCCTATGAGGAAAATACGGAGAGAGCCATGAGTCTACTGGGCATCCCCATCCTGACGTTCATCGCCTTCTTCCCGCTCGCCGGACTGCCGGTCCTCCTGGCCCTGCCCGGCGCCCGGAAGACCGCGATCAAAGTGACGGCGATCGCCGTCGCGGCCGTCGAGCTTCTGGCGACGCTCTATCTGCTCGTCGGATTCGTCCCATCGAACGGCGACATGCAGTTCGTCGAGCGGGCGGACTGGATCAAGGCCGTCCACGTGCAGTACCTCATGGGGATTGACGGCATCTCGCTCGTCCTCATTCTCCTGACCTCGCTCCTGACGCTCCTGGCCGTCGTCAGCTCCTGGAAGGCCGTCGAGCACCGGCTCAAGGAATACTACCTCTTCCTCCTCATCCTCGAGACGGGGATGATCGGGGTGTTCGTCTCGCTCGACCTCGTCCTCTTCTACGTGTTCTGGGAGGTCATGCTCGTCCCGATGTACTTCCTGATCGGGATCTGGGGCGGGGAGCGCAGGCTCTACGCGGCCATCAAGTTCTTCCTCTACACCCTCTTCGGCTCGGTCATGATGCTCGTCGGCATCCTGGTCCTCTACGCCCACTACCACACCTTCGACGTCCCGGCCATCCTCCAGACCGGCTCGCTCCTGCCGGCCGCGCTCCAGACCTGGGTCTTCCTCGCGTTCTTCCTCGGGTTCGCCATCAAGGTCCCGATGTTCCCCTTCCACACGTGGCTCCCCGACGCGCACGTCGAGGCGCCGACGGCGGGCTCGGTCCTCCTGGCCGGCGTCCTGCTGAAGATGGGGACTTACGGCTTCGTCCGGTTTTCCCTGCCCCTCTTCCCCGAGGCCTCGCGGAAGTTCGTGCCGCTCATCGTCGGCCTGGCCCTGGTCTCGATCGTCTACGGCGCCCTCGTGTCGCTCATGCAGAAGGACATGAAGAAGCTGATCGCCTATTCCTCGGTGTCGCACATGGGTTTCGTCACGCTGGGCATCTTCACCTTCAGCCCCATGGCCGTCAAGGGCGCCGTCCTGCAGATGATCAACCACGGGATCTCGACGGGCGCCCTGTTCCTGATCGTGGGCATCGTCTACGAGCGGCGCCACACGCGCCTGATCTCCGAGTTCGGCGGCCTGTCCGCGCGGATGCCCGTCTACGCCGCCGTCTTCCTGATCATCACCATGTCGTCCATCGGCCTGCCCGGCCTGAACGGCTTCATCGGCGAGTTCATGATCCTCATGGGCGCCTGGACGGTGAACCCGCTCTGGGCGGCCGTCGCGGCGACCGGGATCGTCCTCGGCGCGGCGTACATGCTCTGGCTCTACCAGCGGGTCATGTTCGGCAAGCTCGAGAACCCGGCCAACCAGGCCCTGAAGGACCTGAGCCTCCGCGAGCTCGCGACGTTCATCCCCCTGATCGTCCTGGCATTCTGGATCGGGATCTACCCCAAGCCCTTCCTAAACCTCCTCGACAAACCCGTGGAAAAGATCGTCCGGATCGTCAATCCGGATTATTACAAGGCGGCGGACGCGTCCTTGGTGCCAGCCGCCAACGAGGATCGCCGCTGATGGAATCCACCGCCGCGATGGCCGCCGGGCTGACGTACCTCCGGCCGGAGATCGCCCTCCTGGCGACGGCCGCGCTGGGCATGTTCGCCCACCTCTTCCTGAAGCGGCACGGCGCCCGGATCGCGGGCTATGTCACCCTGCTCGGCCTGCTCGTCGCGGCCGACATCGTCTTCCTGACCCCCCTCAGCCCCGCCGCCGGTTTTTTCGGGGGCAGCCTCACCGCCGACCGCTTCGCCTTCTATTTCACCATCATCTTCCTCCTGGCCGCCGCCATGTCCGTCGGCCTGGCCTTCCGGTTCTTCGAGGTCCAGGGATTCGAGGCGGGCGAGTTCTACTACCTCCTGCCGCTGGCCCTGATCGGCATGACGGCGGCCGTCTCCTCCACGGACCTCATCGCGACCTACGTCGCCTTCGAGCTCTTCGCCATCCCGTCCTACATCCTGACCGGGATCTTCAAGAAGGAGTCCCGCTCCTCCGAGGCGAGCGTCAAGTATTTCTTCCTGGGCACGCTCAGCTCCGGGATCATGCTCCTCGGCATGGCCCTGGTCTTCGGTCTGACGGGGGAGACGCGCTACGCCGAGATCGCCCGCCTCCTGCCGGGGGCCAACGCCCGGATCGCCCTGATCGGGATGATCCTCGTCTTCGCCGGCCTGGCCTTCAAGGCCGCCCTTGCCCCGTTCCAGATGTGGGCCCCGGACGTGTACGAGGGCGCGCCGACGCCGATCGTCGTCTTCCTGGCGACGGCGTCCAAGGCGGCGGCCTTCGCCATCCTCATCCGGCTCATGGTCGCGGTCTTCGCGCCGTTCCACGCCTCCTGGACGCAGATCTTCCAATTCCTGGCGGTCGTTTCGATGTTCTGGGGCAACCTGGCCGCCCTGGTCCAGACCAACATCAAACGGATGATGGCCTATTCCTCGATCGCCCATGCGGGGTATGTCGCCATCGGCCTGGCCGCCTGGGGCGAAGGCGCCTCCATAGCCGTCCTGTTCTACCTCGTCGTCTACCTGTTCATGAACGCGGCCGCCTTCTCGCTCGTGCTGCTCGTCCGCAAGGACGACGGTTTCGGCGAGAGCGTGGACGACCTCCGCGGCCTGGCCCGCCGCTCGCCGCTCGCGGCGGCGTCGGTCCTCGTCGTGCTGCTCGCCCTGACCGGCATCCCCCCGACGGCCGGCTTCCTGGGCAAGTATCTCGTCTTCCTGGCCGCGGCGGACAAGGGGCTGATCCTCCTCGTTGCGGCGGGCGCCTTGAACTCGGTCATCTCGCTTTTCTACTATTTTCGGATCGGCCGGGCCATGTTCATGGAGGATCCGGCCGGCGAGGCGGGGGAGAAGCCGGCCTTCCCGGTCCTGGCCGTGCTCGTCGTCTCGGCCGCCGTTCTCCTCGTCCTGGGCCTGGCGCCCTCTTTCCTGATGAATTTCGCCGCGTCCGCCGCCTTGAAATAGCGGCGGCCGGAGGCCTTTTCTTCGAGCCGGCGCCGGCCCAAATTTATATTGTTCCCGAAATATGACTTTGATATAATCGCGCCGTGTGCGCGCTGACCGTTTTTATCCTTACGTCTCTAATCCATTCTTACCATTAAGAGGGAATGCCACATGTTCATATGGGTCTTTCATCGTCTGAGCGGTCTTTTGCTGATCCTTCTCCTGGGCCTCAAGTTCTTCACCTCGTTCTTCCTGATGACCAAGGGCCAGAAGCCGGACTGGGCGATCGTCCTCCACACCAACCCCCTGACGGACACGTTCCTCATCGTCCTCGGCGTCTACCACGCCTTTTACGGGCTGCGGACGGTCCTGATCGACCTCGGCCTGCGCAAGGAAAAGATCATGTTCTGGGTCTTCACCGGGCTGGGCACGGCGACGACCGCGGCGCTTCTCTTCGTCTACTTCACCAGGAACTACTGAGCGATGGTCAGCTACGACATTCTGATCGTCGGAGGGGGGCTGGCCGGCTTGGCGGCGGCCTTGAACTCCGACCCGAAGCTCAACGTGGCGGTCCTGTCGAAGGTCCATCCCGTCCGGTCGCACTCCATTTCGGCCCAGGGCGGGATCAATGCCGCCCTGGCCAACAACCCTAACGCCAAGGACGACACCTGGGAGAAGCACGCCTTCGACACGATCAAGGGCAGCGACTACCTGGCCGACCAGGATGCGGTCGAGCTCATGTGCCAGCTCGCCATCCCGCTGATGTACGAGCTCGACCACATGGGCGTCCCGTTCAGCCGGTTCCCGGGCGGGGTCATCGCCCAGCGGCCGTTCGGCGGCGCCGGGTACCCCCGGACGTGCTACGCCCAGGACCGCACGGGCCAGGTCCTGCTCCATACCCTGTATGAACAGTGCGTCAAGAAGGGCGTCACCTTCTTCGACGAGGTCCTCGTGGCCGACATCGTCGTCCGCGACAACCGCTGCGTCGGCCTCGTGATCTACGACATGGCCACGGGCGAGATCCGGCCGCTGGCGGCGAAAGCCGTCATCTTCGGCACGGGCGGCTACGGCCGGATTTACAAGCTCTCGACGAATGCCTATATCAACTTCGGGAGCGGGATCGGTATGGCCTTCCGGGCCGGCATCCCGATCAAGGATCTGGAGTTCGTCCAGTTCCACCCCACCGCCCTCTACGGCAAGAACATCCTGATCACCGAGGCGGCGCGGGGCGAGGGCGGCTACCTCATCAACAACAAGGGCCGGCGCTTCATGGAGGATTACACCCCCTCCGTCATGGAGCTCGCGCCGCGCGACATCGTCTCGCGGTCGATCACCACCGAGATCCTGAAAGGCAACGGCTTCGAGAACGCCTATGTCCACCTCGACCTCCGCCATCTCGGGCGGGAGAAGATCGAGAAGCGGCTGCCCGGCATCCAGGATATCTGCATCCACTTCGCCGGCCTCGACCCGGTCGACACGCCGATTCCCATCCAGCCGGCCCAGCACTACTCCATGGGCGGCATCGACGTCGACAAGACCTGCGCCTCCCCGGTGCAGGGCTTCTACGCCGCCGGGGAGTGCGCCTGCGTCAGCGTCCACGGCGCCAACCGCCTGGGCGGCAACTCGCTCCTCGACGCCATCGTCTTCGGCAAGGTCGCCGGCCAGTCGGTCTCGAAGTGGCTGGCGGGCGGCGGCTTCGCCGGCCCGCAGGACGCCGAGGTCGAGGCCGGGGCCCGGCGGCTCGCCGGGCGCTTCGAGTCCATCGGCAAGCGCGAGAAGGGGCACAACGTCTACCAGCTCCTGAACGATCTCAAGATCCTGATGAGCGACAAGGCCGGCATCTTCCGCGACGGCAAGCAGCTCCAGGAGGGCGTGGACGGCCTGGCCGCGCTCCGCGAGTCCTATAAGGACGCCTACATCTCCGGCAGCTGTACCCGCTTCTGCCAGGAGTTCATCACCCTGGTCGAGTTCGAGTGCATGATGGACCTGGCCGGAATCATCCTCCGGGGCGGACTCCTCCGCACCGAGACCCGCGGCTCGCACTTCCGGACCGACTTCCCCACGCGCGACGACGCGAACTGGCTGAAGCACACCCTGGCGACGCACGCGGACAAGGGGCCGGTCTTCTCCTACCGGGCCGTGAAGGTGGACAAGTACAAGCCCCAGGAACGGAAGTACTGAGGAGAGAGCCGCCATGAGCACCACTTTCAAAATCCTCCGGTTCGACCCTCCCAAGGACGAGCAACCCCATTTCCAGGAGTACATCCACACCCCCAAGCCAGGGGACACGATGCTCGAGGTCCTCAAGGACATCCGGGACCAGCAGGACCCCTCGCTCTCCTTCCGGTACAGCTGCCGGGAGGCGGTCTGCGGGTCATGCGCCCTGACGATCAACGGCACGATCGGGCTGGCCTGCAAGACGCAGTTCGAGGCCCTGAAGGCCGACGTGGTCGTCATCGAGCCGCTGCCCAACCTGGAGATCCTCAAGGACCTGATCGTCGATTTCAAGCCGTTCTGGGAGGCCTACAACTCGATCCTGCCCTACCTCCATCCCGAGGGCGACGCCCCGCCGAAAGGCTACTGCGTCGACGAGAAGGACATGGAGGAGGTCTACCAGTTCATCACCTGCATCCTCTGCGGCAGCTGCTACGCCGCCTGCCCGGTCGCGACCCGCGACAGCCGCTACACGGGCCCGGCGGCCCTGGCCAAGCTCTACCGCTTCGTCATCGACCCGAGGGACAAGAGGCCGTGGTCGGCCCTGGCCCGGGTCGACACCCCGACCGGGGTCTGGGGCTGCGACACGGTCTTCCGCTGCAACGACGTCTGCCCGAAGGACGTCCGGCCGGCCGACGGCATCGAAGGCCTGCGCCGAAGGATGGTCGTCGCCCGCACGAAACGCCTCTTGGGACGGAAATCATGAGAATCGACAACGCCTATTTCACCCGCCGCAAGTTCCTCAACTCGATCCTCGGAGGCTGGCTGGGCGCCCTGGCGGTGACCTTCGTCAGCCCCATCGTCAAATTCGTCTGGCCGCCCTACAAGGAGCCGGACGAGGTCAAGCTCGCCTTTGCCGACTATTCCGGGATGAAGCCCGGCGACGTCAAGGGCTTCGCCTGGGGAGTCAAGCCCGGCCTGCTCAAGCGGGCCGAGGACGGGAGCTTCATCGCCTTCGTGGGCGTGTGCAGCCACCTCGACTGCAACGTGAGCTGGATGGCCGACAAAAAGAAGTTCTTCTGCGCCTGCCACGAAGGCTGGTACGACGAGAACGGGACGAACATCGCCGGCCCGCCGCCCCGGCCGCTCCGCCGGCTCGAAACTTCCGTCGAGGGCGAGGACTTCTTCGTCCGGAAGCCGGGCGCCGTGGTGAAGTCATGAAGATCGACATGAAAAACGTCGGGGCCTGGTTCGACGACCGGCTGGCGCTGACCCCCATCTTCAAGTACATGACCAAGAAAGAGGTCCCCCAGCACGAGCACTCGATCTGGTATTACACCGGCAGCTCGATCCTTCTCTTCCTCGCGATCCAGATCGTGACGGGGATCATGCTCGCCCTCTATTACAAGCCCACCCTCGAGGGCGCCAACGACAGCGTCGCCCGGATCATGACCGAGATGCCCCTCGGCTGGCTCGTCCGCTCGATCCACAGCTGGTCGGCGACGTTCATGATCGCCTTCGTCATGATCCACCTCCTGGCGATCTGGTTCACCAAGTCCTACCGCAAGCCCCGCGAGGCGACCTGGATGACGGGGATGATGCTCCTCGTCGTGTCGATGGTCTTCGGCTTCACGGGCTACCTGCTGCCCTGGGACGACCTGTCGCTCTCGGCGACCAAGGTCGGAACGAACATCCCCAACGCCATCCCCGTGGTCGGGAAATGGGTGACGCAGTTCCTGCGCGGCGGCGACGACGTCACGGGCGACACCCTGACCCGCTTCTTCCTGTTCCACGTCTGCATCCTGCCCCTCGTCATCTTCGCCGTCATGGCCGTGCACATCCTCCTTGTCCAGAAAGAGGGGATGAGCGTCCCCCTCGAAGCCGAGATCAAGAAAAAGAAGGTGCCGTCCCTCCCGTTCTGGCCGAACTTCATCCTTCGCGAAGTCATGATCTGGCTGGTCCTCCTCGGGACGCTCATGACCGTGGCCCTCGTCTTCGCCCCGTCGCTCGGCCCCTCGGCGGACCTGATGTCGCCGGCGCCCGCCGGGGTGAAGCCGGAATGGTATTTCCTGTTCCTCTTCCAGACGCTCAAGATCTTCCCGGGCAACATGGGGCCCGTCACGGGCGAGTTCGTGGCCGTGGTCCTGATCCTCCTGGCCGTCGTGGCCATCTTCTTCCTGCCCTTCATCGACAACAAGCCCGAGGGCAAGAAGGGAAAGATCATCAACTATCTGGGGGTCCTGGGCGTGATCTACGCGATCGTGTTCAGCATTTGGAGCCTGTTATGAGAGGGATCCGCATCGTCATCCTCCTGGCGGCCGCCGCGCTTCTCCTGTCGCCCTTCCTGGCCGCCCGGCCGGTCCAGGCCCCGCAGGGCGGAGGAGCAGGCGCTGTAAGCGCGACAATCGCTCCTCCGCAGGGCGGAGGAGCAGGCGCTGCAAGCGCGACAATCGCTCCTCCACAGGGCGGAGGAGCAGGCGCTGCAAGCGCGACAACCGCCACCCCGCAAACGGCCAAAATCGAGGCCGCGCCCGCCGCGCCGGCGCCCGCCAAGAAGCCGGCCAAGAAGGCGCCGGAGAAACGGACCGAGACGATCGTGCCTGCGTTTACAGGTATCAAGGAGCAGACGGCCGTCTACGTGTTCTATGCCTGGCTGTGGCTCTCGATCGTCGTCCTGATCTATTTCCTCCGGCTGTGGGTCAGGGAGTCCGACCGGGTGTACCACGCGAAGTATTATGAGCCCGAGGAGAGCCCGCGCAAGGCCAACCCCCTGCCTCAGGTGCTGGGGGACTGATCGGGGCCGCCGAACGCCGCGCCCCGAAGGAAACGGCCGCGAAGGCGAGGGAGCGTCATTTCATCTGAAAAAGAGGACCCATGGCAGACACACCCCAGAAAGACACACCCCAGAAGAAGAAAGGCCTCGGCTCGGTCGTCATCAACGCGGAGCGGTGCAAGGGCTGCGGATTCTGCGTGGAGTTCTGCCCGACCCGCTGCTTGGAGCTGTCCGAGCAATACAACGCCAAGGGCTATCATCCGCCCGTGCTGGCCCTCCCGGAGAAATGCACGGGGTGCAACATGTGCGGGCTGCTCTGCCCCGACTTCGCCATCTATGGCTTCCTGTTCAAGAAAAAGCAAAAGTAGGAGACCGACCGTGAAAGCAGATCCGAAAGGCGTCATGACGGGCGCATATTTCATCGACGGCGACCACGCCTGCGCCGAAGGGGCCATCGCCGCCGGCTGCCGCTTCGTGGCCGGCTACCCGATCACGCCCTCGACCGAGGTCGTCGAGCGTATCGCCGAGCGCTTCCCCCTGATCGGAGGGATGTTCATCCAGATGGAGGACGAGATCGCCTCCTCGATCGCCATCCAGGGCGGCGTCTGGGCCGGCAAGAAAGCCATGACCGTGACGTCCGGCCCCGGGTTCTCCCTGATGATGGAGCACCTCGGCCTGGCGGCGATGACCGAGACGCCCTGCGTCTTCGTCGACGTCCAGCGCGCCGGGCCGTCCACCGGCCTTCCGACGCTTCCCGCCCAGGGTGACATGATGCAGGCCCGCTGGGGCTCGCACGGGGATTATGCCATCATCGCCCTCTGCCCCAACTCTCCGCAGGAATCCTTCGACCTGACGATCAAGGCTTTCAACCTGGCCGAGCAGTACCGCGTGCCCGTCCTGCTGATGCTGGACGAGTGCGTGGGCCACATGACCGAGCGGGTGGTCATCCCGCCGGCCGACGAGATCGAGATCACGCCCCGGCGCTATTGGGAAGGGGCGAAGGAGGACTTCCTGCCTTTCAAGCCGGACAAGGACCTGGTGCCGCCCATCATCAAGGCCGGCGACGGCTATAATGTCCACGTGACCGGCCTGACCCACGACGAGCGCGGCTACCCGGTGATGACCCCGGCCGCCCAGGAAAAGCTCGTCCGCCGCCTGGTGGACAAGATCCGCAAGAACGCGGACGCGATCGTCGAATACCGGGAAGACCAGGTCGAGGACGCCGACGTCGTGGTCGTGTCGTACGGCATCACCTCGCGCGTCGCCATTCCCGCCATCGAACAGGCGCGGGCCGAGGGGATGAAGGTCGGCCATTTCCGGCTCATCACCGCCTGGCCGTTCCCGTCCAAGCGGATCCGGGAGCTCGCCGTCAAGGTCCGGGGCTTCGTCGTCCCGGAGATCAACTACGGCCAGATGGTCCGCGAAGTTGAGCGCTGCGTCGCCGGCCGGGCCCGGGTCCGGCTCGTGCCCCACGGCGGCGGATCGGTACACGATCCCAAAGATATCTACGCGGCCATCGCCGGCGTGGGGAAGAGATAACCGCCATGACCGAAGAAACCATGGACGTCGACGTCAGCATGCCGACCAACACGGTCGAAGACTTCCTGCGCATGGAGCGCATGCCCCACATCTGGTGCCCCGGCTGCGGCATCGGGACGACGGTGAACTGCTTCGCCCACGCGCTCGAGGGAAGCGGCCTCGACCTCAAGAAAGTCGCGGTCGTTTCGGGCATCGGCTGCACGGGCCGCGTCGCGGGTTACATGAAGCTCGATTCGTTCCACACGACCCACGGCCGGGCGATCCCGTTCGCCACCGGCCTGAAGCTGGCCAACCCCGAACTCAAGGTCGTCGTCTACAGCGGCGACGGCGACCTGACGGCCATCGGCGGCAACCACTTCATCCACGCCGCCCGGCGGAACGTGGACATGACGGTCATCCTGATCAACAACTTCATCTACGGCATGACGGGCGGCCAGGTGGCCCCCACGACCCCCATCGGGGCGACGGCCTCGACGACGCCTCACGGGAATTTCGAAGAGCCTTTCAACCTGCCGTATCTGGCCGAATCGTGCGGCGCGGTTTACGTGGCCCGGTGGACTGCGTTTCACGTCCGCCACGCCACCAAGGCCATCAAGGAGGCGCTCCTCAAGAAGGGTTTTTCCTTCGTCGAAATCATGGCCCCCTGCCCGACGCTCTACAGCCGCCGCAACCGCCTGGGCGACGGCCTCGACCAGATGAAGTTCTACCGCGACAACAGCGAAATCCGGAACGGCGCCGACACGAAGACCGTCCCCTTGACGTTCCAAGGCAAGATCACCGTCGGGAAGTTCGTGGACAAGGACAAGCCGACTTACCTCGACGCGATGAACGAGTTCTACGTCAAGAAATTCGGGGAGAAATTCACTCCCTACAAAGGATGATCGCCATGGCCAGGACAGAGATCAAAATCGGCGGGTTCGGCGGTCAGGGCGTCATCCTCAGCGGATACATCATCGGCCGGGCCGCGGCGATCTACGACGGCAAGCACGCGACCATGATCCAGGCCTTCGGTCCCGAGGCGCGGGGCAGCGCCTGCAGCGCCCAGATCGTCGTGGCCGACAAGGAGATCGCGTACCCCTACATCACCTCGCCCTCGATCATGATCGTGATGTCCCAGGAAGCTTACACCAAGTTCTCGCCGGAGCTCGCCGAGGGCGGGACCCTCATCACCGAGGAAGAGCTGGTCAAAACGCACAACCTCCGGAAGGACCTGAAGCATTTCTCCATCCCCGCGACGCGGTTCGCCGAGGAGCTCGGCCGGAAGATGGTCCTCAACATCGTCATGATGGGCTTCATGACCTCCGTCACGGGCCTCATCGGGGTCGAGGCCATGCGAACCTCGGTCAAGGTCTCGGTGCCGAAAGGCACGGAGATGCTGAACCTCAACGCCTTCAACCGGGGCTATGAGTTCGGCCTCGGCCTCAAGGGCAAGTAGCGCGCTTCACCACCGCCTCGGATCCGCGTAGACGCGGTCGGAGCCCTGAGCGCCGATCTCGACGAGCCCGGGCAGGGGCGTATCGGAAAACCAGAGCTCCCGGTAGACCGGCAAGGGCCGCGGGCCCCAGACCGATCGGTGCTGGGGGTCTCCCGTCACGGGAATGTCGTATTTCTCCAGGATCATGGCCAGGGTGAAGGCGAGGCTCCAGGATTCCCCGCCGACGATGTGGATGTAGATTCCGGGATTGCGAAAATCCACCTGGCGAAAAACCGCTTTTGCCAACGGCCAATCGGCGTCCCTGAGCTCCGGAACGGACGCGTGGGCAAGATAGGCCCGCCCGACCACGGACGTCCCGGCGAGGGATGCGATGACGACCAGGGCCTGAGCGATCGCGACGGCGCGTCGCGGGCGGCGGCGTCCGGCCGCCGCATCCGCCGCGGGCGCCGAACGTTCCGGAACGAGCGCCGCCGCCGCGCCGACGAGGCCGAGGAGCAGGAGGACGGAGAACCACGTCCCTAGGTGACCCAGCTGCTCGTCCTGGATGATGAATCCTCCGATGAAGGCCGCAGCCAAGCCCACGAGCGTGAGCGCTGTGAGCCGCAGCCCGAACGATCGCCGGGATCTCCGCGCGGCGCGGAGGGCGATCCCCAGGAGGACCGCGAAGGCGAGGGCCGCGGCGACGTCCAGGAGATCATAAGCGGGATAGAGCTTTGTGGGGGTCAGGGGATGGAGGATCGGCTGCACGAGGTGATAGGAGACGAAGCGGAGGGTGTCTCCGAGGCTGTGATGGATCTGGGATTTGCGGGCGAACCGCCATATTTGGGTGAGGTTCCCCGGCGCTTGGGTGAGCTGTTCGAGCAGGGGCGGGAACCAGGCTGCGGCGGCCAGGGCCGCTGACAGGCCCAGACGCCGCCATCGCTCGAGGAGGAACGCCGCGAAGCGCTTCGAGGGGAGCGTTGCCTTCAGAAAGGAAACGGCCGAGGCGAGGACGGCGGCGAGACAGTACAGGGCCGTGGTCACGTGGGACTGGACGATGAGGGAGGCCAGGACGACGATATATGGCACGGGCTTGACGTCTCCGGCCGCGAACTCGACGCAAAGGGCGGTCATCCAGAGCAGGGGGAGCAGTACCACGAACGGATTCCAATAGTCGGTCAATCCGCTGGGGGGAGGCGTCTGGACCATCCGGAAGTTCAAGTAGATCAGATAGACGCCGAAGCCGCCAAGCACGGCCAGGCGGACGGCCGCCGCCCGCACCTGTCGGAAGCAGGAGCGGAGGAACCCATAGCCGCAGACGAGGTTGACGATCCCGGTTCCGAAGAACAGGCTCCACCGCTGGAGCTTCGCGAGGACATACAAGGGCGCCAAGAGATAGAAATAAAGGGGACCGGGGTGGTTCCATCCGAATCGGGAGGCCGGGCCGAGGAGCTGCTGTCCGCGCGTCGCCCGCAGGATCTGTAGCTCGATGATGGAATAATCGCCGTAAGGGACGCCTCGGATCCCCCAACCTAGGAGCTCGCCGAGACCGGCCACGGCGATGGGCAGGAGCGCCGCCAGGATGAGCGCCTGCCAAACACGGTCGGCGAGGCGGGAATCCGGGCCCTGTCCGGACATCCGTTGGTTCACTCGAAAAGCTTCCCCCGAAATGGAACACCGGAAGGGCCCCCACGGGCCCTTCCGGTGCGAAAGATCCGTCCTAAAAAGACCTAAAAACCGGAACCGTCGATCAGACCAGCCCCTGAGCCATCATCGCCCGGGCGACCTTGAGGAAGCCGCCGATGTTGGCGCCGTTGACGTAGTTGCCCGGCGTGCCGTAGGCGTTGGCCGATTCGACGCAGTTCTTATGGATGGCCTTCATGATGCCGTGCAGCCGCTGGTCGACTTCTTCGCGGGTCCAGCTCAGCCGCATGCTGTTCTGGCTCATCTCCAGGCCCGACGTGGCGACGCCGCCGGCGTTCGCGGCCTTGCCCGGCCCGTAGAGGATCTTGGCGTCGATGAAGACGTCCACGCCTTCGGCGGTCGTCGGCATGTTGGCCCCTTCGGCCACCACGTAGACGCCGTTCTTGACCAGGTTCTTGGCGTCCTTGGCGTTGATCTCGTTCTGCGTGGCGCTCGGGAAGGCGCAGTCGGCCTTGATGTCCCAGAGGGGGTTGAAGTCGGCGCCGGCGCTGAGGGGCTTGTAGGTCGCGGTCTTGAACTTGTCGGCGTACTCGCTGATCCGGCCGCGCCGCACGTTCTTGAGGTCCATGACGAACTCGAGCTTCTTGGCGTCGATGCCGGCGGGGTCGTAGATGAACCCGTTGGAATCGGACAGGGTGACGGCCTTGCCGCCCAGCTGGTTGATCTTCTCGACCGTGTACTGGGCCACGTTGCCGCTGCCCGAGACGAGGCAGGTCTTGCCGGCCATCGTCTGGTTGCGGGTCGTGAGCATCTCGGCGGCGAAGTAGACCGCGCCGTAGCCCGTGGCCTCGGGACGGATGAGGGATCCGCCCCATTCCAGGCCCTTGCCCGTCAGGACGCCGACGAACTCGTTCCGCAGCTTGCGGTACTGGCCGAAGAGGAATCCGATCTCCCGGCCGCCGCCGCCGATGTCGCCCGCCG
>Ga0182021_10005879_pt1 | contig 14581 bp, 13 predicted proteins | sample 612E3MmetaG_FD_120493 | JGI IMG/M metagenome (GOLD analysis project Ga0182021, IMG submission 120493) | Permafrost microbial communities from Stordalen Mire, Sweden - 612E3M metaG (Illumina Assembly) | ecosystem: Environmental > Terrestrial > Soil > Wetlands > Permafrost | place: Sweden... | reverse complement strand
TGATTAATTCTTCAGCTCGTTTTTCCTTCTCTTCGTTTTGAAAGACAAGTTCTTTGTTGGCAATGATTAACTCTGCTGCTCTTTTTTCTTTTTCATCGTTTTGAAAGGCAAGTTCTTTGTTAGCAATGATTAACTCTGCTGCCCGTTTTTCTTTCTCTTCATCTTGAAATTCAAGTTCTTTGTTGGCAATGCCTAATTCTGCTGCCCGTTTACCTTTCTCTTCGTCTTGAAAGGCTAGCTCAATATTGGCAATACCTAACTCTGCTGCCCGTTTTTCTTTCTCTTCGTCTTGAAAGACAAGTTCTTTGTTGGCAATGCCTAACTCTGTTGCCCGTTTACCTTTCTCTTCGTCTTGAAAGGCTAGCTCAATATTAGCAATCCCTAACTCTGCAGCTCGTTTTCCTTTCTCTTCTTTTTGAAAGGCAAGTTCTTTATTGGCAATGATTAACTCTGCTATTAGTTTTTCTATCTCTTCTTTTTGAAAGGCAAGTTCTTTATGAGCAATGATTAGCTCATCCTCCTCCAATTCATTTCTTTTAGTCATGTAATGTACCATTAAAGGTGTTTTGTTTTAAAAATGAGGTATAATTTGAGTTTAAAAAACGTTGTAAATAGTTCTTCCGGATAATTATTTCTATTGATTCGCTATACAATCAAACCGGGTTCCACAGTAATTACAAAATTTTCTCTTGCCGGTTGAAAAATATTTTCAGTCGTTATAAGTGCAAGTGATAATTGAATTATTTTTTTGAATTGTGAAAATTCAGAGGGCTTGCGAATAAAATATTGCGCCCCGTTCTTGTAAAGCTGGTTCACAACCTCTTGTTCAAAGGATGTGGAGAACACAATTACAGGAAGCCGTTTCAGTCTTTTGCTGAGCTTTATTTCCGTTAAACATTCGAAGCCGTTTTTGCGGGGCATATTGAGGTCGAGGAAAAGTACATGAGGAAGGACGTTTGTTTCGTTTGTCAGTAGTTGCATGAGCTGTTCTCCATCATGCATGATTGTAAGGCTAGTGGATATTATCAAATCCTCTAAAGCTTCTTTAAAAAAAATGCAATCGTCTGTATCATCATCTGCAAGCAGAATATTTAGATGCTTAAAATTCATGCGTTAAGAATATACTTTACCGGGCTGTGTGAGAATATTTTTTCTGATGCTATAGGAAGCGCATGATGAATGACCTGTTTGAGTTGTGCAAAATCACCGGGCTTATGAATATATATATTAGCTCCGATCTTGAAGACCTTACTGATCGTATCCTTTGAGTTGGATGTTGACAGCATGATAAGAGAAAGGTCTCTCAGGTTTTTATTCTGCATTATCTCTGACAAACATTCCAGGCCATTTTTTCGAGGCATGCTAAGATCCAGGAAAAGAATGTCAGGAAGATTTTTGGAATTCTCGGAAAGGTAATTCATTAGTTCTTCGCCATCATGAACTATAGTAAGATAAGTGGGAAGCTTTAAATCTTCCAGGGCTTTTTTAAAAAAGAGGCAGTCGTCATTATCGTCATCTGCAAGCACTATATTAAGTGGTTTTAGGTTCATGCGCTTTAGCTATTGGTTAATTGATTGATTTAAAGATATATTTACAGTTCTGTCTGTGTTGATCAATATTTTTTTCATTTTCCAATTAGCAAATTTTTTTCTTCCACCATGATAAGTGTTTTATGAATAACCTTCCTGAGTTGTTCTAAATCAACGGACTTGCGAATGTAATCATGCGCTCCTAACTTCAGGAGCAAGCTTATCATATTCTCCTCATAATTCTTTTCCTGCGGGAAAGATGTAGAAAACATGACAATGAGCAGATCTTTCAGCTGCGTGCTTTCTTTTATCTCGGACAGACATTCGACCCCGTTTTTGCGGGGCATGCTTAGATCCAGAAATAGTACATCAGGAAGATGCTCTGAATTCCCGTAAAGATAATTCATGAGCTTTTCCCCATCATGAACAATTGTGAGATTAGTGTCAATGGGTATTTCCATTAATGCCTTAGCAAAGAAGGAACAGTCATCTTTATCATCATCAGCCAGCACTATATTCAATCGGTTCAAATTCATTTTGTAGTTATTCGAAAATATAGCATTTCATAGTATTTTGAAGCCTAAATCTTAAAATTTGAAATTCACGAAAATGGTCAAGTTTGAATTTATACTACCCGGCTCAGGCAAATTGAATTTTTACTTGTTTACAGAATTAGCTATAACTGCAAAGATCAGTATCCGGAAGTACAAAAATGTTATACAATTATACAGGTAACTTGCATAATTCACATATTATCCCATTTTTTGTCTGTTGGCTTGGATCATGATTATGATGGTGCCGGATTACAAAATACCTCATCAGCAATTCTATTATACATTACCTCCGGAATTATTATCAAATGATACAATTGGAATCACAAATGACAATTAAGAGATTGGAATAAAATTCTGATCTCTTTTTTTATTCAGACGGAAAGAATGTTTGCAGGCTACTTTCAACCTCATGGGGTATCGTAAGGTCATGCCATGGCATGACCCAGCTTATCGGTATTCCTGGCAGCCATACATATTATATTCTTGGTACATACCTACATCTCGCTGCTGGTGGATGTGGTCAAGACAAAGATATCTGCTGTAATATGTTTTACAGTCAATCAAACAATCCAACGATTCTCTTGTTATTAGATTTATAGTTCATATACTGGTTTAGTGATATTCAGATGGTCCGATACCTTTCAGATTCAACCTAATTCTGTGAGTATGTCGGCTTTTAAAAGTTGAGCCAATAAGAAAATAGAATTTATCGTAAATTTGTCATTGCTAACAATTTATCAACCTGTTTAATATGGAAAACAACACGCATCCGGGCACATCAGCAGGCAAAACCCCCTTTACTAATGGTGCTCTCAGACAAAGTGCCGGTACCGGCATGCGAAACCGTGACTGGTGGCCAAATCAGTTGAAATTGAACATCCTCCGCCAACACTCTTCCATGTCCAATCCGATGGGTGAGAAATTCAAATACGCTGAGGAGTTCAGAAAACTCGATCTGAAAGCCGTGAAGAAAGACCTCTTCGATCTGATGACCAGGTCTCAGGACTGGTGGCCTGCCGATTACGGTCATTATGGGCCGTTCTTTATTAGAATGGCGTGGCACAGTGCAGGTACCTACCGCATCTCGGACGGCCGTGGTGGGGGAGGCTCCGGTACACAGCGATTTGCGCCACTCAATAGTTGGCCTGATAATGCGAACCTCGACAAGGCTCGGTTGCTTCTATGGCCGGTTAAAAAGAAATACGGAAAAAAAATTTCGTGGGCCGATCTGATGATCCTCGCTGGTAATTGCGCCCTCGAATCGATGGGATTCAAGACCTTTGGTTTCGGTGGCGGACGTGAGGATCTCTGGGAACCACAGGAAGATGTCTATTGGGGTTCTGAAGGTAAGTGGTTGGACGACAAACGCTATACAGGTGACCGGGAACTGGAAAATCCTCTTGCTGCCGTTCAGATGGGTCTGATCTATGTAAATCCGCAGGGTCCTGACGGAAATCCTGATCCGCTCGCAGCAGCCCGTGACATTCGGGAGACTTTTGGCCGAATGGCGATGAATGACGAAGAAACAGTTGCTCTTATCGCCGGCGGACACACATTCGGAAAAACACATGGCGCTGCCGATCCAAATAAATATGTTGGACCTGAACCCGCAGCTGCCGGAATTGAAGAGCAAGGCCTCGGCTGGAAAAACACATTCGGAAGCGGTAATGGTGCTTACACAATTACCAGTGGTTTGGAGGGTGCGTGGACCACTACCCCAACGAAGTGGAGCAATAACTATTTTTGGAATCTGTTCGGCTACGAATGGGAGCTGACTAAGAGCCCGGCCGGTGCGCATCAATGGAAGCCAAAGCATGGCATGGGCGAAGGTACTGTGCCGGATGCGCACGACACCTCCAGACATCATACGCCTATAATGCTGACGACCGACCTCGCCTTGCGATTTGATCCTGTCTACGAAAAAATTTCAAGACGCTTCCATGAAAATCCCGATCAGTTGGTAGACGCATTTGCCCGTGCATGGTTTAAGCTGACTCACCGCGATATGGGTCCACGTGCGCGCTACCTCGGCCCTGAAGTACCTGAGGAAGAACTGATCTGGCAAGACCCTATTCCGGCAGTTACTCATAAATTAATCGACGATAAAGACATCGCTGCATTGAAGCTTAAAATACTTACTTCTGGTCTGACTGTGTCTCAAATGGTATCTACTGCCTGGGCTTCAGCATCCACTTTCCGTGGCTCCGATAAACGCGGTGGAGCAAACGGGGCACGCATTCGTCTTGCACCGCAGAAGGACTGGGAAGTCAACAATCCTGCTCAACTTACGAAAGTGCTTGGGACACTTGAGGGCATCCAAAAAGAGTTCAACAGCACTCAATCTGACGACAAGATGGTTTCGCTTGCTGACCTGATCGTTCTGGGCGGATGTGCAAGCATCGAGAAAGCAGCGAAGAATGCCGGTCATAATGTGACCGTTCCCTTTACAGCGGGAAGAGCAGATACTTCACAAGAAAAAACCGATATAGAATCATTTGCTGTCATAGAGCCTGTTGCAGATGGGTTCCGCAACTACATGAAGAAAGGATATACTGTTTCAGCTGAAGAAATGCTGGTAGATAAGGCACAATTGTTGACGTTGACTGTTCCTGAAATGACTGTTCTGGTTGGTGGTATGCGTGTCCTCAACGCGAACTTCGATCAATCTGAACACGGATTATTCACCAAACGTCCGGAGGCGCTCACTAACGATTTCTTCGTCAACCTGCTCGATTTTGATACAACATGGAAGGCGATTTCAGAGTCCCAGGACGTATTTGAGGGTCGCGATCGTGCGACAGGCGAACTCAAGTGGACAGGTACCCGGGTAGATCTCATCTTCGGTTCTAACTCAGAACTCAGAGCTATCGCTGAGGTATATGCATGTGAGGATTCTCAGGAGAAGTTCGTCAAAGACTTTGTGGCAGCTTGGAACAAGGTGATGAACCTTGACCGATTCGACCTAATCCTTTAAGAATGAAAAAGATTATCACTGTTGTGCTTGGTGCAATCATACTAATAGCTTTTGGTTGTGACAAAAATTCTGAAAAGAAGAGTTCATTGAAAATGCCTTCTTCTGATTTGTATGGAATAGAAGAAGGATTTGTTGATGCGAATGGTGAGTTGATTTATTTCAAGGCATTTGGTAGGGGTGAACCCTTGTTAATTCTTCATGGTGGACCCGGCGCATCGCACGACTATTTTCTTCCGTACCTCCTGCCATTGGCCCATAAGAACAGACTCATATTCATTGATGAACGGGGTTCGGGACGTTCGCAAAAATTGGAAAACATTTCAGCATACACTATAGAAAGTATGGCTGAAGATGTGGAAGAAGTCCGTCAGGTCTTGGGACTTGGTAAAATCAGTCTGCTTGGACATTCATGCGGGGGAGTAATTGCTGAGGCTTATGCTCTGAAATACCAGGAGAATCTTTCACTGCAGTACCTTTCCCAGTACCAAAAAGATGAATGAGGTTTTAAATAAGATAAAGGAAAAGATGACTCCGGAACTTAGGGCCCGGATTGATAAGATGGAAAAATCAGGATTGTATGGTCATGGAATGGATTATGAAAAAAACCGGTATACTTCAGAATATATGACTGCAGCCTGGGGTGAGGGATACTTTCCCTATCTCTACCAGAATCATCCTGATCCCAATTATGACCCGGTTGCCAACGGGAACATGTCATGGGACTTGTACCGGGAGATGTGGGGATCAGATGGTGAGTTTGTCATAGATGGCAATATGACATCTGTCGAGTATACTGACAGGCTTTCATCAATTAAGGTTCCAACACTTATTACTGTTGGCGACAACGATGAGTGTGCTCCATCACTTTCACGGGATATGAATGAAAAGATTTCAGGATCAAAGCTTGTAATTCTCCCGAAAAGCGGACACATGACATTTGTTGATCAACCATCACTATTCATATCGGCAGTTGAGGAATTTCTGCATCCGGAAAAATGATCCATATAGGGGCCACCCCGGTAGGGCCATGGCGTGGCCCTACCTACAACCTTATCCAATATCGTAGGGTCATGCCATGGCATGACAATCTCAGAGAATATATCAGAGCACAGCGGTGAGTGGATTGAAACAGCAACAAGCGATGGACCATAGGCGACAGGAAGTCGTGTCTCCTGCTTGTGAGCGGATTGGAAAAAAATTATTTAATTTTACAGGATAAAACTTGTTAAGAACAATATAATGAATGCAAGTCAGCTTTTGGACAATATCCTTAAAATATTGTACACGGTAAAGGAAGATAAAAGTAAGCTTGAGAAAATCCTCCGGTTTTTGGAAGATGAAATATATGAAGAGCCGAAAGCCTCAGAGATTGAAATACCGGAAAAATATAAAAAGATTGTTTCACAGATTGCTGACAGCATAGGTGCTGGCTTTATATGTTACCTGAATCCTGAAACTCTTGAGATAGAAGAAATCCATATGAATATGATGGAAGACCAGTATAATTTTGAGGATTCAGATAGTGAATATGATGATGAAATAAATTATAAATATTACAAGTGGGAAGAATATGTACTCTTCGAACCTTTGGAATCAGACGAATCTTTTCAAATTATGGAGCAGTTTACCCAACAGCTTAATAATAGTAAATTACAGAACAAATTGTTCAATGCTCTCAATAACAGGAAACCATTTGCCAATTTTAAATACCTCATCGATAATTCTTTATATCGTCAAGACTGGTTTGATTTTAAAAAGCATTGGCTGGAAAATCATGTATACGAACTTTTACTTATTGGTATAAATTCAGAGACAGAACCAGTGTCCTAAGAACAGGCTAATTTAGCTCTCCTGTTTGGAAGAGTGTATGCATAAATTTAGAATCACTTCCTGCCAAAAGTATAATTAACCCCTACAGAGAATTTAATAAGGGGAAGAAGAAACATTGATGAATTATTCACATCAAAATAAGATTTGGAATTTATTGCGGGAATAATTGCTCCCAGCTGTAAAACACCTTTCAATTTTCCTTCTCCCGCTTTTATTGTTATGGCTGGTTCAAGATTCATAAAATTAATGGTTGTATCTGAATAAAATTTAAAATCTGTATTCCACCATTCAAAATTGTCAAATAAGTAAGTGTGTATATTAAATAAATGTACATAATTTGCTCTCAAATCAAAAGCTACTTCAAAGTTTTTACTTGCAAAAGCCACTCCAGGCTGAATAAATATGTTAAAATATTTTGCATTCACTTCCGGATTAGGTTGATTGGTATTGTTAATTTTATCTGTGGTACTGCCAAAACCACCGCCAGTATAAAATTGGAATAATCCATTTTTTTTGATTCTAAATGGTTTAAAATAACCTGCACCGGCTTCTCCAAAAATAATATTGAGCTTTTCAACAGAGGAATCAGCACTACTTCTATTTCTGTTATGATACATCCCGTTAATTATGACTCCTATATGATTCGATATTGCATACCCGGCCTGAACATTATATAATCCGCTACCGGATAATCCCAGCGAAGCAGATGTAATGAGTTCTCCTTTTTCTTTCAATAAAGGAGAATAAATAACATTGGGCTTGTAGAGAGTCACACATCGTGTGAGAAAAAGTAGCATTCCGATGGTCAGTATATGAAATGCAGTCTTCATAATATGATATGTCTATTTACTATAACTTAAAATCAGGTTTTGCAATTAGACTGTACTAAGTTAAGCACAAATCTATTGGAATAAAGCGCCAAATGTTATATTTTTTAGCTATGGCTAAGGGCAGCGGGAAGAAGGTGGTTTCCAGAATAAATTAAGTCCTCAGAATCAGGCCTGTGCTTATTTGCTTATCTTTGCTTTCAATGGGATGTTAGCTCAGTCGGTTTAGAGCGCTTGCTTCACATGTAAGAGGTCACTGGTTCGATTCCAGTACATCCCACAGTGAATTTGAAACATATTCCGGCTCTCGGATCCCGGGAGCTTCTTAATAATTATTTTCGTAAAAATCATATATTTAAGCTTATGGAATATTCAGAACTAATCCACACCCGTGAAAGCATCCGTAATTACGATCCGAGCAGACCCGTCCCCAGGGAAATTCTGATGAAAATACTTGATGCAGGAAGGTTGGCACCTTCCGCATGCAACTATCAACCATGGAAATTCCTTGTTATATCTTCATCTGGTATGCTTGAAAAGGTGAGAGCATGTTATAAACGTGATTGGTTTAGAGACGCTCCTCAAATTCTTGTGCTGACTGGATTAAAAAATCAAGCCTGGAAACGCAGTTACGATGGTTACAACTCAATTGAAACCTACGTTGCAATTGCAATGACACATATAATACTGGCTGCTGAAAATGAAGGCGTTGGAGCATGCTGGGTTGCAGCATACAATCCCACATTACTTAAGGAAGCTATTAATCCTGGTGAAAATCAGCTGATATTTGGAATTACACCGTTAGGTTATCAGAAATCGGGATTTCAAAAGACCATTATAAAAGAAAGGAAATCATTGGAAGAAATCGTCGTTTTCCTGTAGCCATAGATTATTCAGTATAAATACCAACCGAGTTAACACCACAGTAGATGATGTGTGGAGGAAGAAGTCTTAAAGTCCGGACAATTTAGGTCGAAAAGACGAATCTTCCTTATGATAATATCTGAATAACGGAAACATTATTACATCTAATAAAAATCATTTATATTGCTTAAAACTTTAATCAATAAACTATGGAGCCCGAAATCAGTTTAAAAAATACGAAGAGTGAGATTCTGACTGCATATGACGAGTTGCTGAAAAGATTTCAGGATAAGAAAACCGAAGAACCAAAAAAAGTTCAGGAACAGCAAAAACAGGAGAATCTGGTTAAAAAAGCTGCCACATTAAACAACGAAAGTATTGTTAAGGGAATTGCCGGACTTAAAGTTGATCTTTCGTCGACCCTCGACAAGTTGGGTGAAAGCCTGGTATCTGAAATCAGAAAATTTGAAGAATTGCAGTTGGCTGTTCAGTTAGAACAAAAGAACCTTGAAAACCTGTATCAGTTATCGGTTGTTTCCGATTCCCTTTCAGTAATGCTGATGGCCCAAAAGGAGAAGAAAGAACAGTTCGAACAGGATATGGTTATCCGGAAAACGGAATCTGAAGAAAAAATGAAATCGGAAAGGGATCGCTTCGAAACTGAAATGGCTGAAAAAAAAGCTTTGTGGAAAAAGGAACAGGAAACCTGGCAACAAAAAATCAGAGACGAGACTGAAGAGACTAAAAAGGGCCGGGTGCGCGCCGAAGAGGAGTATCAGTATAGCATTAAAATTACCCGCAAAAAAGAAGTTGATCTTTATGAGGAGAAAAAACAAAAACTTGAAAAAGATCTGGCCGATCAGAGAATTGCTTTCGAAAAAGAATTTGCCGAACGTGAAGTTAAAATAAAAGAAGCAGAAGCCGAACTCAAAGAGCTACGTACTCGAAACGCGGCTTTTCCTGCCGATCTTGAAAAAGCTGTTAATGCCTCGGTTTTAGCAGTCACGGAAAAACTGGAAACTACATTCCGGTTCGAAAAAGAACTCCGCGAAAAAGAAGCCCAGGGCGAACTGAAGCTGAAAGAACAGATCATTGAAACACTGAAAAGCAAGATCAAAGACATGGAAATCACAATGAAAGAACTTTCACAAAAAGCCAATAATTCAGAAGTAAGCGTTAAAGATATAGCTATTAAAGCCATAGAAAGTACATCGAAACCTTATTTCGTCGAAAAATCAAGAGAGGTTCAGGGAAAGGAATAGATATATTAAATTGATATATAGTGATATAGGCTGATGTAAATTGAAAAATCAAAATTACCCTGATCATAAGATCTTTGATATTGAACCCGAATCGCTTTTAACTTAAAACCATAATTTTTATCTTGTGACTTTTGTCTTTTGTCTTTAAATCGCCACTCATCAATCATCAATAGCAAATCATAAATTATTGTGGTGAGATCTGCTCCTTCAGCCACCCGGGACGATTAGTTGTAATACCCTTAACGCCAAGTGAAATTAATCGTTTTGCTTCAACCGGATATGAAGCTCCCCAGTGGCCGATTATCTCAACCATTGGCAATGGAATTATTTTGTTTAATTCTTTTTTGATTATTTCTTTCCAGACAGCATAACCCTTTTCGGTAAGGTGGAGCCTGTCATCCCTGAATAACTCATTTTTTGGCAGCCCTTTTTCATCCAGAAATCCGTAATCAGTGCGAATGAACCAAGTGTTTTTTTGATTTTCACAGATTGCTTTTATCAGGTTGTTTGCCTTTACAATTTCCGGCCATACTTTCCATCTTAAGGGTGTTGGAGTTACTGCTATCCAGAAAACAGGCGTTTCAGGATGTGTTTTACGTATTGTCTTTAATACATTACGGAACAAAGCAGCAACTTCCTGCGGACTCTTATCCTGGTCTGTACCGGATATATCATTTGCAATAAATATAACTATTGCCTTACACGGATGATTATCAAAAATCCTGCCTGCATATACTGCAAAATCACTCAGTTTTGCTCCGCCATAACCACGCTGAATTACAGGATATGGAGCCATATCTTTTTCCAGGGTTGTCCACAAACGGATACTTGAACTTCCTGCAAAGAGAACTGAATTTTCCTGATATTTTTCACTTTTATCGAGCTGTTCAAATTGTTGAATATCCTTTTCCCAGGCTCTTACTTCCGGAATATTTTGATATTTTCTTATGGGAGAACAGGAAATTAAAATAATCGAGAACGAAAGAATTAAAAGCCTTTGCATAACCATATGTTTTATTGACTGACTCAAATATACATTTTAAAAGTTAAAAAATTGAAACAATTGAATTCCGGGAAAACCTGATTGTTTAGTTGGTGATAATATAATTTACTTTACAAAAAAAAAGTTACGTTTGTAATAATAATACTTTAATCTAACCTATCAATTAAACAATATGTCGAAAAGCCGGTTATTTATAACTAAACCACTTCCACAGTTATTCAGTGAATCCAAGGAGATTGGTGGTTTAAAAAGAACTCTTACACCACTGAATCTCACAACGTTAGGCATAGGGGCAATAATAGGCGCCGGCATTTTTGTGCTGACAGGTCAGGCAGCTGCACAGTATGCAGGTCCTGGTATTGTTTTATCGTTTATTATTTCCGGGCTTGCATGCGGATTTGCAGGATTATGTTATGCTGAATTTGCCTCAATGATACCTATTGCAGGAAGCGCATATACCTATTCATATGCAACCCTTGGCGAATTTCTGGCATGGATTATCGGTTGGGACCTGATACTGGAATACCTTTTTGCTGCTTCAACGGTTGCGGTAGGATGGTCAGGGTATGTTGTAAGTTTTCTGAAGGATCTTCATATCTTTATTCCACCACAATTTACAGGAGCTTCAGGCACTGTACTGGTAAATGTACCTGATATGGGGTGGAAGCCTCTTACAGAAGCTTTTACGCAGACTCTGGCGGCTACCGGTATTCATGTTGATGCTTTATCACATGTAACTTGTATTCTTAATCTACCCGCGATGTTCATTGTTGCCCTGTTATCCACACTACTGGTTATTGGCATCAGAGAATCTGCCAATTTCAATAACATAATGGTTATAACAAAAGTATCGGTCATAATATTATTTATAGCAATTGGTTTTATGTTTGTCAAAGCCGTTAACTGGCATCCTTTTATTCCCGCCAATAAAGTTGAAGTTGCTCCGATTTCACAGTATGGATCATTATGGGGTTGGCTGAAAGCATACAGTCAGGAGTTTGGTAAATTTGGTTTTAGCGGTGTTCTGAGAGGCGCAGGTGTTATTTTCTTTGCATACATAGGTTTCGATGCAGTATCGACTGCTGCTCAGGAGGCAAAAAATCCTCAGCGGGATATGCCAATTGGTATTCTTGGTTCATTAGGGATATCCACTGTTCTGTATATTCTGGTTGCAATAGTACTCACGGGTATTGTAAGTTACACCACTTTGAATGTTCCTGACCCGGTGGCTGTTGGTGTTGATGCGATGGGGAAGGGGATGTTCTGGCTCAGACCAATCGTAAAGATCGCAGCAATAGCGGGATTAAGCTCGGTAATTCTGGTAATGCTTCTCGGACAACCAAGGATCTTTTACTCGATGTCAAAAGACGGTCTGTTGCCTCCGGTTTTTTCAAAGGTTCACCCAAAGTTCCAGACACCTTATGTAAGCACAATAATTACAGGTTCAGTAGCAATGATAATAGCAGGTATTCTTCCGATAAGTATTCTTGGTGAACTTGTTTCAATCGGTACTCTTCTTGCGTTTATTATTGTATGCGTCAGTGTCATGGTCCTGAGAAAATCGAAACCGGATATTAAACGGCCTTTCAAAACGCCATGGGTTCCACTTGTTCCCATCCTTGGGGCTTCTATCTGCTTCCTTCAGATGGCATCCTTACCTCTCGATACATGGTTAAGGCTGATAATCTGGATGGCTATCGGTTTTTGTATTTATTTCTTCTATGGAGTAAAGCATAGTAAGGTAAGACAGAACACTCCGGAGTAAGGTTAAGAGTCCCCCCGACTTTTAAACTTCTTCCTGATGTATACTATAAATCATCGGAAAAAACAGATGGAGGAAGGTCTCTTAGATTATATCTCGAGGCCATAACTTCTCCGTATGCGCCGGCTGACCGTATTGCAATAACATCACCGCGCCTGGTTTCTGGGAGTTCTATGAATTTCGCAAAAGTATCTGCCGATTCACAAATCGGACCTACAACATCGTACCGGTATATATTTCCATCTGATGTAAGGTTTTCAATCTTATGGTGAGCCTGGTAGAGAGCTGGTCGTATAAGGTCAGTCATTCCCGCATCAATGATGGCAAAGAGAGTATTCCTTCCATTTTTGATAAACAGTACCTTCGAAATCAGGCTTCCGCATTGACCTGTAATTGACCGTCCGGGTTCCATATGAAGCTTTTGCCCCGGAAGAAGATCTATGAACTCGTTCAATAATGAAAAATGGTCCTGGAACTGAGGAGGTTTATCCGGGTTCTCATAATCTATTCCCAGGCCGCCGCCTACATTAATTATTTCGAGATTCACACTTCTCGACGCGAACCACTCCTGCAACTCGTTTATTCTGGTACAAAGACTCTTAAATACCGATGTTCTTGTAATCTGAGACCCGATATGAAAATGTATTCCGATCAGTTTGATACTTTTAAGAAATGATATCCTTTTAATAACTTCATCCAGTTCCCACGTATTTATTCCAAACTTACTTTCCTCTATTCCGGTGGTTATATATTTATGGGTATGTGCATCGATATAAGGATTTATTCTCAGGGCTATCCTGGCAGATTTATTCTGTTTTATAGCCAGCTCATTGATTACCTCAATTTCCTGGATTGATTCGCAGTTGAAACAGAAGATATTTTCCTTAAGTGCCGCCTCAATTTCCTTGTCAGTCTTACCTACGCCTGCAAAGACGATTTCAGAAGAGCTAAAACCGGCATTTATTGCAGCTGCAATTTCATTCCAACTGACGCAATCAGCTCCTAATCCGTAAGATGAAATAATTTTCAGTATTCTGGGATTTGAATTTGCCTTAACTGCATAGTGGACTTTAAATCCTGAATTATCAGCTTCTTTTTTTACAACATCAAGAGTAGATCTTAAAATGTCAAGATCATAATAATAAAAGGGAGTTGTAAGGGCTTTGAATTTTTCTATGATATGGTTATCAATCATTGATTTAGTTAAATAGATGTTTGCTGAGAAGTCGTAAAGCTTCAATTTTGTTTGTTGTATCAATAAGAAGTGAGAGGCTGTTTGGGCTTCCGCCATATGAAATCATCTTAAGCGGGATTGTATTAAGAGCTTCAAATATTTCAGGTGCCGACCCTGTACGCTCGGTACGAAAGTCGCCTACAATACAGATGATAGTCTGGTTTTCTTCAACTTCTACTGTTCCCAGTTCCCTGAGGTCTTTAGCTATCTGATTAATAAACTGGGGATTATCAATTGTAATTGAAACGGCAACTTCTGAGGTTGTTATCATGTCGATAGGGGTGCGGTATGCCTCGAAAATCTCGAATACTTTTCGTAAAAATCCGTAAGCCATTAACATCCTGTCGGATCTGATTCTCAAAACTGATATGCCATCTTTTGCGGCAACAGCTTTATAATCCTGGAGAATTGAAGCGGAGGTTATAAGTGTCCCGACATCTTCGGGTTCCATAGTGTTCTTTAACCTTACCGGTATGTTATTTTCCCGGGCCGGATTGACACTGGAAGGATGCAATATCTTTGCACCAAAATATGCAAGTTCTGCAGCTTCATCAAACGACAATTCCCGGATTACTTTTGTATTTTCAACAAACCTCGGGTCGTTGTTATGAAATCCATTAATATCTGTCCATATCTGAATTTCCGATGCATGTACTGCTGCTCCGATTAATGACGCCGTAAAATCACTGCCACCGCGTTTCAGATTATCGATCTCTCCATAGGCATTCCGGCATATAAATCC
>Ga0182021_10005878_pt1 | contig 14582 bp, 12 predicted proteins | sample 612E3MmetaG_FD_120493 | JGI IMG/M metagenome (GOLD analysis project Ga0182021, IMG submission 120493) | Permafrost microbial communities from Stordalen Mire, Sweden - 612E3M metaG (Illumina Assembly) | ecosystem: Environmental > Terrestrial > Soil > Wetlands > Permafrost | place: Sweden... | reverse complement strand
TGGTTCGACCGCAGCGCCGAGTACGTCGCACGTCAGCGCGGCGAGTCCATGTTGCCATCGCAGTTCGCCACCACCTTCGACGTCAAGCTCACGCCGCTGCCTTGCCTCCTGCACCTGACCGCAGACCAGCGCCAGGCCGAATGTCGCCGCATCGTCAAAGAGATCCAGGCTGCGGCCGAGGCCGAAAACAGAGCCAAAGGTCGGGAGCCCATGGGCGTCACTGCCATCCTGGCCCAGGATCCGCACAGCCGTCCCGCCACCACCGACCGCAGCCCCGCGCCCTTCGTCCACGCCTCGGACGAGCAGACCGAGCTGGAGTTCCGCGCACAATACCGCGCCTTTGTCGACGCTTTCCGCGCCGGCGCCCAGCGCCTGCGCGCCCGTGCACGCGAGTTGGCGGAGATGTTTCCCCTGTGGGCCTTCCCACCAGCTCTACCATTCAACGCCCCGGCCTGACCGGGATCGGCCACCACCGCGCTGACGAGCCCACCGACCAGGCGGTTAGGGGCAAGCCGTGCCCCCCGTCGGCCGTCAACGCAAGCCCCACACTTCCCCGGCCCAGATCTCCGTCCTGCCCAGCCCAACGAGCACCGTTTTCACCCGCCGTTGCCCTCCTCTGGCCTTCACTTCCGTCAGCCCCATCGTCGATCAACGGCGATCCCGGGACCCGCCCGCCGACGTTCCAGCAAGACTTCGGGAAAACTCAGGCACCACACTCGGGGGAAAACTCAGGCACCACACTCGGGGTGGGGGAAAACTCAGGCACCACACTCGGGGTGGAAAACTCAGGCACCACACCCGGGGGAAAACTCAGGCACCACACCCCGGGGGCACCACACCCCGGGGGCACCACACCCGGGCCGACGTTCCAGCAAGACTTCGGGAAAACTCAGGCACCACACCCGGGGCCGACGTTCCAGCAAGACTTCGGGAAAACTCAGGCACCACACTCGGGGAAAACTCAGGCACCACACTCGGGCACCACACTCGGGGTGGAAAACTCAGGCACCACACCCGGGGCACCACACCCGGGTGGAAAACTCAGGCACCACACCCGGGTGCAACGACGAACGTAGAACTACGTTCCCGGACGGCACTGCCCGAAGCCGCCCGGCCGCGCCCAGCAGAGCACCAAGCCTATGTCGTTGCAGGCGACCGACACGATCGAGCCGTCGGCGCACAACTTGAGCGTGTTGTTGTCGCACTGATCAACGAACGAAGCGGGATCGCACTCCGTGCCCGCAGCGGTACAGGGTTCAGTCGATAGCGCGCCGCCGGCGCAGCGGGTGGCAACCCCAGTCTTCGCGCAGTCGACCGTGGCGCGCGCCCCGCGCGAGCAGTAGGTGGCCACGGAGCCGGCGCAGGTGACCTTGTCGGAGTCGCTGCAAGAAGTCCCGGTTCCTGCACAAACGGCGTAACTGCCCTGGACCTGGCATTTCCGTCCAGACCACGCGCAATCGAGGCTCGTGTATCCTGCCCACCCGCCGCAGCCGCTCGCCGTCGTGCCGTCGCAAGCGGGAGCGACCGGCTCGGCCCCGCTGCATGGTCGGGCGTTGCAGGCGACGCTGATCACGTCGGTGGTCAGCCCCTCGCACACGCCACCCATCGCGCTGCAATTGAGGAACTGGGGTCCAGACGCGCCGGCGGGTGTGACGTCGATGGAATTGCCGTGGCATTCGCCGCCCGCGACGAAGGGGTCGAGCGTGAAAAGGTCACCGCCCCAGCAGCTATCAAAATCCGTACACGTTGCGGCTTGGGCGCAAGTGAGCAAGTGATTCAGCTTGATGTCGTCCTGACGCGAGCCCGTCTTGCCGAACTCCTGGATGCACCGGCTCGCCGAATAGGCATTCGAGGACGCCGCGCACGACGCGGCCAGGGCGCAGGCGTGAATGATCTCGTCCTTGCTCGTGCCCCCGTCCGGTATCAAGGCACCCAGGTCGGTCACCCGGCTATCCGCCCCAGAGTCGGCCGCGTCGGACGTGCGGCGATCAGGCGCAGAATCAGCCGCATCGATCACGTTTCCATCGAATCCCGAATCTGACACATCGGACGTGTTGCTGTCAGGTCCCATTTTCACGGCATCGGATCTGATGCCATCGAGCCCCGGCTTGACCGCATCGGACCCGCTGCCCTCGGTCCCCACATCGCGACCGTCGAGCGCGCCGACCTCGGGCCCCGCGTCGCGCACATCGGATGTGCCGACAACATCGGGTCCGGAGGTAGCCGTATCGGACGCGATGCTATCTGGCCCCAAGGTGACGACATCGGACGCCATGCTGTCAGGCCCTAGGGAGCCCGAATCAGGGCCACCGCCGTCCGCCTGTCGACCCTTGCCGCTCCCAGAGCCCCCGCAGCCAATCGCCACGCAGAACAAGAGCACCGCTGCCAAGGTTTCTTGAGATCGAGATTGATGAGATAGGCGCATGTGACCACCCTGCCTCTACGAATGGGCCTAGCCTACGCTGAAATCGAAGCTCGGTCACCATCATCCTCCCCTCTGGTAGGCGGAGGACGAAACGCCCGTCACAGCAAACCTGCGTGCCGAAATCGCCTGCAACAAATGTCCTGATTCGTAGCTGCGCTCCAAGTCAGAAGCCGCTCGTCGATCGTTCAGCGCGACCGGAGACAGTGTGTCCGGTCGTCTCTGCCACCGGCGGCGCAGGAGGTCACCCCGATGGGGTTTTGGCGAGGGACAGGATCGTCTGACCGTGCTGGGCGGAATTGGTGGCGATGGCTCGGGCGGCGATCTGGCCGGCAAGCTGATTGCCATGAGCGAGCAACTGAAAGCCGCCACCGGCGTCGACATGGTGCAAGCCGTGCGCGAGCGCCTGGTCGGAAAGCCGGTGCCTCCGGTGCGGGTGGGGACGTAGGGGGAAGGCTGGCAGATCTGGTAGCATTATCGTGTGCATCTTGTCGCAGGCCTTCCGCTGATCGGCCTCTTTTCTGCAGGCGATGCCGGCCCCGCAAGCCCCGCGCTGTCACCCGAGGCTCCACCGGCGGCGCTGCTTTGCCTGCAGCGGTACTACGGCGTACAGCCAGTGCGTGAAATGGACCATTGGTTTGCACGCCTGGACCGTGGCCAGCTATTGCCCTACGACGACGGCCGGAAGAAGACTTTCGGGCAGGCGCTGGCCGAGCCGGATCTGCAGGACATGTTCTCCCTTCCCTACCGCCGGGGCCCCACGGCTGCGATTCGTCCCGAAGGCGACGATCCCGGACGCGTGCGCGTCGAGCCGCTGTTCGAGTTCGCGTACGGGCGCGATCGCCCGGCCTTGCGCCGGGTGGAATTTCTCGGCCAGAAAATCCTGCTCCACTCGCGCATCATGGGCCCCCTGGCCAGGGTCGAAGAACGGTTGCGGCGGCTGCTTCTTTCCCATCCCGAACTGCGCCGGACCATCCTTCCGCTCGGGGGTGCTTTCGCCCGGAGACACATCGCCGGCACTGACCGCGCCAGCGCCCATTCCTACGGAATCGCCCTGGACATCAGCCCCAGGCGCTCTGACTACTGGCGCTGGCGGCGTGTCCGGGACTTGCGAAACGGGGCGCACGCCGATCGCATGCCGGCGCAAGCGATCGTGGACGCTTTCGAAGAAGAAGGTTTCATTTGGGGCGGTCGCTGGTACCACTTTGATACGATGCACTTCGAGTTTCGTCCCGAGCTGCTCGATCCTTCCTGTTCTGTCCCGGCCGAGCTTCACTGACGGCACCGCAACCTTCGCCGTCGGGAAACCGCATGAGACGCGGCGGCTGGACGAGACGGGGTGGGAATGTGGAAACCAATCTCGAACCGTCCCGAACGAGCACGGCCGCTCCTGACCGCGCCGGGCGCGAAAACTCGATCGTGCTCCTTCACGGCGCGTGAGAGAATGAAGCCGCATGAAGAAGGGCTGGCTCGACCGCTTGATCACGCTCGCCGCGGCCCGGCGGGCCCGGGCGGCTGAGCCACCCGGAAGCCGCCACGACGTTCTGAAAGCCGAACCGTTCGACGGCAACGCCGGCTTCGACCGGGCGGATGTCCTGAGCCTGGCGGTGCTGTGGGCCACGGCGGCCATGGTGGCTACGCCGCTGCTCTTCGGCGGGTGGGCCACCTATCTCGACAATCCCATCCATGTCGCCGAGCTCAGGGATCTGTCGCGTGCCGACTTCAACGGATGGTCGGACATCGGGCAGTGCGGACTGCCGCTCGGAGTCCTCCATTCGCCGCTCTGGTACGGCTTGCTGGCTTACCTCCACCGCACCGGTGTTCCGCTTGGCATTCTGTATCCCGGGGTGCTTTTGTGCGCTTTCGCGGCGCCCGCCAGCGCGGTGTACGTCGTGGCACGACGCCGTCTCGGCCCCTTTCCGTCCTGCGCCCTAGCCTATCTGCTCCTCATCCAGTTTCCCGCCAGCTTTGGCATCGCATCCGCCTTGGGTGGGATGTGGTCTTTCTACTTTGCCACGGCGGCCCTGGTTCTCCTGCTCGACGCACTCTCGCGCCCGGAACGTTGTTCGCGTCTGGCAATCCGGATCGCCGTGTTGACCGCGGTGGTTGGCCTGTCGCACAGCTTTTTCTTGACCGTCCTGGCCTTGGTCGCGCTCGTGCACGGGGGGCGATGCCTGGCGCAACGGCAGATGGGCCGCTGTTTGCGCTGGGACGCCCCTGCCCTGGCGATAGGCGTGGTGGGCGCCGCGGCCCATTGGCTTCCCTTGCTTCTCATGCGGCGCTGGTTGGTGCTGTCCGCTTCGAACATCTCTGCCCCGAAGGTGTTCGAGCTCCTGTTGTTTCCCATCGACATCCTCGATCTGCGGATCCATTCCGCCCTGTCCGCCGCGGTTTCGCTGCCAACCGTCCCGATGATGCTTCTCGCTGTCGTTGGCGCAGCGGGCACCCTGGTGTGTGTGCTACGCCCCGAGCGCCGCGAAGGCGGCCCTTTTCTTGGTCTGGTGCTGGGCTGGCTCGTCCTGGTCTTGCTCAGCTTGGTCGTGTCCGGAACCAACGCCACCTGGATGGGGCCGCTGAGTTGGAGGCTTCTCTACCTGACAAGAGTGGGCTTTGCCCTGGGAGGGGTCGCGCTGTTGGCAGGACGCACATGGGCGCCTGCTCGGATGAGGCCGAAAACCGCAGGCCTGGTCGGCGTGCTGGCGGTTGCCATGGGTGTTTGTTGGGGCCAGCCGCTGGCGCGTGTCACTCCCCTGCCCCGGGAGCAGGCGATTGCGGACGCGGAGCGCCTGTGGGCGTGGCTGCGCGCGAGACGAGAGACCACGTGGGGCCGGGTCTTGGTCGAGGACACTTTCCGGTCGGTTGACCAGTCGTCCCCTCTCTATTGGAGCCACCTTCTTGCCCGCACCAACGACGAGACCGGCGTGCAGCAGGTGGGACCGTACTACTCGGCGCTGCCGTTTCCCACAAACCGCTGGGCGCTGAGCGAGTTCTCGCGATTGCTGGGCCTGATTGTGAAGGACGCGGACTCTCTGCGGCTCCTCAAGATCCGAATGGCGGCCGCAGACGTCACGCACGCTGTCCTCTCCACGCCTTGGGCAGAGTCGCAGGTCAAAGACGACCCAGAGTTTGCGTTTCTACATCGCGTGGGCCCCTTCTCCGTGTACCAGTTCCGGACGGGGCGTTCGCATGTCGCCCTCCCCGGGGATGCCATGGTGGCGACCGCCGAAAGAGACGGCCCTGGGCATATCCGTGTCGAGGTGAGCAGCCAGCAAGGCGGGGACGTTATGTTGGCCGAGTCATACCACCCCTTCTGGACCGTCCAGGGAGCGAGAGATGTTCATCTGGACATGCTGGACGTGGGACTGATGCGATTGCGCGTTCCGGCCGGGCATCACCAGGTTCGGCTCGACTATGTCCCCCCTCGTCTGCCCGCGCTTCTGTCGACGGCCATCTTGATCATGCTGGGCGTGGCCTTGCTTGGGCTGCGCCTTCGTCGCTGACCTGCGCACGCGTCTCAGGTGGTCGCGGGGCTCACCCGGTGATCCTGGCACCGCCGAAACATGCTATCCTCCGCCACGTGGCGCGTCGCCCCCACTTCTTTTCATGAAGGGTAGTTGCAATGCAAATTGGATGGCTTGAACGATCGCAAATGCGGACTGCCGCTGTGGCCGCTCTGGCGGTGTTATACGCGGCGGGCGTCAGTCTCGGCTGTAGTTCAAACGGCAGCACCCAGACCACCGGGCCGTCGACCAGCGCGCCGCAGACCGGCGGAAATGGCGGCAGCAGCGCGGGCCAAAGCGGCGCGGGTGGTACCAGCAGTGCCCCTTCGACTGGCGGCTCGACCGACCACGCGACAGGGGGCGGTGGTGCCAGTGCAACGGGTGGCTCGGCCACCGGCGGCGTCAGCGCCAGCTCGGCTACCGGCGGCGCCAGCGCCAACTCGGCTACTGGCGGCGCCAGTGCAACCGGCGGTTCGGCCACCGGCGGCGCAAGTGTGGCCGGCGGCTCAGCCACCGGCGGTACCAGCGCAACGGCTGGCTCGGCCACCGGCGGCGCAACCAAGACAGGTGGGACCGTCAGTGGCGGAGCCGGCGCATCTGGTTCTGGAACTGGAGGATCAGCTGCGGGCGGCAGCCAAGGTGGAACCAGCAGCACGAGCGAAGGCAGCGGCGGCTCCACTGGCACAGCGGCCTGCGCGCCTCGCGTGCTATCGCTGAGTTCCAACGCGACCGGCTCAGCCGCCGACACTGCCTACGCCCATGTCGAGGTGGACATGAAGACCGACTTGCCCATTGGGAACGCGGCGCGGACCGTCGAGTTCTGGGCCTACATCAAGACCACGGACTGGGTCGGTGAAAAGAATGAGGTCTACTATATTGGCCCAGCTGCGAGCGCCACGTCAGCCTCGACATTCGGTCTCGACTTCGGCACCAACAACGTAACCGGGAGCACGACCAATCACGCAACGCTGAACCCATTCACCAATGGCCTCAACGACGACACTGGCGCTGACCTCGGAATCAACTCGTCAACCAGCCAGTGGGTGCATGTCGCAATGACCTGGGATCAGAAGGCTCTCATAACCTATGTCAACGGTCTTCCCAAAATCACAGTCAACACAACTGCTGCCATCACGGCGCTCAAGACCGCCCAGTCGGTCCTATACATTGGGTGCAATCCGACCAACAGCAACTGCTTCAATGGCGAATTTGCCGAGTTCCGCGTGTGGAACGTGGCCCGCAGCGCGACTGACATCCTGGCCGACTACAAGAAGCCGCTGGCGGGCAACGAAGCTGGTTTGGTCGGCTACTGGAAGCTCGACGATGCGTCTGGCGCAACCAGCGCGGCCGACTCCGTGACGGCGGCCGGGCATACCGCGCATAATGGCACGCTGACCGCCAAGGCGACCGCGCAGAACCCGACGTTCGTCGCGCCGACCGCACCGGTGCCTCTGGTCTGTCCATAGTCGATCTACCGCGGAATCAGCGACTCCAGCTCGGCCCAGCGGGCGTACAGGCGATCGACCTCGGCTTTGGCAGCGGCGATCTCGGCCTCCAGTTCGACCAGACGGCTGTGGTTGGTGACCACCTCGGGGCTGTCCTGCTCGGCTCGCAGCGCAGTCAGTCTTGCTTCGGCCTCGGCAATACGCGCCTCGATGCTGTCCCATTCGCGCTGGTCGTGATAGCTGAGCTTGCGGCGCGGCGCCGGCGCACTGGTCGCTGCCGGCGTCTTGGACCCGGCGGCATTTGCGGCAGCGGTGGCCTCGGCCTCTTCGACGTACCAGGCCTCCCATTGATTGAGGCCCACCATGGCACTGATGCGCCCTTCTGCGCCGGGCCGCGTGTGGAAGGCGAGCAGCTTCTTGGTCACGCGGTCAAGGAAGTAGCGATCGTGGGTCACCAGCAGGACTGCGCCCTCGAAACCCAGCAGCGATTCTTCCAGCACCTGCAGGGTGTCCAGATCCAAGTCGTTGGTGGGCTCGTCCAGCACCAGCACATTCGCGGGTCGCAACATCAGGCGCGCGATGGCCAGGCGGCTCTGCTCGCCGCCCGAAAGCTGGCCCACGGCCAACTTGGCGTGCTCGCTGCGGAACAGGAAGCGCGCCAGGTACCCGCTGACGTGAACCCGCACGCCGCGAAAGGTGACGTGATCGCCGCCCGGGCACAGCGTGTCCACCACGCTGAGGTTCGGATCCAGGGCCTCGCGCTGCTGGGCGAAGTACGCCACCTGCAGGCCGTCGGCGCGCAGGATCTGACCGGCGTCCGGTGGCTCGTCACCCACCAGCACGCGCAACAGGGTCGACTTGCCGCACCCGTTGGGACCGATGAGGCCCACGCGGCCGCCCGGACCGACAAACAGGTCCAGTCCCCTGAAGATGACCTTGTCGCCGTATGACTTGGCGATGCCGCGCGCTTCGATCAGGCGGCGCGGGTTGCGGCCCGTGCCGGTAAAATCGATGTCCGCGGTGCGCACGACGTTGCGGCTGGCCAACTCGTCGACCTCTCCCGCCAGCGTCTCGGCGCGCTGGATACGCGCCTGCTGCTTGGTGGTGCGGGCCGGTGCGCCCGCGCGCAGCCACTCGGTCTCGCGACGCAGGGTATTGCGCAGCGAAGTCTCGCGCCGCTCTTGCGCGGCCATCAGATCTGCCTTGCGCTCGATGAACGTGGCGTAGTCACCTTCGATGGAAAGCAGCCCGCCCGCATTGCGCCGGTCGAGTTCCAAAATGCGGTTGGCCACCCGCTGCAGGAAAAGCCGATCGTGGGTGACGGTCACCGTCGCAAAGGGCGCCGCGGCCAGCAGTCTCTCCAGCCACAGGATGCTGTCCACGTCCAGGTGGTTGGTGGGCTCGTCGAGCAGCAGCAGCTCTGGCTCGCGCAGAAGTTCGCGCGCCAGCGCGACCCGCTTGCGCCAGCCGCCTGACAGGCGATCCACCGGCACGTCCGCGCCCGCCTGCGCGCCGCCCAGGTCCAGCCGCGAGATCAGCTCGTCCGCGCGCGCCGCCGCCCTCCAGCCGAGATCGTGATCAGCGATCCCTGCCGCACCCTCCAGGACTGTCTCGCGTACCGTGCGCCCCGCGCTGAACTCCGGCACCTGCGCCACGTGACCCACGCGCAGCCCGCGCCGCAGCGACAGCTCGCCGCGATCGGGAGTGTCCGCGCCAGCCAGTATTCGCAGCAGCGTCGTTTTGCCCGCGCCGTTGGGCCCGATGAGCCCCACCCGCTCGCCCTCGGCCAGGGTGAAGCTGACGCCGTCGAACAGCGGGCGTGCGCCGAACGATTTTGACAGGTCCTGAGCTGTGGCGAGAATCGCCATGGGGCGCAGGAGTATAGGGGTGAAACCGCCCCCAGTCGCGCTCAGTTGCCTCGGGCGCCGACCGTCATCCCGGGCAAGCCTTCAGTATCGGACCCTGTCCACCAGGGTGGCGTAGATGGCGAACGGCTGGATGGCGCCAGGTACGTCGACCTGTTCGACCATGATGGGAAGGCTGGATGGCGTGATGCTGCATGCGGCATACAGGCGGGCGTCGTCGAAGCCCGCCGCAGCGGCATCAGCGCGACCAGCGGCGTAGTACACCGCGCGCGGCCGAGCCCAGTACAGGGCGAACAGGCACATGGGGCAGGGCTCGCAGCTTGCGTACACGTCGCATCCTGCCAGGTGGAACGAGCCTAGCGCGCGGCAGGCCAGGCGCACGGCTTCAACCTCCGCGTGCGCCGTGGGGTCGTTGGCCGCGACCACGCGGTTGCAGGCCGATGCAACGACGCGGTCTTCCTTGACCACCACGGCACCAAATGGCCCGCCGAAACCGGCGCGCGCGCCACGCACGGCCTCGTCCAACGCCAGGACCAGATAGCGTCGCTTGTCCGAAAGTGAGGGAGGGGTCATGGTTACCATTCACGGTAGCACGGCCTGCTCGCGGCTCTTGTTTTCCCGCAAATTGAGCCCATTCGAGGGCACAGACTGATGAGCGGACAGACATTGAGTGACTTGCGCGCGCTGCCCCGCGTGGGCAGGAAGAGGGGCCTGCGATTGAGTGCTGGTTGACCTGGGCCATTCCATCGGACATCCTCCCGCGCTCTGCGGGCTATTGACCAGCGTGCCCGGCTGCGCCGCGTTTTCGTTGACGGATCGCGGGACATTGCAACAAGTACACCAAGGACTGAAAATGAAACGCGAGGACTGCATCTGTTTCAGCGGCGCCGCGAATGGCGCCGAGGCGGCGTTCGGGGCTGCGGCAGAGCGCTACGGCATCGACGAGGTGAATTTCACGTTTGAGGGACACAACCCGGCCCGCCAGCGTGGCCGGCGGGTTCTGACCCGGGCCGAGCTACGCCACGGGGATGTCAGCCTCGGCTACCTCAGCAGGCTCATGCACCGCAACTACCCCGACACGCCGATTTTCCGGAACGTTCTGCAGACGATCTGGCACCAAGTGCAGAACGGGCAAGAGATATTCGTCGTCGGGAGAATCAACCAGGACGACACCGTCACCGGCGGCACGGGCGTCGCCGCCGAGTTCGCGCGGTTGTTCAACAAGCCGGTGTGTGTGTTCGACCAAGTGCGCTCTTCCTGGCTCCGCTGGAATGGGGAGGCCTGGGAAGGCGCGGCCGAGCCGATCATCCGCCAGCCGCTCTTCTGCGGTACCGGCACACGGTTCCTCGAGCCGAATGGCCGTGCCGCCATTGACGCCCTCTTCGCCCGCAGTTTCGTCTAGCTACCCGGTCATGATTCAATGACAAGCACTTTGTTCTCCCGAAAGGAGAGGGAAAATCATGCGAGCCGAATCTCCTGTAAGCTCGCGGCGCGACCGCTGTTCCGCATTGCGGCCCGAAAATCCGGGCGCAAGGACCGTGCGATTCAGGCTCATTCCAGGTGCCCCTGTCCGCACCTCACGCTCACTCATTTAGTGCATCAAACTCCCTCAGCCCCGTGATTCGCCTCGACAACATCAGCAAGCAGCACGGCCCGCAGATCCTGTTCATCGAGGCCAGCGCGGCCATTCTGCGCGGCGAGAAGATCGGCCTGGTCGGCCCCAACGGTGCGGGCAAGTCCACGGTTTTTCGCCTGATCATGGGCGAGGAGTCGCCCGACGAGGGTCAGATCTCCATTGACCGCAACGTGACCATCGGACACTTCAGCCAGGACGTGGGCGAGATGAGGGGCGTATCGGCGGTGGCCGCGACCATGGACGGCGCGGGTCCCGTGTCCGCCCTGGCCACCGAGATGCACGAACTGGAGCACGCCATGGCCGATCCGGCGTGCGTCGACGATCTGGACGTTCTGGTCGACCGTTTCGGCCATGTGCAGGCACGCTTCGACGAATTGGGCGGCTATGCGCTGGAGGCGCGGGCACGCGAGATCATGGCCGGTCTGGGCTTTTCGCAGGAGATGATGGATGGCGACGTGGGGAATCTTTCAGGCGGGTGGAAGATGCGCGTGGCCCTGGCGCGCATCCTGCTGATGCGGCCCAACGTCATGTTGCTGGACGAGCCGTCGAACCACCTGGACATCGAATCGATAATTTGGCTGGAAGGATTCCTCAAGAACTATGAAGGCGCGATATTGATGACCACGCACGATCGCGAGTTCATGAACCGCGTGGTCAGCAAGATCGTCGAGATTGACGGCGGCGTGCTCACCACCTACTCGGGCAACTACGATTTCTACGAGAAGCAACGCGCGCTTTCCGAAACCCAGGCCGAGGCGGCGTACGCGCGCCAGCAGGCCATGCTGGCCAAGGAGATCCGCTTCATCGAACGTTTCAAGGCCCAGGCCAGCCACGCGGCGCAGGTGCAGTCGCGGGTGAAGAAGCTGGACAAGATCGAGAAGTTGGAGCCGCCGCGCCGTCGCCGCACCCTCAGCTTCACGTTTCCCGAGACGCCGCGCTCGGGCGAGGACGTGATCAAGATCGAGGGCCTGCACAAGCAATACGGGTCCAGGATCATCTACGACGGCTTCGATCTCATGATCCGGCGCAAGGAGCGCTGGAGCGTGATGGGGGTCAACGGTGCGGGCAAGTCGACCTTGTTGAAGCTGGTGGCGGGCACCATCGCGCCTGACGACGGCCAAGTGGCCCTGGGCGCGGGCGTGCGCCTGGGCTACTTCGCCCAGCACGCCATGGAGTTGCTCGACGGGGACAAGACCGTGTACGAGACTTTGGAAGAGGCGTTCCCGCTGGCGACGGTGGGCACGCTGAAGTCGCTGGGCGGCTGCTTCGGCTTTTCGGGCAGCGATATCGACAAGATCTGCCGCGTGCTCTCGGGTGGCGAGAAGGCGCGCCTGGTGATGGCGCGGCTGCTTTACGATCGACCCAACCTGCTGGTGCTGGACGAGCCCACCAACCACCTGGACATGGCCACCAAGGAGATGCTTCTCACCGCCCTGCGCGACTTCGAAGGCACCATGCTTTTCGTGTCGCACGACCGGCGCTTTCTCGCCGGCCTGTCCAACCGCGTGCTGGAACTTCTGCCCGAGGGCGTGATCCCCTATGGGGGCGGCTACCTGGAATACGTGGCCCGCAGCGGCCACGAGGCGCCCGGCCTGCGCGCGTGATGGTACGGCCTATGAGCCGCTCGATGCATCTGGGTAGATGATCGTACTGCAGGCACCGGATACCGGCATGGCCTTGCCCTGCAGGATTTCGGATTCACTGACTCCCGCGTCGCCGAGCGGGAAGTTGAGCACGAGATCCACGTCGACGGTGAACGACGATGAATAGTAGCTTCCGTTGATAATCACCGTGCCCGTTCCGCTGCTGGCGTGGGTTGCCAATCGAAAAGACACAAAGCGGTTGCTGCAGGGAGCAATCGAGACTGGCCATCTGTCCGCGATTTCCACGTTCCATAGTGACGGAAGGGTGAGACCCAGGGTGTTCGCAGCTCCACCAAATCGGAGCGACAGCGTGACACACATGGCTTCTTGGGCAATGGTCTTGGTAACGATAAGGCGATCGTAGCCACCGACGGAGCGGCACGCAGAATAGCTATCATCAGGTACTGGCCCTGCGTCGCCGCCACCCGCGCCGCCGGTTGCAGCCCCACCAGCACCGCCGGTGCTGACACCTCCATCACTGTCAGACCCTGCAATGCCGCCAGTGGCGGTCGAGCCGCCGGTGGCAGATCCGCCTGCGCCCCCCGCGACAGTGCCCCCTGACCCGCCAGACCCGGTGCCGCCCACACCGCCGGTGACAGTTCCGCCCGATCCGCCCGCGCCCCCGGTCTTCATGCCACCAGCCCCGCCGGTTGCCATGCCACCTGCGCCACCAGGTGCCGTCCCGCCCGAACCTCCGACCGCGGTTCCGCCGGCACCTCCGAACGCAAGCCCACCGGCACCGCCGGACGCAGTTCCGCCTGCGGCCCCAGTCGCAGTTCCGCCGGATCCGCCCGCGCTGCTGGACACGGTTCCACCACTGCCAGCACTCGTGGCACCGCCGAATCCACCCATTCCGCCCGTGCCTGCCGAGCCTTGGCCTCCCCCTGACCCGCCGCTGCCACCCGAGATGCCGCCTATACTCTCCGGCGCGTCTGGCGTCGCCGCTGCATCGTGATGGACCGCGCTCGCGGACCTACCGCAGCCGCTGCTGGTAATGGCTGCGGCGCTGGCTGCCGCGAGGAAAAGTCGAAACGTCCAGAATGGTCGCATGTGACTGTGCCTCCAGCAGAATGGAATTGTGGAGTCTACTCCGCATTGTGGCTTCCCAGCCATTGCAAGAGTGAGACTGGACCGTTCTCGCAGCAGGAACGCAGTTGCTCAAGCACCGTGGCCAATTCGCGGGGCAGCGGGGAGGCAATGTCCAGCCGGCCGCCCGTCACGGGATGGGGCAAACAAAGGCGCGTGGCATGGAGAAAGAGACGGTGCAGACCGTAGCGTTCGCGGAAAAGACGATTGTGTGTGCCCTTGCCGTAGTTCACATCGCCGATGAGCGGGCAGGCGATGTGCTTCAGATGGCGGCGCACCTGGTGTAGTCGGCCGGTGTGGGGACGGGCCTCGACCAGGCTGTATCGCCCGAATACCTCCCGGCGCAGGTACTCAGTCTGGGCGCTGACCCGTGTGGCACGGGGATCTTCGCCGGGGGACAAGGGATGATCGATAAGGCCAGAGCAGGGCGGAACCCCGCGGACCAGGGCCAGGTAGGTCTTCTCGACTGCTTGGGCGGTGAAGGATTCACACAGGCGGGACGCGATCTCGGACGAGAAGGCGAAAAGCAGGACGCCGCTGGTGGCGCGGTCCAAGCGGTGCACAGGAAAGACGTGCCTCCCAAGCTGGTCCCGGACGCGCATCATGGCCACATCGCGTGCGCTCGCCCATCCCCGATGTACGGCAAGGCCGGCGGGTTTGTCCACCGCGACCAGGGCTTCGTCACGAAAGAGAATGGGCAGCGAACCGGACACGAGGCACAGCCTACCATCCCTTGAGGGTAACCACGAACGTGCCCGCGTCCGCTGCCAGGGTCGGCACGGCCGTCGGAACGGCTTGCACAAGCTTGTATTTGCATCGTGGACGTTGACCGACTTCACACCCTGAACGATGGCACCAGTGATGGACCACGGCCGCCCCGCTCACGTCCGCGTTCTACGCGGCAGCCCGGTAGCTTCTGCCGGGCTGCACGGCGGAGATGAAGGTCACGCCCTTGTACTTCTCCATGGCGCGACCAAGCAGGTAC
>Ga0182021_10005876_pt1 | contig 14584 bp, 12 predicted proteins | sample 612E3MmetaG_FD_120493 | JGI IMG/M metagenome (GOLD analysis project Ga0182021, IMG submission 120493) | Permafrost microbial communities from Stordalen Mire, Sweden - 612E3M metaG (Illumina Assembly) | ecosystem: Environmental > Terrestrial > Soil > Wetlands > Permafrost | place: Sweden... | reverse complement strand
GGATTGGCCGGGAGCAGCCGGATGAGCACGAAGGTGAGAACCGCGACCACGACCAGCTGCGGGATCACGAGCAGGGCTCGCTTGGTGAGGTATCTGGTCATGACCGGGCCCCCGACCGATCGGCCCGCTAGTCGCCCGTGGCCGTCGGCCCCGCGGCGGGAGCCGGAGCGGGCGCAGGCCCGGAGCGTTGTCCTGCCGGCGGCAGCTCCCCCTCGGCGCGGCCCTTCGCGAGGAGCGCCGCCCACCAGGCGAGGTCGTCGAGGAGCACGGTCAAGGCCCCGTCGGTCAGGGGATCCTTCGGCAGCTGCTGCTCGTCGAACGCGTTCTGCACGTAGGAGACGATGACGGTGTTCCGCAGCGGCACCGCCTCCTGCTCGATCGCCATGTCGGCGAGATGCTCGAGGGCACGGGTCCCGCCGGCGACGCTGATGCTGTAGGAGATGCCCGACATCGGCTTGTTGCGCAGGCCGAAGCTCAGATAGACGCTGTCGAGAGCGTTCTTCAGCACGCCGGGGATGCTGTGCAGGTACTCCGGGGTGATCACCAGGAAGGCGTCGGCTTCGCGGATCTTGTCGTTCCAGGCCTTGACGATGGGGTCGGAGTACGTCGGGTTCCTGATGTCGCCGACGTTGGTGATGTGCTCGCCGAAGAAGGGCAAGGGCCAGTCGCGAAGATCAAGCAGCTCGACGTCGAAGGGCCCGTGCGCTCTCGCCCGGGCCAGGACCCACGGGAGGACCCGGTCGGCGGCGCGCTTCGGCCTGGTGCTCCCGACGATGACCTTGAGCCGCAAGGCTTGTGTGGTCATACTTGCTTACCCGCTACGAGGAGCGGAGTGACAGGTCTCGCGGTCACAGCTGTTGCAGATCCCCCCTGGCCGATCCGGTGCCCATCCCCCAGGTTGTTCCATGTACCGGAATCCCATACCGGCGCACGGATCAAGGTAGCGCCGCGACCGGTCGGTGTCAACGCGTGGCCGGCGTCGCCGGGAGTGAGCAGCCGCGGCCCGGACCGCGCGCTTGCAACCGCCACCGCCCTCCCCTAGCGTTTGGAACTGAGTTACGCCTGATGGAACGCCGCGGTCGACATTCTTCCGCTGGGCGTCGTTGCTGAGCGGCTCGGAACCGGGCGCATCTCGCGGCCGGCGAGCCCGGAGGATCAATTGACCATGGGGGATGGCGACGAGGCGGTCGGATCTGACGTGATCGGGGGCAGGGTCTTCGACCTCGGCCGGCCGCTGTTCGTCGGCATGCCGCAGTCGCCGAACCACCCCGCCTTCCGCATGACCCTCGAGCGCCGCCACGGCGACATCTCGAGAGACGACGGGTCCTCGGCGGCGAACGACCTTCTCGTTCTCGGCACCCATGTCGGGACGCACATCGACGCGCTCTGCCACGTGTCGCACCGGGGCGTGCTCCACGGCGGCGTCGACGCCATGGCTGCTCAGACCGGGGGGCGCTTCAGCGAGCTCGGGGTCGAGACGATCGAGCCGATCGTGCGGCCGGGCGTGCTGCTGGACGTCGCCGGCGCCCTCGGTCTCGACACCTGCGCGCCCGCCGCCGAGATATCGCCCGAGCACCTGGAGCTCGCCGCCGAGCGCGAGGGCGTCGAGCCGGCGCCTGGCTCGGTCGTGCTGATCCGCACCGGCTGGGGTCAGTACTACGACGACAATGACCGCTTCGTCGGGCTCGAGACCGGTGTCCCGGGCCCGGGCGAGGCGGGCGCCAACTGGCTAGCGGCAGCCTCGCCTTTCGCCGTCGGGTCCGACACCATCGCCTTCGAGCACATCCCGCCCGGGGCGGGCCACAGGCTGCTCCCCGGCCACCGGGTGCTTCTCGTCGAGTCGGGGATCCACATCATCGAGGCGCTCGACCTGGACGCGCTCGCGAAGGCCAGGCTGTGGAGCTTCACTTTCGTCTGCCTGCCGTTGAAGCTCGTCGGCGCCACCGGGTCGCCCGTGAGGCCGATTGCCATCGGGGCGCGCTGAACAGGCCGGCGCGCTGAACAGGCCGGGAGGTGTTTCGTCGCCCGGCAGACAGCTTCAGCGGCCCGCAAATCAGGCCTAAAGAACCTCGGGTCGGCTACGTTGGCCCGTGGCGTTCCTCGACTCTCGGAGGTGGCAGTGACGCAGGCCGATCCGGCCGAGCCCCGTATCCAGAGCGTGCAGGGCATCGAGCGGGCGCTCGACGTCCTCTCGCTGTTCGTGGAGGCGGAGTCCCAGACGCTCGGCGTCACCGAGATCGCCCAGAACCTCGGCCTGTCCAAGGCCGTCGTGCACAGGATCCTGTCCACCTTCCGGGCGAAGGAATTCGTCGAGATCGACGACGTGACCCATCGCTACCGGCTCGGGCCGAAGATCTTGATGCTCGGGCTACGCAACATGGACCGGCTGGACTTCCGCGTCATCGCCCGCGAGGCGATGACCGAGCTCGTCAGGACAACGAACGAGACGGCGACGCTCTCGATCCGCGTCGGGTGGGACCGCGTCTACATCGACCAGATCACACCCGAGCGTGACGTGAAGATGGTCGTGCAGATCGGACGCCCGTTCCCCCTCCATACGGGTGCGTCGTCCAAGGCCCTGCTCGCCTTCCTCCCCACACCGGAGCAGGAGGATTACCTCGCCTCCCACGAGCTCGTGGCGATGACGGCGCACTCGATCACCGACCCCGTCAAACTGCGCGCCGAGCTGAAATCGATCCGCGCGAAGGGCCACGCCGTCTCCTTCGGCGAGCGGGACGACAGTGCCGGCTCGGTGGCGGCGCCGATATTCGGGATGAACGATCAGCTCCTCGGCGTGATCTCGATCTCAGGCCCCGCGGAGCGCTTCCGGGGTGAGGCCAAGGAGGCGGCGGGAACGCTCATGGCCGCCACCCGGGGCGTCTCGGCGCGGATGGGCCACCGGGCCTGAGCCTTCGCCGCCCGCAAAGGCGGTCCCTCAGGCGCGCACCGAAGCCAGCACCTCGGCCACCGTGCCCTGCCCGCCGAGGGCACCGACCGCCTCCAGCATGCGCGAGACGGCGTCGCCGCTCCGGACGCGACGGGCATTGTCGGAGAACTTGAGCTCGAGATCCGTGCTCGAGAGCGGGCGCTCCGGGCCGCCCCGGTTGACCTCGACCCGCTCGGTCACAAGCCGGCCCCCCGCGGTCTCGACCTCGAGCACGGCCGGGAAGGCGTCGGGGAAGATGCCGTTGCAGTCCTCGTCCTCGAAGACCTCGACCTTGGCCATGTGACGTCTCCGCTCCGGCGAGCGGGCGAGCTCGTCGGTGAAGTCGTCCAGGCCCAACCCGAGGCCGCCCCCGCCGAGAAGCGCCGCCACGACGGTATAGGGGCCGCTGAACTGTGCCTGATAACCCGTCTCGGGGTTTCGCTTCAGCACGATCGGCTCGCCGATCGTGCGGACCGTGGGGCCGGCGACGCCGAGACGGATGCTCGCCACCTCTTCGAGGCGCACGCCCCCCGCCCGCATCGCGAGGGCGGCGTCGATACCGGCGTGGGTGAAGTGGTTCGCCGGGTATGGCTTGAAGTGCACCGAGGACACCGCCCAGCGCTCGCCGAGTCCGCCGGTGATCTCCTCGGGATCGAACCTGCCCGACAGATACGCCTCGAAGAAACCGAACCGTCCTTCCAGCGCAGTCCCCGGCCCCGTGAAGCCCAACCCGGTAAGGGCCGCCGCCGTGATGGCCGAGTGCGCCGCCCACCCGCAGTGCAGGCGTTTCACGCTCCCGCCCGACCGGTTCGCCTCGATGATGCCCGAGGCCATGCTGGCGGCGATCGCCATGGCATTGGCGATGCCCGCCCGGTCGAGGCCCATGAGCGCCCCGGCCGCCCCGGCGGCGCCGATCGCCCCGCACATGGAGGTGGCATGCTGGCCCCGGTCGAAGTACACCGAGTTGCGCCCCTCCCTGTCGTAGCCGGCCATCCCGAGTCGCACGCAGACCTCGGTCCCGGCAGTTATGGCGGCCAGCAGCGCCCGACCCCCCACTCCGCACTGCTCGGCGGCGGCCAGGCACGCCGGCACGATCGTCGCGCTCGGGTGCACGACCGATGGCAGGTGGGTGTCGTCGTAGTCGAGGGAATGGGCGAGCGTCCCGTTCACGAGCGCCGCCAGCGCGGCGGGGATCGGGGAATCGCCGCCGATGGCATGGGCCTCCGGCCGGCCGCCCTGCCCGAGGGCGTACTCCGTGACAGCCCTGCTGGTGTCGAGCTCGGTCGCCGCCAAGCAGATGCCGAGCGTGTCGAGCAGGTGGGCGCGGGCGTCGTCGAGAACTTCTCTGGGGAGGCGGTCCGGGGTCGCCTCCGACACCATGGCGGCGAGCGCCTCGAGCAGGGTGGCCGCCTCAGGCAACGATGCCCCGCTCTCGCAGGTCTGCGAGCTCGGCCGGGGACAGGCCGAGCTCGCTGACCAGAACTTCGTCGGTGTCAGCGCCCGGGCTCCGCCCGCCGAAGGAGATCTTCCCGGGTGTGGCGGACATGCGGAAGAGCACGTTCTGCATGCGCAAAGCGCCGAGATCCGGGTCGTCGACCTCGGTGATCGACCCGCGGTGCACGACTTGGGCGTCGGCGAGGAGGTCGGCGACGTCGTAGACGGGAGCGACGGCAGCCTGGGCGCGGGCGAACTCGTCCATGACCTCGTCCCTGGTCCGCTTGGCGATCCACTCGGCCACCGCCCCGTCAAGCAGCTCCACGTGCTCGGCCCGTCCGCTGCCGGTCGCGAACCAGGGCTCGTCGATGACGTCCTCCCGTCCGACGAGCCGCATGACGCGTCGGGCGACCTCGAGGGCGCTCGTCGAGACGGCCACCCAGCGCCCGTCGGAGGTCTCGTAGGTGTTGCGCGGCGCGTTGCTCGAGGAACGGTTCCCGGTCCGCTCGGGCACGACGCCCAGCTGGTCGTAGACCGTCGGCTGCGGGCCGAGGACCGTGACGAGCGGGTCGAGGATGGCGAGGTCGATGACCTGGCCGTCGCCTCCTTTGGCGTCGCGGTGGTAGAGGGCGAGCGTGGTGGCGAAGGCGGCACTGATGGCGGCGATACCGTCGGCGAGACCGAAGGGGGGCAACACCGGCGCGCCGCCCGGATCGCCTGTCATGGCGGCGAAGCCGGACATCGCCTCGATGAGGGTCCCGAAGGCGGGGCGGCCGGAGTAGGGGCCGTCCTGGCCGAAACCCGTCACGCGGGTGAGCACCAGCCGGGGGTTGCGGGCGTGCAGCACGTCCCAGCCCAGTCCCCAGCGCTCAAGCGTGCCGGGGCGGAACGACTCGACGATGGCGTCGGCAGTCTCGGCGAGGCGCAGCATCACCGCGGCCCCCTCGGGCTCGCCGAGATCGAGGCCGACCGTCCGCTTGTTGCGGCTGATCACCTTCCACCACAAGGGCACCCCGTCCTTGGAGGGACCGTGGCCGCGGAGCGTGTCGCCGTAGCGGGGGTGCTCGATCTTTATCACCTCGGCTCCGAAGTCGCCGAGGAGCTGGCAGGCGAGCGGACCGGCCACGACCGTCGAGCAGTCGAGCACCCGCAGCCCGGAAAGAGGGCCGGAGCGGTCGTGCCCGTCGCCCGTGACTCGTCCCTCGTCGCGGTTCTCGCTCATCGCCCCCCTTCCGTCAGACCGATTGCCCATGACGAGAGCTCGGCGGCTTCGTCCCGGCTAGCGAAATCATGTTTCAATCTAGCAAGGGCGCAGTGTAGGCGTCATAGCCGTAGACCCAGTCACGCGCGTTCCAGGTGTCGGAGGTGTCCACGCGGGAGCCGAGCTGCATCCGGTCCGTACGCTCGCGCCGCGTGCGGTCGTAACGGACAAGGGCTCCGGTGACCTCGGCGCTGCCCGCCCCGTGCAAACAACGGGCGAGGATGGCGGCGTCCTCGATCGCCATGGCGGCGCCCTGGGCCATGAAGGGCACCATCGGATGGGCCGCGTCGCCGAGCAGGCTCACCCTGCCGACGGTCCAGCTCCGGAGGGGTGGCCTGTCGTGGATGGCGAACTTGTAGACCTCCTCGACTGCCCCGACGAGCTCGGGGACGGGGCTGTGGAACTCGGCGAAGGCCCGCGTGAAGTCGGAGACGTCGCCCTTGGTCGTCCAGGACTCGGTCTCCCACTCCTCGGGCACGACCCCAACCACGTTCACGAGCCGGCCGCCGGCGATGTGGTAGTGGACGAGATGGTGCTCTGGAGTCGGGCCCCACCATTTCGTCGAGGTGTTCGGGATGCCGAGATTGGCCACCTTGTGCGCCGGGACGAGGCCTCGGTAGGCGACCGTGCCCGAGAAGCTGGGCAGGTCCGGCCCGAAGAGCAACGACCGCACGACCGAATGGATGCCGTCAGCGGCGATGACCACATCGGCCGATGCCTCGCCACCGTCGGCGAAGGCGACCTTCGCCGCGTCGCCGTCGTGTTCCAGGGAGACGGCACGTCTTCCAAGGGAGATCACACCTTCGGGCAGCGCGTCGACAAGGGTGCGAAGAAGATCCGCCCGGTACATGAGGTAGTGCGGCGCCCCGTAGGGAGGCGGATCCCCGTTCACCTCGTGCGTGCCGAGGAGCCGTCCGTCCTCCCAGTGGCGGCTCTCGAGGCGGTCCGGCCGCACGCCCACCGCGTCGAACGAGCCGGCGAGGCCGAGATGGACGAGGACCCGCGCCGAATTCGGCGAAGCCTGGATCCCGGCACCAATCTCGGAGAACGACGGCGCCTGCTCGAAGACCTGCACCTCGACCCCCACCGCGAGCAGGCTCAAAGCCGCGGTGAGGCCGCCGATGCCTCCCCCGAGGACGACCGCCTTCACGTGAAGGGGTGCCACAGGCTCAGGCTTGCTCGTCCGGCGACGACACGAGGCGCGCCGCCACCGATCCTGACTGTGCCAAGTCGCACTGCCTGCTCCTGTCCCCCGAGGCCGTGGTGGGTGCCCCGCTTCTCCGGCGCACGGCTTGCCGGCTCGAGGAGGCACGCAAGCGGTTCCGTTCTTCGGAACGCGGTATCAACAATAACTACCGCGCCTTTGCCAGTCGAGAGGTCGCCCTCGTGCCGCCGCCGGCCCGCAGGGTGTTGTCGAGGTCCTCGGGCCTCAGGCGAGAAAGTCAGGACGCGGCGTGTTCCGCGGCGAGAAACGCCAGTCCCAGCGCCGACAGCAGCCCGTTGCCCGCCAGATAGCCGGCGGCCCCGTGCCCCGAGATGCCCATGGCGGCCCCGCCCGAGGCGTAAAGGCCCGCGATCGGCGACCCGTCGGCGCGAAGCACTCTTGCGTGCTCGTCGACGCGCAGGCCCCCTTGGGTGTGGAAGAGCGCCCCGGTCACGCGCACGCCGGCGAGCGGCGCCCGCAGCGGGGCCTCCCATGAGGAGCGGCCGAACCGGTCGGTCCCGCCCTCGCGGGCGCACTTGCCGGCCTCCTCGAGCGTGGCCGCCAGCGGGGCCGGATCGATGCCGAAGCTCCGTGCCAGCTCGGCCACATCGTCCGCCCATCGCAGTGCACCCGAATCGACCGTCTGGCAATAGTCGTCGAAGACGAGGCAGGCGTCGTGGATGCGCTTGTCGAGCACGAGCACGGCGGTAGAGCCCGGCTGGGCGACCACCTCGCGAGCGAACTCGGAGTAGCCGGAGGTCTCGTCGCCGAAACGGCCCCCGTCCTGGTTGACAAGCAGCGCGCCGTGCATGATCGTCGCCCACCCCACCAGGGTCGCGTGCGGCGTCGCGACGGCTCCGTGACCCTGGTAGGCGTCGAGGAAGGCGGCCGCGGCCCCGTGCTCGGCCCCGATACGCAGGGCGTCTCCGCGCGATTCCGAGCTGCCGTGGTACCGGGCGGCCGCGATCTCAGGGATGTGCCGGCGGACGAGCTCGGGGGCCGCCCCGAAGCCGTTCGTGGCAAGCAGCACCGCACGGCACGGTATCTCCTCCCGACCGCCGTCCGGATACTCGACCACGGCCCCGGTGATCTTGTGATCCGACTCCGCCACGTCGACGAGTCGGGCCGGAACGAGCAGGTCGATGCCGGCCGAGGACGTGGCGCGCTCGAGGAGCCCGGCCAGCAAGAGGGCGCCTTTCCTGCGCGGGATGGTGTGGCAGCGCAGTCGGCTGTGACCCGGATAGGCGAAGTCGACCGTCAGCTCGATCGGCAGGCCGACGTCGTCGGCGAGCCACGTGACGAGCCGGGCGCTGAGCTGTGCCAGGCCCACGGCGAGGGAAAGATCGGCCTCGTATCCGGTCTTGCGCAGGATGTCCTCGACGAATTGCTCCGGGGAGTCCTCGATCCCCGCCTCCGCCTGCCAGCGGGTGCCGGCGCCGGGGAGCATCGCCGTCGACATCGAGGTGTTGTTCCCGTTCACGAAGTGCGGGCTGGCGTCGATCACGAGAACCCGCAGCCCGAGCTCGGCGGCCCGGATCGCTCCGGCGAGCGCGCCCCCCGCCCCGGCGACCACGAGGTCGACACCGTCGTGCGGCGCGGCGCCCGGGCGCGCTTTCGCGAGCAGGTCGGCGGTGACAGCCGGTCTCCCGTCCACCGCGGGCGTCGTCAGGTCAGGCAGGCCGGCCTCCTCGTCATCTCCACCATGGCTTCAGCCCCGGCAAAGCGCAGGATGCTCCAGGAACTGGAATACTGTTCCATAAATCCGTACTCGAAGTCCCGTCGGAGGTCACCCCTGACAATCACGCGCACGCTTCTCTATGTCCCAGGCGACAATCAAGCGATGCTCGAAGGAGCAGAGAAGCGGGGGGCCGACGCGCTCATCTTCGACCTGGAGGACGGCGTCGCCTCCTCGGCCAAGCCCGAGGCCCGCGAGCTCGTCGCCGCCTATCTGGCAAAGGCCGCCTATCTGGCAAAGGCCGCCGATCTGACAACGGCCGCCGATCTGGCAACGGCCGCCGATCTGACAAAGGCCGCCGATCTGGCAACAGAGGTCCGAGAGCAGGCGCCGATCTGGGTCCGGGTCAACCCGCGCTCGGCGGTCGGCGATGAGGAGCTGCTCTTGGACCTCGGGGCTGCCGTGCACCCCCGGGCCACCGGGGTCGTCTACCCGAAGGCGGAGCTGCTCGGTGATCTCGAGGAGCTCGACCGCCAGCTCTCCCGCCTCGAGGCGGCGCGCCAGCTGCCGGCGGGCTCGGTGGCCGTCGTCCCGTTGATCGAGTCGGCCGCCGGCCTCGAGGAGATGCGAACTCTCGCACGCGCACCCCGGGTGACGCGGATCCAGATCGGCGAGAGGGACCTCATGGCCGATCTCGGGATCCAGGTGAGCGACGACGAGATCGAGCTCCTCCCCTGGCGCAGCCTCGTCGTCGCCGTGTCGCGGGCCGTCCGCATCGAGCCACCGGTCGGCTCGGCCGAGACGGCCATCGACGACCTCGAGCGTCTGCGGGCCTCGACGATGCGCTTGCGACGGCTCGGGTTCAGCGGCAGGACGGTGATCCATCCCAGCCAGATCCCCGTCGTGCGGGACATCTTCCGCCCGAGCGAAGGAGAGCTCGCCGAGGCTCGAGAGCTCCTCGCCCGCTACGACGCGGCCAGAGCCCGGGGTGGCGCCGTGACGCGCGACGGCCAGGGGAAGATGGTCGACGAGGCCGTCGCCCGTGCGGCACGGCGGCTCCTGGCCGAATCCGGGGACTGGAGCCGGCCTGGCTGACCGCACATCCGTTGCGCGGAGCACATCCGTTGCGTGGGCGGTGGCGCGCCGCTAAGTTGGAACAGATGTCCGCAAAGCGGAACACGCACGTTTCTCGCCCACGCAGGGTCGCGCGCGGCTGATGGCACGTTACGACCTGGTCGTCCGGGGCGCAGCCGTGACGCGGCACGACGACCCCGAGCCGAGGGTGGCCGACATCGGTATCGTCGGCGGGCGCATCGCCGCCGTCGGCGAGCTGGCCGGCTCCGACGCGGACGACTCCCTCGACGCCTCCGGGCTCATCGCGGTCCCGGGGGTCGTGGACGCGCATCAACACTGGGGCATCTACAACCCGATCGAGATCGACGCCGTCGTCGAGAGCCGTGCCTGCGCGCAGGGCGGGGTCACAACATCCATCAACTACATGCGCACCGGCCAGTACTACCTGAACCGCTCTGGGCCGTACCGGACATTCTTCCCCGAGGTGCTGGAGAGGACGGAGGGTCGCCCGCTCGTCGACTACGCCTTCCACCTCGCGCCGATGATGCAGCAGCACATCGACGAGATCCCCTCCATCATCGACGACTTCGGCGTCACCTCGTTCAAGATCTTCATGTTCTACGGGAGCCACGGGCTGCACGGACGCTCGGCGGACCAGTCTTCGTTTCTCATGACGCCGCCGGAGGAGCTGTACAACCTGGCGCATTTCGAGTTCATCATGCGAGCCATCGAAGCCGCCCGGCGCGACCGGCCCGCCCTCGCGGACCGGATCTCGCTCTCGCTGCACTGCGAAACCCCGGAGATAATGACGGCCTACACCAAGCTCGTCGAGGAGGCCGGCGAGCTGAAGGGGCTTCCCGCCTACAGCGCCTCGCGGCCCCAGCACAGCGAAGGCCTCGCCGTCACGATCGCCTCCTACCTCGCCTACGAGACGGGCCTGGCGAACATCAACCTGCTCCACCTGTCCTCCGAGAAGGCGATCGACGCGGCGATGAAGATGGCCGCGACATTCCCCGCCGTCGACTTCCGCCGCGAGGTGACCATCGGACACCTGCTCGCCGACTGCGACTCCGCCGTAGGCGTCGGTGGGAAGGTGAACCCGCCCCTGCGGCCGCGCGGCGACGTGGAGGCTCTCTGGGAGCACGTGCTGCGGGGCAACGTCAGCTGGGTGGCGAGCGACCACGCCTGCTGCCGGGACGAGGTCAAGTTCGGCGACCCCCGCGACGACGTGTTCCTCGCCAAGTCCGGCTTCGGCGGCACCGAGTACCTCCTCGCCGGGCTCATCAGCGAGGGCCGCCGCCGGGGGCTCGGCTACGACGCCGTCGCCCGCATGCTGAGCTGGGAGCCGGCACGTCGTTTCGGCCTCGATCACAAGGGCGCCATCGCCGAGGGTTTCGACGCCGACATCGCCCTCGTGCAGAACGACGCCCCCTGGGTCGTGCACGCCGCCGACTCGAGATCCGCCCAGGAGTACACGCCCTTCGAGAACATGACTCTCGAGGCCCGCGTGCTCCACACGCTGCTTCGCGGCGAGCCCGTGCTCCGCGACGCCAAGGTGGTGGGAGCGCCCCGGGGCCGCTATCTCGACCGCACGCATCCTCAGCCCGAGACGCAGACCCAGGAGGGGACCTTGCCATGACCGAAGAACACGACAGCCCCGGGGGCGAGGTCCACCTCCGAGCCGACGGGCCCGAGACCTGGCCGGAGATGCCGCAGATCCCCGGGCTTCGCATGAAAGAGCTCTGGGCGCGCGAGGGCGGCCTGTCAATCGCCTTGCTCAGCTTCGAGGCGGGGGCGGGCATCCCGCGGCGCCACCGGCACGCCTCCAACCAGTTCATGTACTGCGTGAGCGGTCGCTACAACTACGTCTCGAGCGGGCTCGAGCTGACACCGGGCGATTTCTACTGGAACCCGCTCGGCAACGAGCACGGCCCCACCGAGGCAGTGGAACCTTCGATACTGTTCGAGATATACGACGGGCCCCACTACTTCGAAGACAAGCCCTACGGCTGAGAGCCGGCCGGAGACCCCCGACACAAGGAGACAACCGATGCGCCTCGTGACCGTGCAGACGGTGGACGGCCAGCAAGGCGGCGTGGTGACAGGCGACGGATCGGTCGCGTCGCTCAGGCACTGGGGTTTCGCGGCGGTGGAGGAGCTGATAGCCGCCGGAGAGGGTGCCTGGTCGCACGTGGAGGAGGAGTCGACCGGCGCGGCCGGGCACTGGCCTGCGGACGTCGCGCTCGTCTCCCCCGTCACCCGGCCTCCCCGCAACATGTTCTGCATCGGGCTCAACTACGTCAGCCACCACGACGAGGGAGAGCGGGCGAGCTCGTCGATGCCGGAGACCCCGGTCGTGTTCACGAAACCCTGGACGACGCTCAACGCGCCGGGGGGCGACATAGTCCTCGACCGCAAAGCGACGGAGAAGGCGGACTGGGAGGCCGAACCGGCCGTTGTGATCGGCACCGGTGGCGTGAACATCGCCGAGGCGGACGCCATGAGCCACGTGTTCGGCTACACCCTCGCCAACGACGTCTCGGCGAGGGACCTGCAGTTGGCCAACGGGCCCTCCTCGCAATGGCTCAAGGGCAAGAGCCTCGACGGGTTCTGTCCACTGGGGCCTGCGATACTCACTCCCGCGTCCGTGCCCGATCTGGCGGAACTGCACATGGTGCTCACGGTGAACGGAACCGTCAAGCAGGATTTCCTGGTGGGCGAGATGTACCACCCGATCCCGAAGCTGATCTCGTACCTCTCGCTCGGGATGGCGCTTCTGCCGGGCGACGTCATCTTGACCGGGACGGCCGCGGGGGTGGGAGTCTGGCGAGAACCCCCGGAATTCCTCGTCGACGGCGACGTCGTCGAGATCACCTGCCCGCCGTTCGGGGCCCTGCGCAACCGTGTCGTCGAGCGCTCGAGCTGAAGCCCGGTCGGTCGCATCAGCCCGATCCGCCGCGGCCGGTCGCACGGGGCGGTCTCGGCGTGTCCTGTCCGGGTGAGGGGCAGTTGAGGACCACGCCGGCCGAGGCGCTTGCCCAGTGGGCCCACGACCTCCGGCCCACTGCGGCCGACTGCGAGCTCGCCGACCGGTCGCTTCGCGACACGCTGGCGGTGATGCTCGCCGCGAGATCAGATCCGCTCGTCGAGCTGACTCGTTGGTTCGACGACGGACCGCGCTGGGCAGTCGCCGGCCACGTCCTCGACTACGACGACCTGCACGTGCCCTCGACGACGCACGTCAGCGCCATCTGCGTGCCGACGGCCCTCGCCGCCGGCGGCGGCGCGAGGGCTTATCTCGCGGCCGCAGGCGTGATGGCACGGCTCGGCAACGCCCTCGGCTGGGCGCACTACTCGGCCGGCTGGCACGCGACCTGCACCGCCGGGGCGCCCGCGGCGGCCGCGGGGGCGGCCGTCGCATGGGGGCTCGATCCCGAGCAGACCGCGGCGGCGATCGCCCTCTCGGTGCCGGGGGCCGGCGGCGTGCAGCGATCGTTCGGAACGGACGGCAAGGCGCTCCAGGTCGGCTCCGCGGTGGAGGCGGGGATGCGCGCGGCGAGGCTCGCCGGCGACGGAGCCCGCGGAGATCCATCTGCGCTCGAGGTGTGGATGCGCCTCGTCGGCGGTGACCCGGCGGCGCTGGACCTTTGCGGACCAGCTGTTCCCGGAGGTCTGGCGACGAAGATCTACCCCTGCTGCTATGCGCTGCAGCGGCCCATCAGCGCCCTCGCCGGGCTCGCCGGCGAGGTGCAGGACTGGCGCGACGTCGTGCGGATCGTGCTGCACACCGCGGCGTCCACTGTGGAGCCGCTGATCCACCACACCCCTACGACGGGGCTGGAAGGCAAGTTCAGCATCGAGTACGCGGCCGCCACGGCGTTCCTCGACGCCCACCAGGGACTCGACTGCTTCACCGACGCCGCGGTACGGAGGCAGGAGGCGCGGGAGATCATGAAGATGGTCGAGATCGACCTCGAGCCGGGCGGGACCGACCTGCTCTCCGGCAAGCTCACCGCCGAGGTGGAGATCACCGACGGCACGTTGCTCTCGGCGAGCCAGAGGTTCCCCCCGGGCTCGCCGCAGAAGGCCGCCGGACGCGACGATCTCGCTGCCAAGCTCGCCGACTGCGCCCGTGGCCTCGACCTCGAGACCTCGAGTTGGACGTGGGAACATGCGGCCGAGGTGCTGCGCGAGCACGTCCCCGGCAGGTCGTCGGCTGCGACTGGAGGGCGATGAACGAGCTGAACGACGAGGAGCAGGCGATCGTCGAGGTCGTACGGCTCTTCGTCGCCCGCGAGGTGCTGCCGGTCGTACAGGAGCTCGAGCACGCCAACACCTATCCCGAGGCGTTGATCGAGCAGATGAAGCAGCTCGGGATCTTCGGACTGGCCATCCCGGAACCCTGGGGGAACGTGCGCGTGAGCACCTCGTGCTATGCCCTCGTGACCGAGGAGCTGTCCCGGGGCTGGATGAGCCTCGCCGGAGCGATGGGCGGCCACACCGTCGTCGCCAAGCTGCTGCTCGACCACGGCACGGAGGCGCAAAAGGACCACTACCTGCCGGCGATGTCCACCGGCGCGCTCAGGGCGACCATGGCCCTCACCGAAGCCGGCGGCGGCTCGGACCTGCAGGCGATCAGGACGACGGCGATCCGCGACCACGACCGTTACGTCATAAACGGGTCGAAGATCTGGATCAGCAACGCCCGTCACTCCGAGCTCATCGCCCTTTTGTGCAAGACCGACCCGACGGCGGAGCCGGCGCACCGGGGCATCAGCATCCTCCTCGTCGAGAAGGGCCCGGGCTTCAGTGTCTCGCGCGACCTTCCCAAGCTCGGCTACAAGGGCGTCGAGAGCTGCGAGATAGCTTTCGACGAGCTGCGCGTCGACACGTCCTGCCTCCTCGGCGGGGAGGAGGGACACGGCTTCGCCCAGATGATGCGCGGCCTCGAGATCGGACGCATCCAGGTCGCATCGCGTGCGCTCGGCGTCGGCCGCGCCGCCCTCGAGG
>Ga0182021_10005875_pt1 | contig 14586 bp, 11 predicted proteins | sample 612E3MmetaG_FD_120493 | JGI IMG/M metagenome (GOLD analysis project Ga0182021, IMG submission 120493) | Permafrost microbial communities from Stordalen Mire, Sweden - 612E3M metaG (Illumina Assembly) | ecosystem: Environmental > Terrestrial > Soil > Wetlands > Permafrost | place: Sweden... | reverse complement strand
CTGCGTAGGATAGAGATAAACCACCGGCTTGCCGCATTCGGCCATGGGCTGGGCGTCCGATCGCGTCCAGATGAGCGCTTGGCCGAACGGGTCCTGGGTAATGAAGATCGGGACGAGCGCGGCGAATTGTTCCTGAGTGATCTTTTTGTCACCGTTATTATAGTTACTCGCCGTATAGGCGTTTGCAATGAGCGTATCGTTGCTGTCTTTGGGAACATAGACGGTCTCGCCGGTGATCGTTTTTCCTGCCACGACAAAACGATCGCTCGGCAAGGTGACATCGCCGGGCGCGGCGATATTAAAGGCCTTGCCACCGCCGCAACCGCTCGCGTATGTTGGCGTGTAGTCGGTCGGTTTGATCGACGGGTCGTTCCAGTTTATCTGCGGGATGCGCTCATCGGCGAAGAACGGGATAGTGATCTTGTAGAGAATGTATTCATTTGACGGGAGGCGAAGGAAATATTGGTTCATGTCAACATAAACCATTGTTCCGTCGATCGCCGCACCGACCGCCGTCGGCTGTACGTTTCCGAGAGCGCCGCTTGGCACCGATTGCTGCGTTAATCCGTAGCCGCCGGCAAGAGCGACGGCGCTAGGAACCTCAAACTCGGGAATGGTTTCCGTTGAGATATAGCTTAGTTTATCGAGCGGCTTGTCGAGGGCGACGATTGACGTTGTGGTCGAGTCCGGACCGGTCATGGTTTCCTCCGTGAGGATCATTTTCGGATCGCGCGGGGAGGTGGTGGATGAATAGGCCGCGAAAACCTTGAATTTTTTTTGTTTCTGATCAAAGGTCGCGAGTGCAGCAATGCAGTTGGCGGTACCCATATTGCAGCCGGCGTTGATTCTTAGGAGATCGCTTCCTTTGTTATCGCCGGCGGTGAAAGTTCCAACCAAGGTAAAGGTTGGCATTACCATGTCGCCAACGTTCGGATCGGTTTTTACGGCCGGAATGGAAATATTGTATTTTTTGTCAATAACTGCCGGGCTATAGTTAACCGTCGTGGTGGCAAAATCGATGGTTTTTTCGACAGTGATATCGTGCGGAACCGCCCTCGGCACCGCGTTATTGACGTTCGCGGATGGAATGTTGAGATTTTGGTTTTCCACCGGCGCGACGGCGACCTGTTCGGGTTTCTCAGCGAAGAACGATTGCCACACCAGCGCGCCTGAGACGACGACGAGCAGTAATGCCAAAATGGCGATAATTATTTTCGGAGTGCGATCTTGCATATTTTTCGTCCGGGGACGACAAAAAATGAATTAATTTTGTACGGTCATTATACTCTCCTTTATGCCATTTTGTCGAAGATACGATCTTTCTTCGGCGGCGGTCATAAGGCGGCGCGTTCCTTTTTCGACAGTTGTCGGGAAAAGATAATAAACCGTTTTGTCGGGATACTTCGCGATGCCGACTGCGAGGTTCGGTTTTTTAAGGTCGGCCGGAAGGGTTGAGCCGTCGTCAATGTTCATAAAGCCCCGCATAAAACGGTCTTCGTCGGAAATGATCGTCTTGTTGCCGGCAAGGTAGAGTGAGGTTTGGACGGTAAAAGGCTTTTTGGCGCCGACGGAAAAATATTGGTTCATGTAGCTGGTCGTGGACGGCGCGTCGAGCTTGTCGGTGATCTTGGCGCTGTTGGTCGAAGCGACTAGCGTGTCGGTAAGCGCGTTGCGAAGTTGGAAGTATTGCAAAGCGACGCGCAAGGTCGGGAGAGAATCGATCTCGACCTTGTCGAATTCGGCGGTATCGAAATCGCTAATGACCGCGCGGTTCGTCAGGTCGTGAAAGTCGGCGGCGTCGGTTGGGAGATAGTGCGAAAAGTCGAGCGAAGCGACAACGAGCGTGTCCGGCGAGCGGGGGAGGGCGGCGGCGAGGCGCTCGAGCGCATCGTTCGATGCATCGCCGCGCAGAATGATCGTCGTTACATCAACGCCCGGAAGCGAGCGTTTGGCGAAAGTGACCAGGCCGCCGACGGAAAATTCATAATCAAACGGCCATTCTTCGATATGGGCGATTTTGTCGTTGGATAATTGATCGATGAGCGCGGTGTTGGGACGAAGGTTGCCGTACGCTGTTCCCCAACCCTCCGCGGAAACGGTGATGGGCGACGATCCGCGGCTTAAATGGTCGGGACCGATGATGATCAGATGTTTTGGCTTTTGGTTCGCAATCCCGTCAAAAAATTGCGCCAAGAGCGGCGCGGCCAGCAAATGGTGATTCACAATACCGCCGACCGTTTCAGGTAGCGCGGGAATTGTCGTCGGCTCGTTCTTGTACGCTTCGTCATAGAACTCCGGCGACATGAGGGTCGCCAAATGCTTCGGCTCGGATCCAACCCCTCCCTTGGATACAAGGGAGGGTAGGGAGAGTTCCGTTGTTCGAAAAAAAATAAGCGTAGCACTAACAGCTGCAAGAGCGGTAGCGAGAAGAGCGATGGCAACGGTTCGTTTATTCACAATTGTCATAAGCGGTTTTCTATTATACTCTATATGACTATGAAAAAGCTTATTGCCATTTCCGCGTGTCTTATTCTTTTCGGCGCCGGATGCACAGCCGCCAATACGACGCAAAGCGTGAATATCAATTTCGATCAAAATACCGCGGCACCTTTTACGCCCGCGGCTAATAATCAAACTAACGAGAACACGCCTATGAAAACATGGCCTGCCCCCACCGTCTTGCCCGTAAGCGAACGAACCAATAAAGAAGCGGTGATCGAAACCAACAAAGGCACGATCGTTTTCGAACTCTTGCCGGACGCGCCGCTTGCGGCCTCTAATTTTATCGAACTCGCGAAAGGCGGCTTTTACGACGGCCTAACCTTCCATCGCGTCGTGCCGGATTTCGTCATTCAAGGCGGCGACCCTCAAGGAACGGGCGCCGGCGGCCCGGGCTATCAATTCAAGGACGAACCGTTGAAACGCGCTTATGCTCCGGGGATTGTGGCCATGGCCAATTCCGGTCCCGACACCAACGGCTCGCAATTCTTTATTGTTTTGCCGGGCGGAGAGGATAAGTTAGGGCCGCTTTACACGATCTTCGGCCATGTCACCAAAGGCATGGATGTTGTCGGCAAGATCGCGGTCGGTGATGTGATGACCAAGGTGACGATCGAGGATAAGAAATAATTTTCAAAAATACCCAAAAACAGCCTTGCCAAAGACTGTTTTTTGTATTTGGGAAAAGTGGTATAATGAAATTAAACATAATATACATCTTATGAATGGGCTAAATAAGAGCGGTTATAAAATTCCGATCCGCCATCTGTTGGGGGTATTTATTTCCGCGACGGTCGGGTTTTTGGGGATATCGGCCGTGGGGATATATTGGGCGTTTATTTCCATCGCGCCCGCGCCCGGAGCAACAATCAGGGCTACCGCCTCGGCTAATTCCGACAAGGTGATCGACGTTTATTTCGGCAACAGCAGCTTGGACGCCGGCGTGGAAGATTGCGGCTCGGTTTATCCGGCTGAAAGAATGGTGACAAAAACTCCCGGCATTGCTCGCGTCGCGCTTACCGAACTTTTGCTCGGTCCATCGTGGGACGAAGCGAACCGCGGATTTTATACCGAGATCAATTCGGGCACGCCGATCAATTCGCTTGCAATCGTGGACGGCGTGGCGCGGGTCGATTTGGGAAAAAGGATCGAAGAAGGCTTGGGCGGATCGTGCCGCGTAGCCGCGATCAGGTCGCAAATAACTTCGACCCTAAAGCAATTCCCGAGCGTCACCTCGGTCGTGATCTCGGTTGATGGCCGAACTGACGACGCGCTCCAACCTTAGGGGCTGTTCATAAGTTTTTGCGTTTTCTCAATATTTCTGGTACTTTTTATTCATAATAATTATCCACAGCGCTTTATGCGCTTAAAACTACTATGGCCAAAATGACCAAGAGCCAAGAGATAGCCGCGCTCGCCGAGGCGACCGGGTTGTCAAAGAAGGACGTTAATTCATTCTTAGAGAAGATGGTCGAGCTGGCGCTTAAGGAAGTGAAGAAGAACGGCCAGTTCACCCTCCCCGGCTTGGGCAAGCTCGTGAAGGTTCATCGTGCCGAGCGCATGGGCCGCAATCCCGCGACGGGCGCCACCATCAAGATTGCCGCTAAGACCGTGGTCAAGTTCCGCGTGGCGAAGCAGGCCAAGGAATCGGTCCTGTAGCTGTTAGAATTTAGAACAGAAAAATTCTCCCGTAAGGGAGAATTTTTTTTTCGTCATCCCGGACCACGATCCGGGATCCAGCTAGAAAGCAATGCTCATCTATAATTAAGAAGTCGTGGTGCAAGTAGGCTGGACCCCGGCGTCCGCCGGGGTGACAAGTTGGTACTAAAAACTAACTACCTCTTCCCACGGAAAGCCTTCGCGGCCGAAGTGGCCGTAGCAGGCGGTTGGTTGATAAATGGGGCGGCGCAATTTGAGCCGTTCGATGATTGCAAGCGGCCGGAAGTCGAAATATTTCTTCAGCGTCTCGGTCAAGTCCTTGCCGTCGCCGGCGCGAGCCGTAAGCATGACCGGCGCTTCTTCGCCGATCGCGTAAGCGACCGAGACCATGCAGTTTTTTGCCAGGCCGTTTGCGACAATGCATTTGGCGGCAAAGCGGCACATATAGGCGGCCGAACGGTCAACCTTGGTGGCGTCTTTTCCCGAGAACGCGCCGCCGCCGTGCGGAATGAGCGGGCCGTAAGCATCGACCATTATTTTGCGGCCGGTGAGTCCGGTGTCGGCGCTAAAGCCGCCCTGCGTAAAGCTTCCGGCAGGGTTGATCATTATTTTAATGCCTTGCAGGTCGTTCGCGATCGGCATGATGAGCGACCGAACGAGAAGCGGCTTCATTGCTTCGACCGTGATCCCCGGATCGTGCTGAGTGGAAACAATAATGTTGGTGATTTTTCCGCCGTCGGTGGTCACCTGCGTTTTGCCGTCGGGTTTGAGCCATGAAAATTCTTTATCATGTCGGCGCAAGTCGGCGAGACCTTGCGCGAGCCTTTGCGCGAGCACAAAGGCTCGCGGCATCATTTCTTTTGTTTCGATCGTTGCATAGCCGTGCATTATTCCTTGGTCGCCCGCGCCGCCCGTGTTCACGCCGACCGCGATCTCGGGCGATTGCTGATGCAAGTTGGCCAGCACTTCAATGTCGTCGGCATAGCCGATGTCGGCATAAACTTTGTGTGCGACTGCTTCAACATCAATCTGTGCGCCGCTCGTCACCTCGCCGCCAATGACAAGAAGCCCGTGCGAACCAAAAACCTCGACTGCCACGCGCGCGTCGGGATCGCGAAACAAATAAGCATCCAAAATAGCGTCAGCAATTTGATCGCAGACTTTGTCGGGATGCCCTTCGGTGACGGCTTCGGCGGTTTTCATCATAAATGAAGCATGGAACATGAAACATGAAACATTCTTCCCTGCCGAGGCAGGGCGAAATGCTTCATGCTGCGTGCTTCATGTTTCATAAACATTACTTGTTGCAACGGCGCGGGTCAATAGCGTTCGCCTGCTAAATACGATATACTGGACAACATACGAAATATCCTATGAAATACTTGCGATTTTTTGTTTTTACGTTGGTTTGTTCGGTTGCGGTCGCCGTAGCGTTGGTCGCTAAGGCGGCGACGCATTCTTGGTCAACGAATGCCGTTGATCAATTGGCCTCCGATTCGCAAAATTGGGACGGCGGCGCTGTTCCGGTTTCCGGCGATGCCGTCACTTTGCCGTCCGGCAATGTGAACTGGAATTTGTCGGGGATCGTGCCGTCGTCGGTAACCTCTTCCGCCGACCTGACGCTCACTTCGCCCTTAATTGTTTCCGGATCGTTGCGTCTTAACGGCGGTTCATTATCGCTGGGAAGCCAGGCGCTCAATGTCGGCGGCGATTTAACGATAAGCGGCGGCTCCTTGGACGCCGGCGGCGCGCCAGTGAATATTTCCGGCAATTGGGATTTTGAAAGCGGCTCTGTAACGATGGCCGCAAGCACCGTCACCGTAAACGGCGCCGCGGCAAAGACGATCGTTTCCGGCGGGCAACATTTCGGGGGACTCACGATATCGTCATCCGGCGGCACGGTTAGTTTGAACGACGATCTGAATGTTGACGGCGTTCTGCAATTAACCGACGGCGTTTTGAACGTCGGCAACAGAACCGTAACGGTCATGGGTGGTCTTAATGTTTCCGGCGGCGCTTTGTCGATCGGAAACGGCACGGTCATTTTGGCCGGCTCACTCGGCCGACCGCTCGCCGTCTCGGGCGGAACGCTTAATGCCGGCGCGAACTCGACAATCGAATACCGTCCGGTTTCCGGCGCGGTGAGCGTCGAGGCGGGTTCATACGGCAATTTGAAACTCACCGGAAAAAATGTTTTTTCGCTCATGGGCGACACGACGGTCGCGGGCGCGCTTTCGCTCGACGCCGGCGCCACGCTGTCGCTGGGCGGACACGCTTTAAATATATTCGGATCACTCGCGAATGACGGAACGATCACCGACGGGACAATTCGCCTGCCCGTTTCTTCGGTGCGCGTGCTTAACGCGAGCGGGTCGGATATTTCGACCGTTAAAACATCTTCGGGAACGATCGTCGTTCGCGTCGAGGACGATGACCTCAACCGCCGCGGCGCGGTCGTTGAGAATGTTCCGGCGGCTTTAACGATAACTACAATAAGCGGAGATAAGGAAACGGCGAACCTGAAAGAGACCGCGCCGGGAAGCGGCGTTTTCGAAACTTTGCCGCTTGTTATCCATCAAGGAACGCCGTCGCAAGGGAATGGACAGATCGAGGTTGGTCAGAACGATATTGTTTTTGTGAAATACGTTGATCCGCAAGACGCTTCCGACACGAAGACGGTTCAAATCTCCGTCTCGCTCGCGAACGTCATAACTTCGGGCGATCCGCAAATCGTTGATGGGCCGCGCGTTGAGAACTGGAGCGGCGTAAATACCGGCTCGGGTACGACATATACCGCGCACATCGTGTGGAGCACTGACCGCGAAAGCGCTTCGGCCGTTACCATAACTTCGCCGCAGTTGACAACGCCGATTACGGTCGGCAGTTTGACGGGAACAACGGAACACGACGTGGCTGTTTCCGGACTGGTGCGCGGTCGGCAATATTCTTATACGGTTTCCTCGGTGACGGCCGATGGTAAGACCGTCGTGAGCCAAGCCAAAAAGTTCACGGTCATTGTGCCCGGCGACCGGATCAAAAGCGCAAATAATCCGGCCGTCTATTGGTACCTGAACGGAAAGCGCAACGTCTTTTCCGATCTTGCGACCTACGGCTCGTGGTTTGCCGATTTTACCGGAATCATTACCGTGCCGCCGGACCAGCTCGCCGATATTGCTCTCGGTCACGTCGTTCCCATTCGCGCCGGCACCTATCTTGTGAAAATCCAGTCGGATCCCAGAACATACGCCGTCGAACCGTTCGGGCTGTTGCGCTGGATTCCGACCGAAACGCAGGCGATCGCGCTTTACGGCATTGATTGGTCGCACCGCGTGCGCGACGTCGATGTGTCGCAGTTCGTCAATTATTCCATGGGCGACGCGCTTAAATCGGGCGAGGTTCCTTCGGGCTTTGTCTATAAATTGGGCGGCGAAATGTTTGCTTTCGTCGATGGCGCGACGCACGCCGTGTCCGAATCCGACCGCAAAGTGAACGGAATATTTACGCAATTCGTTAATTCCGTCACGCCCGCGACCGTCTCGGCGCTTTCGGGCGGCGGCGCCGTTAACGGCTATAATAGCGACCTTGATGGTGTGCTTAAGGACGGCTCGGTCGCGGTTGTGGCGCCAGCCTTCGGTATTTAGAAATACCAATGTGGAAACATCGGAAACCGTAAAAACCAACAATCGTCGCGCGCCGATTGCAATCGGCGCGATTGTCGTTGCGCTGGCCGTTGCGTTTGGCGTTTGGGCGCTCGCGGCTTCGCCTCGTTCGCTCAAAACAACCCCCATCGCCCCGGCGCCGCCCATTGCGCACGCACCGCTCCCCGTCGAATTACGCGGCGTCTATATTACCGCCTTAACCGCATCATCTTACGACAAGTATGTTGCGCTCATTGCTTCGGTCAAAGCTAAGGGCGTGAACGCGATCGTTTTGGACGTCAAAACCGAAGACGGCTCTTTGGCTTTCGCGCCAAACGATCCCGCCCTTAAACAGGAAGCGCCGGTTAATGATATTATTCTCAATCCCGAGCGCCTCGTAAAAGCGACTCACGATGCCGGGTTATACCTCATTGCCCGCATGCCGGTTTTTGAAGATCCAGCTTTTGCCGAAAAAAATCCCAAGCTGGCTTTGCGTATGGCGGACGGTTCGTTGTGGCGGAACGCGAAAGGATTGGCTTGGCTCGATCCGGCGGCGGAAGTAGCATGGAAATACAACGCCGACATTGCTCGCGAAGTTTATGCCCGAGGTTTTGACGAGGTGCAATTGGATTATGTTCGTTTCGCCACCGACGGCAAAACATCGAAGATCGTTTTTCCGATTTACGATTCCAAAAAAGAGAACATGCGCGGCACCATCGGCCGGTTCTTCGCTTACATGGATAAAGAACTCCGCGGCGAGGGGATTCCGATCTCGGTTGATATGTTCGGCTATACAACTTGGCACCAGAGCGACCTTGGCATCGGCCAATGGTACGCCGACGCGCTTAGCCATTTTGATTTTGTCTCGCCGATGGTCTATCCTTCGCATTATCCGGCCGGCACGCTTGGTTTTAAGAAAGCGGCGGAACATCCGTACGAAATAGTCATCGACTCCCTTAAAAAGGGGAATGAAGTCGTCGCCCAACTTACCGCCGATCCATCGCACCCGCGCGTCGGCACGCAACGGCCGTGGCTTCAAGCGTTTAACTTGGGCGCGGTCTATACGCCGGCGATGATTTTGTCCCAGGTGAAAGCCGCGCGCGAAGCCGGAAGCGTCGGCTTCTTGTTCTGGAACGCTTCGAATAATTATTCTTCGTTACCAAATTTAATCTCTAATCAATAAATTATGAAACACGCGGGATTTTGGCGGCAGGTTTTTGCCGTTCTTATCGATCAGCTCATCATCATACTGCCGAGCATGATAATTTCCGGAATTTATTATTACGCGGCCGCGGCCCAAGGCGTCGATCCGGTAACGGCCGGCTCGAACGCCGATTTGCTGGTTTTGGGGCTTGTCATCGCGCTTTCGATCGCTTACTATGTTTATTTGAACGGCCGCTACGGCGTAACCTTGGGTCGCCATTTGCTCAAACTTAAGCTCACGCGCGACGACGAGCCCAACCGCGACGGCATCGGCTACGGCCGCGCGGCGGTGCGCGTTTTACTTTTTGCCCTGGCCGGCGGCTTTGTGAGCGCGGCCGCAATTTCGAGCGTGCCGGTCGTCGCGGCCGTTTTGATCGACGCCGCTTCCGGCGCCACCATCCTGTGGCTCCTTATTGACACTCGCCGCCGGACGCTCGAGGATACGATTATGGGCACGGTCATGGTCTATAATCCGCAGGGCAAGTTTCCGGATTTCGACCCCGACAAGTTGCCGCTTGCTAAGGTTCGGCTGTACGCTTTCACCGCGCTTGTCGTGCTTAACGCGATCGCTTCGGTTTACTCCGCGCTTAACCGCTAAATGCCGATTTCTCGAAAAAAAATTCCCGCCCCCCGCCCCAAGGGACCGCCGCGCATTACGGCGACCATGTTCTACAAGCACCTGCGCTGCCCGCATTGGGTGTATTGGGATACTCACGGCGATGAGAGCGACAAGGCCGAAGTGAACGAGCTCACGCAGAAAATTTGGGAGCACGGAGTGGTTCATGAGAAAGAGGTCGTCGGCCATTACGGCGATTTTGACGAGGTGCCGGAGTACGGCGACGAGAACGACCTTTTCGAGCGCACCGCCGAGCTCATGGGCAAAGGCAGTAAGATTATTTACCACGGCCGCCTCATCGACGGCGCGTGGGTCGGCGTGCCGGACCTGCTTTTCAAAACATCGTTGCCCTTGGGCCGCCGCTCCAAGCTGGGCGACTATATTTACGAACCCTACGATATCAAATCCTCTTACATCGAACGCCCCGAGGACGTGAAGGACGAGTACCGTTTTCAGTTGGCTTTTTACGCGCTCATCTTGGAAAAGATTCAAGGTGTGCGGCCGGAGTACGGACACCTCATTGACGCTGAAATGCGAACGGTCGATGTGCGCATTAACGACGCGCTTGATGATTTTCATTTGACCTTGCGCGAAATAGAGAAGATTATTGCGGGCGAAAAGCCGGCGCCGTTTTTGGCTTCGGCCTGCAAAGAATCGCCGTGGTTCGCGCTCTGCAAACGCGATGCCGAAGCGTGTGATGATATATGTTTAATTTATAAAATTCGGCGCTCGGACCACGCCAAGCTTTACGAAGCCGGGGTCAAGACCGTAACCGAACTCGCGACCGCGAACATTGATGATCTTGAGAATTCGGTTGAAGGCATGAGCCGCCGCAAACTGGAAGCGTTGCAGCGCCAAGCCCGGTCGCTCCACGAGAAAAAATTGATCGTCATTCAAAAGAATCCTCTGCCGACGGCGGAAACGGAATTGTATTTTGACATTGAAGGCGATCCTCTGCGCGGCGTTGAATACCTTTTTGGCATGCTGGTCGTGAAAGGCAAAAAAGCCAAAGGCAAGTATGAATATTTTTTGGCCCCCACCCCGGACGACGAAAAAACCGCATGGTACGAATTTCTTGAATTCGTCAGAACCTTGCCGTCGGATGCGCCGATCTTTCATTATGGCACTTATGAGCGAACGGTGGTGAACCGCCTGAAGAACCGCTACGGCGGCGACGAGCGCGCGATCGAAAAATTGGAAAAGCAAATGTTCAACTTGCTCACGACCGTTTGCGAATCAGTAGCGTTGCCGGTTTATTTCTACTCGCTTAAAGACATCGCCAAACAGCTCGGTTTTAAGTGGCGCCACAAGGCCGCCGGGGGCGCCAACTCGATCACGTGGTACGAGCAATATCTTGAACTTAAAGATAAGAAGAAGACCTCGGCAAAGGCCAAGAAAATTTTGCAAGACATCATCGACTACAACGAAGACGACGTCCGCGCCACCTTGCATCTAAAGCGCTGGCTCGACGACATTCCCGAGCCGGATTAGGGTCTTACGAATATACGAATTTTTTACGAATTTACGAATAGGGTGCTCGAAAGATATTTTGGCTCAATTGAGGATTGATCAGAGCCGTCTCGGTTAGGACGGCGGTTATTCGTAATTTCGTACGATACGTAAATTGGTAAGAATAAGCCCTTGACGCCGGGCGTTTTTTGTTGATGTGGATGATATTGACACAGGCGTCTAAATCTGTTATAAATACACGTTGCTCTTTTTATAACCAATACCTTAGTGTCCCTAACGGGGATGGGTGAAACCCCTCGCCTTTAGGCGACGGCTTTAGCTTGTAACTCCGTGGGGGAACGAATATGAAGGTATCATTTTGCGATTATGTCATATTCGCTCCCCCACGAAGCAAGAGTGAAATGCGGTGTTCGCCCCGTCGTTCAAACAGTACATTGACGAGCAAGGAGGTGAAGAAATTCACCACGGTTCATTCGAAGTGGGAGGCCAAGCCCTTTAGGGCGGTCCCCACAACCCGTGCGCTTTAGCGCACGGTAGTTGAGTTTAGCCAAATTTGAGGAGAGCGTTTATGTTGTTCATATCAAAATGGACAGCAAAAACGCTCTCCTCATACCGAGGTTGAGACCTCCGGCCCCGGGGTTAGGGGCACAACGCTTTTTGGGCTTAAAGGCCTGAATGGAGAAATCGCATGGACAAGATTCTCGAAACGACGGAAGGGTTCGACCCTTCGCACATCCTTTCCCTGATCAACGCGGTAGGAGGGCGCGACAACGCACTCGGCCTGTGCAGCGGCGTCAAGAAGGCGACGATTGAAGACGTCATTCGCATCTTATTCGACAAGAATGGCCGTTTCGTCATCCCGAAAGGCTTTGTGTTCGGCCACACCGACCCCAATACGAACTTCTACTGGGAGCAACCGGTCGACTCGTTCGACTTCGTTTCACTCATCAAGCATGGCGCGCGTTACTTCCCGCGGGGGATGAAGATGCCGTCGCCGGCGCAAGTGGAGGATGGTTGTCGGCTCATCAAGGAGCAGATCATGGCCGATCTGTCCAAGGCGAGAAATCTCTGAGCTTGATTTGAGACTTTGAGATCCCTCACTGCGGTTCGGGATGACGAAATTGATGAGATACTGTAATCTTATTAAACATGCCCAAAGAATTCATCCTCTCATCGAACGCGATCGAGCACGGCGACTTTGATGCCGATCTTAATGCTGAACAGCAAAAGGTCGTTCGCGGCGCCGATGGCTACGCGCTGGTGCTCGCCGGCGCCGGGTCCGGGAAAACGCGCACGATCATTTACAGGGTTGCGCATTTGTTGCGAAGCGGCGTGCCGGCCGAGCAAATTTTGCTCTTAACTTTCACCAACAAGGCCGCGCGCGAAATGCTGGGTCGGCTTGAGCATCTTTTGGGCGCCATGCCGCGCATTCTTGGCGGCACTTTTCACCATGTTTGCAATTTGCTTTTGCGTCGCTATGCGGCCGCGGCCGGCTTTGGCAATAATTTTTCCATTCTCGATCAGGAGGATTCGCGCGACCTCATTAACGCTTGCATCAAGGACGCGGGAATAGACACCAAGCAAAAGCGCTTTCCTTCGGCCTCGATCCTGCAATCGTTCTGGAGCTACTCGCGGAACGCCAAACTCCCGTTCTCCGAGGTGGTCGAGCTGAAACAGCCGCGCCTTCTTAATTCCGTGCCGGCCATGGAAGCGGTGCTCGATATTTACGAAACGCGTAAAAAGCAGGCCAACGCGATGGATTTCGATGATCTGCTCGTTAAAACAACGGAACTTTTAAGGAACAACGTCTCGGTGCGCGAGCAGGTCGCGGGAAAATATCGTTATGTGCTTGTCGATGAATACCAAGACACCAATCGCGTGCAGGCGGAATTCCTCGCGCTTGTTTCTTCGGTGCATAAAAATTTGCTGGTCGTTGGCGACGACGCGCAATCGATTTATTCTTTCCGCGCGGCGGATGTCAGGAATATTCTCGGGTTTCCCCAGACCTTCGACGGGGTGAATGTTTTCAAACTGGAAACGAATTACCGTTCAACCTCGGCTATCTTGGAGCTCGCCAACGAATCGATCCGCTGGAACGAAAACCAGTTCCCGAAGGTCTTGAGATCGGGAAAGAACCAAGAACCAAGAACCAATTTCCAAAAACCAAATTTGGTCGCCGCGGCCACCGCCGAAGAAGAAGCGCAATTCATCGCCGAGATGATCTTAAAATTGCGCGATGAAGGAATGCCGATCGGCGAAATAGCTGTGCTTTTCCGCGCCACTTTTCACTCGCAAGCGCTGGAATTTGAATTGACGAAGCGCGACATTCCTTATGACTACCGCGGCGGCATCAGGTTCTTCGAACGGGCGCATATTAAAGACGTCTTGTCGTTCTTGCGCATTAGCGCGAACCCGGCCGACGAGGTCGGCTGGTTGCGCGTTTTGCGTTTGCAAACCGGGATCGGCACGGAAACGGCGAGCAAAATTTTCGCCGTTTGTCGCGGCGCGAAAACGCTCGCCGAGGCGATCGCCGCCGGAAGCACGACGCTCGCTGACCGCGCCAGAGGCGGGTGGAAGGATTTTGTTTCATGCGTGAACGACATGAACAAGGCCGGCGACGCGCCATCCGAATGCATCCGTGCGATCGTGAAATCGAGCTACGGCGATTATTTGGACAATGAATTCCCGAACGCCAATGAGCGCCGCGAAGACCTGGAACAGCTTGCCGTTTTCGCGGAAAAATATGATTCAATCTCCGACTTCTTGGCCGAGAGCGCTTTGATCGAAGGGTTTTCCGCGGAGCGCATTATTGATGGAGACCCCACTTCGCTTCGGCTTCGCGGGGCGGCTGACGCCGAAAAAGTTGTTTTGTCCACGATCCACCAGGCCAAAGGTTTAGAATGGGACGCGGTCTTTGTCATGCATCTATATGATGGCGCTTTTCCGAACGCCAAAGCCATGGAAGAGGATGGGGGAATTGAAGAAGAACGGCGCCTGTTCTATGTCGCCTGCACCCGCGCGCGAAAGAATTTGTTCCTGACCTATCCGCTTGTGGGCGGCGGCGACATGGGCTACTTGCACGAACGTTCGCAATTCATCCGCGAACTGCCCGATACCGTTTATGAAGAAATAATTCTCCGCCGCGCCTCCGCTACCGGCTCGACGGTCTTTAAAGACGATGATTTTTTTGAAGACGACGCGATCGATGTCGAAGAGCCGTCAAAATCCGACTGGAAAAAGAAATCGTTTCTAGGCGATTATTAAATTTTAGATTGAAAGAAGTTGTTTTATGAGCCGTCGTGAATATATCGACGGTTATTCTTAATTTTATTGCCCATGATTTGAACCATTTTCTATCGCCGGTTCGTATTGGATATACGGTATTAACGCTTAATTTCGGTTGGTAATTTCGGTCGGCATTTGACCATCGGATTGAACCAAAGGAATCCCGTGATCCATCGAATGAGCGACTCGGGAGTCCGACAACCGCGTGAACGATTG
>Ga0182021_10005874_pt1 | contig 14589 bp, 9 predicted proteins | sample 612E3MmetaG_FD_120493 | JGI IMG/M metagenome (GOLD analysis project Ga0182021, IMG submission 120493) | Permafrost microbial communities from Stordalen Mire, Sweden - 612E3M metaG (Illumina Assembly) | ecosystem: Environmental > Terrestrial > Soil > Wetlands > Permafrost | place: Sweden... | reverse complement strand
GCGGGCATCTGCTGCGTTGGCGCTCCTCGACGATGGCACCGCATCGCCTGCGTCGCGCCGCCTTGCATCTGCCCGCCCGGCGCTCGCGCCAAAATGTACATGTTATTCATGCGCAGACCCTAAATCAAACTCACCGGTCTTCGGATGACTGAGAGGGGCGGGACCCGTGCCCGCCCGTTCTGGCGGAATGAGCGCTGCCTGACGGCGATCTTCTGATGAGTCTCGACAGGCGGGGCATTGGGAATTGCCTGTCCTGAGCCCGCCGTCCTATCGTAGGTATAGAAATCACTCGCTCCGCCGCTGCCCCCGCCGCCGCGCCCGCCGCGCCATGCAGCTCCGGCCTGTTGCGTTGCCGCTCCCCGATCAGCCTGGCCGCCGCCCTGGCCCAAGGCAATGAACGATATGCCAAGCGTGATCACCAGCAGCAATTGTCCATTACGTATGCATCGCATATTGGCTCGCTCCTTACATAACCCAGAAACCCAAAGAACTGGCAAGTGCTTTCGATGATTGGCGGCGAGAACAGCCCAATTCCATGGAGATAGTGTGAGGCGATTTCTCTTGGTCGATCTGGAAGAATTCGCATCTCTGTCTGCCCTTGCGGGAGTACACTCCGGTTGACATGACGGTGGATCAAAATGAGACATAGAAGAACTAAAGGCTGCGGTTGCTGTGGCGGCGGCATCTTCGGCAGCATCGGTGCAGTCTTCGCCGCCCTGTTGAGCTGGAAGATCAATCACAGTCTCCTCTGGGCCCTGATCCATGCCTTTTTGAGCTGGTTTTATGTTCTTTATTCATGGCTCAGATACGGCAGATTCCTGCCTTGATCCGCGCGGCGTGTTTTGATTTCGGGGACAGGCGCCATAACCTCGAAATCTTTGAAAGATTCAGCGGCACCACGAAACATCCTCCGCAATGTCACGGATCGGCCGAGTCTTTAGGGAGTCCAGTTTTGAATATGGCGAAATCCGCAACAGTTTCCCGGCAATCCCAGGTAGCATCTTCTCTTGCAGGCCGCTCAGATCCCTGGCTCAACTCCGGCGTTTGGATTGCAGTCGGCGCGCTGTTGTTTTACCTGCTGTTCCCCAACCGGAGATTTTATTGGGACGGCGTGGGGTTCGCGGCTGCCATAGAAGCGTCTCGCGGTTCTCTTGCCGCCCTGCTGCACCCCAATCATCTGATCTACAATCTTCTGGGATACGCTGCTTGGCGCGCCGCGGCCGCATGCGGCCTGGCCGTGCGCGCACTATTCGTACTTCAGACGCTGAATGCACTTTTTGCCGCCGCGGCTGTCTTTCTGGTTTGGAACATTCTGCTGGAGCTGACTGGATCGACCCGGAGCAGCACCTGGGGCTCTCTGATTTTCGCATTCGCCTCAAACTGGTGGAGGTTTGCCGGCGATGCGGATGCATACATCCCTTCCGTGTTTTTTCTGATTCTGTCTTTCCGGCTGCTGCTCCCCTCGCCGCGGCAGAGACTTCTTGGGGCCGCCCTCGCTCATAGCGCCGCCATGATGTTCCATGAACTTGCTGCTCTGTTCTTCCCAGCGGCTGTGATTATGCTGATCGGCTATAGACGCTGCGCGGACAAAAACAGCCGTAATCAAGGCCGGAGCAGGAAGGTGATTTCGTACAGCAGCGTCTCCCTTCTGGTGACCGGCACTGCTTACGCTTTGGCCTTTTTATTAGCGCGCCCGCACGCCGGCCTCCTGGATTTCTGGAATTGGATCACAGCCCGTGCCCAAGAGGCCGTCTTCATGTTCCCGCCCCCGGGAGCATTGGAATTGTCAATTCGCGGCACGCTGCGGCTGTTTTTTGGCGGCAGGGTCAATGAGATCGTTCCGGGGTGGATAAGCGCCGCCGGTGCGCTGGCCTTCGGCACCATCATCGTCTTACTTTTGTGCACACTGGGGCGCTCGCTTCGAAAGATGCGAAGGGATTCCTTCCGAGATTTCTGGCACCCGCTCCTATCCTGGACAGGCGAGAACACTGCTATGTCCGTGTGGGTCATCTCGTACATGGTTTTTCTCTACTTCTGGCAACCTCAGAACGTCTTCTACCGGCTCTTCTACCTGCCGCCGCTGCTCCTTCTGCTGGCAGCCGCTCCCATTTGGCGCGCGGATCGAACTCGATTTCTGGCGCTGATTGCCGCTGCCGTTTTTGTCTGGAATTTCACAGTCTCCGTTTATCCGAATTCCAGAACCGAGAACAATGAGGTGCTCGTCTTCGCTCAGGAACACAGTCGCGAGCTGGATCGCGGCGCCAATGTTCTGTACAGCAATTTTCACACCGATCTATGGGTGATCAGCTATTTCAATCCACGGGCAACATGGATTCCCGAACCCTCACCGGAAATCGGGCAAATTGAAGCCCGGCTGCTCGAGGCCGAGCAAAAGGGGCAATCGCTATGGCTCGAGGGAACTGTGTACGATGCTTTAGCCGCGCTTCCCGGCGGCCCAATGTGGCTGGATCAGCACCTCGATCGCGGCCGCTCGCTTTTTCACAACACGCCCGCACACAAGATTCGTTTCTTCCGTTTAAAGAAAGCCGGGCGGGCGCAGGTCCCATCGGCCCCAAGATATGCCCGCTAATGGACCTGGACATGGACCTAAACCTCGACGTGGACGTGGACCATTTAGCATTAGTTGGACTTTCGCAAGCTAGATGCTTGAGGTTTCTAATTCCTTGCCGCGTTCTTGGCCCTGGGCGTGGGCCGGGACAATAGTTCCACAAACTCCTTGTAAAATTTCGCATTGTCCAAATCATTCTGTACTTCCACGAGAATCTCGCCCATATCGGGCTGTTGACCGGGCCCCCAGATCAGCGTGTTCCCGTACCCAGGCCCGTGATCGACATTCACGTCCATATATAACTTTTTCCATTTCGTGATTATCGTTGGATCGAGCCACGCCACGGCGGCAAGTTCATCCCACAGGAAATTCGCTTCGGCGTATTTCGCCACATACTGCGCCGCCGGTGTAGGGCTTTTACGCAACTGATCGATCAGATCCTTCTCCATGCGCGTCTTTACGGAGATGTCCACCGTTGTCACCACGACTCGGGGCCAGTGCGCGTGCAGCACCGCATGCGAAGCCTCTGGGTCCATCCAAAAGTTGAACTCGCGCGAAGGTGTAAGGGAGAATTCCGGATTTTCTGTCTGTGGGTTGATGCTTCCTGCCATCACAATCAATTCCTTGCTCAGTTCCGGAAACTGTGGATCCAAGGCTATCGCCATCGCCAGATCGGTCATCGGGCCCGCAGCGTAGACTGTCACTTCATGCGGATATTGCCGCACCATCCGGTCCAGAAAATGCGCGGCATCTTCAGTGGATGGTTTGATGGTAGGCTTCCCTTCCGGCATTGGCGGAATTTCATAGGGACCATGTACGGCGTGCCCCTTGGCGAAGTTCCATGCGCCCTGATAACTGACCTTTCCGAAGAGGGTCTCCCACTTGGCGATGTATTCCCTGCTGCTCACGAGAGGGAACATCGCGCCTGGCACTACAGGAATATCCGCGCGCCCAATAATTTCCATGAGCCGAAGGGTGTGCTGCACCTCTTCGTCACGCCACGCATCGCCTGTCAACACCGTGATCCCCAGAACATCAGTGTCCGGCGAGTTCACCAACGCCAGAATCGACTGCATGTCCGTCCCCCCCGGCCCCGCCGCGTCCTGGTCAATGATTACCTTGCGCTTCCCTTGCGCATGCGAGACCCAGGCACAAGCGGCAATCAACACTGACAGCATGCACACTCGACACAGCGATTTCATAGGGACCTTCCTTTCCATACCGATATTGCGGTGCAACCGGAAGCCACTACGACATACGCGCCATAATGATCAACGCAAGTCCCACCAGGAAACAGCCGAACATGGCGGCTCCTTTGAAATTGTTTGCGTACCAGTCTGTTACGCAAAAGCTATGGCTTCACGCCGCGGCGCGACCACTCGATCTCAAATTCGGCACGCTTCGGAAAGGATTTCTGCGTGCCAATGCGCGTGGTCGAGAGAGCCGCGTAGAGATTCGCGCGCGACAGCGCTTCTTGTTCGGGCAGGCCTTCCGCCAGGAACACGGAAAAACTTCCAATAAATGCATCCCCCGCGCCGGTGGTGTCCTTAGGAGTGACCTGAAACGGAGGAATGAGCTCTGCCCCTTCCGCGCCGGCAAGCAAGGAGCCGCGGGCGCCTAGCGTAAGAATGATCCTTCGGAAGCCCTTTTGAAGCAGGCAGGCGGCACATTTCTTCGCTTCTTCGATCGAGTGCACGGGAAGGCCGGTAATCACTTCCGCCTCCGTTTCATTAGGAACGAAGTAGTCCGCCGCGGCCAGATCAGCGAGACTAACGGTTTGTGCCGGCGCTGGATTCACAATGCAACGAATGTTGTGTTTGCGCGCAAACTGGACCGTGTAATAGACAGTCTCCAACGGAATCTCAAATTGCAGGATGATGGTGTCCACGCCCAGGAGTGTTGTAGCCGCATCCACGTCAGCGGGCTTTAAGGTATCATTCGCACCCTTTACCACAATAATTCGGTTTTGCCCATTGGGCTCAACAAAGATGGGAGCAACTCCACTGGAAACGCCGTCCACGATGCGAACATGCGTCGTGTCGATGCCAAAAGAGGAGAAGTTTTTTACAGTGGCTTCGCCAAAGAGGTCGTTGCCGACCTTGGCGACCATTACAACGTCCGCTCCGCAGAGCCGCGCGGCCACTGCCTGGTTCGCACCCTTGCCGCCAAAGCCAAGATCAAAACTGTTGCCGAAAATGGTTTCGCCCGGCCGGGGAAACGTGTCACTGAAGGTAGTCAGATCGGTGTTTGCGCTGCCAACGACCGCAATGCGTGGTGGCATGGCCATATTCTCTCCTCTGTCAGCGGTAAACCGCGAAAATATACCAGCACGAGCCTCTTTCGTGGAATCCGTGAAATTCGTGGCGGCTTTTGCTCTTGGAGGGCGCGTCAATGGCATGCCGCCAAACACTTATCGCGTCCGTAGATTCCCGGGGATTCACTTGATTGTGAATTCTCCGCGCAGGCGAATGTCCTTCGACGAGCTGCCAATAAGCACGCGGAACGCGCCCGGCTCGACCACCCACTTCATGTCCCGATCGAGCATCCTTAGCTCCTCGGGTCCAAGTGTGAACTCGACCGCCGCGCGCTCGCCCGGCGCGAGGTGAATGCGGCGGAATCCTTTCAGCTCGATGACCGGGCGCGCGACCGAGGCCAGCACATCGCGAATGTAAAGCTGCACGACTTCGTCGCCGGCGAGCGTGCCCGTGTTCCGCACCGCGCAGCGAACGCGCACGGTGTCGGCCACGCCCATCTCGGCAGGATCAATCCTCAGATCTGAGTATTCGAACTTCGTGTAACTCAAACCAAAGCCGAACGGGAAGAGCGGCATCCCGGTGAGGTCGACATAATCATCACCACGCCCGGTTGGTTTGTGGTCGTAGTAGAGCGGCAACTGACCTTCGAAGACCGGAAAGGTGATTGGCAGGCGGCCCGCGGGATTCGCGTCGCCGAACAGAACATCGGCGACCGCAGGCCCTCCGGCCTCGCCCGGATACCACGCATCGAGCACGGCATCCACATGTTCGAGCCACGAAGACATAGTGACAGCGCTACCTCCGATCAGGACGACGACAGTCGGTTTACCTATCTTTGCAATCGCCTGAATCAGCTCCTCCTGTCTGCCGGGCAGGCTGAGCTGCGCGCGATCGCGAAACTCGCCCTCTTCAAGACCGGCAACCACGACTGCCGCATCGCTCTCCTTCGCGATCGCGACCGCGCTTGCTATCTTTGCACTCGAGTCGTCCTTCACCCCCGCATCCCACAAGAGCCGCAGCCGCGCGTTGCCGGCGCTCTCGAAGTACTCGAGCTTGATGTCATGACGGGATCCAGGCGGCAACGAGACATCGACGGTGCGCATGCCGTAGGATCGTTTGATCCAGTCATCAATGAGCAACTTGCCGTCCAGGTAGAGCCGGTAGCCGTCGTTCGCTTCAACCCCGATGCGGCTGAGGCCGTCCGCCGGCGCTATAATCGATCCGGTCCAGCGAACCGAGTACCAATCGAAAGGGATGCCGCGTCCGGGAGAATTCAGCGTCCAGCGAAAGTCCATGCGCGGATCCGTGCGCGTGATCGGCGGCCGGCCCTCGAGGCGTGGATTGTCGAAGTACTCGCCCGTAAGCCCGTGCGCCTCCTGGCCATTCAACTGCGACGCGAGCGCGCCGGCCGGCACCACAACAAAGTCCGGCAAGACCCGTCCGGGCCCCGGTGCGTAGCGAATATCCACAGACGGTCCGAGCGCTTGACGAATGCCATTGAGGATCGACTCCTTTTTCGAACCCGGTCCGCTGTAGCCGCCGAGCCGCGCCTCCTCGGCGTCGGCGCCGATCACCGCGATCGACTTCATCGTCTTCGCGAGCGGCAACACATGGCGCTCGTTTTTCAAAAGTACAATCGATTCACGCGCCGCCTCGCGGGCCAGAGCACGGTGCGCCGCCGATCCGTTCGCGGCGGCCGCGGCCTCCGGATCGACGTATGGTTGCTCGAACAGGCCAAGTTCGAACTTCACCCGCAGCACGCGCGCCACCGCGGCATCGATGACCTCCTGCGCAATCAGGCCGCGCTGAAACGCGTCGAGGTACGGCCGCTGCTGGCCGTATTGCGACTGGAAGACGACGTCAAGCCCCGCTTCGAATGCATCCTTCGCCGCGCTTGCCGTGCTCGCCTCGGTCATGTGGAGCACCGTCGCGCCGCTCGTCGCCGACGCGTCGGAGATCACGAAGCCGCGGAATCCCCAGTCGCCTTTCAGAATGCCGTTGAGCAAGCGCCGGTTCTGCGTTGCCGGTGATCCGTCGACCGAGTTGTACGCCGTCATGATCGACCGCGCGCCCGCATCCTTGATGGCAGCGATGAACGGTGGAAAGTATCGCTCCTCGAGCGTGCGCTCGCTCACGCCGATCGGATAGCTGTCGCGCCCTCCCTCGCCCACGTTGGCCACAAAGTGTTTCGGCGTCGTCACCACGCCTTTCTTCTCGAACGTCGAGACGAAAGCGCGCGCCATCGCCGACGCAAGGTATGGATCCTCGCCGTAAGTCTCCTCCACCCGTCCCCAGCGCACGTCGTCGGCAATGTTCACAACCGGCGAAAGTACATCGCGAATGCCGCGCGTCTTCGCTTCATCCGCTATCGCGCCCGCCACGCGTTCCATCAGGCTGGCGTCCCATGTTGCCGCCAGCGCGACCGCCTGCGGGAACACCGTCGCGCCATCCCGCTGGATGCCATGCACGGCTTCTTCGAAGGGGATAATAGGAATGCCAAGCCGCGTCTTTTCGACAAAATAGCGCTGAATCGCGTTGATGCGCTCGGCATGCGCACGCGCAAGCGAAGCGGCGTCTGTCCCGTCGCCCTGCTGCCGGCGCGCCGTAGCAATCTGCAGGCCAAATATGCCGTGTGAGTAATCGTCTGCGGGATTATCGAGATTGCCTGGGATCATGAACAGCTGCCAGAACTTTTCATCGAGCGTCATGCGCGACAGCAGATCGCGCACGCGCGCTTCGGCCGGCAAGCCGGCATTGCGATACGGAGGCGGCTCGCTATTTTGGGATCGCAAAACTGCGGCTAGGGCGCAAATGGCGGCCAGAATAATCGCTGAACGGCGGAAACAGCGGAGCGAGGTCCCGCACGCCGTATGTGCGCGTATCTCATTTTCAGCCATGATAGGCAGATCCGCACTCGAATCGGTGAAATCCATAGCCAAGCGCCTTTGAAGCTTGGCGCTGAGCATAGCATGAGTTGGCCGGCAATTCACCCTGGCCCTTGCCGCCAGAATTGGTGACAGTTGCCAATTTCGGCGAAAAAAAGGTGACTGTCACCAATTTCGCCGTGATATCCTGCTGCCCGCAACGATTAGGTCACCAACCAATCAGACGCGGCGATGAACCATGCTCCGCGTCGTTTATTCATAGAGGAGCAACCAATGTCCCGTCTCCTTCGCTTGGCCGCAGGCGTCGCGGCCATCGCTTTTGTTTTGGCCGCCGTACCGCGTGCTGCCACGCCGCATCTGCCGACGGTCGCGCAGTTTCTTAAGCCTGGCCTTCCGATCGAACTCGTCTCGGCACGCAAGTCCGACCGCATCGCGTGGATCGCCTATGAGGAAGGTAAACGCAATGTATTTACAGCGGCCGCGCCCGATTTCCGACCCGTACGCGTGACTCCTTTCCTCAAGGATGACGGGACAGACCTCACGGGCCTGCGCATCTCCGACGACGGCATGACCGTCATATTTGTGCGCGGAAGCGCGCCGAACAACGTCGGCTGGGTTGCCAACCCGTCGAGCAGTCCGGAAGGCGCTGAGCGTGCGATCTGGGGAGCGCGAGTTGGGGCGCCGGGCGCTTGGCGTCTTGCCGAGGGCAACAACGCGGAGTTGTCGCCGGATGGCAGGATGGTCCTCTACGTGAAAAACGGCCAGATCTATCGTGCGCGCGTGGGCCCTGCGCCGGCCATTACGGCTATCGACAAGGGTGAGAAGCCGTTCATCGATGCCTGGGGCACAAACAGCGGGCCGCGCTGGTCGCCTGACGGATCGAAGATCGCCTTCTCGAGCGATCGGACCAACCACAGCTTCATCGGCATTTACGATATGAAGACGCGTACCGTCTCGTTTGTGTCGCCGGGAGTCGATCGTGATACCAATCCGATCTGGTTGCCTGACGGAAAGCATCTCATTTTCGTGAGGCGTCCGGGCATTCCTTTCGGCATGCAGTCTCAGGGAAACAACGCAATTCCCGGCGCGGCGGCTGTGGCAACAGGAGCTGCCGCAGCAGGAGCGGCAGGACGCCGGGGCGGCGCCGCGGCGCCAGCAGCGGCAGCAGCGGCTGCGGCTCAGGCTGCGACCGCCGGCCGCAGAGGCGGCGCAGAACCCGGCCAAGGGCGAGGTGGCCGAGGCGGAGAACCTCCAATCCCGCCAAATGCGCCTAATGCACAGGTGCCGGGTCTCTATCGGGCAGCATTCCCCGGCGGCTACACACTGTCGCTCTGGAATGCCGATATCACCGCCGGCGAGGCGCACGAGTTCTGGCACCCAGGGGCGGATGAGAAGGCATTCACGAGCATCCCAGGCAACCTGCGTTGGGCCGGAGACAGCCTCGTTTTCCAGTTCCAGCCCCAGGGCGACGAGTGGGAACGCTACTATTCGCTCGGCCTCGCGGGCGGATCGGTGACGTCGGTGCAGCTGACGACGACCGAAGGCCTGATCGAGGATGCAACGGCTGCATCGCTCTCGAAGGACGGCAAGACACTCTACTACTGCACAAACGCCGGAGATATCGATCGTCGCCATATCTGGGCGGTGCCCACATCGGGCGGCGCCCCCAAGCAGATCACGGCCGGCGATGGAATCGAGAATCTGCCGGTAGCGCTCGCGTCCGGCAAGCAGATCGCGGTGCTCAGCTCCGATGCAAAGCGCCCATTGTCGGTGGCACTCTGGCCCGCGTCTGGCGGCGGTACGCAGAAGGTAATTTATCCAAAACTCGGCCCTGACTTTCCGATCAATGACGAAGTCGTGCCCACGAACGTAACTCTTCAAGCAGAGGACAAGGTCGAATTCCACAACCAATTGTTTCTGCCGAAAGACATCAAGCCCGGCGAAAAACGGCCGGCGCTGATCTTTGTGCACGGCGGGCCTCAGCGACAGATGTTGTTGGGCTGGCATTACCTGAGCTTTTACCACATTTTCTATGGTGTGAATCAGTGGCTGACGACACAGGGTTACATCGTTCTCTCAGTGAACTACCGGAGCGGTGTCGGTTATGGCCGGTCTTTCCGGCAGGCGCCAAACGTGGGTACGCGTGGGAACTCCGAGTATCGCGACGTGCTGGCGGCCGCCAAGTGGCTCGCCGCGCGCTCCGATGTTGATCCGAATCGCGTCGGGATCTGGGGACTGTCGTATGGCGGCCTGCTCACGTCGGAAGCCCTCGCACGCAACTCCGATATATTCAAAGCGGGCGTCGATCTTGCCGGAGTGCATCTCGAGGGCAATTCCCTGGATTCGAATGATGTGTCCTATACCTCGTCTGCCATCTCCGAGATCGATCACTGGAAGTCGCCCGTCCTCCTGGTGCATGGCGATGACGACCGCAACGTCAATTTCGCCCAGACGGTTGGACTCGTGCAGCTTCTGCGCGCTCGTAACATCTATTATGAGCTCATCGTGTACCCCGACGACGTTCACGAGACGTTGCTCCACAGCCGCTGGCTCTATACCTTCTCGCGGATGGAAACTTTCCTGAACAAATTCCTCGGAGGTAATTGAAATCATTTTGCTTCGAAAATGATGAATTAGTTGCCTGACACCGATTTCATCAGCCATTATATGGAGGCCGCGGCAAACTCCCTTGCTGGAGTTTGCCTGTTTTATTTGTAATCATTCTGGCACCCGGTGAACCGCCATCGCAAAAGCGGCACGCTGCCGGGGCGATTCGATACGGAGGTTTGTATGAGTGACAATAAGATCATCACGGTATTCGGTGCAACCGGAGCGCAAGGGGGCGGATTGGTGCGCGCGATCTTGAATGATCCAAGCGGAGGATTCACGGCGCGCGCCGTGACACGGGACGTCAACTCTGATAAGGCAAAGGAACTGGCTCGTCTCGGCGCCGAGATCGTGCGGGCAGACATCGATAATCAGGCGAACATTGCCAAGGTGTTTCAAGGAGCCTACGGAGCGTTCTGTGTCACCTTCTTCTGGGCTCACTTCTCTCCCGAAAAGGAGATTGCCGAAGCGGCCGCGATGGCCAAGGCTGCGCAGATGACCGGGCTCAAACACGTGATTTGGTCAACTCTCGAAGATACGCGCAAATTGGTTCCGCTCACTGACGAGCGCATGCCGACCTTGATGGGCAAATACAAGGTTCCTCACTTCGACGCCAAGGGAGAAGGCAACCGCATGTTCAGGGCCTTGGGGGTGCCGACGACATTCCTCTTGACCTCATTCTATTGGGATAATTTCGTCCATTTTGGCATGGGGCCCAAGAAAGGGCCGGACGGCAAGTTATCGATCACCTTCCCCATGGGTGACAAAAAACTTCCCGGAATCGTCGCCGAAGACATCGGCCGGTGCGCCTACGGCATTTTTAAAGCAGGCAAGGAATTCATCGGCAAGACCGTGGGCATCGCAGGGGATCATCTGACGGGCGCCCAGATCGCCGCCGCTTTCACCAAGGCTTTAGGCCGCGAGGTGCAATACAACAATATACCCCCCGAAGTCTATCGGAGCCTCGGATTTCCGGGAGCCGAGGACTTGGGCAACATGTTCCAATACAAGCGCGATTTCGAACAGGAGTTCTGCGGCGCCCGGAACATCGACTTCGCGCGCAAGCTCAACCCTTCTTTGCAGAGTTTTGACATGTGGCTCGCGGAGAACAAAGGCCACATCCCGATTGAGTAAGGACTGCAGACATAGGAAGCTCGCATTCCGGAGGAGAAAAGCGGCAGAGACAGGAATGGCGGCCGGTCAGTGCTATTAGATCGGCCGCTATCGGCCGCTGATCAATTCGCGATATTCTCTAAACCGGCCTTTTGCAAATCCCTGCAACAACTCGTCGACGGGTTGCACGATCGAGGCGCTCGCGTAGCCCGGCGCCAACTGCGATGGCAGCGCGCCGGCGAAAACGGCGCGAATGATGAGGCTCTTATTCGAGTGCGGCAGATGAGATAAGTTATCGACAAACCTGGAGAATGTCTCTTCACGGAACAAGTAGAACTCGACGTTCGAGGCGTAGAAGGCGGAGAGTTTGTCGCCACGCTCGGACATCATCTTACCGATCTCGCGCATTGCCGACGGACCGCTCAAATCCCCGACGACCGGAATGATCAGATCGCGTTTCTGGAGCGAGCGAACGAACTGGAAGTCGTCCTCTGAAGCAAGGAAGTTCCACCGGTGTCCCAGGCGATCGGTTTCGCGAAGCAGCTCGAGATAGGTCGGATAATAACTGAGAGGCCCGCGGCCGGTGGTCTCGAATTTCAATGCCAATCCTTCCGCGATAAACGTCCGATGGTAGCGGTCGATCGTTGCCAGGTCCTTGGCGGATAACGGAAACCCAAATCCTTTGATGACGGCATCCACCCTGGCCCGTAGGATGGCCACGGCTTGTGGCGCAAGTCCGGCACCCTCAATGGTGCCGAGAAGGCGATCGAGGTCGGCGCCCCGCCAGGCATCCGGCTCTTGAGGCGCCGCATGTCCGAAAAGCAGGCAGAGATATTCGGCCCGCGTGCTGGCCAGCTGAAAGAGCGCTTTGAACAGCAGGTGCAAGAGTAAGTTGTCCCGGCGCACATCAATGATGAATGCGATCGATGGACGCACTTGGGCAATGTAAGAAAAGTTCTGATCGGGACCGACGCCGATGTACGCGCCGCCTTCAATTTCCGCTTCGCGCAGCGCCGGTATGACGTGCAGATACGACCTTTCATTCGAAATGAGATTGTCGGTATTGAAATAGCCTTCAGGTTCAGATAACTGGGCACTTCTCGCAGCAAAGCCGATAGGAGCTTGAGCAGTCCCGGCGGCCCCTGCTCCCGTAACGAGCAGTACTGCTGCCAGAATATAGAGCATCGGGCGGTGTGGAAGACGCCAAGAAGGCATTCTCATGGAATATTAGCCTGAAACAGCTACTTTGAGCCCGTGGTCCGGCCATCCTGCTGAAGATCAGCCCACCGATTCCAGACCCAATTGTCTGACGAATCATACACCAAGAGGGAGCGCACGGAATCAGCGCCTGCAAGAAAGCCCGAGGCACGCGCATTATCTCGGATTCAGACAAATGGATTTGAAAGTTTATCGGCATAATCTCATCAATAGGCGAGACTCAGTAAATCGTTTTGAATAGGTGTGGACGAGGTGATTACGCTTGCGACTTCTCGATCCCACGCACACGCCGCACGAGAAAGGCGAAGGTCGCGAGCGCGGCTGCGCCCGTAAGCGCCTCGGTGAAAAGCATGCCGTTCGTGGACCAGACGTCGTGCGACCAACCGGCGACCCTTAGCATGCCGAGGCTGAACAGCGTATTGAGCGCAAAGAACAGATTGATCTTGGTTGCCGCCGCGGCTTCGCCGATGATCGCCAGCACGAGTCCCGTAAACGAGGCAGTCACCATCCCGAGCGTAAATGTATAAAAGAGGGTCGACGCTGCATAGCCCACCGACGTGCGCGGCGAATAAGCGATCACCACGCAGGCCGCCAGGCCCAGTCCGCATGCGATGGTGTATGCCGCAGGTTTGGACATGCGATCGGCCAGCCTGCCGCCCGCAAAGCAGCCGGCCACGATAGCCAGACCGCCCCCAAGGCCGAGAACCGCGGAAACTACGTCAGCGGAAGCGTGAAACTCCGGGCCGATCGCACTGAAGAGAAACTCGGCGGCCCCCGTGCCGATCGGCAGGATCGCCAGAATGAGCGCGATCCTCCCCGCGCGTGAGCGCACCACAGAGCTTAGTTCCTGCCACGCGTCACGCGCGCGGCCGCGCACCGATGAATCGCTCAGTTCACGCGGGGGTTCCTCGAGTCGCATGAGCGGCAGCGCGCACCCAAGCACTATCACCGTCAGGGTCAAGCCGGCCATCCAGCGCGCCGGCGCATGCTGCACGAGCCAGAGTCCGATGCCGCCCCCGGCGGTCTGCCCAAACTGATTTCCCGACTGGAACCAACCGCCCGCGCGGCCGCGCATGCCGGCGGTTGTGTGGTACGCCATAAGACCTTCCGTCGCGAAGGCCAGGAAAGTCGCCGCCATACTTGTAGCAAGCGTAAGCGCCGAGAGGAGCGGCACGGTGCGTGGCGAAATGGGGAGACATGTCATCGCCAGGAGCCCCAGCGCCACGAGCGAGACTGCGAGGAGATACCATGACTTGCGCGAGAGCGTGTAGTCTCCAACAGGCGCCCAAAGAAACTTCCACCCATTCGCCAGAAACGTCATCCCCACAATCCCCGCAATGACCGACACTCCAAGGCCGGAACGGGCGCCGAGGTACCCGAGGGCGACGGACGGGTATCCGATTGCCAGGCCGAGCGGGAAATAGAGCACCGCCCACACCCATGGGTGCGGAGCCACGCGGATGGAAGCGGAATCGGGATCGGCAGAGGACATGGTCCGGAGATTCTAACACGTTCGATCGTGGCCGAAACTCTCGTTATGGTGATCTTGCGATTCAGACACTGTAATGATAACGAGGGAAGCAAAAACCGATTGCGACTGCGATACCGATACCGATTCCGAAATCCCAGCAGGCGTTGCGGCCGTTCCGGCCGACATTAATATCGGTACTGGTATTGCAATCAGATCCTCTTTGCGCTGAAACGACCCTATGTGCTGGCAACTCCACTGTCTGAATCACAGTCAGAGACCGTCCTCATTCCTGCAAACCGAACCGTGGCTCGACCGTTCATGAAGAGACCACAGCGATCCTGGCTGCGGCGGCAATCCTGTTTGCGCCACGGCCGGAAATAATCAAGTTCGCGGTTTCTTTATCCTCACGCTTGCGAGTTCTGCTACAATCGCGCCTACGCGCGGAGGTGAATCTGGCCCGGTGGCTGGCTT
>Ga0182021_10005873_pt1 | contig 14592 bp, 14 predicted proteins | sample 612E3MmetaG_FD_120493 | JGI IMG/M metagenome (GOLD analysis project Ga0182021, IMG submission 120493) | Permafrost microbial communities from Stordalen Mire, Sweden - 612E3M metaG (Illumina Assembly) | ecosystem: Environmental > Terrestrial > Soil > Wetlands > Permafrost | place: Sweden... | reverse complement strand
TCGCACCGTGGCCTGCACCACTGTTTCACCACCGATCTCCATGCCGGTAAGCAGCACGGTGGCGGGGAACTCCTCGCCGTCGAGCCGCTTGTGTGTCCACTCGAACAGAGAAGAACCATCCCTCATTGCCGCTTCTATCATCTCCCCGGCTTTATCCGCGGACTCCCGTCCGTCCGGTTGGAGGTCGGGGGACACTTCCCCGGGGCCGAACAAGGAAAATTCGCGTTCGTCTTTTGCTCCGAACATCTTCATGGCCGTAGGGTTGCAGGAGGTGAACTTCCACGAAGGGGGAGACAATGTCATCAAGGCATCCTGTGAGGATTCGAAGAGCAGTCTGAAGTGTTCCTCGCTCTTGCGCAGGGCCTCTTTGGTGGAATAGCGGCCCAGAGCGTAGCGTATCGCTCTTTCGAGCGAGTCAGCGGTGATCTCCCCTTTGACCAGGTAGTCCTGCGCCCCGCTCTCCAGCGCTTTCTGGGCCGTCTCATCGTCGTCGAGGCCTGTCAGGACAACCACGGGCATTTTCTGCTCGAACGGGCGAACCTTCTCCAGAGTCTCGAGCCCCCGGCTGTCGGGCAGGGTGAGGTCGAGGAGGAGCACGTCGAAACGCTCTCTCGCGAGGTGCTCGAGGCCGGACGCGAGCATCTCCTCACACTCCAGCTCCGCGATGCCCCCGTTAGCCTCGGAAAGTATCTCCCTGATGAGGCGGGTGTCACCGGGGTTGTCTTCGATGAGGAGTATTCTCATGAGTCCGCCTCCGGGTCGTCTCCGACCAGCAGGACCTTCGTCTTCTCTCTGTTCATCTCTCTCCTCTCGGCGGAAGCTTTACGACAGTGAGCCAGAAGTCCTCGACCGCGTTGACGACCGAGATAAACTGCTGGAGGTCGACCGGTTTCGTTATGTAGCAGTTCGCGTGCAGGTCGTAGCTTCTCAAGATGTCCTGCTCGTCCTCCGAGATGGTGAGCACCACTACAGGGATGCGCTTGAGGTCGGGGTCTTCCTTTATCTCCTCGAGCACCTCCCTGCCGTTCTTCTTCGGGAGGTTGAGGTCGAGGAGCACCAGGTCGGGCCTGGCGGCGTCCTTGTAATTGCCCTCGTTCCTGAGATAGGCCATCGCCTCCATACCATCCATGACCACGTTCAGCTTGTTCAGGACCTTCCCCTCCTTCATGGCCTCTCTCGTGAGCCTGACGTCGCCGGGGTTGTCCTCGACGAGCAGTATCTCCAGTGGCTTTATCGCGGTCATGGCGCACCTCCTTGCGTCAAGGGAACCGTGAAGTAGAACGTCGAGCCCTCCCCCGGAACGGACTCGGCCCATATCTTGCCGCCGTGCCTCTCTACTATGCTCTTGCTGATGGCAAGCCCGATGCCCGTTCCCCCATACTCACTCCTCGGGTTCAGCCGTTGGAATATGGTGAAGATGCGCTCCGCGTGCTCGGGCTCGAAGCCGATGCAGTTGTCGCGCACCGAGAAGACCCACTCGTCGCCCTCCTGCCTTGCCGATACGTGCACCCGTGGAGGCTCCTCACCCCTGAATATAAGTGCGTTTGCGATGAGGTTCTGGAACAGCTGGACAAGCTGGACCTCGTCTGCCGATACCGTCGGAAGCGGGTCGTTGGTTACGACTCCATTCCTCTCCTTGATGAGAAGATCCAGGTTCGCCCGTGCCAGATTCAGTGCCAAGGTCGCGTCGGTCGGCTTGATCTCCTTCTTGCTGGTCGCTACCCTCGAGAGTGCCAGCAGATCGTTTATGAGCCTCTGCATGCGGTTGGCCCCGTCCACCGCATAGCCGATGAACTCGTCCGCATCTTCATCGAGCCTTCCCTTGTAGCGCTTCTCTAAGAGCTGGACGTAGCTCGCGACCATCCTGAGCGGCTCCTGCAGGTCGTGCGACGCGACGTATGCGAACTGCTGCAGCTCACTGTTTGAGCGCTCAAGTTCGGCGAGCGCCCTTTTCAGCTCCTTTTCCGCCAGCTCGCGCTCGGTGATGTCCTGGCCCTGGGCTATAGTGGCAATGATGGTATCGCCATCCTCGTCGTAGATGTTGGCCGAGTTCCAGAGTGCGACGCGTATGTTCCCGTCTTTCCTGAGGATCGGTATCTCCACGGACTCCCAGTACTCGCCGCTCAAGGTGCGCTCTATCTTGCCCAGCGATTCCTCGCGAGTCTCCTCAGGGAAGAGGAGGCCGAGCTCCCCGTTGACAACCTCGTCCACCTTGTACCCGGTAAAGCGCTCAAAGGCGTGGTTGAACCTCTGGACCTTGAACTCAGAGTCCCAGACGATCATGGGTGCGCTGGCATAGCTCAGAAGGCTCTCGAGATGGTCACGCGTTCTGCCAAGCTCGGCGCCCCGTTCCTCCACCAGATCCTCGAGGCGCTCGCTGTGTATGCGGACCTCGTCCTGTGCGCGCCTGCGGTTCAGGGCTTCCGTTAGCGCAACTCCCAGTGCCTGGAGGTCCTCGAGGTCCTCGGTCCTGAAGCCTCCCTCCCTGTTAGCAAGAGCGATGATGCCAACCGTCTCGCCACCATCCTTCAGGGGGACCCCCAGGAAGCTTTCGATGGACGGGTGCCCATCGGGAGTGCCGATGAAGTCAGGGTCCGAGGCGGGGTCGTTCACCAGCTGCGGCGCGCCCTCCTTGATGACGCGGCCCCAGAAGCTGGCGAGCTCCATGTTCTGGATGAGCCCGGCGGCCTCGGACTCGGGTATCCCGCACTTTTTCCAGCCGTACTCGCTCAAGGACTTGGTGTCCAGCAGCCCTCTCTCGTTAACCAAACCAACGAAACCGAACATGGCCCCGGTGATCTCCACCGCGAGCGAGAGGCAGGCGCCGGCGATATCGTTCTCGGTCTCTTCGGTCAGAGTCGCACTGAAAACCCTCCGGATCCCTTCGCGGAGAATCTCCTTGCCTTTGACACTCCCGGCCATGTCATTGAACGCATGCGCCAACTCCGCAACCTCGCCCCTGCCGCTTTCGTCCATTCTGGAGTCGAGGTTTCCTGCCGTGACCTGTTCCGCCCCTTTGAGCAACACCGCGAGCCGTCGCAGGACCGAAAACCTTATGACAAGTGTATCCGCCACTACGAGAAGGGCCAGCGCGACGACCAACACGACGGGCCACGTGATGCCGAAGCGTACAGCCCCCGACAGTTCGAGTCGGCTCTCTTTTGCGAGTTCTTTGCTGAAGGCGACAAGCTCCTGCGCCTTCGCCGTCATCTCACCCACGAGCTGGTCCTCCACACGCTTGGCGCCAGCGGGGTCGAGCGCGCCGGATTGCTGGGCCTTCCAGTTCTCTTCCAGCTTTTCGAAGTTCCCGGCCACCGCGGGCTGCTCGCCCAGCAGGAGCTCCAGCTTGGACTGATTCGGGGGCGCTTTGAACTCCTGTTTAGCCTCGAGCAGCAGGCTTTTCACCTGCTGGTGCAACTTCCTCCACTGCGCGGCAGTCCGCTCGTTGTGAAACAGTAGCCAGTCAGACCTCAACGCTGTGCGCTCGAATGCCGTATCCAAGAGCTCTGTTGTGGTCTTGAGCCGCCGCTCCGCCTGGTTCGCCTTCGAAGAAGCCACAGCGCTGGCCGTGACCACAGCCGCTGCAACCAGGATAGTAGCGACCATCGTGATTGTAAGAATCGTCCTTATCTTCAGCACGGCCTCCTAGTGGAGTATCTCGACCGCGTCGGGGGCTGTCCGCTCCAGGCCCGTGAAATCGATGAGCATAGGGCAATCAGGAGCTGTGCTCGCTGTGCTCGCACCGGCGAGGCCGCTCTCCTCGAACCATCGTACTTCATCCAACCCGTTGGAGCGGAAGAAACCCTTCTCACCGGCGGCCGCTACGGGAGCCGTCATCTCGCTGGGATATGCCCCGATGCGCAGTTTCATCGTTGGCAGCGTCACGCACCCCCGGACGTAAATCGCCGCCGGTATAACGAACGCTGCCGCTGGCAACACCGTCATCAACCACCTTCCTCTGCTGGCGAGATCTCGCGTATCGGTATCCCAATGCTGCCGGAACGTCACCGCAAGTATTATTTTGCCAGCATCCATATTAAGTGTTGTCAATTCTTGATTTCGAGCTATGTTCGATTAACCCTGCTCAACTGGCGCGACGCCACAGAACTCAGATGAAGGGGCAATGTCTTGAACCCACTTTCTGAAGGGGATGCAGGAGCTGCAAAGAAGAAACCGGCCTCCCGGAATCTACTGGACCTCGTACATGCGGAGGGCGTCGACGAGTTGTTTCTCGCTTCCTCCGGTAAGATCTGACCATTTCAGCTTCTGCAGGATGGTGTCCTCGGGACTCGAGACCATGAGATCCAGGCCATGTACGGTTTCAGTGCGTTTGCGAGCAAATCGGGAGCGATCGAACGGCTCATCAGTAAGCATCCAGAAGTCTACCTTTAAGCCTTCCTAAGCATCGATCAGGTTGAACGTTCCACGTTGTTCGATTGCCTTCATGATGCTTTCTTCATCCAGGTTGAAACGTTCTGAAGGGAACAGCTCGACCAGCTTCCGGGCGTCAGATCTGTCTGGTATCACAACAAGATCGATGTCATGCGTGAGGCGTGGCTCGCCCTGAATGCTCGAGACGATCGACCCGGTGACCATATACTCGATTTCGAGGGTACCGAGGACCCTTATAACCCCGGCTGGTAATTCCTGTTGTGGCATTTGTCGATCCGTTCGAGGAATTAACGAAAAACCCAAAATTCCTTCGATTGGTTTCAACATTTGCGCTTCAAAATGGGCCTCAACCGACGCGCTATCCGGGTGTTCGGGTCCGAACTTCCGGAGCTCAGACTGAGAGCTGCGCGTATGAAGTATGGAGAGGCCCATGGTCAGACGCACGAGAAGCCCGTATCGAAGTGCCTTGAAGCACCCCCCGGCAGCAACACCGACCCCATCGAAAAAGATCTATCGCCGAAGACGATCGGTAGTCATGCTCGTGGCGATGCTGTGTCTAGGCATGTTGACGCTCGCGGCCTTTTCCATTTCCCGGCATGGTCATTTCTTCGGCATTTTGCGCAGCCGGGCGTCCGTTTCCGCGGCCGGCGGCTCCGGCAGGCAAGCGCGGACGAAGAAAGCGAGCGCGAAGAGCTCGCCCGAGCTTCCCTCCAACTGGTATTCGGAGGCATCAGCCTCCATCTCCCGTGCCGCGAAGAAAGCGAGCGCGAAGAGCATTATCGATTCGGTAATCAGCAAGTACCCGGGAATATCGACCTCCGTATCCCTCACAGACCTGAGCAGCGGAGCGACCGTCAACTCGGGAGTACGGGCGGCTTTCACCGCGGCCAGCACGACAAAGGTCATCACGGCGGCATGCTTTTTGAACCTCGTGGAGCAGGGTAAGGCTTCGCTCGACACCTCCGTCAACGGCAGTAGAGCCAGGTCGCAGATACGGCAGATGATCAACCAGAGCGATAACAACGCGTGGCACGCGCTGAAGTCTTGGGTGGGCTACGATAACGTGGAGGCGTACGCCCACCGCATAGGGCTTTCTTCCTTCGATATTTACAGCAATACGATCACGACGTCCGACGATGCCCTGCTTCTGCAGAAGCTGTATCAACGCCAACTGTTGAACGAAAGCAACACCGCGTTACTGCTCTCCTTCATGCAGAACACGAACAACGAAGACCTCATCCCCGCGGCGCTTCCGGCAGACGCGACTATCTATCACAAGTACGGGCTTCTCTATTACAACCTGCACGACACCTCGATTATCAAATACGACGGTGAGGTATTCGTTCTTGTCATATTCACAAACAGCAACGATTCGTCGAGCTACCAGCATAACGTGACACTCATCCACGAGATCACACAGACAGCGCTGGCGTTGTATTGAAGCTGGGGGGGGCAGTTGACGTCCTGACAAATAATATCTATAATTCGAATTACTTCGATATTTCGAGGAGTTGAAAGTGGAGTACGACCCGGTTGAAATATTTAAAGCGCTGTCGAACCCGAGCAGGCTCGCTATCCTGAAGTTCATATACAAATCCGGGATGACCGGGACCTTCGACGGTGAAGGGCCCTGTTGCGCACAGTGCAGTTGTATGGGTGATGTGGTCGGCAAGTTCGACCTCGCTCCTTCGACTATCTCGCACCATACGCGGGAGCTCGTCCGGACCGGTCTCGTCAGGGTGGAGCGGGACGGACAGTTCATCCGTCTTCTCCCCAACCCCGAGGCACTGGAGGCCGCGTCGGCATTCATGAACACGGTGGCGGAAAGCTCCGGCGACAGGTAGTTTTTTTCTCAAGAAGTTTCGAAATACCTAGAAACTTAGAAATGACTGGAAAGGACCGAGAGCAGGGGAAAGAAAACGAAAGTCGCGAGGTCCATTGACGTCAGGATGGAAGAACCGTCCCGGCGCTGAATGATAGGAAGGAGGGGTCACTTTGAAGAGATACATGGTTCCGCGTTGCGCGCATTGCAGCGAGGGTTGTATAACCCGGTCCCGGGCAAGACTTTAAACTACCCGCAGGTTTGCGGAAAAGGGCCCGGCACACGACTGGGCCCTTTTCTCATACGGGGGTCAGGTCTTTTATTGTTTGTTCTTCTCTGACTTTTCTGATAGGGACGAATCACTTTTCGCTTACCTTCAAATAAACAATAAAAGACCTGACCCCTCCGACGTGCGACGTGCCTGACCCCTCCGACGTGTCTTACAGGCGCGGACCCCATCATCGCCGAGCGCGCCATGTACTGGCACGGTGGGCCTGACTCCAGTGAAGCTTGCCATGACTCGATAGGAATGGCGGCACCGCGAAGGGCTTTCTTCCTGCCGGACGGCCAGACAGGCGGCGGTTACGAGACCTGGACCTTGATACAGAACCCGAACTCGACGCCCGTCACAGTCGAGATAACCTGCATGACGCCAACGGGTGTGGGCAACGTCACAAAGAACGAGACCATTGCCGCCAACTCGAGGAGCACATTCGAGCTTGGCCGACACTCAGGCCTCACCGGAAGGGCCTCAACCATGGTCACGTCGAAGACCTCCGGAAAGAACATAATGGTTGAGCGCGCTATGTATTGGAATAATCGAGGTGCCGGTACGGATACGATCGGCGGCTTCTCTGATTAGAAAATGCAGAGGTTTCTGATTGCTAAGGGTGGCGGTGGAGATGCTGGCGGCCTTTGGATGTGAGGGTTATCGTCGGACGGCTGAGGCTGCCTCCCCTTGCGATGAAACCGTCGGTGAGCATTTCGGCGATGATATCCCGCACGCGCTCCTGGGTGGCGTTTACACTGCCGTATACGGGTAGTCGCGCTATCCGTGATTCGTCGATCCAGGCCGCTTCGGAACCTGTCAGGACAGCCGCCGTCTTTCCTACTCCCAGTGGGAACGGCACGGAATTGACGCACCGGAGGACCTGGAGCTTTATGTCCTCGGCCGATGCGGCGATATCCGTGCTGCCCGCGGATGAGCGCCGTCCCCGCGAGCCAGCGCCTGGTTGCCGCGATTGGCCGGATGGACCCTCCGCGGCGGTACTCTGACGGCCGCCCACCCCCAGGCCTTTTAACTGGGTCGGGGTCAGGGCCATGGCTTTTTGCTTGCCGGATTCGGTGAGGCGGAGGACGGGAAAACCGGACTTGCCGTCCTGCTCGAGATAGCCCTCGACGATCAACATCTCGATGACCTCGATGACGTGGTCTCGCCTGGCTTTGATGAGGCCGTAGGCGGGATTGCGGTCGAGCCTCCATTCGACGACCTGTTTGTTCCTGGAGCCGGTCACAACCTCGGCGATGCGGATCTTACCGATGGGAAACTGCTGGTAGCGAACGCATGCCAGCACGGTAAGCGCCGTGGCCCTGTCTCGCTCGAGTACGCCGCCGGAAGCGCCGGTGGCCCTGGCTTTGCCGCAGGAGTCGCACACCCCACACTCGAAGTGTTGCTCTTCGCCGAAATAGCGCAGGATGTATCCGCGCCTGCAACCTCGCTGGTTGATGAAGCCCTCGATGGCCGCGAGCTTTTCTTCTTCGATGCGACGAAGCGCGTCTTGCCTGCTCCAGTCGATCTGGATCGTTTCGAACGGCGGGGCCGGGTCTGCGAGCTTTTCGATTCCGCGCCCACGGAATGGAGGCTCGTATCCGACGAGCCCCGATTCGCGCAGCGAGGTCAGGGCTCTCTTGACCTGCTCGGGCGAAACGCCGGCGTCTGATGCCAGGCGCCAGAGGTCCATCTCGAACCGGCCCGGAGTCTCGAGGTCAAAAGAAGATGCCAGCGCTTCGAGCACCGATTGTTGCAGGGGCCCGTGGACCAACGGGCCGATCTCGGCGAACGGTTTGTATAGAGTGACCGCGACCCGCGGCTCGCCGGAGTATGCCCGCAGTACGCCCGCGCCTTCGAGGAGGCGTATCGCCGCGCCTACCTGGCCATCCCCCACCTGCTCGGTGCAGAGCCCGGCGATCTCTTTGTAAGTCATGAGGAGGGGATTGTCATCGGTCTGCCAGATGCTCTCGTAGATGCTCTTTACCTGGCGTATGCCCGGGTAGTTGAGACCTATAAAGAACTGTCGCAGGCCCTGGTCCGCTGACGAATAGAGCAGCACGCAGCTTGACTCGAGGCCGTCGCGCCCGGCGCGGCCTATCTCCTGATAGTACTGCTCGACCGAACCGGGGTAGTTGTAGTGCATGACGAAGCGGACGTCGCTCTTGTCGATGCCCATGCCGAACGCCGACGTCGCGGCGACGACACGGGCCTTGCCGCTAAGGAACGCCTCTTGCGCCTCGGTGCGCGCGTCAGGGTCCATGCCGGCGTGGTAAGCGACCATGCTCGGCTCTACGGACCTCAATTCGCTGACGACCTCTTCTGTGTTCTTGCGGGTGCCGGCGTATATGATACCGGAGCCCTCGTGGTCCCTCAGGAACCCGGAGAGGAAGTCGATCTTTTTCTGATTGTTGAACGCCATGACCACGCTGAGCAGGAGGTTTGGGCGGTCGAACCCGTGCACGTGCAGGTCGGTGTCAACGGGAGTGAGGCCGAGCGAGCCAAGGATGTCGGCCTGTACGCGCGGTGTGGCCGTGGCGGTAAGCGCGGTTATCGGCGGGCGGCCGACCTGCTCGTGGAACTGCCTGAGCCTCCTGTAGTCGGGGCGGAAATCGTGCCCCCATTCGGAGATGCAGTGCGCCTCGTCGATGGCCAGCCGTGAAACCCGCATGTCGTCCAGCGTCTTCATGAACGCGGCGTCGCGGCACCTCTCGGGAGCGACATAGAGGAGCCGGCACTCGCCCCTGACGCACCTGAGCAACCTCGAGCGCTGCTCGTCCCGACCGAGGCTGGAGTTGACGGCGGTAGCGGGGATGCCTATGCGCTCGAGCTCGTCCACCTGGTCTTTCATGAGAGAGATGAGCGGTGACACGACAACGGTCAATCCATCGCCTAACAGTGATGGGAGCTGGTAAATAAGGGATTTGCCGCTGCCGGTCGGCATGACGACCAGCAGGTTCCTGCCCGAAAAGACCGATCGCAGCGCGCTCTCTTGACCCGGCAGGAACTCGACGTAGCCGTAATGTTCCTCGAGCAGGCGTCTGGCCTCGTCGAGCGCCGGGTCATCGCTCATGTGTACTCTATCCGTCGCCATCGTCTAGCCGTTCTCCGTGGATATCTCGCTGGCTGCGAACATGTTACTTTCTCTCGATGTATTGTTCTCTTGGCTATTCTTCTGGAATTGTATACCGTGATTGGGACATGTGCCTCGTAAGTTTCGACCACGGTGGAGGTGGAAATGGAAACATTCACAGTGCGGAGCTCCGCCCGGACCGATTTCAGACAGATCAACCAGGAGGTGTCGACCGCCGTAAAGGCGACGGGCATCAAGGACGGTATCTGCGTGGTTTTCGTCCCGCATACCACCGCGGGAGTTACCATCAATGAGAACGCCGACCCCGCCGCCAGGGAGGACATCGAGTCCACGCTCGACCGCATGGTCCCCTGGGACGGCCCGTATCGCCACGCCGAAGGCAACTCCGCGGCGCACGTAAAGGCGTCGATGGTAGGGCACGCGGCTGTGGTACCGATTGACCGGGGCCGGCTTGCCCTCGGTACGTGGCAGGGCATATACCTCTGCGAGTTCGACGGGCCTCGCACGCGGAACGTCCACGTGCAGGTGGTCTCTTCCTAGCCGCCGGGCGGGACGTGTCAGCCGGCGTCCGGCGAGCCCTCCGCCCCACCTCTGGGTGTGGGGCCTTCAGGCAATCCCGAGAGCCTTGTACAGCTTCCTCGTCCTGAAGCCCACAATAGCCAGGAGGACTCCCTGGATGAGCGCGTAGATACCGACCAGCACGATTATGCTGAACACGCTCAATCCGGGCATCGCGATCAGGAGGATGCCCAGGATGATCGAAAGCGCCCCGGTAAGCACCAGCAACCACTTGACGTTCGAGTCGCCCTTTGGTGCCTCGAACCCCGATACGACGATCATGAATCCGTAGACGATTGCCCATGCCGCTATCAGGTAGAGAACCGTCACGGTGGCGGCGCCGGGACGGGTCATCGTCATTATGCCTATGACCACGCAGACGACACCGACCATCAGCGACAAAAAGAAACTCTCCTCGCGCTTGATATCCGCGTAAGTTGCCGCGAACGCCGCGATGCCCGCCGCCAGCACAAATAGCCCGAAGACGAACACCAGCACCTTTGTCGTTGAGCCGGGCCACGCCAGAACGATTATCCCGAAGATGAACGCCGCTATCCCCCGTAGCAGAAACGACCACCACCTGGGTACGCTGACCTCTTTAACATTCGCCTCTGCCATGGACTCCTCCTCGATGATCGGCCGCGTTCGTGGCTCGGACATTCTTGTGAACAAATTCGACGCGCGCGGCTCAATCCATTTTGCCTGGTGCGCCAGGGGGGAATCGCGGGTCCGCCGCCTGGCAGCTCCGGTGTCATGCGGCATCGATCCCGGCGGTGAGGCTAACGAGAATAGCTGATAACAGTCTCGAACGTATGGATCGATCGCGCTTTCGATGATGCGGTGGGTGCCGCTCTAACCCTGGCTTTCCAGGTCCTCCACCACCAGATCGAGCGTCTTGTCGATGAGAGATTCCGTAGCATGGGCTTTCTGTGTGACTATCTTCTCGAGTGTCGGGACCACGAACGGGTCGAACTGCACGCCCGTATAACCGATGATCTCTTCCAGCGCTTCGGGAGGAGTGCACCCCATGCGGAACGGCCGGTCGGACCCGATCGAGACAAATGCGTCAGCCACCGCGAGTATCCGCGCGAGCAGCGGGATTGCGACCCCAGACAGGCCGTCCGGATAACCCCATCCGTTGTACCATTCGTGGTGGTGCCGCACCGCCAATACTATCGGCCTCGGGAAGCCGAGCTCCTCCAGCTTGCGCGCCCCGATTACCGGGTGGCGCTCCACGGCGCGTCTGAGGTCCGCGTTCTGCATGTAGTCTATGCCGGTCTCGCTATTGTCCTTGATGAGGGCATGGATCGACTCGTCGATCATCCCTATGTCCATGAGATATGCGCAGACCCTGAGCTGGTCCGACTGCTCCGGGTTCAGGTCAAGCTCCTCGCCCATGGCCGAAGCCTCGAAAGACACCCTCTGCCAGTGCCCTTTCATATACGGGTACATGGATTCAAGGCGCCTCTGCACGGCGCCCATAACAACGGTGTCGTTTCGCCTGCGGCCCCCTACGCCAGGGCTGATGAATGTGGTTTCACCTTGCGACAGCGGGTTTTCGACATCCAATTACAGCAACCCTCCTTATTCCGATCTGCCTCTAAATAATCGGCATGTCGGAAGGATTGCTGAAGTCACTCGTTTGGGGCCTGGCCGGCGCCTCCTTGAGAGCCAGCGCAATGTTGGCGGCAAGCAGCACGACTCCCACTATCAGCATAACAAGCAGGATGTCCGGCAACGTCTTGTGGTAGGCGATTATGCCGGCGATCTCGGCGACGGCGCCGACCAGCAGCAGGGCGATAAACGCCCGCCGGTCGAGCGCCAGGTGATAGTAGACGAGCAGGTTCACAAAGGCAAAAACAGCCATGACGATCCCGAACAGAACAACGAACCGCAAGCCGAAGATTCCCGTGATGTGAGCTATCTGCTTGCCGTGCTTCCCCGCGAAGAAGCTGGCGGTGAAACCCGGAAAGAGCCAGTAGAAACCGACGACCGCACCCTCGAGCAACAGGCACGCGGCCATGCTCAACCAGAGCACGCGCCTGGTCGGTCTGCCCATGGCCCTCAGCTGGCTGACGCGAGGGAACATGACGAGCGATATCCCCGCCGGGAAAAACAACACGGCCTTTCCCGCGAGCCCCGCGTAGGAGTAGAGGTCCGCCTGTGCCCCGGTCTTCACCGCCTTGACGAGCACGATGTCGATCTGGGTCATGAAGATGACCAGGAAAACGCCGACCGCGACAGGAATCAGCATCCACAGCGCCTTGGATGGATGAAAATCCTCAATTTTCTCCGCTTTTCCGCGCAGGAAGTCTCGATAGTAGTAGACGATCGCAGTCGCCACGATGAAACCCGCCACGGTCGCCGCGCCGAGAGCGCCGTAGACCCCCAGCCCCAATTCGACCATCACTATGCCCGCTATTATTCGCAGCACTGCGCCGGCTATGCTCGCCGTTCCCAGGCCGATGAACCGCTGCTGTCCCTGTAGAAGCCCGTAAGGCAGGGTCAGGTATAGCGTCACCGCCAGGGATGTGCCCATGATTATCACGAAGACCGGCGAATCGAGCTTGAGGAGGTGCCCGAGCGGCCACGCGATGGCGACACTCACCACGATAACCGCGACCCCGAGAATCACCAGCCAGCGCGAAAAAGCCTCGACAAGCGCCTTGGTCTTATGCGGCTCGTCAGTGATCTCGTACTCCGCGACGTACTTCGTGATGACCGTCTGGAACGATACAGCGCCCATGGATACGATGAGGAAGATCGCGTTGAGCGAGTTGAAACTGGCAAACGCCCCCGCCTCCCCCAGCAATCTCGTCATGATGATGCTGAAGACGTAATTGAGCACGCTCGCAAGCGTCGTCGCGACTATCATCACGCCAAACGCTCCGACCAGTGTCTGGCGGAGCGCCCCGAGCCTCTCCCCTATTCCGTTTGAGCTCACGCCCGAATCCTGCAACATCACTCCTTTGGGCGAATTCGAACCAATAGTAACACGAAGCCCCTGATGCCTTGAACGCCCCCGCAACCGATGCTAGACTCCCACAGTAAACCTTAGCCCTCGCGCGGCCCCCAACACCGCACCGATCCTCGAAGCCAAGGGCCGTTAGCTCAGTTGGTAGAGCACCGGACTTTTAATCCGGGTGTCGAAGGTTCGATCCCTTCACGGCCCACCAGTTATTTCAGCATTCTTAAGCCATCTGCAGCAACTTCAATAACTTGCGACTATTGGTCTGCTTTGAGGATTTCGAGTCATGTTCGAGTAAATATAGCTGCGTTCAACGATTCATGAACGAATTTGTAGTCGACTTCTTAGTGCCTGGATGTCCGCTATACCTTCACATTCCTGGTAGCGCCAATCAGGTCGAGAACTACTACAAGTACGTCGGCGAGGAGTTTGCCAAGAAGAAGATTCCCAATATGAATCCATCTTGGGATAAGGTGGGTTTGAAATGCCGATCGATGTCCGGTTTTGGGTGCTGGCTAACACTATCCGGATGAGGCTCTTTGACCCAATGTTACGCCCCCCTGCATCTAGGGCAGCAGGGGAGAGGGCAACTTCTCCCCAGAATCGCTAGCTGCCAATTCCCTGCCAGAAGGCCCTTTTCTGCCTCGAGGTTGCGGGCAGTGTGGGCAAAACAATATCGAAACACGAGGCCTAGAGTGAGACGAAGAGGTTGATCGACTAGCGCCCCGCGGACGCCAGTCTAACGTGCTTGAAATGCTAGTATTGTGCTAGAGTATCAACGTTGGAGGCGGCACGTGGGGAATACCGGATGAAAAAAGAATTATGAAACTGCCAGCTTCAAAGATATTGCATCAATTTCGATTTATGAAGAGCACCCGGGTACCGGTGGTTTTCGCACTTCTGTTTTCTCTCGCGTGCGTCCAGATAGGGTGCGAGATATTTCCCAGCGCCACGAATGGTACTCCTGAGGCTCATAAGTATATGCGCAAATCATTGGACGCCGAAGGGGTGAACAATTCGAAACAGGCAATAGGATTTGTCAGCAAGGCAATTGAACTTGATGGCCAGTTCGTTGGGGCAATTGATTGGCGGGCCACACTATATAAGGCAGAAGGCCTCAAAGCGCTGCAAGATGAGGACAATATCGAGAAGGCGAGAATGTACTATCAGAAGGCAATCAATGATTATCTTCGCATTCATGAAATAGAGCCAAAGGATGTGGATTCGTTACTCGGTATTTCAACTGTATATTTTGAACAGAAAGACTATGTGCAATCCAAAAAGTATGTAGATGAAGCACTAGGTATTGATCCAAATAATACTGACGCCAGAAAAATGTCGCGAGGCTTGGTTCGTTTGATAAACAAGCAGAGTTCCCCCGGGCAATGAAAACAGCATTCATTTGAGGTCGGTTCACTTCTCGAGTTCCTTCTTTGAGGACCTCCCGAACTTAGTGGCAAGCTCCAGGCATTCAGCTGACACGGTGCCTG
>Ga0182021_10005872_pt1 | contig 14593 bp, 10 predicted proteins | sample 612E3MmetaG_FD_120493 | JGI IMG/M metagenome (GOLD analysis project Ga0182021, IMG submission 120493) | Permafrost microbial communities from Stordalen Mire, Sweden - 612E3M metaG (Illumina Assembly) | ecosystem: Environmental > Terrestrial > Soil > Wetlands > Permafrost | place: Sweden... | reverse complement strand
GGTTCCCATTCCGGCGATTCGAAGACAAACCGCCCGTTGAATAGCCTGACCTTGCCGCTGAGCACGATTTTCATATTGGGGGTAAGTATTTTCGCAAGCCAGGGATTATTAAACCACATCGCGCGGACATTACCGGTCTCATCTCCGACGATTACCTCGGTGCTGCGCCGTCCGCCGGGCATTGTGATTTTCGCTTCCCAAACATTAGCGACAATTGTCTCTTCCTGGCCTTCCTGCAACTGTGAAACGGTTTTCATCTTGCTGTAATCAAGATGGCGGCTGGGGAAAAAGTAGAGCAAGTCGCGGATGGTCTTAACACCCAGCTTACCGAATTTAGCGGCAAAACTGGTGCTGATGCCTTTGATAGTGGTAATTGAAGCATCGAGTGATTGACTGGCTACCATTTTAAGCGTTTTGGGTTTCAATGACGGTTTCTTCAGCTTCACGGTAGCTTTATGTATCGTCGTCGGTTTTTCTATTTTGCCATGTTCCAGTTCAGTCGCAAAATCAAGAATTTGTTTTATCCATTCCTGACGTTGTTTTGGTGTTAATGACGCGTATTTGCTGTCCCGAAGATGCAGTTTTTGGAGTTTCGACATTAAGAAACGATCGGTAATTGCCTCGATTGTCTTTTCTGCCCATTGACGGATGAATTTGTCCAGTCCGCCAAAGACAGTTGAATCGGAGTAACCTTTCTTCTGTTCCAATTCCAGGATTTTACGTAGTGAATTAAAATCAATTTCCGGCATGTATTTCTGCTACCGATGAGACGGAAGTTTTATTTTCGGCAGGTGCAGTGATGGTTTTTTCAATACTGATTGAGATGAAGATTCCGGTTGTTTATCCTCACTGGCGGTGTTTCTGACTACCGCCACCAGTGTGCCCGGACCTCCGTGCACCCCAAGAGCAGGTCCGAGCCTTGCCACATGTAAGAAATCACGATTAACCAGTGGTCTGAGGCGGTCTCTGAAACTATTTGCTTCATCAGGGGTAGTGCTATATATTATCGCTGCCTCTTGAATGGGCACGAAGCTTTGGGATATTTCAAAAAGCTTATCCAGCGCTTTGGTGCGGGTACGAAAATTGCCTACCGGCGTGAATTCTCCGTCATGCATGGTAATTATAGGTTTGACATTGAGTATGCTGCCAAATAAAGCTCGGGCTCTGCCGATGCGACCGCCGAGCGCCAGGTATTTAAGGGTATCGAAAGTTGCGAATAAATGGATATTTTTAATTTCATCTTTTATTTTGTCGATTATTTTAACGGGGTTTTCATTTAGAAGCGCTGATTTTGCGGCTGATATTGCAACCATTCCCAATCCCATTGTGACCGAGTGGGAGTCGATCACGGTGATGTTGCACCTGGTGTTAGCCTGTTTTTTCCCTTGAAGCGCAGAGCTGTAGGTTCCGCTCAGTTTGCCGGAGAGGTGAATCGAGATTATTTCATCGGTTTCCGTCGCCAGTTGCTGATAGACTTTAGCAAAATCTGCCGGAGTCGGCTGGGAGGTGGAAGGAGGTTTTTGATTTTTCAGAAGTTTTTCGTAAAGCTCGTCATAGGTGAGATCGATACCGTCACGAAAAGTTTTATCGCCAAAAATTACATATTCGGGCACAATTACAATACCAAGCTCTTTGGCTATTTCAGGTGAAATATCCGCCGTACTATCGGTAACGATTTTTACCGGCACTAACCTATTTCCCTTCCGCTTCTAAGACGGTCACAGCGATAGCATTAGGACCGCCATATACTCCTAACACAGGACTCACGGTAGAACGAAGCACAGGAACTTTAGGATGGGTGGAAGTGAAAAGACGGACAAGCTCATCCGCATTCTCAATGGAAGTCGAATGTTCGACGCCCGCAGCTTCAATATTTTTGAAACTGTTCATGTAATTATTCAGATAAGCGATACCTGCTGCCGGGGAACGGACTCTGGTTACAGGGGACATTTCGCCATCTTTCACATTCAGAATAGGTTTGATCGACAATACCGAACCAAGCAAACCCTGGGCCTTACCGATACGTCCTCCCTTAGCCAGGTATTTGAGAGTATCAAAATAGACAATGAAATGCGATCGTTTCAACGTTTTGTGAGTGAATTCAACCAGTTTGTCCAGATTAGTGCCGTTCCGGGCTTCTTTGGCGGCTGCCAGTACTACTAATCCCAAACCACCAGCGACTGTTTCGGAGTCAATTACCTCTACCCGGCATTTCCTGGTTTTCATCAGATTTTTACCCGCTATGGCTGATTGATAGGTACCGCTGAGTCGATAAGACAAGATAATAGCGAGGATTTCATTGGTATTTTCGGCGAGTTTATCATAAGTATTGGCAAAATCTTGCGGAGAAGGTTGCGTAGAAGTCGGCCAAACCTCGCCGTGCACGAGGCGATGATAGAATTCATCGGTGCTGATAGTAACCCTGTCGAGGTAAGTCTCGTGTCCGAATAATACGGTCAGAGGTACCAGGGTGATATCAAGATCGCCAATTAACTCTTTTGTGAGGTCAGACAGACTGTCGGTCACAATACTAACGGTCAATTACCCGGTCCTCCTTAATTATTCTATGGAGATAATATAATTATAATGGGGTTGACTGCCCCTGATTATCTCAACCTGTAATTTGGGATATTTCTCACGAATGGAAACGGCGGTTTTTTCAGCTTCAGCAAGCGTCGTATCTGCGCCGTAATAAATGGTGAGGATCTCGTTATTATCGAGGTCGATCTTGCTGAGCGTGTCGATAATGACTTCTACGGCGTTATTGCCGACGGTGATCAATTCGTTATCCAACAAACTGATGATTTGTTTTTTCTTGATTTTCAATCCGCCAAGTTGTGTGGAGCGGACGGCGCGTGTGACTTCGATGGTTTTCACATTTTCAATCGCCTGTTTCATTAGCTTAGTATTTGTTTCCAGATTGGCGTCGTAATCGAAAGCCAGCAATGCGGCGACGCCTTGTGGAATTGTTTCGGTAGGAATGATTTCAATCGATTTCTTGGTTAAGGGTTTGACCTGTTTAGCGGTGAGGATAATATTTTTGTTGTTCGGCAAGAGAATCACTTTATCTGACGGGGCTTGTTCAACAGCGACGAGAATATCTTTGGTGCTGGGGTTCATTGTCTGTCCGCCGTGGACGATAGAAGTTACTCCCAGACTGCTGAACACTTCCTCCAGCCCTTCACCTGCGACGACAGCGATAGTAGACACATCTGTAGCGACAGCTCTTTCTTTCTGCGCGGTCACGAAGTCGCGGTGCTGTTCGTCCATGTTTCTGATGGATACCTGGTGAACGGTACCTAATCCTGTGGCAATATGAATGATATTACCGGGATCCAGGGTATGAATGTGAATTCTGGTAGTATTAGCATCGCCGACAACGATAAGCGATTCACCTTTTTTAACAAGCCGGGTTTTTATCTTTTCAGTGTCAAGGTCTTCACCCTTGAGCATAAATTCAGTGCAATATCCGTAAGGAACCTCATCGGCGGCAATCATCTCCGGTAGTCTGAGCGTTAAAGGGATACTGCTGGTAATAACCTGGGGTTTCTTGAACTGCATCAGTTCCGTCTCGCCCTTCAGGTATTGCAAAGCCCCTTCCAGAATGGTGAATAATCCCTGGCCTCCCGCATCAACTACGCCGGCTTCTTTAAGGACGGGTAGTAGAGTAGGGGTGTTGGCCACGGATTCTTTAGCGGTGCTAACGGTGGTTTCCATGACTGAAACCAGGTCTTTGCCATTGCCGGCCGATTTTTTCAGAGCAGCAGAAGAAGCTTCTTTGATAACGGTGAGGATAGTCCCTTCAGTGGGGTTGCTGAGTCCTTTGTAAGCTGTTTTCGCCGCTTTGCCAAGGGCTCTTGCCATATCGGGGCCTGTTATTTCTTCTTTGTCAGCCATATCCTCTGCCATGCCGCGGAATATCTGTGAAAGGATGACGCCGCTGTTACCTCTAGCGCCTAATAGCGCGCCTCTTGCCAGAGCCTGTGCTACGCCGGAAGCGCTGTGATCGGGGGCGCGGTAGGCTTCCTCCACGCTGGAGCGCATCGTCAGCAACATATTTGTGCCGGTATCACCATCAGGCACAGGAAAAACATTCAGGTCGTCGATGTCAGAGGCATTTTTCTCCAGCCAGGCAGTGGCAGCAGCGAACATTTCCCTGAGTTCCTGTCCTGTTATTGAAGTCACTTTCTTTGTCATTTGTTCCCTCTCAATTGTTACTAAGAGATAATTGAGGCGCCAGTGTATTTGAACCGGCAAAACAAATTATTTTTATTATAAAACCTGTTTCGCCGTTCTTGTTAAGTTAGCCAGAGTATGCTAATATAAAATACTGTAAATCCATCAAATAGTCAAGGAGTACCTGTTTTGAAGTGTGATATTTGTGGGAAATCCCCTGCTTTCGGAAATACTATCAGCCACTCTAAACGGCATACCAATAGAACCTGGGAGCCGAATGTTCATCCGGCTATCATTATGGTAGACGGGAAGAAGAAACGCCTTAAACTCTGCACCCGCTGCATCCGCAATCAACATAAAGAAGCGAAGAAGCCCGTAGTTAAACCAGGCTCTGCCGTAGTTTCTTAATTGCTTCTTCAACACTTTCTCCTGAACTAAAGACTGCCGCCCCTGCGACTAATGCTGTAGCCCCGCTCTTTACGACGCGGGGCGCTGTTTTTATATTGATACCGCCATCGACTTCCAGCTCTATGTTAAGTTTCCGCCGATCCAACTCCGCCCGCAATCGTGCTATTTTATCCAGAGAGCTTTCAATGAAAGTCTGACCGCCAAAACCGGGATTCACGGTCATAACAAGCACCAGGTCGACTTCCGGTAATATTTCTTCCAGCATAGAAAGCGAAGTCGCCGGATTGATTGAAATTCCGGCTTTCACCCCGGTGGCCTTGATCATTTGAATTACACGATGAATATGAGGGCACGGCTCGACGTGTACGGTAATAATATCGGCGCCGGCTTTTGCAAATTGCGTGATTTGTTCCTCCGGAGATTCGATCATCAAGTGGACATCCAGCGGCAGTGTAGTGTATTTACGTATCGCTGATACTACCAGTGCGCCGATGGTGATCTGGGGGACAAAATGTCCGTCCATCACATCGACATGGATCAGATCGGCGCCAGCTTTCGTAGCTTCTGCCACCTGTTCACCCAGCCGGGCAAAATCAGCCGACAGGATAGACGGTGCGATCTTTATTTTAGTGCTATTCATCGCTCATACTCTCCTTGAGCTTTCTTTTAGCGGCGGCAATCTGTTTTGCTACCTGTTTATAAGATGTTCCACCGGTGTTGTCCCTGGCGGTGATCGAAGATTCCACAGTAATTTCATAAACATCATTATCAAAAGCCGGTGAGAATTTCCTGTATTCCTTCAAAGATAGGTTTTGCAGGGATTTATTCTGTTTTATCGCGTAATTCACCAATTTACCGGTGGCCTCATGGGCAGTGCGGAAGGGCAAACCTTTCTTTACCAGATAATCTGCCAGGTCGGTAGCCAGCAGGTAGCCTTGTTGCGCGGCGCCGGCCGTTTTTTCGGTTTTAATATGCACGGTCTGAAGCATTCCGGCGAATACTTCAAGTGTCGACATCAATGTATCCACGGTATCAAAAAATCCCTCTTTATCCTCCTGCATATCACGGTTATAAGCCAGTGGTAACCCTTTCATAGTGGTCAATAGTCCCATCAGGTTGCCGTAGACGCGGCCCGTTTTTCCACGCGCCAGTTCGGCTATATCCGGGTTCTTTTTTTGGGGCATGATACTGGAACCGGTAGTATAAGCGTCGTCGATTTCGATAAAATCGAATTCTCCGGAGGACCAGAGAACCAGCTCCTCAGCCAATCTGGAGAGGTGCATCATACATAAACTGGCATCGGCTTCGAACTCAATGATAAAGTCACGGTCGGCGACTGCGTCCAGGCTATTCTGACTGATATTTTCAAACCCGAGTTTTTTGGCCACGAATTTCCGGTCGATATTATAAGCCACGCCGGCCAGAGCGCCGCTGCCTAACGGCATCACGTCCGCCCGCTCCAGACAGCAATAGAATCGCGCAACGTCACGCTCTAACATTTCAAAGTAGGCCAGTAGATGATGTGCCAATAGCACCGGCTGTGCTTTTTGCAGGTGTGTATACCCGGGAATAATGGTGCCTTTATGAGCCGAGGCAAGAGCTACGATCGCGCTTTGTAATTCAACAATATGCCCGATAGTATGCAAAATCGCGTCTCTGGTGTAAAGCCGGATATCCAACGCAACCTGGTCGTTACGGCTGCGTGCTGTATGCAGCTTTTTCCCGACATCGCCGATCAATTCGATCAACCTGGCTTCGATGTTCATATGGATGTCTTCCAGTTCCGGTTTGAACTGGAAAATACCTTGGGTGATCTCTTCCCCGATGGTATTCAAGCCTTTGATGATTTTTTCAGCCTCTTTTTCGGTGATGATTTCCTGCTTGGCGAGCATTTGGGCATGAGCCATGCTGCCGGCAATATCATAAGGATACAATCTCCAGTCATAATGAATTGAAGAAGTGTAGGCTAAGGCAGTTTTATCGGCGTCTTTTTGGAAACGACCTCGTATCTGACTCACCGTTATTTCTTCCTGTTTTTCATTTTATTAACCACTTTCCGGATTGGTTTCCGGGTCTCGATCAGTCTCATTGGGTCTTCTTTATCGCCTAACAACTGAATTTGAGCTTGTGTTGTAACCGGCAAACCCCAGAGCTGGATGAATCCGACCGCAGCGCTCGCATCGAATTTGTCGCCCTTATCATAAGTTGCCAGGCTGAGATTGTAAAGCGATTTCGGCGATTCGCGTCCAACGACCATTGAGTTGCCCTTGAAAAGCTTGACTCTGACGGTGCCGGTGACAAAACGCTGTGTACTCTGAACATAAGCGGAGAGGTCCCGGTTCAAACCGCTGAACCACAATCCATTATAGATAATATCGGCGATTTCGATGGCAGTCTTTTCTTTGAAGCGTAGTTGGTCTTTGGCGAGGGTCATTGCTTCCAAAGCCTTGTGCGCCTGGAGGAGGACGACCGCCGCCGGGGCTTCGTAGGTTTCACGGGATTTAATTCCTACCAAACGGTTTTCAATGTGGTCGATACGCCCGATGCCGTGTAATCCCGCCAGGTCATTCATTTTTTGAATCAGGCTGACGCCGTCCATTTCTTTTCCGTTAATACTAACCGGGATACCCTTTTCGAAGGCAATCTCGACATAAGCGGGTTTATTCGGAGCCTCGTCGGCATTTTTAGTCCATGTCCAGACATCGTCCGGCGGCTCTACCCACGGGTTTTCCAGAATACCGCATTCGGCGCTTTTGCCCCATAAACAATCATCTATAGAATAGGGGCTCTTTTTTGTGATCGGGACCGGAATGCGATGTTTGGTGGCATAAGCAATTGTCTGTTCCCGCGTCATGCCCCATTCACGGGCCGGCGCGATAACTTTCAATTGCGGTGCTAAAGCATGTACGCCGACATCGAACCTGACCTGGTCGTTGCCTTTGCCGGTGCAACCATGTGCCACAGTGGTCGCGCCTTCGGCCATAGCCACATCCACCAGTAATTTAGCCATTAACGGTCGAGACAGCGCGGTCGCCAGAGGGTATTGTCCTTCGTATAGAGCGTTAGCCTGTAACGCCGGCCAGATGAAGTATTTAACAAACATATCCTTGGCATCGATGACAATTGCCTTAATGGCGCCGAGTTTCAGCGCTTTGACACGGGCGGCTTCGAAATCCTTGGAATTACCCACATCGATGGTAAGGGTAATAACATCCATTCCGTACTTTTCTTTTATCCACCTGATAGCGACCGATGTGTCCAATCCGCCGCTATAAGCCAGGACTACCTTTTCTGCCATTTAATAATTTCTCCTTATCTTGTCATTCCGTACTTGATACGGAATCCAAATTCAATTATCCATTCTCGTGAAGGCCGGAATCCATGTCTAATCCCTCTTTCGTAAGGAGGGATTAAGGGATATTTATTATTTACACTTTTACGTTCGTGAATACTTTGTCAAAAATATTCAGGGCTTCGTCGATTTCTCGTTTACTGATGTTCAATGGCGGCATCACGCGCACCGCGTTGGGTTTCACATTATTAACCATCATACCGTTTTCCACGCAATCGGCCATAATTGATTTTGAGATTTCTTTATTGAACTCTATCGCTGCCAATAAACCGCGGCCGCGGACGTCCGTGATGAAGGGATATTTACTCTTCAATTTATTCAAACCGTCGAGCAGGTATTTGCCCGATTTTCGGGATTGGCCGGGGATATCATTCTTGATAATATATTCCATTACGGCCAACGCAGCGGCGCACATCAGGGGGTTACTGGCGTAAGTGCCGCCGTGGTCGCCCGGCACAAACACCGCGCAGCTTTCCTTGGCCATAAAAGCCCCTATAGGAATGCCCCCTCCCAGCCCTTTTGCTAATGTAATTATATCAGGTTCGATACCGTATTGTTGATACCCGAACATGGTGCCGATACGCCCGATGCCGGTTTGCACCTCGTCCAGAATTAACAAGATTCCCTTTTCATCACACCATTGCCGGACCGCCTTCAAATAACCGTCGTCGGGGATATTAACCCCGCCTTCGCCCTGTATCGGCTCCAGCATGACGGCGCAAGTGTCTTTGTTGGTAGCTTTTTTGACGGCTTCGATATTATTGAAAGGCACGTTTTTAAAGCCGACGGGCAGGGGTTGGTACGCATCCTGGTAGTGCGGCTGACCGGTAGCGGCAGTCATAGCCAGCGTTCGACCGTGGAATGAATTAAGTGCGGTGATAACTTCATAGGCACCGGCGAGTTTGATTTTACCATAGCGGCGGGCCAGTTTTACCGCGCCTTCATTCGCCTCGGCACCGCTACTGCAGAAAAATACGCGGTTAAAGCAACTGATTTTAACCAGTAATTCCGCCAGTTGCAGTTGGGGTAGATTGCAAGACTGGGGACCGCTTTGCACCAGCGTTTTAGCTTGCTTGGTCAGCGCTTTTGTCATGACGGGATGACAGTGTCCCAGGCTGCACACTGCCCAACCGCCGACTAAATCCAGATACTTTCGGCCATTCTCATCCCAGAGGTAGGAGCCCTTAGCCTTGACGGGCAGTATCGTCCAACGGACGGCATTATTGAATAAGTAATTTTTCTCCTGTTCTTGCCAATCAGACATAATTATTTACCTCTATATCAGACTTCAAAATATTAACATAATACGGGAATTAGACACAAATAAAGGGGAAGAAACAGCCGTGATTCAGCGTCATCTGGCGCGGATGATGGTGCCGGCGTTGTCGCTTTCAATGGCATTTAATAAGGCATGCGGTTGACGACCATCGACGATGCAGGTTATGGTCTTGTTAGCGGCCGCGATCAGGCAGGCATTTAGCTTGGGAATCATTCCACCGGAAGCGGCTCCAGAATCGATTAATTCCTGAGCCTGATCAAGGGTGATTATCGAGAGCAGTTTGCCTGCTTTATCCAGCACACCGGTAACATCGGTTAAAAATATCAGTTTTTCAGCGCCAATGGCAGCCGCTATTTCGCCGGCTAATGGATCGCCGTTAATATTCAGCATCAGGGGTGCGTCCGGCGGTCGATCGATAGTGAAAGCAGTGATCGGGGAAATCACGGGGATAAAGCCTGCTTGCAATAATACGTTTATAACCGCGGGGTCTACCTTTATGGTCTGCGCAACATAACCTAATTCCGGATTAGCGATGCGACTTTGGACCATCAGGCCGTCAACGCCGCTTATACCGACCGCGCGCCCACCGAGATTATTGATGGTAGCTACGATCTGTTTGTTGGCCAGTCCGCCCAGCACCGCCGTGACGATGTCCAACGCCGGTTTATCGGTGATCCGTTCGCCGCGCACAAATTTAGTCTCGATGCCCTGTTTCTTTAGCCATTCAGTGACCAAACTGCCGCCGCCGTGAATTACTACCAGCGATTTACCCTTCTTCTGTAGCGCTACAATGTCTTCCAGAATCGGGTCGCGTTTCCCGAACGTCGCGCCGCCTATTTTGATAACAATTGGTTTTTCCATAACAACCTTAATTATACCACTAGGATTGTGTGTAACCAACGACTTTGTCATTCCTGCGCAGGCAGGAATCCATAATAAATCCCTCTGTGTCTCCCCTTACAAAGGGGAGAAATTTCCTTCCTTTGCAAGGAGGGATTAAGGGATAATCAGCTTCCCCGCTACGTTGTGTACTCGCTATTAATGACAACATACTGCTCAGTGAGGTCACAGCCCCACGCGGTAGCCTCGGCCGCCCCTAAATTCAATATGACTGTAATCGGGACTTCTTTTCGCTTCAGGGCGTTAACAGCTTTAGCTTTATCAAAAGGCACCGGCGTTCCCTGTTTCAGCACCAGTATTTGACCCATATACACATCAAGTTTGGATTCTTCAACCTGCGCGCCACTTCTGCCAAGCGCAGCAGTGACCCGGCCCCAATTGGGGTCGTTACCGTAAATAGCCGCCTTCAACAGATTTGAACCGACAATGGTGCGAGCTGCCAGTCGGGCTTCTTTAAGGTTGGCCGCGCCTTTGACGTTGACTTCAATCAGTTTGGTAGCGCCCTCGCCGTCGCGGGCGATCTCTTTTGCCAGGTAGATGCATACGTAATTCAAAGCCTGTTGGAAAATACCGGCTAAGGAACTTTTAGCGGTAACCGTTTCATTTTTAGCCAAGCCGTTGGACATGAACAGCATAGTATCGCTGGGGCTGGTGTCGCCGTCAACGGAAATCATGTTGAAAGAGACAGCTGCTGCGTCATGAAGGGATTTCTTTAAGTACGCCGGTGTGACGTCGGCGTCCGTGGTCAGAAAAACGAGCATAGTGGCCAGATTCGGGTGAATCATACCGGAACCTTTAGCTATGCCGCCAATGATGAATGAATGAACACCGCTTTTCACGGTTACGGCGATTTCTTTCGGAACGGTATCGGTAGTCATGATTGCGCGTTCAAAATCATGTCCGCCGTCTACTTTCAAGACCAGTTTTTTCATCGCGGTCCGGATTGCAGGCATCGGCAGATTGACACCGATCACACCGGTATTAGCAATGAGGACTTCATCCGGTTTCGCGCCGATCACTTTGGCCGCCAGCATAGACATCTCAAGCGCATCGGCAAACCCGTGCTCTCCGGTGCTGGCATTAGCGCAACCGCTACTGGCAACGAGTGCTTTAGCCGTACCTTCCTGGGTTCGTTTCATACACAACACTACGGATGGTGATTTGATCTTATTTTCCGTGAATAATCCGGCTACAGTACACATTTCCTGTGAACTGAGTATAGCTAAATCAAGCCGGTTGTCGCCCTTATGCCGGATATCGGCAGAAACAGCGCCGGCGGAAAAACCCTGAGGTGAGGTCACTGTACCGTTGGTGATAAATTCAATCTTATCCATAGTAGTAAAACTATAGCACAACAGTCACAGATGGGGCAAAAGATCTTTAATGTGTCCGGTTTTATAAGTGAAAGCGATAATCTTTAAAAAATATTAATTCCCATTAGCCCATTGACAATATGAGATTTGCTTTGTTAAATTAAAAATTGGGCTAATTATAAGAAAGGAGAATAAATGAGTCAAGACAAAGTAGCCAAACCCCAGTCGAGAGCCATCGGGATTATAGGAATGATTGCATTCTTCGTGGGAATGATAATTTCCCTGGTCGGAGGTATCTGGTTTCGGGACAACGCCGGTATCAGTTTAGCTCTGGTGGTCATGGGTATTATCGTCGGTTTCTTCAACATCACCGCGAAAGAAGCGATGTTATTCCTTGTGGCCGCAATCGCGCTGGTGGTAGTTGGCAGTGGAAGTTTCAGCGCCCTGAACCATATCTTTGATGGCTTCGGGACAGCGCTCAACGGTATTGTCGGATACATTGCCACCTTTATGGTACCGGCAGCTATCATCAATGCTATCCGCGTCATGTGGAAGCTGGCGCAGCCTGGTGACTAAAACAATCGCTTAAAACAAAAATAGAAGCGGGGGCGCAATGCCCCCGCTTCTATTTTTGTTAGTTCGTATAGAGAAAACAGGTTATTTACTATTTGATTTTTTATTGCAATCGAAATCGTCGTTATCAGGGGTTTGGGGAAAAGGGGTAAACAATATCGAAGCACTGCTTTTGCCCTCGCACAAGTTAAAAAAGGATTCTCTTCTATCAGGAAGACTATGGTACTTTGCGAATGCAAATGTAGATTAAGAGATGGGGCGTTGTGCAAATGAAAAACGGTGCCTGTTAATAACCTGGATTTTTACATCTCATCTTCTCTTTACTCCATTTTTCTAGTACAATAACCATATTATGCGAGAAAGCGTTACCCCGATCCGACAGCAATACCTGAGGATTAAGAAGAAGTATCCGGAAACGATCGTTTTTTTCCGTCTCGGGGATTTCTATGAAACGTTCGATGAAGATGCGAAAGTCACCTCCCGGGAATTAGAAATCGTTCTCACCTCCCGGGCGATGGGCAAGGATAATAAAGTCCCGATGGCGGGCATTCCTTACCACGCAGTAGACAACTATCTGGCGAAGCTAATCAACCGCGGCTATAAGGTCGCTATCTGCGAACAACTGACCAAACCGGGCGCAACAAAAGGTATTGTCCAGCGAGATGTTATCCGCGTGGTCACGCCGGGGACAGTTGTAGAACCGCTATTGCTGGACAGCAAAGTAAATAATTATCTTACTGCTCTGGTGATTAATGGCGACGCGGCAGGCATTGCCTATGTCGATATTACTACCAGTGAATTTGCGACTACCCAGTTGTCTTTGGACCGCGTGCGTAATGAACTGGAACGGCTCAAGCCATCTGAAATCATCGTAGGTGACAGCGCCGACTTAACGAACCTGCAGTTGGCAATGCCGATCACCAAACTCGACAATTACTATTTTGAGACTGAGGTTGCCCGGCAAGCTTTACTGGAACATTTCGGCACAACGACCCTCGATGGATTCGGGTGTTCGGGGTTACCGCTGGCCATCAGCGCCGCCGGCGCGATCATTCATTACATTCAGGAAACCCAAAAAGGTACGCTCGGGCAATTGACCATGCTGGCTACCTACACTATTGATACCTTCATGGCGCTTGATCTGCAGACACAAAACAATCTGGAACTTTTCCGCAGCAGCTCCGGTTCGGTCAAAGGCTCACTGTTGTCGGTCATCGATATGACCAAAACCGCGATGGGGAGCAGGCTATTAAAACGTCGACTGACTCAACCGTTACTTGACATAAAAGAGCTTAACCAACGCCAGGATTCCGTTGCATGGTTTATGGAAAATTCTCTGGCGCGCGCGCAGACTACTGCTTTGCTTACGAATATCGCAGACTTGGAGCGTATCATAAATCGAATTACCGGCAATCTGGCTGGCCCCAATGAATTGATTGCTCTGAAACGCACACTTTCCATCATTCCCAAACTAAAAGAGGCTCTGGAAAACAATGGCAGCGCACTATTTTTACTCAAGGATGAACTTAAACCGCAACCGGAAGTAGTAGAACTGATCAATCAGGCTATCGTTGAAGAACCGACAACCACTCTCGGCGAAGGCGGTGTGATCAAGCCGGGATTTTCCGAAGAACTGGACAATTTACGGTCGGTTTCTAAGAATGCCAAACAGTATCTGGCTAATCTGGAGCGCACCGAACAGGAAAAAACCGGCATCAAGAACCTGAAAATCGGGTATAATCGCGTCTTCGGTTATTATATCGAAATCTCGAAATCGAATATCGCTCAAGCGCCGGATAACTATATCAGAAAACAGACTTTATCGACCGGTGAGCGTTATTTTACGCCGGAGCTAAAAGATTACGAATCCACGATTCTGAATGCCCGCGAACGGATCGAGGAATTGGAGACGGAATTATTCCAGCGGGTCTGCAAACAGATCGCCGCCAACCGTCCGGCAATTATGGCATTAGCCGAAGTCATAGAGCAAATCGATGTTTATTCCAGCCTGGCAGAGGTTGCCATTCGCTACAACTACACACGTCCCCAACTGACCAATCAGGGTGAGATCATCATTAAAGGTGGACGGCATCCGGTCGTGGAGCGATCTCTGACAGACACGAGTTTTGTGCCGAACGATACCTATCTGTCCAATAAAGATACGCAACTGGTAATTCTCACCGGCCCCAATATGGCCGGCAAATCGACCTATTTAAAACAGGTGGCTATTATCGTTTTACTGGCGCAAATCGGAAGTTTTGTGCCAGTGGACGAGGCGACTATCGGACTCGTCGACCGGATATTTACACGCATCGGCGCGCGGGAAGACCTGGCCAGCGGACAATCGACTTTTATGGTGGAAATGGTGGAAACCGCCGCCATCCTGAATAATGCCACACCACGTTCATTGCTGATTCTAGATGAAATCGGTCGTGGTACCAGTACCTACGATGGTTTATCCATTGCCCGGGCAGTAGCGGAATATATCCACAACCATCCGCATTTGGGCGCCAAGACGCTCTTTGCCACGCACTATCATGAAATGGTAGCACTCGCCGATTATCTGCCGCGGGTGAAAAACTATAACGTAGC
>Ga0182021_10005871_pt1 | contig 14593 bp, 14 predicted proteins | sample 612E3MmetaG_FD_120493 | JGI IMG/M metagenome (GOLD analysis project Ga0182021, IMG submission 120493) | Permafrost microbial communities from Stordalen Mire, Sweden - 612E3M metaG (Illumina Assembly) | ecosystem: Environmental > Terrestrial > Soil > Wetlands > Permafrost | place: Sweden... | reverse complement strand
CTCTGCACTGGGCACCCGGTTCGTGGCCAGTGCCGAGAGCCCGGTGGCTGCGCACTACACGCAGGCCATCGTCGCCGCGCCGGCGACCGGCACCTGGGTGCTGAACACCAAGTCGTCGCCGTGTATCCGCGCCCTGAAGTCGCAGCGCACGCGGTCGATCCACGACGCGGGGCAGATGCCGGCCGATGCGTTTGCCGGCATTCAGCGCGTGTATTTCGACGGCGACATGGAGGCCGCACCGGCGCTCGCCGGCCAGTCCAGCGGTCTGATCCACACGGTCCTGCCGGTGCACCGCATCATCGACGAGATGGTGGCCGAGTTCTTCTCGATCGGCGATCGATTGGGCGCTCTGGCGGCGGCCCGGCAGTTCGGCTGAGGCGCCGCCGCTCACGGCCAGCCGCAACCAGCCAAGCTGATCCGACAGCCTCGGATGCCGCGGCAGGCCGTGCGGCAGCGCCGTGTCCTGCGGGCCGTACTCACAGGACTGGGGTACGGGCCCAGCCGCCAGAGGCCGGGACAGTGCCGTCGTGGCAGGCAACGTCTTGTCGGGATGGGGCATGGACCCGTCGCACGCCGCTCGGGGCCCGTGCCAGATCGGCGTCGTCGATGAACGCCTCCCGCCGGATCGAGAACGGCAGCGTCGCCGCGACGTGATGGGCCGCGGCGATGTCGTCGGACAGGGCCACGAAGTGCGGCGGCACCATGACGTCGAGCGACTCGCCGGGCAGCGGGGCGAACGCAGGGACCCGGACCGCCCGTGCGATGCGCTCGGGCACGGGTCGAGTTCCGCGCCGGTGAGCCAGGCGCCCTGGCCGGCAGGTCGGTATCGGTCATCCCGGCGACTGGCGCAGGCGCTGGGCGATCCCTTCGAGTTGCTGTTGCCGGCGATCGCCATCGGGGTGTTCTGGCCACCCGACGCGCGCCAGGGCGCGGCCAAACGCTGTCTGCGCGACCTAGCGTTCGACCGCTATGCGGACGCCGGCACCGACCCCGCCAGCTCAAAGCAGTCCGGTCAGAAGTTCACGGTCGCGGTCAGCTGCAGGCTGCGTGCGGGCAGCACGGTCAGCAGGTCGCCGGGTTGCGGATTGGCGCTGCTGCTGCCCGCCACCGGTCCAGCGACGGCGACGATGTCGTGGCGATTGAACACGTTGTTCACGGCGAACTGCAGCTTCAACTGCTTCGTGAACGAGGTCGGATGCTCGATCGTGTAGTTCGCGTACAGGTTGGTCACGACCACTGGATCGATGACGAAGGCCTGGTGCGTGCCGTCCTTGGCGTCGTTGTAGTTGCGCCCGACTCGGTTGGCCGAGACGCTCACCGCCCAGGGGCCGCGCTGGTAGTTGACACCGACGGTCTCGGTGTCGCGCGGGGCGCCGGCCACCCAGAAGCCGGCGTCGTACTTGAGGCTGCCGATCGTGCCGTTCACATAGGCGCTCCAGCCGGCGCCGATGGCGAAGTTGGCTTCGGCCTCGACGCCCTTGCTGGTCTGATTGCCGGTCAGCACGTAGCCGACGTTGCCGAAGCTGTCGGGCGGCAGCGCGGTGTACGTGCCGTCCAGTTTGGTGTAGTAGATGTCCGCCGAGAACGTGACGCGCTCGGTGTTCAGCACCGTGCCGGTCTGCACGGTCTTGGCGCGGGTGGGCTTGGGCTCGGGCGAGACCTGCGCGTTCTTGACGTCGAAGATGCTGGTGCTCGGGATCTCGTCGCCGGTGGACAGCTGCACGTACGCGGACCAGTTCGGCTGAAGGAGATAGTGCAGGTCCAGGGACGGCAGTACGTCCGAATACGACACCGAGTTGCGCAGGTCGGGCGCACCGCCCGTGATCGTGCCGGTGGTCTTGTTGTACGTCCCTCCGAGCGGTCCGACCGCGCCGCCATTGTCCTGGAGGTGGTCGAAGTGCTGCTGGTACAGCGCGTACTTCACGCCCGGCGTGATCCGCAGGGCATCGCTGACCTTGAACTCGTACTCGACGTAAGGCTGGAAGGTGTTGGTCACGTAGTGCTCGCTGAAGTTCGGCGCGAGCGTGTCCAGGCCGGTGCGCGGATTCGATGGGATCTGGTAGCGATTGGAGTCTGCGCGATCCAGCCACACGCCGACGCGGGCAGTGCCGACGGTCGACTCGCGGGCGAGCCGCAGCAGGTTGCCCGCAGTCCCGTAGGAGTTGAGCTTGTCGATCGCGCTGGTGGCGCTGATCGTCGTTCCGTTGTAGTTCTGCTTGTTGTGGTACTGGTAGTAGTAGACCTTGTCGTCGAGCTTCCAGCCGTCGCCCAGCGACGAGGAGACGCCAGCGTAGAAGAAGTTGGTGTAGATGTCGTAGAAGTTGTAGCCGTAGTAGTCCGGCCGGGTCGGGTCGCCGCTGAGCAGCACGTTGTAGTTGCCGGCATCGTAGTTCGCGCGCGTCACGCCCTTGGTGCTCGGCGTGTAGTTCGCCAGGTCCAGGAACGAGCCGAACAGGGTCAGCGTGGTCTGTTCGCCCAGCGCAGTCTGGAACTTCGTCGACACCGCGCGCCGGTCCTGGCTGTTGTACGTCTGGTAGCCATCGGAGCGCATTTCCTGGGCGTTGACGAGCAGGTTCGACCTGCCGTCCTCGCCGAACTGTCCGGTCTCGTGCTCGATCCCGACCAGGTGGGTGTTCCACGTGCCCACCGACGCGGTCACGCTGGTGCGCCGCTGCGGCTCCAGCACCCGCGACTGGAAGTCCACCGACCCGACGAACGATGCCTGGCCGACCGTCGAGGCGGTGCCCGGGCTGCGCTCGACAATGGCGCCGCCGAGGAATTCGGTCGGGAAGAATACCCAGGAGTGGTGGCTGACGCCGTTCGTGTCGTTGAACGGAATGCCGTCAAAGCTGAACAGCGCGTAGCTGTCGGGCAGCCCGCGGATGGTGATCTTCGAGTCACCCAGCCCGGCGCCGTTCGGGGAATAGCTGAATAGGCCAGGCACCATCGACAGCACCTGGGTGTAGTCGGACACCGGGGACGTGTAGTTGCGCACGGAGTCGTCGCTGACGGTGGATTGCGCCGAGCGCGCGGCCAGCGAGTTCTGCGACGGTGCGCTCTTGGTCGGTGGCGGGGTGTCGGCGGCCTTGCCGGTGACGACGACCGGGCTCAGGTCGGCCGCCTGCTGAGCCCGCGCGGCCGGCGCGGCGACGACGAGCATGGCCGCCACGGCCCTGGACATGGCCATGGCGCTGCGGTTGACTGGGAAACGGCTGGACAACTGGTTCATGACGTTGACGGCGATGCAGGACGCTGCGACATGCAGCGTGGAGGATGTTTCCGGGCAGCGATGGCAGGACCGTGACAGCGATGGGTTGTGGTGGCGCTGCGACGCTGCAGCCGCGGGCGTCATGGCGGTGCCACGGCGCGGCGTTACCCTGTGCGTTGGTCCGCCCGCCACCGCTCCTCGCCATGACCGACCGCACCGTGACCCATCGCATCCTGCGGGCCCCTGGCGGCACTGCGAACGGTCAGCGGCCTGCCGGCCGCTTGTCCGGCACGTGGCTCGGTGGATGTGCGGCGGTGCTGGTCGCCGCTTGCGCGCCGATGCCGACCGCGCCCGTGCCGCCGCAGGTGGTCTCCGCCTGGGTGCAGCAGGCCGCGCCGTCGGGCTGGCAGGTCCGCGCGATCACCACTGCGCCGAACTGCCCGGCCCTGCGCTGGCCGGGCGCAGCGCAACCGATGACCGAACGGGTCGGCCCGACGACGGTGCCGGTGCGTGCGGACGCGGCGCAGCCCCAGACTCAGCCGTCGGTCTTCGCCGTGCGTACCTGCGAAGCGCCGGTGCCCCCGGGGGTGGTCCGCATGCAGGTGGACCGTTTCGAACTGGCGGCGCCCGCCTCCGAACTGCGCCGCCTGGTCCTGATCGCTGACACCGGGTGCCGGCTCAAGCGCACGGAGGACGCGTTCCAGGACTGCAACGACGCTGCGCGCTGGCCGTTCGCGGAGGTCGCGCGCCAGGCCACGGCCCGGCATCCGGACCTGGTGGTGCACGTCGGCGACATCCATTACCGAGAGAGCCCGTGTCCGCAGGACCGCCCGGGATGCGCCGGCAGCCCCTGGAGCTACGGCCACGACGCGTGGGCCGCCGACTTGTTCGATCCCGCCGCGCCGTTGCTGGCAGCAGCCCCCTGGGTGTTCGTCCGCGGCAACCATGAGTCGTGCAACCGGGCCGGCGTGGGCTGGTTCCGGTATTTGGATGCCGAGCCCTGGTCGCCGGAGCACTCCTGCGTCGATCCGCGGCTCGACGACCAGGCGGACTTCAGCGCGCCGTTCGCCGTCTCACTCGATGACGACACGCAGTTGATCGTGTTCGACACGTCGAGGGTGTCGAACCGGGCCTATGCGCCGGACGCGCCGGCGTTTGCGCGCTACTCGGCGCAGCTGCTTCGAGTGGCCGAACTGGCGTCGCACAAGCCGCACAACATCTTCCTGAGTCACCACCCGGCGCTGGCCTTCGCCGGCAGCGCCTCGGGCAAACCCAAACCGGGCACGGCGGGGCTGCAGTCGGTCATGCAGTCGGTGTACCCGGGAAGGCTGTATGCGCCCGGCGTCGATCTGGTGGTCAATGGCCATTTCCACCTGTTCGAGGCGCTGGACTTCTCCAGCGGGCAGCCGGCCGAGCTGCTGGTGGGCAATGGCGGGTCCGACATGGAGGGAACGGTCGATCCGGTACGCGCCCGCGCGGCCGAGCCGGCGCCGGGCGCTCTCGTGCGCACCTTCGAGACCCAGCCCGGTTTCGGCTTCGCGACCCTCGAGCGCCTGGGGGCGGGCTGGCACCTCACTGAATGGACGAGCCAGGGACGACCGGTGCTGCAGTGCGACCTGCGGGGCTCGCAATGGCGATGCGACGGCGCCGCGTGACCGCCCGGGCGCCTCGGCCGGCCGGCGGATGACCCCACGGTCGGCATGGTCAACGGCGACGCGGTGCGGCCCTGGCCCGGGAGGGTCTTGAAATCCGGCGCCGATGCCGCATGTCGGGATCGTGCAATCGATCGCTGCGCTCCCATTTGGGTCCCGCGGGTCGTGCGCTCGAAAGGATAGGTCCATGAAACGCTGGCTGATCGGTCTCACTCTTGCTGCACTGGCCTGTGCGGCGCAGGCCTTGCCGACTGCCGCCGAGGTCCAGGCCGAGGTCGACAAGGGCAACTACGCCCAGGCGCAGACGATGATGCACGACGTGGTCGTGGCCAAGCCGGGCAGCGCGCGCGCCCACTACATCTACGCGGAAATTCTGGCCCACAACGATCAGTTTGCATTGGCTGCGCAGGAAGCCGCCCTGGCCCGGCAGCTGGACCCGGCGTTCAAGTTCACCAGTCCGGAGAAATTCCGCGCCTTCGAGCAGTTGCTCGAGCGCGAGCAGCAACGCGCTTCGACGCGCGCACGCAACGGCTCTTCGCTGGACGCCCTGGCGCCGGCGACGCCGGCCCGGCCGGTCGCGCGCGAACCGTCCCTGCAGGGCAACGAGCCGGTGCGCACCGGGCTGCCGTCGTGGATCTGGTGGGCAGGACTGGCGGCGCTGGCGATGGTGGCCTGGAACTGGCTGCGCCGCTCGCGCAGCACCGGTGCGACGGCGCCTTCCGGCGCCGCCTACGGCGGCGCCGCAGGCTACGCGCCGGGCGGTCTGGGCGGACCGTCCGGGCCACCGGCCGGTGGCGGCAGCGGGCTGATGGGCGTCGGCTTGGCCGCCGCCGGTGGCTTGGCCGCCGGCATGCTGGCCGAAAAGCTGCTGGACCGCGGGCACGAGCCGCGCCGCCTGGACAGCGACGCCGATCGTGAGGGTGCCGCCCGCACGCCGGCGTACGCTGACGAGGATGCGCGGGCACTCGAAAACCGCGGTGTGGACTTCGGATCGGGCGACAACAACTGGGATGCCGGCGCGTCCGATGCCGGCTCGATGGACGTCGGGGGCGGCTCGGACGACGGCGGCTGGTAACGCGCGGCAGGCCGCTGCGCCGGGCGGGGGGCGCCCACACGCGGGTGCGCCGGCGCGCGCACCGCGCCTGCCAAAACAGCGAGAATCTCAGGCAGCGCGGCGCGACGGCCGGCGAAGGCCGCCGTCGACGCGCGACCCTAGATCTCTCCAAAACCGGGGCCGCCTCCATGGGTACCGATCCACTGCCGCTCGACACCGACGTGGTCCGAACGTTGCGCGGGGTGACCACCGCGACACTGACCACCGTGCTGCTGAAAAAGGGCCTGCGCAATGTCTGGCTGCGCGGGACTCGTCCGCTGTCGCCGGGCCAGCCGCGCGTGGTCGGCCGGGCCTTCACGCTGCGCTTCGTTTCCGCGCGTGAGGACCTGGCCACGCCCGCCTCCTGGGGTCTGCCGATCTCCACACGTGCCGCGATCGAGGCGATGCCGGCAGGCTGCGTGGCGGTCGTCGGCGCGATGGGGGTCACCGATGCCGGCATTTTCGGGGACATCTTGTGCGCGCGGATGAAGCAGCGCGACGTGGCGGCGCTCGTCACCGACGGTGTCGTGCGCGACGTGGAGGGCGTGCTGGGCACGCAGTTGCCGGTGTGGTGCCAAGGGACGTCGTCGCCCGCGTCGGTGGCCGGTCTGACCTTCGTGGGCTGGCAAGAACCGATCGACTGCGGTGGCGTGGCGGTCTTTCCGAACGACATCATCGTCGTCGACGCCGACGGTGCCGTTCTGATTCCCGACGCCTTGCTGGAGGAGGTCATCGCGGCAGCCGTCGAGCAGGAGCGCCTGGAGGGCTGGATCATGGGCGAGGTTCGCCGGGGCGTGCCGTTGCCCGGGCTGTATCCACCGAACGCACAGAACCTGGCCCGCTACCAGGCCTGGGCGGCCGGCGCGCCGGCGCCCGACGCCCACTGATCGGCTCGGGGCAGGACCCGATCACGCAGCGCCCGGCCGACCTGTAGAGTGTTCAGATGCAACATGCTCACCTGATTCCCGTGGACGCGCTGCGTGCCGCGGTGCGAGATCTGATGGCCGGGTTCGGCAGTGACGCGGTGGAGATCGATCGCGTCACCGACAACCTGCTGATGGCCAACCTGACCGGCCACGACTCGCACGGCATCGGGATGCTGCCACGCTACGCACGGGCCTATCTGGAAGGCGGCCTGCGGCCCAACGCGCACGTCGTCACCACGCTGGACAACGCCACGATGGTGGCCCTGGACGGGCAGTGCGGTTTCGGACAGGTCGTCGGGCACGAAGCCATGGAACTGGGGATCGCGCGCACGCGCGAGCACGGCAGCTGCATCGTCGCGCTGGCCAATGCGCACCATCTGTGCCGGATCGGAGCCTGGGCCGAAATGGCCGTGGCGGCCGGGCTGGTGTCGATCCATTTCGTCAACGTGATCTCCCGGCCGATCGTCGCCCCGTGGGGTGGGCGGGAGGCCAAGTTCGGCACCAACCCGTTCGCCGTGGGGATCCCGGTGCCGGGTCGAGCTCCGATCGTGCTGGACCTGGCGACCAGCATCATCGCCCAGGGCAAGACCCGTGTGGCGTACCTGGCCGGTCAATCGTTGGCGCCCGGGCAGCTGCTCGACGATCACGGCAATCCGACGGTCGACCCCAAATTCGGGGTGGTCGAGCCGTACGGTGCGTTGCGCACCTTCGGCGAGCACAAGGGCTACGGTCTGGCCTTGGTGTGCGAGCTGCTCGGCGGCGCGCTGGCCGGTGGGCGGACGACCCACGCCGCTGGCGATGGGCGCCAGCGCGTGCTCAACGGCATGCTGACGATCTTGATCGACCCGGCGAGACTGGGCGACCTCGACCGGGTGACGGGCGAAATGCATGCCTTCATCGACTGGGTGGGTGCGTGCGAGACGCAAGACGGTGTGGAGCGGGTGCGCACGGCCGGCGAGCCCGAACGCGAGTCGCTGCAGCGGCGCAGCCTGCACGGCATACCCGTGGACGCGGCCACCTGGAACGAGTTGCTGGGCGCTGTGCAGTTGCTGGGGCGCGATCCGGCACGGTTCAACCGTCTGGCCGGCGTGTCCGATGTCTGAAGCCGGCGCTCGGTGCTGGTGCGCCGGCTGACACGCGGATCCCCACTGCCGAGCAACCCGCCGCGATGGACCTTCATTTCGAATGCACGCGGTGCGGGCGGTGCTGCCACGACCTCAAGCTGCCGTTGAGCCTGTCGGAGGCACGGGCGTGGCTGGACGATGGCCACAGCGTCGAGGTGATGTGCGAGGCGGCGCCGTGGTTCGACGGCGGGGCGGGCCATCCCTGGCACGCTGGCTATCGGGTGGATCGTTCGTTCCTCGCGCGCAGCGGGACCCTGCCGGTGCGCGTGGCGGTCACGCTGGCGGCGGCATTCGCCGGCGCCTGCCCGAACCTGACGGCCGAGTTGCAGTGCGGCATCTACGCCCGACGCCCGCTCGTCTGCCGAATCTACCCGGCCGAGATTCGCCCGGGCCTGACGCTGAACGTGCAGGACAAGGCGTGCCCGCCGCCGGCCTGGGAAGCCGCGCACCCGATCTTTGTCCGGCGCGGACAGGTGGTGGACGCGTCGCTGCAGGCACTGATCCAACGCTCGCGCGACGACGGCGTGCGCGATGTGGCGGGCAAGGAGCAGTTGTGTGCTTCGCTGGGGCTGGACTGCGCTGCGCTGGCCGACGAAGGATGGGTGATCCACCGGCCCGACCGTGACGTCTTGCGCGACGCGCTGCGCGAGTCCGTCGTGGCGCCCGCACCGGCGGCGCCACGGCAGTGGCGGCTGCTGTCCAACCGGCAGGCCACGCTCGACGACGTCGGCCGGCGGGGCGCCTGCGGTGTCTGGGTGGATCCGCGGGCCGCCGGCGCGCCGGATTACCTCGGCCTGTACGCGACCGCCGCTTGAATTCGGGCGGGCCGCGACGTTAGCGCCAAAGTGCCGTGGCTGATCGACCGATCGGCCGGGTCGCCGTGGCGGCAAGATGGCGCCATGCACCGGGTGATCGCGCTCCACGTTCTGGCCCCGCCCAAACCGGCCCTGGGTGCGGTCTGCAACGGCTGCGGGGTGTGCTGCGCCAGCGATCCCTGCCCGCTGGGCATGCTCGTGAGCGCGCGGCTGCACGGTGCCTGCGCGGCGCTGACCTGGAGCGACCCGCGGGGTCGCTACGTCTGCGGCGTCCTGGACCGTCCCGCGGATGGGTTGCCGCGCTGGGCGCCGCGCTGGGCGCGGCGCTGGACGGCTGGGTGGGAGCGCTTTGCGCGCCGGCAGATTTCGGCGGGCAGCGGCTGTGATTGCAGCCTCGAGGTCCAACCCGGTCCCCCGCCCGGCGCTGCGGTGCCGGACCGCGGCGACTGAGCGCGCCGCCGGCGCCGGCGTGTTCCAATCCGGCGCGAGGCGGCCGTGGTGCCGCCGCGGTGCACGAGGAGCCGTCGTGAATTCGATCTTGCCAGCCGAGTCGGACCGGGACTACGAGGCCTTCGCGGGGCTGATCCGGGAGTACGTCGAGTGGCTGCGCACGCTCTACCGGGACAAGGCATGGTTCGTCGATGCGGTCATGGGCCACCAGTCGCTCGACGAGGAATTGGGCGCCCTGGCGCACGCATTCGGGCCGCCGCGCGGCGCCGCGATGCTGGCCAGGCACGGCGACGTCGTTCAGGGGTGTGGGGCTTACCGCGACCTCGGTGGCGGGGTGTGCGAAATGAAGCGTGTCTTCGTCCCGCCACGCTGGCAGGGCCGCGGCTGGGGCCGTCGCCTGTGCCAGGCGCTGACGGGCGCGGCACGCGCGCAGGGCTACACCGTGATGCGGTTGGACAGCGTCCAGCGCATGACGCGGGCAGCGGCCTTGTACCGCTCCATGGGCTTTCGGGAATGCGCGCCGTATCAGGCGTACCCCGCGAAGATCCTGCCCCAGATGGTGTTCATGGAGCGGGCCCTGGACGATGGCGCCCCGTGACGCTGTCCCGCCCCGATGACGCGCTCGGTCACAGCGTGAGCTGGAATCCGTCGACGATCGCGGCCGGCGCGGTGACGCAGCCCAGACCGCGGGCGCCGTAGGTATCGCCCCTGGGCATGAACTCGGGCGTGTCGCTCAGCCCGACCAGCCCGGCACCGAACATGCGCATCAGGTCGTCGTCGAACCGCATGACCTGCACCGGCGCGACCAATTGGCCGTGCTCGACCCAGAAACAGGCGTAGCGCGTCATGCCGGTCACCCGGCAGGCCTGCCGGTCGCTGTAGTTTAGGTACCACAGGTTGCTCACGTACAGCCCGGTGTCCAGGACTCGCAGCATGTCGGCGGCGGGTATCGACCCGGCCCTCATGCGCAGGGCCTGGGGAGACTCCTGCTCGCCCGCACCGTTGGCGCTCACGCCGTACTCGGCCGCAGCGCGCGTGGAGTTCAGCGTCCCGCCGGTGGCGGGCCTTGCGCCGGCGTGCACCAGTGACACCTGCGACGGCCTGAGGAAGCCCTCCGCCGTGAACGACGGCGTGGTCGCGCCGGCGTCGGCCTCGTCCAGCTGGACCATCGGATTGAATTCGGCCTGGCCGCTGTGCAGCCGCATCAGCGAGCTCACCCCGGTGCGGCGCGACTTCAGAGAAAACCCGCTCCACCCCAGCGTGTCCAGCAGCTCCGCCACCGCCGACGCCGACAGAGCGGCGCGATAGGCCCCCGGCGGCAAGCTGCGCGGCGCCCGATCGAGCAACGGGACGCGCTGCGCGGCTTGTTCCAGCCGATCGACGAAGGCCTGGTCGTGCCACTGGATGCCGGCGTAGGTCGCCTTGACGGCCTTGTCGGTGCCGCGGTACAGGCACCAGTCGAAGTGAAAGGTCTCCACGCGGTGCCAGTGGCGCGAGCCGAGACTGTCGGCAAACGCATGCACGACCGGTCCCGCGGCATAGAAACCGACGAAATCCTGCTTCAGTCGGGCGCCGGCTGCGGCGACCACCCGTGCGATCACCTGATCGGCGCGCGCCAGCTGGCCCGGCTGGTCGCGGGTGCTGTACGTGGCCTGCTGCGGGAACCGCAGCCACGGATCGTCGGGGATGAGGTCGAGTTGATGCACGAGCAGCGTGCGCTCGTCGCGCAGGCGCTGCGCGTCGCGCGCGGGCTCGCCACTCAGGCTGAGCGTGCTCTCGGCGCGGCGCAACCCGCGCTCGACCGCGAGTGTGACGTAGGCCTGCTCGACCGAGGTGGCCTGGCGCAGCAAGGCGTGGTTGAATCGCAGGAAGTCGCTCGATTCGGCGCGCAGGTACAGGCTGGTGCGCTCGACCGCCGGATCGCCGCACAGCAGCGCGGCGGCCAGCGCTTCGAAGGCCGGCGCCGACGTGTACAGACCCAGGGCGGCGGTCATCGGTGGGTGACTCGACGTTCGGTGCAGCGGCTCATGCGCCCCCGAACACGTCCACGCCCGAGAACTTGCAGGCCGGCGAGGCGTGGCCCACCCGGATGACCTGCGAGGGCTCACCCTTGCCGCAAAACGGCGTGCCCATCACCTCCAGCGTGCTCGCGTCGCCCACCATCGACAGCGAACGCCAGAACGTGGCACTGACGCCGCGGTAGTTCGGATTGCGAACGACTTCGGCGAGCTGTCCGCCGCGCACCATGCGCGCGTACTCGCAGCCGAACTGAAACTTGTTGCGTGAATCGTCAATGCTCCACGAGCAGTTGGTGTGCATCACCACGCCCAGTTCCATGCTGCCGATCATCTCCTGCAGGCTGCAGCTGCCCGGCTCCACGTTCAGGTTGCTCATGCGGTCGATCGGCGCACGATTCCAGCCGCCAGCTCGGGTCGTGGCCACGACGTCGAAGTCGTAGCCCTGCGCACGGGCCCGTGCCTGCGACAGACTGCCGCCCAGCGGGCGGCGCAGCACACCGCGCTCGATCAGCATCGTGCGGCGCGCGGGCGTGGCGTCGTCATCGAAGGCGAAGCCGGCGAATTCGTGCGCGCGATCGGGGTCGAAGCTCACGTTGAGCAGTTCGCTGCCGTACGCATAGTGGCCGAACATGTCGAGCGTGACGAAGCTGGTGCCGGCGAAATTGCGCTCGTCGCCCAGAATGCGATCGAGCTCCAGCGGGTGGCCGATGCTCTCGTGGATCTGCAGCATCATCTGGTCGGGCATCAGCAGCAACTCGAACTGTCCACTCGGACAGGCCGGTGCACCGACCAGCTCCAGGGCCTGGCGCGCCACACGGGGCCCCTCGTCCTGCCGAAAGCGGGCGCGCTCCAGGACCTCGAGTCCGCCTTGTTGGCAAAAACCGTTGTACTGACCCGCACTCGAACGAACCTGCGTCACGCCGCGGTCATGCGCCGTGACTTCCAGCGAGGGCATCGTGAACTCCCAGTGCTGGTGCGTGCGCGCGCCGTCGCTCGTGATGTGGCATTGCTCCGTCTGGACGGTCCACAGGGCGGCCTGGCGATCGACGATGCGCGCGTCGCCACCCGCGCCAGCACAGACCTCCTGCAGCCAGCCCAGTTTTTCGGGCAGGCTCGCGCTGGACGCGGGCCGCTCCACATGGCTGTGGTACGAGCCCGTGCCGTTCGCCCGGGCCACCCGTTCGTAGTCCGTCACCGTGCGCCCCGCCGCTGCGCGCGCCAGCGAGTGCGCTCGCAAGAACGCCGCCTCCAGCCCGCGTTGCGTCAGGTCCCCGGTGGCGGCGTAGGCTTGGCCGCCGTCGATCACGCACACCATCGCACCGTCGTCGAGTGAGCGCCGCGGGGCCTGGACGATATCCAAGCGAACCGAGAGCTGTTCGGCTCGTTCGCGCAGTCCGCGCACGGCCCAGTGCTGCACGGTCGAGGGCAGGCAGGCCGCCGCGCGGCGTGCCGCCAGCTCAAGCGTCTGCAGCATCGTGGGGGGTGTCCGAGGGTGGGTGTGTCATCGCCTGCGAGGATTTTGCCTGATTCGACCGGCTCGGCGAATGGCGGTGCGCGCTCCGGTGCAGGAGACGTCGGCCCCTGCGTCAGGCCGGGTCGAAGTCATCCGCGTCGAGCTCGATCGGCTGGCCGTGGGGCGTGCGCGCGGCGGCGCGGGACCAGGCCCAGCGCGTGCGCTGCAACGCCTGGGCACTGCCCTCGATCTTCGTCGCCACCAGGGACTCGAGTGCCGCCATCCAGTGGTGGTAGTAGGTGTCGCCGCGGTCGGGGTCCCCGCGCGCGGCCGCGGCCGCGATCTGTATGCTCAGCGCATGCGCCCACTCCGGCCAGCTGAACAGGCCTTGTCGATGCAGGTCCAGGACCATCGCGAAGGCGTGCGCCTCCCACGGCTCCCGAAACAACACGGCGTCGGGCGGGAGCCCGGCGGCATCGGGCTGCGCCGCGGCCGCGCTCATGCCGGCTCCAAATAGGGTTGCCACGCGTCGATCGACACGCGCACGTCCGGGCGTGCCTCGCTCCCCCACAAGGCCTGCGCGTCGAACGCGACCGAGTACAGCCACTGCGGCTGTTCGCCCAGTCCCTGGGCATGCGTGTCGGCCCACACGTGCATGCCGTGGATACGCTCGATCACGCCGCACCGGCCCATGGCGTAGGCGGGCAGCCGGCTGTGGTGAGGCACCGCGTGCGCACGGGTTCGTACGGTCTGCCCGACGGCGAAGGCCGCCGGCACTGTGGCGTTGCGCTGGGTCGGTGTCCCGGCGGCCAGTGCGCCGGCCACGTCCGCGGCGCGCAGCACGCGCTGGACCGGGGGCGCCGGCCGCGTCGAGCGCTGTGCGAGGAGTTCGTCCGCGTGCAACATGTCGCGCTGCATCAGCAGGGACTGCAGCGCGGTGATCCAGATGTCGTAGTAACTGCGATCGGCGTAGCCGGGCACGGTCTCGCGCGCGGCCCGACTCATGTCGATGTTCCACGAGGCGGTGGCGCCCATCGCCAGCGTCAGCGCGAGCGCGCGGCGCTCCCACGGTGCGTGGAACATGGGGTCGTGCGGGTCCGGGGCCACGGACCCGTGCCCGAGCTGTCCTCCGAGGTCGGCCTGCGCCAGGTAGCTCACGGGTTGCGGCCCACGGGCGCCAGGACCCCGGTGCCGATCATCGAGTCGCGCGTCACCAGCTCGGCCAGTGCCTGCTCGGACAGCGCGTCGCTGCCCAGGGGGCGCTGCGGGATGACGAGGTAGCGCACTTCGGCGGTGGAGTCCCATACGCGGATTTCGGTGCTCTGCGGCAGCGTCACGCCGAACTCGGCCAGCACGCCCAGTGGGTCGCGCACCGCGCGCGAGCGGTACGGTGCGCTCTTGTACCAGGTGGGCGGCAGGCCCAGCACCGGCCACGGGTAGCAGCTGCACAGCGTGCAGACCACCAGGTTGTGGCGGGTCGGCGTGTTCTCGACGGCGACCATGTGTTCGCCCTGCCGACCGCCGTAGCCCAGCGAGGCAATGGCTGCGCTTGCGTCGCTGCGCAGCCACTCGCGATAGGCCGGATCGACCCAGGCCCGCGCGACCACCCGGGCGCCGTTGCGCGGGCCGATGCGGGTCTGGTACGTTTCGATCAAGGCATCCAGCGCCGCGGGATCGATGTAGCCCTTCTCGGTCAGGACGGTTTCGAGTGCGCGGACCCGCAGGTCCATCTCGCCGAGTTCGCTGTGATCCGCCGGGCCGTGATCGTGCCCGTCGTGGTGCGCGTCGTGTGGCGTGTGCATCGGGCAATCCTACGCCACGGGGTCGCCGCCGGGCGGGGCGTCCGCCGGGCCT
>Ga0182021_10005870_pt1 | contig 14595 bp, 9 predicted proteins | sample 612E3MmetaG_FD_120493 | JGI IMG/M metagenome (GOLD analysis project Ga0182021, IMG submission 120493) | Permafrost microbial communities from Stordalen Mire, Sweden - 612E3M metaG (Illumina Assembly) | ecosystem: Environmental > Terrestrial > Soil > Wetlands > Permafrost | place: Sweden... | reverse complement strand
GCGGGCGGCTCAACTAGGACGGCCAGTTCCAGCGTAACCGGCGGGAGCGCGGGCGGTTCGAGCAGCGCGGGCGGTTCGAGCAGCGCCGGCGGCGCGCCGGCGGTCACCGGCCTGCCGGCCAAGTCGGCGGTGCTGGCGTCGATGCGAAGTGCGAACGACTGGTTCATGAACAAGCACAAGGATCCTGGGGCGGACATAGTCACGGACAAGACCAGATCCAGCAACCTTTGGACCCGCGCCACCTATTACGAAGGGCTCATGGCGCTCTACAACGTGGAGCCCGACGCGACCAAGAAGACGAGCTACCACGACTACGCCGTGAGCTGGGGCACCTCGCATTCATGGGCACTGTACAGCACTCCCGCGACCAATGCGGACAATCAGGCTTGCGGCCAAGTCTATATCGAGCTCTACAACATCGACAAGAAGGAGAACTACATCACGGCCATCAAGGCCGGCATCGACTCCATGGTGGCGAGCCCGCCCACTGGTACGAATGGGTGGTGGTGGATCGACGCGATCCACATGTCCATGCCGAGTTTCGCGAAGTTGGGGGTCATATACAACGACACCAAGTACTTCGATGGCATGTGGAGCATGTACAACAACTCCCGCATGACCCAAGGTGGGGGCTTGTGGAACGCGACCGACGGGCTCTGGTTCCGCGACTTGCACTACACGCCCAGTGGCGGCACCAAGCAGACAATGACGGCAGCCATCCACAGCAAGCTGATCGACGGCTCGCCGGACAAGAGCACCGACGCGTATATCGTGGCCCCCAATGGCAAGGGCCTGTACTGGTCGCGCGGCAACGGCTGGGTCATGGCCGCCCTTGTGCGCGTGCTCGACATCCTGCCCAGCACCGATTCGCATCGGCCCACCTATGTCGCGGATTTCCAGGCCCAAGCCAAGGCGCTGATTGCCATCCAGCGGGACGACGGCTTCTGGAACGAGAGCCTGATGGATCCCACCCACTGCGCGAGCATCGGACTGACCGGCGATGATGGTCCCGAAACCAGCGGAACCGCCTTCTTCACCTACGGCCTGGCCTGGGGCATTCGCAAGGGATTGCTCGAAGCGGCGACCTACAGCGCACCCATGCAGAAAGCGTGGAATGGCCTGTCGACAGTCGCGCTCCAGCCGGACGGCATGCTTGGCTACACCCAATCCACGGGTGATCGACCCTGCACCGAAGACACCCAGAAAGCAGGGTCCTTGGCCAAGGATAGGCTCGCCAACTTCGACGACTACGGGGTGGGCGGCTTCCTGCTGGCCGGCAGCGAGGTCTACCAGCTCGCGACCCACTGAAGAGGTGTCCTGAAATCGACCCTGGGAGAGGGGCCGGGGGTGAGGCTGCTTCCGTTTCCGAAGTTGACCCATGCCCCGCTTGATGGACACATCATTCCGCCCAAATCCAACCGCACGAATCCCCGCGAAACCGATTTCCACGTCTACGATGTGGCTTGCCTGAATTGGGGGACACGCTCCTAGTGAAATGAAGAGCAGTGCGGGGAGGGGGACTCGAACCCCCATTTCTCACGAAACCAGATCCTAAGTCTGGCGCGTCTACCAGTTCCGCCATCCCCGCATGTTTTGTTTTCAACTACTTAGGCTGTCTTCCTGTCTTCTGACGCAGGGGTTGTAACCACAGCGTAACCAATCGTACCAGGTTCGGAGGAACCGGCCCGCAGGTCGACCGCGATAGTGCCAAGGTCACGGGCTCCAAACAAGTCTGTCCTTGGTCGCGTCGCCCTTGCGCATGGACTTCACGCCGTGGCCGCCTTCCAGCGGCGGGTGGATTTGTGGGAGTAGCCGGTGAGCAGGCCCAGGGCTTCGAGGCTTTCGAGGACTTCTTCGACGTCGGTCTTCTTGGCGCCCTTGAAGGCGGCGCAGACTTTGTCGATGGTCCAGGCCTCGCGGGTTCGGGCCACCAGGTCGCGGATGGCGGCGATTTGTTCGGGCAGCTTCTTGGGCCAGGCGGTCGCTGCAGGCGCAGCCATGGGCGCGGTTGTCTCGGCGGTGGCTTCGTCGGGGGCATCTTCGGTGGCGGCGAACCTGGCCTGGGTCGCGGCCTGGGCGGGCTTGCCACGTTGCGGGTTCTGGAATTCCGGGCGCAGCCAGCGGATGAGGCCGCGTTTCTCTTCGGCCGCGCGCTCGGCGTTCAGCGCCACCAGGCGTTCGAGGATCTGTTCGTCGGTCAGATCGTGCGGCCAGCCGTAGGCGTCGAACACGGCGGCGTCGAGATCGTCGTGCAGCTTCTTGAGCACGGACACCAGGCCCTGCTCGTGAATGACCTTGTCCTTGGCCGAAAGCACCTCGCCCGAACGCAGCCTTTCGAGGACGTTGTACATGCCGGTGATGGTGAGATCGGGATGCGCGGCTTGCTGGCGTTTGCGATGAGCGTCGAGTTCTTCGGCGAGAGCGCGTGTCCGTTCGGCTTGCTTCGCCGTGCTGGCCGGAAACGGGAATGGGAGGAAACACGTCGTGTTCGTCCAAGTGGGATCATTGCCAACCCCCAAATGGCCACCTGCTGCGAGTGCCCACACCTGATGAACGCGAGCTGAAAGGACGCCGAGGATCAAGGCGTCGTCGCTCGCAATGGCGTAGAGTTTGTGATCGGGAACCACATCGCCTGCGATGAACACGAACGGCTTGAACTTGGATGTCTCGACGGTGGCCACATATCGGTTCAGCCCATTGAGCCCATCTCGCATCCTCTCGTTCGATCTACCGAACAACCACCAGTTTCGTTGCCGCTGTAGATCACGGTTGAGCATTCGCTGCGGTCGAACAGTGTCGGAAATGCGCTGGTACAGGGCTGGGTACTGCCTCCGGGCGGCTTCCTCAGAAAGACCAAATAGGTCAATCACGAAACGCTCGGTGGGTCGCTGCACAATGTCCTTGCCGATCAAGTAGCGTCTGACCACTGGTGGCAGAGCTGTCTCGCGAAGACCGAGGGCAGCGAAGTCAGCGCGCGAGATCCGGAATCCTTCTCCCACGAGGATCACTCCCTGCGTACAGAGATTCTCGTTGCTGCCGAGTCTTTGAGCCTCAGCGACAGCGGCTCCGGTGGTCAGGTCTGGATGGATGTTTCCTCTTTGGTGCCGGAGTTCGACGGCGATTTCTCCGTCAGGGCCTTCCGATTCGCGGTCGACGAAGAATAGGTCTCCCGAGCTCTTGCCTGGCACAACAACCGTCATCGCAACGCGTACATCGGCGCCATCGACGGAGTCTACCCACGGGTGATCGGGAATGGCGAATGCGATGGAGACCGTGTCCTTCGCGGCGAGGTGTCCTTGGATCACCTTGCGGTTGAACGTCTGCGTGATGCTGTTTGTGGTGATGAAACCGAAGCGCCGAATCTTCTCTCGTCGGACGAGGTGCGCGGCCTGGTTCCACCAGTACATGACGAGATCGCTTGTGTCCGGGATGTCGTTGTGGGCCGCGCGCAGTGCTTCGACGTAGCCATCACCCAAAGCCAGACGCATCCTCTTGTTCCCAATGAACGGCGGATTCCCCACGATGAAATCCGCCTCCGGCCATTCGGCCTTGCGCGGGTTCTTGTACTTGTACACCGGCACGCGCGCCGACTCGTCGGGCACTGGTTCGCCGGTGACCGGGTTCACCTTCATGGTTTCGCCGTCCCACCTCGTGATCGGCTTGCCCTTTTCGTCGCGGACCAGCTCGGGCTCGCCGTCGTAGGCCAGGACGGCATCGCGGCACTCGATGTTTTTGTAGTCTTTCAGCACGGGCTCGGGCACGGGGATGCTCTTGCCATACATGCGGAAGTGCCATTGCAGGTAGCCGATCCACAGAACCAGCTCGGCGATTTCCTTGGCCCAGCGTTTGATTTCGATGCCGTGGAATTGGGCGGGCGTCACGCGCACGGATTCCATGTGCATGACGGTTTGCTTTTCGCCCAGGCCATCCAGCACGGCCAGCACCTCGCCCTCCAGGCGCTTGAAGAGATCCAGGGTGACGTAGAGAAAATTGCCCGAACCGCAGGCGGGATCGAGGACGCGCGTCTCGCACAGTTTCTGGTGGAAGGCGCGCACCGCGAGCACGGCCTCCTTCAACTTGTCCTTGGCCGCTTTGTCGGTGGTGGCGCGCTCGGAGGCCTTCACGTTGCGGCGGGCGAGGGCCTGCACCACGTCCCAATCGGCGCGCAGCGGCTCTTCGATGGTGGGGCGGACCAGGCGCTCGACGTAGGCGCGCGGGGTGTAGTGCGCGCCCAGGGCGTGGCGCTCTTTCGGATCCAGGGCGCGTTCCAGCAGGGTGCCGAAGATGGCGGGCTCGACGCCGGACCAGTCGCATTCCGCTGCCTGCAACAGCAGGGTCAACGCCTTCTTGTTCAGCTTCAAGGCCTGCGGACTGGCGAAGAGGCCACCGTTGAAGCGCAGAATCTTGCTGACGGTCCCGAACATGTGGCCGCCCTGGTTCATGGTGCGCCAGAGCTGCTCGATGCCGGCGGGGAAGGAAGCCGGGCTGGGCAGCCATTGGTCTTTGAGGGCGTTGGTGAAGATCCCCGCGGGCAGCAGGCCCACGTCCTCGGCGAACATGGTGAAAATGCAACGCATGAGGAAGGTCGCGATCAACACCTGATCGTGCTTGTCCGCTTCCAGTTGGCGGGCCAAACCGGCCAGGCGTTCGGCCACTTCGCGCGTGACCTTGGCCGCGTGCTTCGAGGGATCGAGATCCAGCGGATCGGAAAAGACCTTGCGCAAAAGTTCGATGTGCGCGCCCAGATCCTTGAAAAACAGCCGGTTCTGCTGGGCATTGGGAAACGGCCGGTGGTTGCCCGAGCCGTCGAAAGTCGCGTACAGGTCGAAGCAGTAGCCCAGATCGCAGGCGATGATGAACGGCGGCGGCCGGTCGAAGCTGCGTGCGTAGCCGAGCGCCTGCCCATAAGCATCGCGCATGAGCACGTTCCAGGCCGGGCTTTCGCGCTTGGTCTTGCCCGCCTTGCGTGCTTCCTCGTGCGCCGCTTGCTTGGCCTCCAGGATGAAGCAGCCTTCTTTGTAGAGGTCGATGCGCCCGATGGTGGCCAGCCCGTCCTCGTGAACCAGCTTGGCGTCGCGCTCGAAAACGTAGGTGTTGTCCTCGGCATCGTCCGCGGTCGGGTCGGGACGCGGCACTTCCAGCACGTCGCAGAGTTCGTTCAGGAACGAATCCTTGTTGGCCCGCTCTGCCGCGCCGGCCGCGGCCCATTTCTTCACGAAAGATTCAAGCGACTGCGACATTGCGTCGTGCATCGTAACCGACAAGAAGGCCGGCGAAAGCGGAAAAACGAGACCGCCGTCGCGGCTACCCCAGCCGGCGCTTGAACTCTTCGTAGTCGAGGCCGAAGGCGCGGCAGACGCCGCGGATGTAGACGTCGGGGATCTCGGTCTTCATGCCGTTGTGGGCGGGGATGGGGTAGGGCCGGCCCTTGCCCGACGGGTGGTGGAAGATGTGGTGGCTGCCCTTGGTTCGGGTTGCGCCTTGGATGCCGTACTCGCGCAAGGCTTCGCAGAGGGCGCGCAGCCTAGCAGGCATGGGCGAAGGCGGGCGGCGTGTCGCTGACCACGATTTCCTGCTTGGGCCGTCCGGAATGGCCGACGGTGACCCTGGCGTCTTTGAGCGGTTGGATCGAACGCTTGGCCAGGCCGGCCTTGTGGGCGAGCTTCCAAACCTCGGGCGGGGCTGGCGCGATTTCCACCGGCGGCAGGTTGTGGGTCAGACGAAACAGCACGGTTTCGACCATGGCATCGTTCAACATGGCCAGGGCGGCCTTGTGGTTGCTTCCGTGCCCCATGATGTCGAAGTCGAGGGCATGGGCGATCCACGTCTTCGGGTTCCCGGCTGACGGGTAGATCACCACCCGCATCGGAATCTGAATCAGGATCTTCAACTCTTCCACGATGGGCCTTCTTCGGGATCCATTCTGGGGTAGCGGGTGGGCACCGTCAACCGTCAGGATGAATGATTGCCCCGACTTGGAGACGGGAAGGCTATACATTTGCCGAAGTCGCCGGGTGACCCAGCGGAACCGGCTTCGTGCAATTCTCCGTCGAGAAAACGCGAATTTGATCACCCAACCGGATCACCCGCGATCGGGGGAAAGCGAATCCTAAGTCTGGCGCGTCTACCAGTTCCGCCATCCCCGCGTTGTGATTTCGTTAGGTTATCACGAACTACCGACCCGGATCGTCCGGCGAACTGGCTGGTGCGGCGGCGGGGGTGGCGAGAACCAGACTTGCCTCGCGCGGATGGCCGGCTGCGCGCAGGAACGATGCGAACTCGACCCGCCACTCTGGTTCGGCGCGTTCGATGTGCAGAAGCTGGTGCATCCGTCTCGTCCGCTCTTCCGCACCCAGAGTGAGTTCGGCGTCGGCGGCGGGGTGTTCCCAGCGGCCGGGGAATCGCGACCGCCCGGCAGAGGCCACGGCGTAGTGCCAGACGGCTTCCGCGGTTCGTCCTTGCCCTGCCAGCAGATCCGCGTAGCGAGCGTGGTTGTGTACCGAACTCGGGCACGACACCACCGAGTGCGCGAGCAGGGTCTCCTCCGACCGCCAGCGGGTTGACTGGAACGCCGAGAGGACAACTTGAAGGACGATGGCCGCTGCGAGCAGGCCTCGTCGCCAGCGGTCCCGGTCACTCCATCGTCTGGCTGCAGGCCCGAGGGCCAGGGCGATGAAGAAGCACGGGGCCAGGAGAAACCGATCAGCCATGGCTTCCGGCATCGAAAAGGCGAGTCCTGAGACAAGCGCCCACGCAAGGAGCGCACAGAGCATGAACGGCATTCGTCCCCGTCGGAGCGATTTGATCGAAACGCCCACCGCTGTGCCAAGCAGCACCAGCCCCACCACCGCCATGGCCGAAATCCCGTCCGGCCGAGCCACCATGGCGTACTTGCGGCCCGTGCAGAGGTTGACGGGCGCCACCAGCAGCCGCGCATAGTGCGCCAAGATTTCGAGACCGTATAGCAGCCGGGTTCCCGTTCCTGCCCCGGCGATGACGTCGTCGGGTGCCACATACGCGAAGGTCTGCGGAATCAGCCGCTGGCGGAGCACGAGATAGACCGCGAGCGTCGCCCCGAGCACGAGAGTGGGCAGGTGCGTGTGCGCCCACGGGCGCCTTGGCAGCGGGTGTGCCCCAGCCGCGACAAGCACACCCACGATCAGCGGCAGCACCGCGGCGCTTTCCTTCGCGAGCAGCGCCGCTGCGAACGATGCCACCGCGGCGGTGAGGCGCAGCGGGCCTGCCCGGCTTCCGTTCGTCAGCGCAGGGCCGAGCGCCAGCAACGCCAGCAGGCAGGCGAGCCAGCTTATCGTCTCGGCGCGCCCGACCAGGCTTGCGACGTTCTCGACGTGCACCGGCGACACGGCGAACAGCGCCGCAGCGAAGAACGCGCTCCGCTGATCCATCCAGAGCTGCGCGACACGAAATCCCAGCAGGACCAGCGCCACATACCAGAGCAAAGAGGTGCAATGGAACGGAAGTGGTGCGAGCCCGAAGAGGGCCCGATCCAGCGAAAACGCAAGGGTGGAGAGCGGCCGGTAGGAGGGAGGCACCGTGTCCAACCCAGTGCCCCAGAAGGTCCTGGTAAACGCCTCCCATGCCGGAACCCCACCCGTCACGGCCGGATGTCCGAGGATGGCGTACTTGTCGTCGAGAACGAAGCCGCCGGCAAGCCCCGGCCCGAACGCTCCCAAGGTCAGTGCGACCAGCAGGAGCGCCCATCCGAACCAAGGCCGCGCCGTGCCCGGGTGGACCGACGCGGTCGTTCCTGTCTCCATCTAGCCTTAGAGTATACGCCCGGTCAGCCCGGCGGTGAGCGAGGATGGCAGGGGTAGCCAGTAACGGGTCAACTGCCGACCACCTTGAGCATCACCACGCCGTGCGACGGAACCGTGGCCGTGTATTGGGTGGCGGTGGGACCGAGATCGGTGTGGGACCAAAGGTCGCGCACGGTGGCGGATGGACCGGTGATACCCAGACTGGACCAGGTCACCGTGATGTCGGCGCTGGCTGTCGTCCGATTGAACAAGACCACCGCATAGGTCTGGGTGCCGGAGAGCTTCTTCGACCAGACTTCGAGCGTCGTACTGGTGCTGATGGGTTTGCCCTGAATGCCCAGCGGATCCTGGTCCACGGCAATGACGTCGGCATTGGTCAGGATCTCCTTGGTCGCGGCGGGCATGCTTCGGAGATCGTTGCCGGCGATCAAGGGAGCGGCCATCATCGCCCACATGCTGAAGTGGGACCGGTACTCGGTGTCCGTCATACCGCCGTTGCCCACCTCGAGCATGTCGGGGTCGTTCCAATGTCCCGGTCCGGCGTACTGGGCGAGCCCAGGTGATCCGTAGGAGGCACCGCTGTATCGACCCGACCACCCACCATTGTTGTTGATCAGCGCGATGACACTGTGGCTGTCCTTGTCCCAGGTGTCCGTGATGTCAGTCCCCGTCCGCCAGAGCTGACCGATCTTTGTCCCCCAGTCATAGAACCACCAGGCGCAGATGCTGAACACGATGGGGCGTCCCGACGCCTTCAAGGCATTGGCCATGTTCGTGTAGTCCGTCTGGATGTTCGAACCAGCGGCGGGGCTGCAGTTGTCGTACTTCAGGTAGTCCACCCCCCAGGAAGCGTAGCTCTGCGCATCCTTGGTCTCATAAGTATGCGAGCCCGGGACGCCGGCACAGGTCTTCGTGCCGCGGTCGGAGTACAGGCCAAGTTTCAGGCCTTTGCTGTGCACGTAGTCGGCAAGTGCTTTCATTCCGTTCGGGAACTTGCTGCTGTTGGGCACGATATTTCCGCTCGCGTCGCGGCTCGACTGCCACATGTCGTCGATGTTGATGTATTGGTAGCCCACCGCCTGCATACCGCTCGAGACCATTGCGTCCGCGATCCCCCTCACCAAAGTGTCCGTGACGCCGCCGCCGAACTTGTTCCAGCTATTCCAGCCCATGGGAGGCGTGGCCGCGAGGATGCCGGGTTCGGTCGTACCTCCCGAGGCCGTGCTGCCTCCCGTGGTTTTCGTACCTCCGGTTGATGGAGTGCCGCCAGAAGCTGTGGCGCCGCCGCCCCCGGCGCTGATGCTGCCACCCGGGGTTCTTGATCCACCAGTGATCGCGTTCCCTCCGGTAGCCGTAGCGCCGCCCGTGGCTATCGATCCCCCCAAGGCGCCGCCGGTTGCTCTTGTCCCTGCAGACGCCGCGGCACCGCCGGTTGCTGTCGACCCGCCCGTTGCCGTGGATTCACCGGTGCCTGCAAAGCCGCTCGCGTCGCCCCCTGCCGCGCTCATGCCGCCCGCATTGGTGGAGCCAGCGGCTGGTTCGATGCTTCCTCCCGCCGCGCCAGTCCCTTCTGTGGTCCCGATCGCCGGGCTGCCGGCCGTCGCGAGCGTACCCCCAACGCTCGTGGCACCACCATTTCCAGCCACCCCAGCGTCCTGTGCGCTGGCGTCGCTGGAGGCTGTATCTTTTGCAGAGCATGCGCCCAGCGCCAGGGCCAGTGAAAGCCCGGCCAGGGCTCTGAGGCGAATCGGAAGCTGAGCCAGTGAAGTCATGGTGAAACCGCCGATCTCTTGGGGTGCTCGATCATACACGCTGGCAAGAGGGCTTGAGGGGGGCAACTCCTTCCCTCGACTTGCAGCTCTCCAGCAGCGGTTCAAGTAGTAAGCACACCGGTTTCGCGCTGACGGTTAGCGCCAATTTCGGCCACGGGCCGCCACAATCGCACGCCCAATTGCGAACCGTGACATTCTGGGGGTCTGCGCCAGCGCCTTCTTCGAGGACGAAGCGCACACACGAGAAGCGCGAGCAGCGCGAAAGCGGTGCAACTGGTTGGCTGGGCTCCGGCGATCCGGCAGGAGCAGCCGCTGCTTGCCTGCGGCGTACTGGCGGCAAGTTTCATCCGTAGTCTTGGCGGCGCCCGAGCGCTGGGCTAAGCTGCGTGTGCATGACAAGGGTCTGGCCTTTGCTGCTGGCTGCCTGGTTTGCCGCGTTGACGGCGAATGGGTGCGGCGTGGACCAACGTACCCTGGGCAGCCTGGCCGCACCTCGGGGTGAGGCCGGCACAGCGGCGGAAGTTTTCGTCGATGGGCCAGTCGATGGACCGGTCGATGGGCTGATATACAGCCAAGATGCGCTGGCTGGCGAGGTGTGGTCCGGGCCGGAGATATGGGTTCCCTTCGGGCCACCGAGCCTTTTCCCTCCGCTCGCCAATCTCAATGCGAGTCAGGCGGATCCGAGCCTGACTGCCGATGAGTTGGAGCTCTATTTTTCGTCGAATCCCAACACCGATTATGACATCTGGCTGGTTCAACGAGCGAGCAGCACGGCGCCCTGGGGCACGCCGGCCAGGGTCGACGAACTATCGAGCACCTCCCTGGACGAAACGCCGGAGGTTTCGGCCGACGGGCTGACCATCTACCTCGCGAGCGAGCGCCCCGGAGGCGTGTCCCCGGGCAGGCGCCTTTGGGTGTCACACCGAGCGAAACGTGGCGATCCCTGGCCGCAGCCGGGGCCGGTGACTGACTTCACCACTGGAGGGGACCTGGACACTTCGCCCACGCTGCAGCGAGATCAATTGATGATGGCGTTCGCTTCCCAACATGGGGGTGACTGGGATCTCTACATAACCACCCGCCGGTCGATTGCTGATCCGTGGGGGCCGCCCACAGCCCTCACGGAATTGAATTCCAGTGCATACGATTGGGATCCGGCACTGTACCGCGGGGGAACCAGCATCGTGTTTGCGTCGCGACGCTTGAACACGTCGAATTCGCTTTTTCACGCCACGCGCGGCTCGGCGGGGGAGTCATTTTCTACCCCGCGGCTCGCCTCCGAATTCGACGTCCTGGGGAACGCGGCTGATCCCTGGCTGTCGGACGACGGACGCCACATCGTGTTCGATTCGCGCGGCGGCCCCTCCAAGATCTACGAAGCCTCGCGGTAGTCGCGGCCCGTCTGGAAATCCAGCTAGAATCCCGCTGCCACGACAATGGCGGCGAAGGGGCGCGCCCGCCAAGGTGTCCGCACCGGGTCCAATTGGTAGGTAACCACGTAGCGAACCGGGCGGGTCACGAAATCCACGCCGAGGCTTCCGCGCAGCGACCAGCGGCCCCAAGACCGCTCGATGCCCAGAACGGCGCGTATCGCCGGGTCAAGGGCGAAGTATGCGGATGCTGGCCGCGCGTCAGGACTGCCCAGCTCCGGACTTACGCGAGTCAACTCGATCGCAAACCCGAGGCCAGGGACAAGGCGTAGGCGATGGGGAAGCGCCAAGGGACGCGACACGTCCAGCCGGACGCCGTTGCTGAACAACTCTGCCCCCGATTCCCCACTGTGAAACTGGATCGGCCAGGTGCTGAACAAATCCACTCCGAAGCGCAACCCCCAGCGCTCGTACTCGATACCGAGAGCCGCTTCGTGGCGCATGGTAGCGCCATCCCACCCTTGCAGTTCATAGCCAGCCCAAAGCTGCCAATTGGACGGCCGCACATCGTGCGATCCTGCGTTGTTCGGGTGCGGTGTGGGTGCCGCGGTCTGCTTGGGCACAGGTTGCGGGGCAGGGCGTGGCGCAGCGGCTTCGAGTGAATGCTCGTAGTCGTCGCGGGTTATGCCGATGATCTTGCCTGCCAACAGGGCTTCAAGTGAGCTCTGTGCCACGAACGCCAAGCCTTCGACTGCCACTGTGTCGAGGCCGTGGTCCAGGCCTATGCGCCGGACGAACACTCGCTCGGTGGCAGCATCTGTGATGTACAACGTGACGTCGAGATCTGCCGCAGCATCGATCCACAGGTAGGCAAAAAGGGACTGTCCCGGCGGGCGAATTTCCGAGACGCTGCGTGGGTCCACGGACGCCGCTTGTTCAAATTGCGCCGTCACGGCGATGAAAGACAGAGACTCGGTCAGCGATTTCGTGATGGCGGCGTATGAGTGGTCGCTGCCCGCAACCACGACCTTCACCTCGCCCCGTGCAGGCGGCATGGCAAAGAGAGGCCGCCCGCCCAGCATGCTGGTCACGGCGAACAGGATTAGGACGCGCAGCCCGGGAGACACTCTTCGACAAACAATACCCGATCTGAGTCGGGTTCCGGGCACAAATGGGCGCTAGCGGCTGGGCTTGGGATCCGTCGCGGCGCGCGGCTTCTCGGCCAGGGCGGCCAGCCGCTTTCTCGCGTGAGTCGCGTAGATCGATCCCGGATGACGTTCGAGCACATCTCGCCAAGCCGCAGCCTCGGCGGCAGAACGGCCCAGACGTCCAAGGGCCGTTGCACGCCCTACCAACGCCTCTTCCGCAACGTCTCCTGGCCGATCCAGATACTGGTTGAACTGGGCCAACGCTTGCTCCGGCGAGTCTCTTTCAAGCAGCAATCGTCCGGCGAGAGCAAATGACAACCGCGTTTCACGCGCCACCGGATAGAGATGCTGCAGCTTCAGGTGAGTTGCAATCGCCGCGTCGACCTTGCCCTCGCCACGCAGGGCGAGCGCCTGTGCGAACAGCGCGGCCGCCGACGGCTGGGCGCGCGATGGCCGCTGCAAGACCGGCTCGCTGGACGGAGGGTCGGGCTCGGCTGCCAGGCGCGGCTCGGCCTGGCTGGGGGCTGAGGAAACCTTGCTCTTTGTCCCGGACGGCTCGGGGAACAACAAATGGACTGAGGACGATCGGTGCGAGCGCCAGAAGGTCGCCCCCGCTATGCCGGCGCCCGAGAGCACCACGGCCAGCGCGAACCCGAGGCGGAAAGCTCGTCGATACCCGAGCATGGCAAACCGGGGCGGGAAAAGCCCGGCCATGGCCCTTTCGACAGCCTGCTTGTCCAACTGCTCATCCCAGGGCTGTTCCGCCAACGTCTGCCGCACCCGTTGGGCCGCCGTCACATGCGCCGCACAGGCCGCGCAGGCCGCCAGGTGCAGCTTCAGATCCTCGCGTTGCGCGGCAGGCAGGGTTCCGTTCAGTACCAAGTCCAGGGCAGCTTCTGGGTGCGAGCAAGGATTCATCGGAACACCTCGGCAGTCTCGGGTGCATAGCCTTGCTTCTCAAGATGACGCCGCAACTTCTCCTTGCCTGTGCGAAGTCGCGTCTTGGCGGTGTTGATCGGAACACCGGTAATGGAGGCAATCTCCTCCACCGAGCATCCCAGAAAGAAGCGCAGGATAACCACTTCAGTCTGTGACCTTCTCAACTTGCGGACAATGAGATTCACGAGCCAGGAGTTCTCGACATCAGCGACCACGCCGGAGGGATCCAGCGATGGATTTCGCGAGCCATGGCCCTGCTGGAAGAGGTGCAGATTCTGTTTGCGCGCGCGGTCCTTCCTGCGTTCGGAGATGGCAACGCGCAGGGCGATCTTGGCCGCATAGCGCGACACGTCCGCCTCGAAACGATACTGGGGCAGGGCCCGAACCAGGTCGATCAGAGATTCCTGAACGGCGTCTTCAAGGTCGGGATGGCTGCATCCCAAAACGCCGCGGCAGGTCCGCCGAACCGTAGGTGCAATGGCCTCGAGGAATCTGCGAACCTTCTCCGGGTCTCTTCCAAGCGCCTCTTTGGCAAGGGCGGTCAGGGGGCCATGTCCCTGTGCATCGATCGGCACACGGCTGCGATCCGGATCGGGAAAGAACAGGCCGTCCTCGGCGAGAGACACCAATAAAGTGTGATCGATCTCGGGGCTAGATGTCAAACGGGTGGTTTGGGCAGCAGAGGATCTCTTCGGCTGTGTTCGCCCCGGCAGAGGCATCTGCCCTCGTGGGTAGCTCCAGGCTGAGATCATGCTGATCGCGTGCATGCCTTCACCTAATCGCGTCCTAGTTTGCTGTGGGTGACACCAGTCGTCCGCCCACATCGACCTCGTTGATTTTCACGTTGTTGCCAGTGGCTGAAGTGGCTTCGAGTTTGACGTACCGGGCGCGAACCGACTCGAACTCGGCCGAAGCCCACCCGGCCAACTGCGAATCGCTCCATTTCCATGTGCCGTCGTATCCAGTCTTGAGAGTCACCGGGGAGAATGCTGTGCCATCGGTGCTGTACGAGATGCTGTACCCCGTGATGCGGCCGGTGGTGTCCTTTGATGCTTGCTGGGGCGCGATCTGGGGCGGTTGGTAGCTCAGCATGTCGATGCCGCTGTAGGTGGTGCCGAGGTCGATGGTCAGGGACTGGGGAGCGGCAGCCGCCGATTGCCACACGGTCTCGGTGTAGTAGGTGGTGAACCCACCGTCGTTGATCCCATCGACGGCGTTGAGGGCTTTGGAGCCGGACGCTGCGCTGCTGGCAGTGGCCCCGACCGCGGTGAGCACATGGTTGAGGTGAGGCGGCTGTGCGGGCAGGGGCGGGCGCGATGCGTTCGGCGACCAGGCGGCGCCGACTGCTTTCAATTGGGCGACCACGGCTGATTCCAGCAGACCCTCGCGGTTGGGGCCGAAATCGGGCGCGTAGTTGGTGTATTTCGGCTCCAGATCCGCCAGGTGCTTGGTGACGTAGTCCGAGACGGCCGGACCGGTGTATCCCGCATCGGGGGGCGTCCAGAACCAGGCGTGTCCCATCTTCTGGCTTTGCCACGAAGCCAAGATGTTGCCGGCCGGGGAAAAGGCCCCACCCTTGGGCTCCTCG
>Ga0182021_10005869_pt1 | contig 14595 bp, 15 predicted proteins | sample 612E3MmetaG_FD_120493 | JGI IMG/M metagenome (GOLD analysis project Ga0182021, IMG submission 120493) | Permafrost microbial communities from Stordalen Mire, Sweden - 612E3M metaG (Illumina Assembly) | ecosystem: Environmental > Terrestrial > Soil > Wetlands > Permafrost | place: Sweden... | reverse complement strand
TCCTTTTCCAGTCTGGCAATGCGCACGAGGGTATCACCTTACAGGACCGTTCTTCTTCCCAAGCGGCAATAGCGCCGCCTCCAGGCCGCGGCCCGCGGGGTGCTGGTAGCATTACGAGCCGTTCTTGGTGTTCGTTCCCCAGATGGAATCTGCCCGGAATAGCGTCGTGTCAGCGCTCGGCGCTCCAACACGCCACCTCATGCCTGAGGATCGCTATGCGTCTCAGGCCCGGTTACCCTGCCTCATTCAGCCCGCTCACGTGCACGACCGGGGATGCCGATTAGTTGGGAGGGCACCCGGATCACGCATTTCCGGAAGACACAGCGATGCTCGGGAGAAGTGGGTGAGGAGTTTCAAGGGATTCAAGGCCGGTCTGTCTTGTGCAGTCGTCGACATGACGCCGCCGACGCGAAGCGTGCCGGGGCATCTACGTGTTCTCGCTGCGTCCGCCCTGGTCTTGGCCATCTGCCTGTCGGGTCTTGCCGGCACCGCTCAGGCGACCACCACTGCATCCACCCTGGCGCCGCCGGTTATCCATGCCAAAGCGGCGATACTGGTCGACATGGGCACCGGCAGGGTGCTCTACTCGCACGATGCGAACGCATGTAGACGAATGGCCTCGACCACCAAGATCATGACGGCTCTCCTGGTCCTGGACACGCTCCCGCTTGATCGGGTGGTGACCGTTTCCCCTCGGGCCGCTGGGGTGGGGGAGTGGTCCCTCGGCCTGAAAGCGGGCGACCGCCTCACGGTGAAGCAGCTTCTCTACGGGGCACTGGTCTACAGCGCCAACGACGCAGCCTTTGCTTTGGCCGAGGCCTGCAGTGGCAGTATGGAAGCTTTTGTCAAGAAGATGAACCAGAGGGCTGCGGCCTTCGGCCTGTCGAACACCCACTATGTCAACCCCGATGGGCTCGACGCCCCGGGCCAGTACTCATCGGCCCGCGATCTGGCCATTCTGGCGCGGCGCGCCATGCGGAACGCGGAGTTCCGCGCGATAGTGGGAACGGTGACCTACAGCATCACTCTGCCTGGCCAGTCCAAGCCTTTCGCCTTTCGCAACGTGAACAAGCTCCTGGGAACCGCAAGCTGGGTCACCGGCATCAAGACCGGCTCAACCAACCAGGCCGGCATCTGTCTCGTAGCCTCCGGCAGCGAGAACGGGAAGTCCGTCATTAGTGTCGTCCTTGGAGAAGCAAGCGCGCCGCAAACCTGGTCCGACAGCAAGGCCCTGCTCACCTATGGATTCAAGCGGGAGTGACTCGCAGTGTCGAACGGCAGCCTGGACTTCAGCGCCGCTCTCTCCGGAAAGACTGAGGTGCCCTTGGTCGCCTGCTTCCTCCGGCGGCCGCACCTTGACGGAGGTCCTTCGGGGTCTCCGTTCTTGTGCGCGGTTCTTTTTCCTTCGGCAGCGACCAGACTTGCCCGTTCTGATGACACTACGTGCTCTTAGTGTTCCTTTCTCACCGGGAAGCTATGGACAGGTCAGACTGGCCTACATGAAGAGTGAAACCTGAAATGATCTTGACGAAGTCCTGACACTTCCTTAACGTCCTTCGGCGAAGCTGGAGCGCGGACCTACTGCATGCGGAAAGGATGGGTGAACCCATGGTGCCGAGGTGGATCCCTTCCAAGCGCTCGCTGCTTCTGCCCCTTGCCTTGGTGATAGTTCTTGGTCTGCTCGGGCTTGTGGTCTCTTCCTTCTTCGACATCGGAGTCGCCCAGGCGGCGGCGCGGCCCGTCGTCACCGGGGTGAGCCCCCGCAGTGGTCCGACGAGTGGCGGCAACGTGGTCTACATCACCGGCACCGGCTTCACCGGCGCCACCTCGGTCCGCTTCGGCACGGTGACGACCACGCATTTCACCGTCCACTCCTCCACCAAGATCACGGTGACGGTGCCCCCGCACGCCGTGGGCGCGCATGACGTGAACGTCACTACCTCCGGTGGGCGGAGCCTGAGCAACAGCGTCGACAAGTACACGTACAAATGAGAGAGCTACTGGCCCGGGCGGCCCTGTAGCTCAGAAGCAAGGGCACGAGGGGGTAGGTACTGGCCATCGACGAAGCACCGGGGTCGTCTCCAGACCGCAGGAGCATATGACCGGCCCAAATCGCACGGGGAAAGCCGGATCCCGGCGGTGGATCGTCGCCACCTCGCTCGCGCTCGTGGTCGTGGCCGCTCTCGTTCTAACAGTCGCTTGGCCAGGCGCGAAGCGAGCTACGACCATATCCGCGAACTCGACTGGCCCGGTCGCGAGAACCACAACCACAACTTCGCCTGCGGGGGTTTCCCTAGCTGGTAACACCCATGCCTCTTCTCGCCAGCCGCCAGCTAGCGGCCGGGCGGGCTCCCGTATTGGCGGAGCGAACATGGCATCTGCCGATTCCTCTCAGCTCCCGGCCGGCCTTCCGCGGTCTGCCCGGCCCATAAGGCTGCCTATTCTGATGTATCACCAGGTGGACCTGATTCCACCGCCAACCGGCCGTTACTCCGCCGCGCTCACCGTCACCCCCCAGCAGTTTCAGGCCGAGATGAACTACCTAACCCGATCCGGCTACCATCCGGTGACGCTCCAGCAGATCTACGGCGCTCTCGCGGGCAAGGTGCAGCTGCCAACCAAGCCGATTGCGATCACCTTCGACGATGGCCCTCTCGACAACTTCACCGTGGCCTTCCCGATCCTGAAGCGCCACGGTTTTGTCGCGAGTTTCTTCGTCATCACCGGGGCGGTCGGCAAGCCCGAGTGCATGTCCTGGGAGGACCTGCGGGTGATGCAGGCGGCGGGAATGGCCATCGAGTCGCACACCGTGCACCACTTGGATTTGAGAAGCCTGGGCGCTACGCGCCTGGCCGAGGAGCTAACGCAGTCGCGGGCCATGATCTTGGATGAACTGGGCAAAGCTCCCGACTGCCTGGCGTACCCAGCTGGCAAGTACAACCCGGCGGTCGTCGCCGCGACCCGTGCCGCCGGCTATCTCACGGCCGTCACGACCCATTTCGGAACGAGCTTGAGCCCACTCTCCTGTTACGCCTGGCCGCGGGTGAGGGTGCTGGCCAAGGAAGACCTGGCAAGCTTCGTTCGAAGTATCGAGGGTAGTTCCGGGAAGAGGCCTGCTTTCAGATAGTCAACTGCTTGAGCGGCCGGCTCTGCTCGTCCTCGAGGGGCACATCGCCATTTGGTCTTTGTGTTCGTTCCCGGCTGGAAAGTCTTGCAGAGGAGATCTTGCTTAGGTTCTCGGGCATTCCAGGTTGAGAGGTCACGATGGCACTTGCTTTCTCAGGCCGGAGTGAGCGATAACTGGTGTTGTTCTGGAAGGCGAGCGCAACAGGGGTGGGACATGCTGACCGAGAAGCAGATGAGAAAGACGGTGCGTACGGCTGATGGTCATCTGCTCTGGACCGGCGGTCTCGCCAATGGATATCCGGCCGTCAAGTGCGGGGGCAGTACCTTCTACCTGAAACGGGCCCTGTGGGAAGAGATTCACGGAACCATCCCCGAGGGCGCCGTTGTCATCTCGACCTGCGGTAGGCGTACATGTGTCGAATCGGCTCACCTTGGGCTGAGCACTCCAAGGCGATATGCGAGCGTCCGGGACGCACTGGGCAGGTATGCGACCAAGGCGGAGAAGAGCGAGCAGGCGCTAGGGCCGGTCTCCGTCGGCTAGGAGACGCCCCCTTTGCAGAGTTGAGTGAAGTTACAGCTCTGACAGAGGCCGGACTCCTTGCGTGGGAACTCGCCAGCGTCGAGTGGGGCATTCGACTCTACGTCCAGCAGGAAGGAACGCATCTCCTTCACCCCGGTCGAGACTGCGTCGGCGCAGAAGGCGCGGAGGTCATCAGGCACCGTCACCTGCTTTTCTTCGCCGGTCAACAGGTAGTGTAGAGCGGCCCGAACCGGAAGCTGGTCGAGCGACGGCTCGCCCTCACGAAGACAATGGGCCGCCAGGGTCACCTGGAGCTCATCGTCCGCACTCGGCCGGCCGGACTTCCAATCGATGAGGTATGCAACACCCTCATGGACGTAGGCCATGTCGCCGGCAGCAAAGGCGGTGACTTCGTCAAGGAAGAAGTGGGCAAAGGCGGGGATGAGAAGGCCGCCCTCCCGGCCACAGCCTCGCAGGCGCACCCAGTGGTCAGCGGCGAGGAGATGCTTGTGGCACGCGTCCAGTTTCTGGTTCAGGCGATCGGTCTCGGCCGCGGATGGGGGGCAACCCTCTACGTAGAACGAGCGCAGCATCGTATGGTCTTTGGGCTTCGTCTCGAAGGCGAGCCGTTCTTCCTTGGAGGACCGCCAAGCATCGCGCAGGGTCCTACGGGTGCGCTCTTCAAGCTCGGCGGCTGAAGGCAACGGCTCGTCCATGCGCACCTTAGCCTCGATCTCCCGAGCGCGCACGTCCATCTCCTGGCCAAAGATGGCGTCCAGGCCGGTCAGCTTGGAGAGTCGGTACGCCAGCTTGGCTTGCTGCGGGGCCTCTCGGAGCCAGCCGTTGTGGGAGAGGTAGTAGCGGTAGTAGTAGGCGCGGGGACAGTCACGCAGCAGCCGCTGCCGGCTGATGGACCAGGAGAACTCGGGATAGGGACGGATCTCAAACACGTTCCGGAGTTTAGCAGCCGTAGTGAGCGCCCTTCTCGCGTTGCTCACGGGGGTCAGTACAACGGCGCCGAGAGTGGGAATGTCTCGCGGACCAGCACGATCCTTGCGTGGTGTGCCCACGCCAGAGGCACTCTCGAGGACCGTTGCACGGCGCATGTTGAGGATTTGGCCGGCGGGGAAAGGTGAGTGGCTGTCACCCTTGCGTTCGCTGTAGGGCCTGTGAGCGGCCCGTTTCCCTCCGGTGGGGGGTATTGGTCCTGTTTTGCGTGGGAGGGGCCTTACCACCAAACCCCCCAGGGGGATTTGAGGCGATGTGAGAGCGCTCGCCTGAAGCGTCCTTAGCCTCTGGCGTCCGCCGCCAGGGACGATCGCCTGGCCGAGGTTCCTTGCGCAATGACTTCGCCCCACCGGCACTCACGCGAGAACCGGCTGTTCGGACTATAGTAAAAGGGAGACCGACGAATGGGGTCAGGTCTACCAAAAGGGGGGCGCCATGAGGAAGTCGTCCCTGGTTCTCGTGCTGGTGTTCGGCTGTGCTCTTGTTCTGGGCGTTGAGGAACGTGGCTCCGTATCCGGCAGAGAAGGAGTGCGATGACTACGGACTCCATGACTTCAGGTTGGTACTACTCCAAGCGGGGCGATCCTACCGGGCAGCGGATCGGTCCCCTCACCTGGGAGCAGCTCTACTCGCTGGCGCAGACGGGACAGCTAAGTTCCGATGACATAGTCTGGAATCCGCAGCTTCCCGATTGGCTTCTCGCCTCCCAAGTCCCTGGACTCTTTCCGGCGGCGGCCGCTCCCGCCGTACAGGCGCCCCACCCTGCGCCGGGGCAAGCGGGAGCCGTCTACCAGGGACGGGCAACCCAGACTGCAGCCCCACCCTCCACCGCTCGTCGCCGCTCCTCGCTCTATTGGGTCGTGCCGCTGGTCGTGCTGATACTGGTCGGCGCTGCTCTCGGAGCCTATTTCGGCTTGCGGGGCGGGGGTAACGGATCGACCGGCACCAAAGCAACCTGGACCAATCTCAATCCCTCTGGTGACGTGCCGCACAAGCGCTCGGGTCAGTCCATGATCTACAACCCAGACACCGGCAAGGTGATTCTTTTCGGAGGGTGTCCTGGGGCGACCCTCGAGGGCTCTACCGTGACTGAGCAGAAATACACCGCCTTCAACGACACTTGGGCCTACGACCCTGCCGCCAACACCTGGACCAATCTCGAGCCCTCGGGCGACGTGCCGTCTGCTCGCGAGCAGTACTCGATGGCCTACGACTCAGGCACCGGCAAGGTGATCGTCTTCGGGGGGTATGATCCCAAAACTGGCTATGGTCTCGCGGATACCTGGGCCTACGACCCTGCCGCCAACACCTGGACCAATCTCAATCCCTCGGGTGACGCGCTGGGCAAGCGCTGGGGTGCCTCCATGGTTTACGATCCAAGCAGCGGCAAGATGATCCTCTTCGGAGGACCGAGTGGACCGAGTGAGATCGGCGGCACTTGGGCCTACGACCCTGCCGCCAACACCTGGACCAATCTCAAACCCTCCGGTGACGTGCCGCCTGCCAGAATCTTTCAGTCCATGATCTACGACGCGCGCGACAAGAAGGTGATCCTCTTCGGAGGGATCGGTGCCGACCGCATTCTCAACGACACCTGGGCCTACGACCCTGCCACCAACACCTGGACCAATCTCAATCCCTCGGGCGACGTGCCGTCTGCCCGCGACGCGCACACCATGGTCTATGACTCCGCGAACGGCAGGGTCATCCTCTTCGGAGGGGACACCGGTAGGACAGACACCAGCGTCTCCCCGAACGACACCTGGGCGTACGACCCTTCCGCCAACAAATGGACCGAACGCAGCCCCCTTGGGGACGTGCCATCTGGCCGCAGCGACTACTCGATTGCCTACGACTCAGGCGCCGGGAAGGTGATCCTCTTTGGAGGGGTCGGCGGCGACGGATTCACGTTAAGCGACACCTGGGGCTACGGTGCCACGCCCTTAGGCGGGGGTTCTAGCGCAGGCACGGGCATCACCGCGGCTATTAATGAAACCACCAGCCCCACCGCCGGCGCTACCACGACGACCTTTGCACCCACCACCACGACCACCACGGCGGAGACCACGACCACCACGGCGGAGACCACGACCACCACGGCGGAGACCACGACCACCACGGCGGTCCTGAGCCAAAAGTGGGGCGTCAAAGCGGAGGTGAATGGCCTACGAATCACGGTGAGTGTACCGGCCACCGATAAAGACGTATACGCCACGAGCAATGGTGTGCGCGACGACACTATGAAGGTCATCATGGCTGAGGTGGTCCTCGAGAACATCGGCAGCACGCCGCACGTCTACTACGCAAGCGACTTCACGCTCTACGATACATCGGACAATTCGTATTTCGGTGATGACGAGGACTCCAGCGGCGGCCTCGTAGGCAGGCCCGGACTTAGATCGGGATATCTCCAGCCCGGGAAGAAGATCTACCGCTGGGTCGCCTACATCGTACCGGCGGACGCGGCGGCCAGCCGTATCGAGTACGCGGAGGCAGAGGCCACAGACACGCAAGCCACCTGGGGATATGAATAGCCGGAGTCTCCCAACGACCGAAGCTCCCAGACTGTCGAGTGGGTCGACTGGTTCAACCACCGTCGGCTCCTCGAACCCATCGGCTACATACCACCGGCAGAATTCGAAGAGATCTTCTATCGTGAGAGAGTCTCGGCCGCAGAGGCCGGACTCAAACAACCGAGTCTCCACTGAACAGCGGTTCACAAGGACGAGAGGCTTCAGCGCAGAATCAGTAATTGATGGACTGGCCCCCGAACCCAGAACAATATCCCCTCCCAGAGGCGCCGCCCCGACCAAGCAGTCAAAAGAGGGGCAACGCTCGCGCGTCGATGCGCGAACCACTTCTCGCGCTGTTTCGCGACACTACCCGCACCCTGGCTCCGGCTGCGAGCCAGCCGCGGCTCCTGACTGCCGAGCTGAGTATGTATTTGCGGCGGTTCCTTCGGCTGGGCGCGCTTTCGCCCCAACTCGCCCCCTCCGGGTTGGCTGGACTGGACGCTCGCCTGGCTGGCGGGTTTGGCTTCGGACTTCACCTGGTGTGTGGAGAAACGGGGATCGGAAAGACAGCCTTTCTCGACTCGATGGCCTGGGAGGCGGTCTCCAGCAAGCGTCCAGTCCTCTACTACGCCTTAAGAGATGGCGAATTGGGGGCTTGGGAGCGTCTGATTCGGACGCTGGGGTTCATCCTTGGCGATCCCGCGGTTCCCCTTGACGCTCTTCGCTTTCATGCCCTGGCTCCCGACGACCTTGAGATGCTCACCCGCCTGGATCGCTCCCTGCAAGACGCTGTGCTGCCATACCTATCCCTAGTGGGCACTATCCCAGCCTACACCGACACCCTGAGCGCTCTCATCCAAGACGTCCGTTTGAGAGCTCGCGAAGTCAGCGAGCGGCACGGCAAGATCCCACTCCTGCTCGTAGACGACCTGGAACATCTGCTGCCTGTCAGCCGCCCGCGGCAGCTTCCGCTAGTCCTCTCGCGTTTGGATGAGGTTCTCGCGGCCGATTCAACGCCCGGCCTGCTCACCATGACGATGTCAGACTCGCTCCTGCTTGGCAGGGAGAGTCTCCCGGTTCATTCAGTGCTGACTCTCACCAAGGCTTCCGGCTCGGCGACCGACACCCTGGAGCAAGTGGATCTGGACCTCAAGATCAACGACCACACTGCTTGGGCGGGAACGCTGCCTCTGCTGTTGGAGCGACGCTCCGGCCTTTTTGCCCAGCCTCCGACCCCCATAGAGCACGAGTCAGAATAGGTTGCATGAGAGCGTGGGCAGCAGCCTGCACCGGGGTCGGCCGCTGCCCTCTCGAGCCTCGGGAAGTACGACCAGGCCCGGTCGTGGCATGAGCGGGCCATCGGGAGAAGGACAAGAGCCGGCTCTGCTCCAGCCATGGGCTCAGCTATCAACGGTTAGGCAGGCACCCGCTGAGTGGATCAGCCACCTTGACACGCCAGTTCGGGCTAGCCTATGGTGGCTAGGTGGTCGTTGACACGTCTGTTCGGGGGCGGGAGATGGCCGCGGGACGCCTCAGGAGTTACGACTACGGTGTGTTGGGCCTGTTCGTACTAACTGTCATTGGAGTCAGCCTGAGCTGGTATACGGGTCCTGGGTGGGGCCTGACTGGCTGGAACTCCTTCGTCGTCGGCCCGTTTGGCATTCTGGCCTTCGTCGCCGCCGTGGCCGGCGCTGTCACGGTTGAGAACAAGGCGTTCTTCCCCCGGAGGGCCGCCCTTCCTCATTGGTACAAGGAGGGTCCGATTGTCGTGGTTCTGGGCGGTCTCATAGCCCTGTTCGCCCTCGTCCGCATCGTGGCCAAGCCCGAAGGAGGCGAGGCCATGCACTACGGAGCCGGCGTATTCATCACCCTAGTCGCCGGCCTGCTCATGGTGGGCTGCGGTTACCTAAGTTATCGGGACAGGGTTGGGGCGCGTTCCTGTCCTCGCTGCGGCGCCGAGACAGGCGCGGACGACCGGTTCTGCCGAAGTTGTGGAGAGTCGCTCGGTGAGAGAGAGGGGGAAGCCAATGTCTGCGCAGGATGCGGCGCTCAGGTCCATCTCGCTGCGCGATTCTGCGCATCGTGCGGGCGGTCGGTCTAGAGGGGGATCGTCACCTAACGGCTGGAAGAGCACCTGTTGGGGTTGGCGCGACGGCACTTGATGGGAGGGCGGCCGGACGGGTTGAAGCCCTGCCATGGTGAGGCCCCAAAGGATAGCCCTAATGACTCCAATCTCGGCAATGACCTGGCCTCACAGGCACACGTGAGAACCGGCCATGGCCCATGGTGGCAAAGCACCATGACCTCGTAGTGATCGTTTCCCATCGTGAAGTAACAATCTGATGATGTCGAGCCCGCCCGGATATACGTTGGCGCCCTGCGGTGTAGGCTACATGATGAGGGACGTCGAAGGCGGGGGGAAGGCGAATGAGCAAGCAAGCTCCTCGAGGTGAATGGACCATCGAGCTTCTCCCGGAGCCGCTGGCAAGCAGCGCTAGCGGCCCCGTGACCGGGCCACCGGTGACGATCAATGCAAGTGCGCTACTCAGCGGTGGTAGCACGGCCGCGGCGGGACCTCTACTGGGCCAGGAGCTGCCGGCCGAATCACCCTACCAAAACCCTGTCGATGAGCGTCTCAAGGAACTCTACATCTACCTCACCGACAATGAACGTCTGTGGAAGCTCTTCAAGATCTGGGCTTCAGGGGATGGCAGCTTTCATCGGGTCAACTACGCGTTCAACCACGACACAACGTAACGTGCATGCGGCCGTGCTTCCGTGAACTTAAGGCGGCTCCGATTGATGGCGCGGTCTTCACCGCCAGAGATTTTGCCCCTGGAGAGCCGCCTTACCGGCAGCTCGAGATTGTGACGCCCAAGCGGTCCAGCTTGACCTTCTCGAAGCCGACGGATCCGGAGCAAGGATTCACAATTGAGATGAGGTTGGGTAACCCCGAACTCGTCCAGGGCGCGCTGACCGAGCACGTCCCAGCGGGTGAGCGCCTTATTGACTATGTCAGGCTGGCCAGCTTCGTGGACCTTTCGGGCGACAACGAGTATCACTTCGACATCGGTGTGGCCATAGCCCTGCACCTTCTGGGAGAAGAGGGCTGACAGCCGGCGGGCGCTCCCCTCTTGCGCTAATTCGTTAACTCGGCAGAGGCGGAGTGTGCAATTCTGCGGCATGCCGACTAGGCTGAAGCGGTTCTCCATGTCGCTCACCCTCCTCATCCGCACTCTGTCCATGACTGAGAAATCATGCGGATTGCAGGGAGGACTCGAGTCCAATTCGACCCCATCTGCTCAACGCCACCCAAGCAGCGGCCGCAGACCTGCCATCTGTGGGTCAGGAGCGGGTCAGTCGACAGCTCCCTTGTTTCTCCGGCAGTGAACTCAGCCGCACCATCCATGCTAGTTTGGCGTTGCCTGATGTCAAGCCAAGGGGTGCATTGATGGAGCTTCTACACCACAGCGCCGAGATCAACGGTTTCAATATGCACTACGTGACGGCCGGCAGGGGCCAGGCAATCGTGCTCTGTCACGGGTTTCCCGAGATTTGGTATTGCTGGCGGAAACAGATAGAAGCGCTCGCCGATGCCGGGTTCACGGTCATCGCTCCCGATTTGCGAGGTTTCGGCGATAGTACAGGCCCCGAAGCCTGCGATCAGTACACGTCCTTTGACGTCCTGGGCGACCTGGTCAAGTTGCTCGATCATTTGGGCATCGAAAAGGCCGGCATCGTGGGCCACGACTGGGGTGCCACGGTGGCTTGGAACTCGGCGCTGCTCCGTCCTGATAGGTTTGTCGCTGTGGCCGGTCTGTCGGTGCCTCTCACTCCACGGGGCCCCAACAGTCTTCCCGGAATGTTGAAGCGTACAGCACCTCCGAATCTCTACATGCTCTACTTTCTAGAGCCTGGCGTGGCCGAGAGGGAACTCGACGCCGATCCTCGCACCTTCCTGCGCCGGCTGTTCTACACGAACTCGGGTAACCTAGCCGAGGGCCTGCAGCCGAACATGATGGTCGCCGACACCGGCCGGTTGACCGACTCTCTCCACGAGCCCGACAAGCCACTTTCCTGGCTCACCGAAGCCGATCTGGATGTCTACACTCAGGCGTACGAGAGATCCGGGTTCCGCGGGGCGCTCAACACCTACCGCAGCCTGCACCGCAGTTGGGAATTGCTGGCGGCTTGGGAGGACCTGGCTGTCGAGATCCCCGCGCTCTACATCGGCGGTACCCGTGACATCGTCCAGACCTTCCCCGGCATGAAGGAGGCGATCCAGGCCATGAAGGTATTCGCTCCGAAGGCCGAGCAGCCGATCCTGCTTGATGGTGTGGGCCACTGGATTCAGCACGAGGCTGCCGAAGAGACGAACGAAGCTCTCGCCGCCTTCTTCAAGAAGACCCTTTAGCACGGGGGCTCATCGCCCCCTCGCTTCTCGCCCAGCGGTCGACTTTCTCGTCTCCGCGACTGAAAGAGAGGCGGACTGAGCAATTCTGCGGCATGGCGCTTTGGGCCAATTAGCAGGCAGTTGCTGTCTCTGTGTAGACAATACACAAGAAGAGGCGGACCTCTTCCGGATCAACTTGCCTAGCTCCGAGCGGGGTCCGTCCGCAAGACCGGCACGATCTTGCCATAGCGTTCGTTCCCGGATGGGAAGCCGAGTGGCCTTCAGACCCAATGAGTATCCGGGCTGCGAAGGACGCCTGGGCCCGCCGTTCGGTACGCGCCAAGCTCGGCCAGCCGGGCTCCCGCGGATACGGTCACCGGGTCCGCGGGGCGTATTTTCCGCGCATAGGTTTGGAAAAGTCGATGGGTGGGCAGAAGCTTAGTGTGAGTCCCAAGAGGTAGCGCATCCCGATCAGTCGAGACGAGCGCGGCGAGCATCCGAGAGAAAGCGGGAACCGCTGGACAAGCGGTGCAAGCCAGTGAGTCGATGTAGCTGAGAGGGGAAAGCGGGTCACTCGGGGCTCACTTTTTTGGGCTTCTTCCAGGAACGCGCATAGGGAGGTGCCTCATGAGGTATTTGGTGGTCACGAAGCAAACGACCCCCATGCCGCCGGAGATGGTGCCGGGTCTGTTCGCAGCCATGAAGGCGTTTAGCGCCCGCTACACCGAATCGGGCAAGATAGAACAGTCGTGGAGCTTCGCAGGCCTGAGTGGGGGCGGCGCCATCCTTAACGTCGCCTCTCCAGAGGAACTCGATGAGATCATGGCAGAATTCCCCTTAGGACCTTTTTCCCACAGAGAGATCTACGGTTTGGTGCACTTGGCTAAGTCGCTCGACGCCGCTGCGAAGGCCTTCGAAGCCTTAACGGGTACCACGGCCAAGCACTGACCACCGGCCATCACGACCGCCAGAGCCCCCGGATTGGCCGCTGGGTTGCCGGCTGGGGTCACCATGACCTGGTGGTGATCGTTCCCTGCCGTGAAGCAAGGCGAGTTCCGTCTCAGATTTGGAGGAGACAAGTGGGCTGTGCTGGACAGCCTTCGAACAGCGTAGCGAGCTGCTTTGGGCAGACAACGACCCTGGAAGTGCAGTGCTCGTGTACACTCAGGGGCGTTGACTATCTCCCCCGAGGCACGAGCTGGTGCATGGCACGAGCGACAGCAGAAGGAGAAGGACGACTGGGACGGGATTTGGACCGACACCGGTCTGGTATTTACCCGGGAAGATGGCACCGCCTGGCATCCCGACCGGATCAGTAAGGTCTTCGAGTAGGCGGTCCGCGCCTCGGGGCTGCCCCGGATACGTCTCCACGATCTCCGTCACACGCACGCGACCATTGCTCTGGGGGCTAGCATTCATCCCAAGGTCGTGTCCGACCGCCTCGGTCACAGTACCGTGTCCTTCACCCTGGATGTCTATTCACACTGCGTCCCAGCTCTAGCGCAAGACGCGGCCGACAAGATCGCTAGCCTGGTTTCGGCAGCGGAATGATGCACCTATCAGAACTGCTTGGTGTGATGTACCAGGACGCGCCCTAGTGCCTCGTCGAGCCACTGCTCCAATCCGACTCGATCAAGCAGGTCGCAAGAGCTGATATACACCCTGTAGTCTTCCAGCGCCTCATAGGACCAGGCTGAGAACACCACGTATTCCCGCCCCGTGAGATCGTGGGTGAGCAGTACAGCTGCGTGGAGGTAGTCATTGTCCCTCTCGTCAAGTTGGATGTGGCACGAGAATTCGGCAAACCGCGCCTGCGAGACTTCCTTCAGTCCACTGTCCTTGATCTTTGCGTACCATTCCTCTCGGTAGTTGGCCTCGATGTAGCCGGTGGAAAACACTGTAAGCCTTGGCCTTACATCGACGCGGAAATGGGGGGCAAAACCTCTGTCAGCGAAGTCCTTGGCCGCACCCGAGAGGAGTCTCTCCGCGATCTCGGTGGCGACCGCCCAGCCCGGGAGGAGTACTTTCTCCTCCAAGTAGTAAACGCTGCTGGCTACGTGATCTCGGCGGTACGCGGTTGCCTCCGCCAAGGGGGCGGCTAGGGTTCTCACTCCCAGCACCTCAACGTGATCGGGCATGAAGGCATGCCGCTCCAAGCGCAGGATTGCCTCGCGGAGTCGTGCAACCACGAAAGCAGCGAGGCTCTTCAAGTCACCCTAATCTGCCACATGAAGAGCATCCAGATACGCGGCGCGGTGCCGTCTGCCTATAACGAGCGGGAGAAGACCACTCCGGATCAGGTAGTAGTCACCTAGGAGCCGGGCAACCCGGCCGTTGCCGTCCTCGAATGGGTGGATGGCAGTGAATCGATGGTGCACGTAGGATGCGACCACTACGGGCGGATAGCTATCGTATTGTTCTAGGAACCCAATCAGTCGATCCATCTCAGAGTCCACCTGGAGCCACGGCGCATAGAAGTGAAGATCACTGGCCAGGCGGACATGATTGTCAGACCTCTTAAACTGGCCCCTGTTCAGTGCACAAAGCACGGGGCGTCCGAATTGATCGTGAGCCTGATAACTGGACTGTGCGCCAGTGACGGCCGCATGTAGTTCCTTGACCAACGAGACAGAGAGCGGTCGGCCATCGTGGATCGCCTGGACCATCACGTCGTGTGCGTGCCGATGTGCCGCGATCTGGCTGTAGGTGGAATCCTCCAATGCCCGAGCTTCCTCTGCCGCTAGGCCGTACTGCACGATGGCCTCGGTCAGGGCGTCGCCGAAGGCATACAGGTGCTCCAACAGACCTGTTTCCACGGCTGAGCGCCAAGTCTCCGCTTCCACCACGCTCTTGACTCGGTCGGAGCCCAGCGCCTCAACCAACTGGTTCCATGTGCCAAGTATTGCGTCGGATGCGACAACGATGTCGTCCAGCGACTGTGGCTCGTCCAAAGGCGATATTGGCTCGTAGCGCACTGATGGTTCGGTCATGTGTCCGATTCTACATCTCGCCCGGGACGTCACAGGTAGCTGAGC
>Ga0182021_10005868_pt1 | contig 14595 bp, 19 predicted proteins | sample 612E3MmetaG_FD_120493 | JGI IMG/M metagenome (GOLD analysis project Ga0182021, IMG submission 120493) | Permafrost microbial communities from Stordalen Mire, Sweden - 612E3M metaG (Illumina Assembly) | ecosystem: Environmental > Terrestrial > Soil > Wetlands > Permafrost | place: Sweden... | reverse complement strand
TACCCGGCTTGGCCGACAGGTCCGTTCAGCGACTCGCGGAACTCACACCCACGGCTTGGGCGGCGGCGCGGCGATAGTCCAAGCTGCCGCCCCTGTCAACCCTGTAGTTCCTCTGACGCATACCGTGTTCCAGTTGTTAAAGGCCGTCAACTGGAACCCACCCCGCGTTAAGTATTGGACCTCGAAGCTCTCGAACTTCGTTGGATTCGCCTTCACGTCAAGCAGCACGTCGAAACCCTTAAGAAGTCCAGGAATCTCGTCCATATCGACGAACGACAGATCTCTATAGTATTGATCCGGAGCGACTCGAACAAGCAGCCCGCATACACTTCCGCCTTGGGCGTCGCGCATCTCACGCACCTCAACAGAAACACCTTTGACACCTTCGATCTCATCGTAACCCAGCGTACAGATTGAGCCGGCTGTGGGCTTGAAGGCTTCGATCTTTGTCATTGCTCCCCCGCTTGTATTATCACCTGGCTTCAACGGCGTCAAGAACCTGAGCACACGTGGCCAGCAGACTGCGGAAAAACGACCTCTCGCGGAAGCTCGGCTGTCCGCCGAAACCCCGCCCGTTTTTCGGACGATTCTATGTTTCAGCTCGCTACTTGGGAGCTTGCGGAATGGAGGTCACAAATTGTGACCTCCATTCCTGCCAACAAAATGGGCTTGCGCAGGTCTCCTCTGGTGGCATCTCGTTCCAGAAAAGAAGAGGCAGCACCTTGACAACTTCTGATAATCAGATAATCTGAGAGTATGGCAGCAAAGACAGGTGCAACGATGAGGGAACCGATCGGCCGCGTCGGCCAGCGGCGCCAGGTGGTGATTCCCCGCGAGATTTTCGATAACCTTCGCATGCGCGAAGGGGATTTCGTGGCGTTCGCGAAGCACGGCAACGGTGTGCTCGTGAAGCCCAGGCGGGTTGTCGACCCCGACGACGTGCTCACCCCCACCGAAGCGAAACGCTTGCGCCAGAGTCTCAAACAGACACGCCAAGGGAAAACGCGGCCATGGGCCGATATAAAACATGAATTGGGTTTGTAGGTTCAGTGCCAATGCCGAGCAAGACCTCCGCGGTCTCCCGAGAACTATCCAAAAACGCATGGCCCGGGTTCTCACGGAGATGGCTGCCGATCCGTTTCATGGCAACGTAAAGGCGCTCCAAGGTCCGGAGTGGAAGGGCGCATTCCGGAGGCGGATCGGCGACTATCGGGTTGTCTTCACCGCGGACCAGGCTCAAAGGACAGTCGTCATCCAGCAGATCTCTCTGCGATCTGGCGCGACCTACCGGTAGAAGCAAAGAGAGCCTTATGTGAGATCCGGGTAGATGCTCTCCCGGCTCATGGCTTCGTCCGAGAGAACGGGGATACTGGGGTCGTGGCTGTTAACCCAGGCATCGAATTGCCGCGCCCACTCCTCGGGATCGGTTTTCTGCAAGTGCGCAATGGAAGCAGGCTGCACTTGCTGGTCGGCAACGTCCAGCATCCACTGCGCAAGACTCAAGCCGCGGGCCTGCGCCTGGGCCTTGAAGGCAGCTTCCTTTTCCGGCGGCAGATTGAGTGTGACAGTCATGATTGCAGCCCTACGTCTTCAGGTTAACGCAATCGGGGCGTTTTCGCGGCGTCCTCCTCCAATTTCAATCCAAATCCCGCGTGCGGAGCCGGTGCTGGTGCGCCAGAATGCCTGGAGCGTAGCCTGCTGGAAAAGGCGGGGCTGCCGCGGCTGAGCTTGTTCTATATGTGGTGAAATTGGGCCGCTAGCCTGGGTCGCTCTCATCTCCAGCGTCATCCCCAGAGTCGAGAGCGTCGAACAGACTGGCCTGCGGCTTCGGCGGAACGAAGTCGCGGCCCAGGTTGTGACGAAGACGGCCATGCGGCCTGCCGTCGGGCCAGGAACTGGTCTGCGTCCTGGCGGCATTCTGGGCAAGCCAGTCGCACCGGTTGTTGTCCTCATGACCGGCGTGACCTTTGGTCCAGAGCCAGTTCGTCTTGTGTATCCCAACCAACTCGTCCAGTTCAATCCATAGATCGGCGTTGCGAACCGGGCGGCTCCTCTTCCACCAGTGGCGGCGTTTCCATCGGCCAATCCACTGCGTAATTCCTTGCCTGACATACTCGGCGTCGGTTGTGATTTCTATTTCGCACGGCTCCTTGAACGCGAGCAGGCCCTGGATCGCCGCCATCAGTTCCATTCGATTGTTGGTGGTGTGAGGATCGTAGCCGAAGAGTTCCTTCTTCACCGCGCCGAACCGCAGGATGCAGGCCCACCCGCCAGGACCGGGATTGCCCAGGCACGATCCATCGGTAATCAGACAAGCCTTCTTCATCGCCTTCGGGACCGTGATGACAAATCTCGATGGAAGGCTCTACCGGCCGGCGCGGGCACTGGGCGATCTCGGGGGCCAGTTTCAAGTTTCCGCTCGCTGCGAGGGAGTTTGCGGATTGGAAGTCACAAATTGTGACTTCCAATTTCGCGGCCGGAAGGACCTGGCCCGAAAGATCGAAGCGCTGCATTTCATGGACAGGCTACGAAACTCCGAAACGCGAAGGCGAGCCGATTGACGCGGTCTCCGCGGTTCTGTTTGGAAGGTGGCGATTTGCGACTTTGAACCCAGTGCGGGCGTGAACCGTGTCTGCCGGCATTTGACACGTCCCGATGATGCTGTAGGATTGAAGGGAACCAGATGCCGAAGAAACCAGAACGCGGCCTTATTCCCCTCGAAATCATCGAGCGCCACATCTACCTCATCCGCGGCCAGAAGGTCATGTTCGATTTCGACTTGGCCGGGCTGTACCAAGCGCCCACAAGAGCCCTCAATCAAGCAGTCCGCCGAAACCTCGCCCGCTTCCCGGACGATTTCATGTTTCAGCTCACTCGGAGGGAGCTCGCATATTGGAAGTCACAAATTGTGACTTCCAATCCTGCCGCTAAAATGGGCTTACGCAAGTCTCCTTTGGTGTTCACCGAGCACGGCGTCGCGATGCTCTCCTCGGTGCTGCAGAGCGACCGCGCGGTACAGGTGAATATCGCCATCGTGCGGACGTTCGCACGGCTCCGGCAGATTCTCGCGACGCACAAAGAGCTCGGCGAGCGCCTGGCGGCCATGGAGAAGAAATACGACCAGCAGTTCAAAGTCGTGTTCGACATTTTGGGGCAACTCATGGAGCCGCCAGAGCCGGCGAAGCGCACCATAGGATTCGTTGGGCCGGGGAGGAAGGATCTGGTGAAGCCCAAACGGGTTGTCGACGCCGACGATGTGCTCACTCCCGCCGAGGCGAAACGCCTGCGCCAAAGCCTCAAACCACGCCAAGGGAAGACGCGGCTATAGGCTGAAACAAGACGCGTCAGGCAGCCGGTGGTTCGTCATCGGGTAGGGCCCGAACGAACTCAGCGAACCGATCCGGGTCTCGCAAAGGCGCACCATGTCCAAAACACACCACTGCGGGTTTCAGCGCGGCGAGCTTCCGAGCCGCGGCGCGGTTCATCCGCGGATCGAATGCCGCAAACTCGACCGGCTCAGTCAGGCCGCTTCGCATCGTCAGAGGATTGCGATGAAACAACACATCGCCAAGAACCAGCACCCGGTCGCGCTCGCGCCAGAACGCCAGATGTCCCGGCGTGTGTCCTGGCGTCTCGATCACGGAAAATCCGCCAACCTCATCTCCATCACGCAGTGAGCGGGACACGGGATGGCCCGGGCCCGCAAGCCGTCGCGAGACACCCGCGAGCCACGAACCTGGATGCCGCAGTACCCGCGCCAGATCGCCGGTCTCGGCTGCTATCCGATCTCCCTCCCCACACATGTACGGGACCTTGAAATGCTCGCACACAGCGTGACTGCAGCCCTGATGGTCGAAATGTGCGTGCGTTATGACATGTCCCTTGATCGTCATCCCGGCAAGAGCGGATAGCAGTCGCCGCCTTGCGAACTTGCCGCCCGAGTCCACGAGGATGTCCCGCAACACATACACGTTTACGGCATCCAAACGCTGCAGCGATAGTCGCAACAAATCGGTACTGACACGCTCGATCTTCATACGCCAGCCTGCTCAGTTGTCATTCCGACTCCCACGTCCGGAACCGATGCTGGTGCTCCGCCATGTCCACCCTCCGGCCGCGAAAGCCAACGCCCTCCAACTCCAGCCGCGTGCGCTGTTCCAGGCCGGCTTCGTACTTCAGCTTGATGGCGCCGCCCGCGCCCACCACGCGCTGCCATGGCAGTGCGTTGCCCGCCTTGCGCAGCAACTGCGCCACCTGCCGGTGAAATAGCGGGTACCCGGCGGCGGCGGCCACCTGGCCGTAAGTGGCCACCTTGCCGCGCGGGATCTGCCGCACCGCCTTGCGGATGGCCGCGTCCCGCGGCTCGCTCTTGGGCGCGCGAATCAAGCGGCGCGCCACTTCCCGATGCGTCAGTTTTCGCATGGCGCGGCGTGCAGCAGTTCCTTCTCGACTGTGAGAGCATAGCAGCCGGGCGTTTTCAGGTCCTGGAGCGAGAGGCCGTTCCAATAGAGGGTGGCGGGCGTCCATGCCGGCGGCACCGTCACGCGCATTTCCGTCACGGTGCGGCTGACGATCTGGATTTCCCTTTCCGCCGGCGAATACTGCGCCTGCACACGCGCGGTGACCGCCGAATCGCGCTTGGGCAGAACGACGCGGGTTTCCACGCGGATGCGCTCCTTGCCGCGCTGGACCAGCGCCACCACGGGCTTCTCCTCCGCAATCTGCTCCATGGTTTCGGCGAACTGGCGCGCGTCCCGGACAGGCTTGCCGTCCAGCGCCACGATGCGGTCTCCCATTTTGAGCGGGCCGCTATACTTCTCGGGGAGATGCGATACCAGCATGCCGGGGCCGGGATCGGTGGCGTTGTAGCCGATGGCTCCCAGGTCGAGCGCCGCGCCGGAACCGCCCGCCACACGCGTGGAGGGAAGCACGTCGTTGCGCTCGCCGGCATCGAACTTCGCCATTCGGATCCAATAGCAGCGGGCAAACGCGGGCGAATTGGTTTCGCAATCGATAGCAGCGGGGAACTCCTCGCGCCGGCGACGGGCCAGCCATTCGAAGACCTCGCCATTGGTGATGCCCGTCCCCGGACGCCATTCCAGATTGAGCCCCGCGGATTTCAGCTTCTCCGCCAGCGCCTGGTCGCCGGCCTCGCCCACCCACAGCACCGGCGCATTCGTGAAATTGGCGGTGAACAAGCGGTTGGTGTCGACGGCCGGCTTGGGCGAGCCGCCCAGGGCCAGACCGGCGGCCCACAAGTCCGGAACGCGGGAGATGGCATAGAACACCACCGCCGCCGCGCTGCCGCGGCCCGCCAGGTACACGCGCGCCGCGTCGACGCCCCCGTTCCGGATGGCCGCCTCCACCGCCGCGGCCAGCGCCTGCACGCGCACATCGATACTGGCATTGGCGGCCGCGGCAGCGGGCACGATCACCTGCCAGCCGAGGTCTTTGGTCCAGGTCCGCCACTGCGCGGCGTCCGCGTCATCCGCCAGCACGATAGCGGGCGACTTTGCCGGCGCGTCCTGCGCGGCGGCAGCCCCGCCCGCGAAAAGGCTAATTATGCCGCAGACGAGAACGAATTCTCTTGACCAGTTTCTCGATTTCATCGGTCTTCTTGAGCGTTGAGATGGAGAGGACGAAGCGGTCGTTCTTCTCCAGATCCTGCTTCAGTTGTTCCGCCAGGCCAGCCAACTGGGCAGCGTCCTTCAAGTTCTGTTCGCGCTCGGCCTTGAGGATCTCATCGCGCTGCATCTTCCCGCTGGGCAGGCGGACGCCGGTTGCGTCTTCAGTTGAGGATTGCGGGAGCGTCTCATCGCGCTGCGCCACCGCGAACGAGGAGACGGCCGCCAACGACAGCACCAGCGCACAGCGCCGCAACCAAGGTTTCATGGGAGAACCTGCTGTTATGATAGCCCGGCCTTCGGGCGGGCGCTCCGCCGCCAGCATTACACGACACTTGTGTACACTCGAATCATGCGAAATGTCACGTTCAGCGCCGATGAGGAGTTGATCGACAGGGCCCGCCTGCGGGCGCGCGTGGAGAAGAAGACGCTCAATGCGGTATTCCGCGAATGGCTTCGGCGGTATGCCGGCAATTCGACGGCGGCGGCGGACTATCAACAGTTGATGCGCCGTCTCTCGCACGTCAAGGCCGCGGGCCCCTACACGCGAGACGAGATGAACGCCCGATGAGGAGCGTCGCGGGGCGATCTTTTCTGGACACCAACATATTGGTCTACGCCTTCGACCCGAAGGCCAAATCCGAGCGTGAGTATGCCCAACTCAGGATCGATCGAGCTCTGGCGGCACGCGACGCGGTGATCGGTTTTCAGGTGGTGCAGGAATTCCTGAGTCTCGCCCTGCGCAAATTCCCACGCCCCATGACCCAGCCGGAGGCGCAGGCGTATTTGTCGCAGGTGCTGATGCCCCTTTGCGAGGTTTTCCCCGACGCCTCGCTCTATTCCAGCGCCCTCTCAATCGCGGATGAAACAGGGTGGACCTTTTACGATTCGCTGATCGTGAGTGCCGCGTTGGCGGCGGAGTGCAGCGTCCTACTCACCGAGGATTTGCAGCACGGCCGCACCATTCGCGGCATGGAGATCCGCAATCCCTTCCTATAGCCCGCCGCTGATATCATGAAACACATGAAGAGGGTGCAGTTTCTCGCCGCACTGGCGCTGGCCGGCGCCCTATACGCCCAGGTGGCCACCCAGGCCAATACCCAGTACCAGACGGAACAGGGCCGGAAGACCATGGCGGCCGGCCTGGGCGTAGCGGGCCGCGACGCGTTCGAGAAACCTCGCGACGTGGTGCGGGCCATGGGGCTTCAGAAGGGTATGACGGTGGCGGACGTGGGGACCGGCATCGGCTACATGCTGCCATTTCTGAGCCGCACCGTGGGCGCCGACGGCCGCGTGATCGCCGAAGACATCTTCGACGACTTCCTGGCATCCGCCAAACAACGGGCGCAGAACCAGAAACTGGGCAACGTGACTTTCGTCAAGGGTACGGAGACCGAACCGAACCTGCCCGATGGCGCCGTCGACGAGGTGCTGGCGCTCGACGTGTACCACCACTTCGACTACCCCGAGAAGATGCTCGCGGGCATCCACAAAGCCCTCAAGCCGGGTGGCAAACTGGTGGTAGTGGAATATTACAAGCGTCCCGAGGCCATGCCGGAAGGACGCGCCATGACTCACATACGCCTGGACATGCCAGACGTCATCAGGGAGATTGAAGCCAACCACTTCCACCTCCTCTCCGAAATGGAACACATCAAGGACAGCCAGTACATCCTGGTCTTGGAAAAGAGATAGGAACCGCATGAAAAAGTTTCTCCGCTACGCCAGCTTCGCGACACTGCCGTTGGCGCTTCTGTGGCCGCTCGGCGCGAAGGATGCCGTCAAGAAGGATGCCGTTCAGGACGAGGGCATCACGCGCCAGCAGGCCGACCAGATTCTGAACGAGCTGCACCAGATCCGCCAGTTGCTCGAGAAGCAGCAGGCCCAAGCGCCGCCGGCTCGAGAGGAACAGCCCACCAAAGCCAAACTGAACCTGGCGGGCTTCAACATGCTCGGTGCAAAGGAAGCGCCGCTGACCATCGTCGAGTTCACGGATTACCAGTGTCCCATCTGCCAGCGGTTCCACACCACCAGCTTCGTCGAGCTGAAGAAGAACTACATCGACACGGGCAAGGCGCGGTTCTACAGCCGGGACCTGCCGCTCGATTTCCACCCCAACGCCATGCGCGCCGCGCAGGCCGCCCGGTGCGCCAGCGAGCAGGGCCAGTTCTGGCAACTGCGCGACGTGATGGGCGCGAATCCCAATAAGCTCGACATGGAAAGCCTGGTGGCGTTCGCAGCGGACCTGAAGATGGACGTGAATGCATTCCGCGCCTGCGTGGAAAGCGAGAAGTACAAGAACGCCGTGCAGACCGACGTCATGGAAGCCATGAAGGTCGGCGCCAGCGGAACGCCCACCTTCGTGATCGGCAAGAGCACGCCCGACGGAGTGGATGGCGAGCTGGTGGTGGGCGCCCAGCCGTACCCCATGTTCGACCAGAAACTGAAAGACCTCGCGAAGTAAGTGGGGCGGGCAATCTTGCCCGCAGCCGCCTTTTAGGCGGCCTCTTCGCGGCATGTGAGAGTCTCCAATCCCAGTAGGCACCGGCTGAAAGCCGGCTGCAGCCAGGATGGTTTGCCCCGCTCCCGCACGCAACCATATACCATAAAGCCGAGAAGGGCGACATTCATGACAAAAAGCGCAGTTCTGCTCCTTTGCCTCGCGCTGGCGGCCATCGCTCAGAGCCAGCCGGCACCGGAACCGGGTCTGCTGTTCTATCTTTCGGGAGACCACGGGCTTCAGGCCGACTACGCGGGCGGCAACCCCGCTCCGAATTTCTGGAATGACGAGGTCAAGGTGCTCCCCGGCGGTCCCAAGGGGCTGTATTTCCAGTGCGGAGACCTGGAGAACCTCTCCTACTGGGCTGCCGGCAACATCTATGCCCAGCGTGGCACGCTGGCCTTCCACTGGCGCGCGCGCGACGTGGTGGGGCCGACGCCGTTCCCCGTCTTTCGCGTCGGTTACGGCGACCACTCCAGTTGGGACATGGTGTGGCTGCGCATCGACTATAACGGCAAGCCCGGCTTCGACGCCTTTGTCACCGATATCAACCTCGGCCGCACGCGCGTTTCCTACGCCATGCCGGCATTTCCCAAGCCCGACGAATGGGTGCACCTGGCGCTGGCCTGGGACGAGAACCGCGGCATTCGTTTCTACGTGAACGGCAAGTTCGTCGCCGAGGCGGCGGCCACCGGCATGTTCAACGCCACCCTCGACCAGTTCGGGCCGCACTCCCGCACCATCAGCCCGGTGCAGGTGCAGAGCGCCTACAATTTCGACCGCGGCGGCGATATCGACGAAATCCGCATCTACGACCGCATGCTTTCCGACGACAACATCGCCGCTCTGGCGCGCAACCAGACGCCCCGCGACATTCCCACGCTGGCGCGCAACCTGTCGTCGAAAGACTGGCAAAGTGAGTGGTGGTTCCGCTATGGCTGGAACCGCCCCGGCGATGTTCCCCCGCCGCTCGCCGAGCGCAATACCACCGTCCGCAAGGTGGAAATTCACGACGCCTACGATCTGAAACGCTGGTGGTGGAGGGGCCTCGACGGCATCCGCGAAACCACCTGGCCGGGCGTCTACAATCGCTCCCGGCTGCCCGGCCGCAACGACTACTTCCAACTCCCCGATTGGGACTGCTACTCGCTTTCCGGCAAAGCCATCACCTTCTTCATGCCCGAGGAACCCTGGAACCACCTGGAAATCGCCGGCGGCGCCTGGGGGAATATGACCCTCCTGGCGGCTGTTGAAAAGAGCCTCTTCGAGCGGCCCAAAGGTCAGGAGAAAACATTCCACCGTTTCGACGACCCCATCACCGGCCAGAAGATCCGCTTCACCAACGTCGAGCAGGAGACGCCTATTGGTGAACTGGCCGCCTACTACGTACACCCTGGCAAGGAGCCTGTTGGCATCGCCCAACTGCGATACCGCCTGACCGCCGCCGCGGAGCCCGATAACCCCAGCTTGAAGCCGCTCACCGAATTCATCGACGGCCGCTACCCGCCCGACGAGCGCGCGACGATGGTGGCCCTCCCCACCGGCGCTCCGCGGACGCCGCGAAAGGCCGCGCAGACCGGCCTGCCGCTGGTGCACATTCTCATCCCCGCGGATTTTCGCGAGGTGCCCAATAACCACGCTTTCTCTTACGGCTGGGAGAACATGCACGCCGGCCTCGACGGCATCGCCATCGATCTGCCCGCCCTGCGCGTCCAACCCACGCACGGCGAGTATTTCCCGCTCAACATCCAGGTGAAGGACCCGCTCTGGCCCATGCGCGACATGCTCGACTTTACCTTCTCCGTCAAGCCGGGTGAGCCGCACACGCTCTGGCTCGACACGCGCGACCGGATCCTGCCCAACAACAAGAGCCTGTGGCTGACCATCGCCGGCGCGGGCGCGGATTTCACTCCGGCGCTGCTCGAAGGCGCCGAGGTGCGGCTCATTTTCAAGCCCTGGAAAGACGCCGCCCCGGAACACGAGCTCGACCGCTTCACGCAGGTGCGCGACAACTACTCGAACATCGTCGAGGAGCATACCAACGTGAAGCGGCTGAACACCTTCGCGCGCCTAGACGCCGACCTGACCGACTTGCTACGCGTCAACCCCGACCACATCCCCGGCATCTACTACTGGTACGACACCAATAAGGAACAGGCCAAGCCGCCGTTCACTCAACCCGTTCCCCCCGCCGGCGTGCCTCTGTGGGCATTCCGCCAGGTGAAAGACCTGGATTACCTGAAGCGCTTCGTCAACTGGTACATCGACAACCGGCAGATCGAAAACGGCGAACTGGGCGGCGGCCTCTCCGACGATGGCGACCTCACCAACACCTGGACCGGCACCGCGCTCATGGGCGCGACTCCCGAGAAGATCCAGAACTCGCTGCTCAAAGAGCTGGACGCCTTCTACGACCAGCACATGTTCACCAACGGCCTCTCCACCATCCAGGCCGATGAGCTGCACAGCTACGAGGAAGGCATCTCGACGCTGGGAGAAGCGCTCATCCTGAACTTCGGCAGCCCCAAGCAGCTCGAGCGCGCCATGGAAACCTCGCGCAAGCTGGAATGGATCACGGGAGTGAACCAGGCTGGGCACCGGCACGTCAAGACCAACTATTTCAATGGGCTCAAAATGTCGGAAGAGGGCGTTTGGGGATGGCAGAAGGACTATTCCGTACTGGTCTTTCAGCCCGGAGCGTTGCTGGTGCAGTTCAACGGCGCGCCCGCCACCCGCAAGCTGATTCTGGACCTGGCCGACGGCCTGCTGGCCCATCGCAAGCCCACCGCCAACGGCGGATACTCCATCCACAACGTCATCAATTTCCGCACGGATGAGGATAAAGCCGGCCCGCTGGGCGTCGATTGGTACGTGTTCTGGGCGGCCTACAAATGGACCGGCGACTCCAGGTACTTGCAGCCGCTTCGCGACGAAGGGCCGGCTATCCTGAGGAGCCTGAGCGCCGACGGCCTCGACCAGCTCAGTGTGCGCGACACCTGGGGCAAACAGCTCCCCGCTTCCAGCCTCCATTTCGCCTGGCAAATGAGCGGCGACCTGCACTACCTCGAGCAGCTCTACGCCGGCCAGATCGAAGCCGCGGCATTGCGGGAGTACATCAACACCGAGGGCAGCCTGTGGATCGACCGCGTCAACGTGGACAACGCCGAGTTGCAGCGCGCGCGGCTGGGTGGCATCGGGCTCATCCGCAACTCGCTCTATCCGGGACACGTGCTGAGCTGGAAATTTCAGGCGCCCGCCAGCGACCAAAGCGTCGCCGTGGCGGTTTCCGAAGCCACGCCCGCTCATATCAAATTGATCGCCTACAACCTCGACCAAGCGCCCGTGAAAGCGCTCATGACGGGCTGGGAAATCGAACCCGGCAAGTGGGAGATGACGCAGGATGGCGGCACCCGCACCATCGATTTCGAACGCGGCCGGGATGTCGAAGTTACTTTCGCGCCGCGCGCCACCACCACCATCGAGCTGAAACTGGCGACTAGAGGCGTGCCCTACTGGTCGCGGCCGGACCTGGGGATCGACCCCGAGGACGTGCGCGTCGAAGGCGCCCGCATGACGGTCAAGGTGCACAGCCTGGGCGCCGTGGACGCGCCGGCGTCGCGCGTAGTGCTGCGCGACCGCGCGGGCCGCGAGCTTGCGACAGCCAATGTGCCGCCTTTGAAAGCGCCCGCCGACCTGATGCCCAAGACCGCCGACGCGCCCCTGGCGCTGCCCGCCAACGCCGATTGGCATGGGGGCTCCGTGACCGTGGAGATGACCGGCGCCGATCCCGAAATCACCCTGCGCAACAACCGCGTGGAACTGGGCCGATGACCCCGTGGCGCGGGCAATCGTGCCTGCTGCTTGCAGCCTTAAGCCTGTTGCCGCTCCATGCCGCCGGCGGCAATCACCGCATGATCCTGCTCACCGACCTGCTGGCCGAGCAGGACGATTCGCAAATGATGGTGCGCCTGCTGATGTACGCCAACGAAATCGATATCGAAGGCCTGATCGCGGTCAGCATCAGCGAACCCGGATATCCGGCCAGGGCGCCCTCGCAGCCGCACCGCGTGGGCGTGCACCCGGAGGAAATTCTGAGCCGCATCGAGGCCTATGCCAAGGTGCGCGACAACCTGCTCAAGCACGCCTCGGGATGGCCCACGCGGCGGGAGTTGCTGGCCAAGGTGGCGTGCGGTCCGGAAGGCTACGGCATGGCCGCGGTGGGCGATGGCAAGGGCACGCCCGGTTCGCGCATGATCGTCGCGGCGGTGGAGAAGCCCGACCCGCGGCCCATCTACATCTGCGTCACCGGCTCCGCCAACACGCTGGCGCAGGCCATCTGGGACTACCGCGCGACGCATACGCCCGAGCAGATGAAGGCCTTCATAGCCAGGATCCGCGTCTACGACGATTTCGGCCAGGACGATTCCGGCGCCTGGATCTGCCACAACTTTCCGGAGATCGTCTGGATACGCAGTCTGGACCAGGTGTTCGGCCTGATGGGCCCCGGCCCGCCGCACATTCCGCAGGGCTACTCGCAGACGGCGCGCGATCCTTATGTCTGGCAGCCGTACCCGCCTACCGACGAGGGCCAGCACCTGTGGATGAAGGAGCACGTGCAAAACAATCACGGCCCACTGGGCGCGCTCTACATCGACCGCATCGAGGCCAACGGCGCGTTCCGCTACCTGGAAGGCGGCAACACCAGCACGTGGATCGGCTTGGTGAACAAGGGACTCTACGACCCCGAGCAGATCGCCTGGGGCGGCTGGGGCGGCCGATTCGAGGGAACGCGAGTGCCCATTCCGGCGGGACAGGATCGCGTGCGTTTCGGCCCGGGCGAGAAGCCGTACGAGCCTTTCGCGATGTTCCCGGATGCCGCGGACCATTGGACCGATCCCGAAACCGGGAAAGCCTACTTCGACCGCTGGACACCCATACGCCGCTGGCGCCGCGCCTACCAGAACGAGTTCCAGGCCCGCATGGAGTGGTGCGTCAAGGAATATAAGGACGCCAATCACAACCCCATTGCGGCGTTCAACGGCGACGCGAGCCGCACCATTGTGCGCGTGTCGGCGCAACCCGCGCAATCCATCGCGCTCGACGCTTCCGCCTCCACGGACCCGGACGGCGACGCCCTCAATTTCCGCTGGTACGTCTATCCCGAGGCCGGCACGTATGCGGGCCGCGTCGAGATCGAGCATCCCACTGAAAAGACCGCTCGCCTGACGATCCCCGCGGATGCCGCGGGCAGCCAGATCCACGTCATCCTGGAGTTGAGGGACGCCAACCCGATAGTGCCGCTCTACGCCTACCGGCGCGTGGTGATCGATGTGAAGTAGCGCGGCCCTCCTCAGCACAGGTCTTTACATCCTTGCTATGCTGACGGTGCGAGCCCCTGAGATTTGACTGTAACAGTCGGGAACAAGAGCGCCTTGGTGGTGCCGCCCGGCGTCCGGCGCAGGGCGGGCCTTAAGCACGGTGACCGGGTGGAGTTTCGCGTTTCCGGCAGCGTCATCAAGATCGTTCAGTTGCCCTCTGCCGATGTTGAATACACTCCCGCCCAGCGCCGATTCATCGACGCCCGCCTGGCCGAATCGGCGGAGGATCTCAACAGAGGTCGCACATTCGGCCCCTTCGACATCATTCCCCACCCAAAATAGAGGGCGCGCGGAAGTGCCGCTGGCTCTACCAGACCGTCGCCACCGGGTACTCGCGCACCGTCTCGTCGCTGCTGATCAGAACCCAGCCTTCACTTGCGGCTTGCGCCAGCAACAGCCGATCAAACGGGTCCTTGTGGATCATCGGAAGCCGGCCGACCTGGTACACATGCGCTGTCCTTACGGGAAGCACTTCCGCTTCAATGCTCCTCAGCCCGGCTTCCAACCAACGCGGGGGATCCTCAAGCGGAAGCAAGCCCTTCTGTGCTTTCACCACCACTTCCCAAAGCGAGGCCACGCTCACAAACAGTGGATGCTTGCGGCCCTCGATCAATCGGCGTACAGTGGGGCTCAACTTCTCCGGGCTGGCGACGGCCCATAGGAACGGGGCGGTGTCCAGCAGGTAGGTCACCACTCCTTGCCCGCCAGGAACCGGTCCGCCTGCTCGTTCGTCATGGGCGCGTCCCACCCCTCGGGCAGCGAGATGGTCCCGGCCAGCGCCCCAAGGGTCCGGCGTCCGGTCTTCCGCCGGTGCCGTACCAGGTCGGCAACGGGCTCGCCACCACGCATGATAGTCACCTCCTCGCCCTTCTCTACCAGCGCGAGCAGCCGCGACAGGTTCGACTTCGCCTCGTGGACATTGAAGTGTGGCATGTTTCGATCTTAGCCAGGAAGGCTAGCTAAGCGCAAACTACGCCCCCAGCGTCAGGTGCAGCACCCAGAACGAGGCGTACGCAATCATCGCCGCCATCGGTATCGTCAGCACCCACGCCCACACGATGTTTCTCGCGATGCCCCACCGCACCGCCTTCAT
>Ga0182021_10005867_pt1 | contig 14600 bp, 13 predicted proteins | sample 612E3MmetaG_FD_120493 | JGI IMG/M metagenome (GOLD analysis project Ga0182021, IMG submission 120493) | Permafrost microbial communities from Stordalen Mire, Sweden - 612E3M metaG (Illumina Assembly) | ecosystem: Environmental > Terrestrial > Soil > Wetlands > Permafrost | place: Sweden... | reverse complement strand
CACACGGCCGACAAGCCCGACACAAGCACGCCGCTCCCACCGGCCGTCTCGCGCCTCGTGCTGGCCGCCCAGGAAGATCTGCGGCGCGAGATCGCTCGGGCCCTGCACCACGGCCCCGCCCAGAGCCTCACCAACATCGTCCTCCAGGCCCAAATCGTTGAGCGGCTGCTGGATCGTGACCCGTCCCAGGCAAAGAGCGAGATCGGACAGCTCATCGGGATGGTCCAGCACACTCTCGATGCCACCAAGACGTTCATCTTCGACGTCCGCCCGATGGTGCTGGACGATCTCGGGCTGGTACCGACGCTGCGGCGAGTCGCTCGCGATCGCGGTCGGCGCTCGCAGGTGCCGATCGAGTTTGACTCGTACGGCGCGGACCGACGTCTGCCGATGGACGTAGAGAGCGCCCTTTTCCGCATCATCGACGAGACCGTCACCGGCTTCCTGTCGTGCCACCCGGACCGAGTCTCGATCCGCTTCGAATGGGGGTCGGAGAGGACCGAAGCCCGTGTCTCCGCCCGACGAGATGGAGAAGAGGCGATCGAGGAGTCGGAGGCCGACGAGCCCTCGCCAGTGGACAAGCGCGACAAGACGGTCGAGCGCGAAATCCCCGAGGCCCTCAAGGCCATGATCGATGAGACGCGCGCAGCCCAGATCAGTCGAGCGGCGAGGGCTACTCAGCCGCTGGCGCTGCCCGCCAACACGTGGCGCGAAGTTCAGCAGCGCTCCGACACGATCGGCGTCACCGCCGAGCTTGTCGACGAGGGCCGGGAGGTCATCCTGGTCCTGGCGGCGAGTTGACGCGGGGCCCGGCGCCCACGCCCGAACGGCGCGTCCGTCACGCACACCACAGGCGCGGCAGCGAGCTTGGTCAAGGCCTGATCGAATACGGCCTGATTCTGGCCGTCATGACCGTCGTCTGCGCCGTATCGCTCCTCTTCTTCAGCGACCAGTTGTCCTCTTTGCTGAGCCTCGTCGCGTCCGCGGTCTAGGTCGCGCGCCGATCTCGTCCGCCGGTCGCGGCTCGCGGATCCGCTCCCAGACGCATGCGGGAGTGGCCGCGCATCATCGGGACTTCTTGTGCCCGAATGCACCGTCGGGCGTATTGATGAGACGCGCCATTACCAAGCAGCGAGCGGTCCCATTACCATCTTGCTAGTGGCTATTGGAGGGCTCAATGACGAGAATGAATCTCATCCTCTCATTAGAGGGCGCTCTCATCCAGGAGGTCATCGATGCTTCTCCGGTCCACAAAGGGCCAGGGCCTTGCGGAATATGCCCTGATCCTCGCGCTCATCGCCATTGCCGCCGTCTTCGCTCTCCTCTTCCTCAGCGGCATCATCTCCAGCATCCTCAGCCTGATCGGCAGCAAGCTGTAACCGACGCGCTGCGATATTGAGTCAATGGCCGCGCCTCCGGGCGCGGCCATTGACTTTGAGAGCCGCGCCGAGAGGCGCGGCTCCTTGCTTTCCGGGCTGCCTCCGGGCGCGGCCATTGACTCCAGGGCAACGCCTCGTGCGCGGCTCGTTCTGTGCGTCTGGAAACGAGTGGAGTAGGCTTTCCCAAGCCCCTGACGCCGAGAATCCGTCCCAGTGGAAGTAGCCCATTGGTATAGTCGCGTTTAGGTTGGCCGCAAGGCTACTGTGGTGACGCCTGTCACATGTGCTCGGGAGTGTCGTCGTGAAGCGATCCAATAGATTGCTCATCCTGCTCGGTCTCCTCATCGCCATATCTGGCTCCCTTGCCGCCATGGCATACGTGGCCGGAAGCGGTGGCGGTGGAGGCAACGAGGCGGCGGCCGGGCCGTCCGCAACGCCTGAGGCGACCGTGCCGGTGGTCTATGCCACCAAGGACATCGCCGCCGGCACCATGATCACCGCGGACATGGTCAGCACCAAGCCAATGAAGCTCTCCGAGCATGCGGCTCTGGGCGTAGCGACTTATGCCAGCACCTCACAGGTTGTCGGGAGTATCAGCGGCGTGCCGATCAAGGCCGGTGTAGTGCTCGCCTCCGGGGAGTTGCTGAGTCCTGGGTCGGCGGTTGACGGCAAGTCCCTCAGCGGGGCCATCGACAAGGGGATGGTCGCCATATCGATGGAAGTCGATCAGACGAACGGGGTCGGAACTCTGATCGTTCCAGGTGACCACGTCGACATCATTCTGACGGTGTACGTGGATCAGCTCTCTCTCTCGGGCAAGGATGCGGCCGGGACCGAGATCAGCCTCACCGGCGGACAGCAGCCCTCCTCCAAGATGATCTTCCAGAACTGCAAGGTTCTGGCCACGCTACTGCCGCCGGAAGTTGCAGCCCCGACGGCGCTTGCCGCAGGCGCGACAGCTGGCCCCGTGGCCGCCCAGGTCACATCTCCCACCGTGCAACTGACAGGTCGCCACCTGATGGCCATCATCGAGGTCTTCCCCGAACAGGCCGAGGTCATCCGGTGGGCCCAGCGGGCCGAGACGAATGGCGCGCAGAACTACATCGATCTTGCTTTCGTGCTGCGATCGACTGCGGACGACGGCGATCCCATCAGCGGCGACACGGGCTCCAAGACAAGCGGCATCACCTTCAGCGTGCTCGTCGCGAAGTATGGCGTGCTCCCGGCGGACCCGACAGGCATCATCCCACAGAGCTTGGGCATCAAGGTTCAGTGGTAGTCCGGTTCGCCACCGCGCGGCGCCGACGAGGAGAGGCCGACCCTATCTGTCCCTCCCGCAGCCTGGAAGCGATTTAATTCGATGGCCGATCGGATTCGCGTTCTTATCGTCGACGACATACCCGAGACGCGCGACCACCTCGCGAAACTGCTCGGATTCGAGCCCGACATCGAGGTGATCGGGGCCGCCGCATCGGGCGCCGATGCGATCGACCAGGCGTCCAACCTGCTGCCCGACGTCATCCTGATGGACATCAACATGCCGGACATGGACGGCATCGCCGCGACGGAGCGTCTCTCGTCCCAAGTTCCCACGGCCGCGGTCGTGATGATGTCGGTACAGGGCGAAGCCGACTACCTGCGTCGGTCGATGCTGGCCGGGGCGCGCGAGTTCCTCGTCAAGCCGTTCAGTAGCGACGAGTTGACCGCCTCGATCCGCCAGGTCTACTCACGAGAAAGGGAGAAGGCCGGACGGGCAATGGCGGTCGCGCAGGCGAGCCGACCACTCGACCCAACCGAAGAAGGTCAGGTTGTTGCCGTCTTTAGCCCGAAGGGTGGCGTCGGTCGAACCACGATCGCGGTGAACCTGGCCGTGGCCGCTGCCTCGGAGATGGGCAAGAAAGTGACGCTCATAGACGCGTCATTCCAGTTCGGTGACGTGGCCGTCCTTCTGAATTTGAACCCAAAGGACAAGTCCATGGCCGAACTCGTGCCTCAGCTCGACGAAGGACACGATCCAGATTCGGTCGAGGCGTTCACCCAGACTCATTCGTCGGGCATCCACGTCCTGCTCGCCCCGCCCTCGCCGGAGATGGCCGAACTCATCACTCCGGCCGGGGTAAAGCACGTCATCGAGATTCTCCGCCAGCACAGCGAATTGGTGGTAGTCGATTGCGCAGCGTGGTTCAACGACACGCTGTTGGGCATCCTGGACACGGCGGATGTTGTACTGACCGTGCTCACGCTCGAAATCACGAGCATCAAGAACATTCGACTCTTTCTCGAGGTCGCCGAGCAGCTCGGCTATTCGCACAAGATCCGTCTTGTGCTGAACCGCGCGGATACTACCCTTGGCATCAGGGTCGCCGACGTGGAGCATTCCATCGGCCGAAAAGTTGACCACACGATCGTCAGCGACGGACGAGCCGTTGTGTACGCCCTCAACCGAGGGGTGCCATTCGTTTTGAGCAACCGAGAGAGCCAGGTATCCCAGGACGTTTTTCGCCTGGCAGCATCTATTGTCGGAAACCGAGAATCACGCGTAGAGGAGGACCGAAAGCCCCCCCAGAAGGGCAAGTCGCTCTTCGCGTGGAGATAGTTGCCTTAAAGCATTCGGCGAAGCCGACTGCTCGGGGCCAGCAAGGGGTGTAGGCGATGTCCCTTCTGAAGCGAATCGAGAGCGCTCGACCGGGCGTGTCGCCCGGCGGACCAGGCGGTGCCCCGGGGTCACCTTCCGCGCCTTCAGGCATGTCACCGGGTGGGACCGGGCGGCGCCTCATGAGCCAGTCTCCCGTCCGAGAGTCATTGCGAGAGGTGAAGTTCCGGATCCAGTCCCGGGTCATCCAGGATCTGGACCCCAAGCTCGATCTGGCAAACCAGGTCGAGGTCCGGCGCCAGATCGAGGAGATCTTCGGACGCGTCATCGACGAGGAGGGCCTCGCTCTAACCCGCGCCGAACGCGTCCGGATGCTCGAGCAGATCACAGACGAGATTATCGGTCTCGGCCCGCTGGAGCCCCTGCTTCGTGATGAGACCGTAACCGAAATCATGGTCAACGGACCGCGCCAGGTCTACATCGAGCGGAGCGGCAAGCTCGAGTTGACCAACGTCGTCTTCCAGAACGACGACCACGTGATGCGCATCATCGATCGGATCATCGCCCCGATCGGCCGGCGCATCGACGAGTCCAGTCCGATGGTCGACGCACGATTGACCGATGGCTCCCGCGTCAACGCCATCATCCCGCCGCTGTCCTTGATCGGCCCCGTCATCACCATCCGAAAGTTCTCGGCCAGCCCGTTCACCGTGGACGACCTTATTCGCTTCGGCACCGCCACTCCCGAGATGTTCGACTTCCTGCGCGCCTGCGTGGAAGCCCGCCTGAACATCTTCGTGTCCGGCGGCACCGGCTCGGGCAAGACGACCACGCTGAACGTCCTGTCGTCATTCATCCCCAACGACGAGCGCATCGTTACGGTCGAGGACGCGGCCGAGCTTCAGCTCCGGCAGGAGCACGTCGTAACGCTGGAGTCTCGCCCGCCCAACATCGAAGGTCGCGGCGCAATCCCGATCCGCGAACTGGTGAGGAACTGCCTCCGAATGCGGCCCGACAGGATCATCGTCGGGGAGTGCCGAGGCGGCGAAGCTCTGGACATGCTTCAGGCCATGAATACCGGCCACGACGGCTCCATGTCCACCGGCCACGCCAACAGCCCGCGCGATATGCTTTCCCGTCTCGAGACCATGGTCCTCATGGCCGGCGTGGACCTACCGCTGCGTGCGATCCGCGAGCAGGTTTCATCCGCCGTGGACCTGATCGTCCATCAGACCCGCATGAAGGACGGCACGCGCCGCATCGAGTACATCACCGAAGTCCAGGGCATGGAAGGCGATATCGTCGTCATGCAGGACGTCTTCCTATTCGAGCAGACGGGCGTGGTCGACGGCAAAATCCAGGGCAGACTCCGGCCCACAGGCATCCGACCCAAGTTCGTCGAGAAGTTCGAGATCATGGGCATCCACCTGCCGCGCGGCATGTTCGGCTTCGCGTAGAAGAGGCGGGGAGAGGCGTCATGATAATCATCGTCATCGGCATCCTGGTCTTCATCGGGGTGATGCTGGTCTTCCTCGGCCTGGCCAGTTCGGGCCAGAGCAGTGGCATCAGCGCCCGACTCGAGCGCTATGCGGCCGGGAAGATCGAGACGATCGGACCGACCCCGACACATCCGTCAGCCAGTTTCGGCGACATAATCGGCCGGAGCGTCGCCCTGGGACGTCTGAACCGTGTTGTCGAAGAGCGCGACTTCGGCGCCAACCTCGCCCGCGACATCGCGAGAGCGGACCTCAAGCTCAAGCCGGGCGAGTTCATGGCCATCTGGGCCGGGGCCGTTCTGGCAGTGCCGTTCATCTTCCTGGTGCTCAGCGTCGTCTTTGCCCCGCTCGGAACAGGACTCGCACTGGCGATCGGCGCCGTCATCGGCTTCTTCCTTCCCCGGATGTGGCTGGGCCGCCGCCGGGCCGGTCGCCTGAACGCGTTCAACAAGCAACTCCCCGACACCATCACCCTCGTCGCCAATGCCCTTCGAGCGGGTTCGTCGTTCCTGCAGGCGATCGAAATGGTGGTCCGCGAGTCTTCGCCGCCGGTCACGATCGAGTTCGGGCGAGTCGTGCGTGAGGTCAACCTGGGCCTCGCATTTGACGTCGCCCTCGAGAACATGGTCCGCCGTGTCCGCTCGGACGACCTGGAGCTGATGGCAACGGCTATCACGATCCAGCACCAGGTCGGCGGCAACCTCGCCGAGATCCTTGACTCGATCGCCTTCACGATCCGCGAAAGAGTCCGCATCAAGGGCGAGATCCGGACTCTGACCGCCCAGCAGCGACTGTCGGGCTACGTCGTCGCGCTCATGCCGATCGCCCTGATGGGCTTCCTGTTCGTCGCGGCTCCGGGGTTCACCAAGCCGCTGTTTGAGAATCCGCCGGGCCTCTTCGGTCTACCGGCCGGAATGATCGTGCTTGCATTGGGCTGCTTCATGATGTTCATCGGGTTCATGCTGATCCGGCGCATCGTCGCCATCGAGGTCTGAGGTGATCGTCTTCGTCATCGGCGGACTGGTCTTCTTCGGCATATTGATCTTCTTCGTTGGCCTGTCGTCCACTTCGCCCATCGATCCCGTCCAGGCCCGACTGACTCAGCTCGGCTCGATACATGCCAAGAACCTCGAAGAACTCGAGCTCCAGCAGCCATTTGCCGAGCGCACCCTGCGACCGCTCGTGGCTCGGCTTTCGCGCATGAGCAGCCGGCTCAGCAGCGCTTCCTCGACCGATACGGCCGAGAAGCGGCTCGCCATGGCCGGGAACCCGGGCGATTTGAAGCTGACCGACTGGATGGGCGTGAAGATGCTCGTCGCAATCGCCGTCGGCGTGACCATGTTCCTGGTCTTCGGCCTGCTCGTCGCGGGCATCGTCGCCGGCATATTCCTCGGTGTAATCGGCTTTGGGATCGGCTTCCTCGTTCCGGAGTTCTGGTTGGGCAATCGGATCAAGGCCCGGCAGAAGCTCATCCTGCGGATGATCCCAGACACGTTGGACCTCCTCACAATCTCCGTTCGCGCAGGTCTCGGCTTCGACGCCGCGCTTGCGAAGGTGGTCGAGAAGCTGCCCGGCCCGCTGACCGACGAGTTCCGCCGGGCGCTGGCCGAGGTTCGCGTCGGCAAGGCGCGGCGCGACGCTCTGCGGGACATGGTTCCGCGGACGAACGTTCAGCCGCTCTCCAACTTCATCGGGGCCATCATCCAGGCCGAGCAGCTGGGCGTCTCGATCTCCAAGGTGCTGCAGGTCCAGTCCGAGCAGCTTCGCATCGAGCGCCGCCAGCGCGCCGAAGAGCAGGCCGCCAGGGCGCCCATCAAGATGCTGTTCCCGCTCGTCGGCTGCATCTTCCCGTCGCTGTTCATAGTCATTCTCGGCCCGGCCATCATCTCGATCATCAAGACGCTGGGATCCGGCGTCATGCCCGGTCCGTAGAGACGAGACCGACGCAACAGTGGCTCGCAGGCGGCTGATCGCCCGCAACGTCAGTCGAGAGTCGCTTCTGGCCAAGCGACTCGAAGACGGCGCTTCGTTCTGGGCCAAGTTCATGGGCCTGATGGGGCGCGCTTCGCTGCCGGCCGGCGATGGATTGTGGCTGCCCGGCGAGAACGGCATCCACATGCTGTTCATGAGGTTTCCCATTGACGTGGTCTTTGTGTCTGCGCCGGTGGACGGCTCGAGCGGCCGGCACCGGGTACTCTCCGTCCGGCGGGCGTTGCCGCCATGGCGCGGAGTGGTGTGGCGAGTCGGAGGCGCGAAAGGGGTCCTGGAGCTGCCTCCCGGCACGATCGATGCCAGCGGCACGATCGTCGGCGACGAAATCGCGATCGACCCGGCGTAGCGGCACGCGCTTGTTCGTGGCGGCGACTCGGGCCGTGGCGTCGTCCCAGGTCCGCATAAGCGGCAGATACGCGGCCGATGAGCCGCGCCCGGTAGGATCCGGCGATGGCATCTCGGGCGTTCTCGGCCGCGGCGGCGTCGCTCCTGGATATCGCTCTGCCGGCTTCGTGCGTGGGCTGCCGGGCCGAGGGAGTCGCCCTGTGTCCGACCTGCCGGCGCCCTCTGGCCACCCGGCTCAAACTACCGGCCGGCGTACCGATCGGCCTGCCGTCGGCGATGCCGTTGCCACTCGCCCAGCTGGAGTGGTGCGCGCCGTTCTCCGGGGTCATGAGGACGGCCCTGCACCAACTCAAATACGCGGGCGAGCGGCGGCTGGTGGCGCCGCTCGGAGCGGCTATGGCGGCTCGCTGGCGAGTTGCCGGAGCCGGCGGGGATCTGCTGGTGCCGGTGCCGGTCCACGCCGACCGGGCCAGGCGGCGCGGCTACGACCAGGCGGTTCTGCTTGCGACGGAGGCCTCTCGATGTCTGGGCATACCCTGGCTCGCGGCGCTGGAGCGGTCACGCAACACTCCGCCGCAATTCGACCTGGGGCGGATCGCCCGCCGCACGAACGTAGCCGGCGCGTTTGCCCTGGCGGGACCGTCGCAGGCCGCTCGGGTCGAAGGCCGGTGGGTCGTGCTGGTGGACGACGTTGTGACCACGGGTTCGACGCTCGTGGCCTGCGCCGAAGCGCTGTATCGGGCCGGCGCAATGGCCGTCTCCGCGGTGACGGTCGCTCGCGAACGCTGAGAGATGCCGCGCGGCTGGAGCTCGCCGGCACCGCTGTTTGGGATACCGCCGGCGCCGCGGGCCACTACGAGCAACAGGTGAGGCCGGGGTACCGGGCCGGCTCCTATACTGGCCGCGTGGCAGCGGCTCATCGTGAAGTGCGTGCGCTTCGGCCGGCCTCCGGCCCGCTGGACGTGCGTCAACCGCATCGTGGAGGTCAGCCGTGAGGACGATCGTCAAGGGCAAGAACGTCGATGTCCCGGAGTCCGTGCGGCAATACGCCGAGCGCAAAATGCGGCGTCTGGAGAGACTACTGGACGAGAGCACGGACGCGGTCATCGAGCTCTCGACGGAGACTCACCACAGCACGGCGGACTCGCAGATTGCCGAGGCCACGCTGACCGTCGACGGTCAGATGCTTCGCAGCCACGCCACAGGCGCGACGTTCCAGGCCAGCCTGGACATCGCCATCGACAGGATCGAGCGCCAGGCGGTGGATGCGCGGGAGAAGCCGCGCGGCAAGGTCCGGCCGGAAGCGGCTCGAGCGCGGCGACTCGCCGGCGAGGAGCCCGAGAGTCTGGCGGAGGCGGAGGCTCCATCGTCGCGGATCGTCAAGACGAAGCGCTTCGCTATCGAGCCGATGTTCGAGGAGGACGCTCTGGGGCGGATGGAGGAACTCGGGCATCACTTCTTCATCTTTGTCAACGCCGAGTCGGAGCGGCTGTGCGTGTTGTACAAACGCCACAGCGGCGACTACGGCTTGATCGAGCCGGTGATCGGGGGCGAGTACACGCCTCATCGCAACGGCCATCCAGTCGGCTGACCGCGATCCCGGAAAGGAGCCGTCCGTCTGAGGGGTGGTAGCCGCTTGAGCATCGAATACTCGAAGGGCAGCGACGGGGTCGTCGCGGCGCACTCGGTGGTGGCCGCGCGGGTCGAGTTGCCCGGCGGCCGGCGGGCCGGCGCCCACTTGCCCATGGGCATGGGCCTCGTCCGGGTGGCGGAGCGAACGGCCGAGATCGGCGCGACGGCTCTCCAGATCTTCAGCGATAACCCGACGGCGTGGCGCAGGCGGGAAGGCGCGCCGCCCGACGCCGCGGCGTTTCGGCAGCGGCTGGTGGAGCTGGATATCGGTCCGGTGGCCATCCACGCTCCCTATCTCGTCAATCTGGCCGGGCCGGATGACGAGCTGTTCGGCAAGTCCGTGGAGCTGATGCGCCACGAGCTTGAAGGCGCCCCCGAGTTCGCGGCCCGGTTCATCAACGTCCACGTCGGCTCTCATCGAGGGTCCGGCCGCGACACCGGCGTGAAACGGCTGGTCGACGGCCTCGAACGGGCCACCGACGGCCAGCCCGGCGGGGCCGATTCCGGCGCGCCGATGATCGTTCTGGAGAACTCGTCGGGGGGCGGATTCACCATCGGCGCCACGATCGAGGAACTGGCGATGGTGCTGGACGCGGCCGAGGCGCGGGGTATCGGCGACCGGCTAGGCGTATGCCTGGACTCGGCGCACCTGTGGGGCGCGGACTACGACGTCTCCGACCCTGCGGCTATCGACGACCTGCTGGCGACCTTCGACCGCCTGATCGGCCTGAGGCGGCTGGCGATGATCCACCTCAACGACTCCGAGTCGACGAAGGGATCTCGGCACGACCGTCACGCGCATCTGGGCGAGGGTCGGATCGGCCGGGACGGCCTGGCCCACCTGCTCTGCCATCCCGCCCTGGACCACGTGGCGTTCTACCTGGAGACACCTCGAATGGAGGACGGCTACGACGCCGTGAACGTCGCCAGGCTCGGCGATCTGGCGGCCGGCCGGCCGCTGACGCCGGGTCCGGCGGCGGGGGCGGCAAGCACGGCGAGCCCTGAGCGGGTTCGATCGGAGCCTGCTGGCAGCGGCGCGCTCGGCGAGGCTTCGGCGTGAGGGCCGGCGCCGCAGGCTCCGGCGGGAAACGGGCCCTCGATGCTTTGGGCGTTCCTCGACTTGCCGGGCGGCTGGGAGTGCCGGTGCGCGAGCTGGCCTGCCTGGCGGCGATCGTCTTCGTCGCCGCGGTGCTGCGGCTCGTCGCCCTTCCTGCTCGGGGCGGCTGGGATTCGGATCAGGGGACCGAGATGCTTGCCCTGCGATCGGCCCTGACGACCGGTCACCTGCCGACCTTCGGGCCTGAGGCCATCAGCGTCAGTAGCTCGTTCCATCACGGCGCGCTGTACTACGACCTGCTGCTGCCGGCGGCCTGGCTCGGCAACGGCGACCCGACGTGGGTAGTGGCCGAGATCGCGCTGCTCAGCCTGATCGTGGTGCCGGTCGTGTGGTGGATCGCGCGCTCGGTCGGTGGATCGGCCGCCGGCCTGACCGCCGCTCTTCTGGCCGCGGCGTCGGCCAGCCTGATCGGCTACGCCACGTTCATCTGGAATCCCACTCTCGTGGAGCCCGGCGCCGCCCTCGCCTTCCTCGGCGCGTGGCAGGCGCTCCGGACCCGTCGGGCCGCCTGGTGGGTCGTGGCCTCGGCCGGGGCGGCGGTGGCGGTCCAGTCCCACATCGCGGCGGCGGTGATCGTGCTGCCGCTTGCGGTCGCCTTCCTGCTGGATCTGAGGCGAGGACCCGCCCCGCGGCGCGCCCGAATGGCCGCCTGGGGAGTGGCCGCCGTGGCCCTGTTCGTGGCCTCGTACTTGCCGCTGATCGTCTACGAGCTGGGCCACAACTTCTCGGACACGCGCGGCATGCTCGCCTACTTCACCGAACCGAACTCGGCTTCATCTACCAGCCCACTGCTGCGGCTGCTCTTCGCGGCGATTCGGATCTTCGCCTGGCCGCTGACCCGCTGGCCAATGGTGGATCTCAAGCCGGCGTTCCTGGTCGCCTTCACGACCGCCTCGGCGATCATGATCGGGCTCTTCTGGCGCCTGGGGGCTACGACGCGGCGGGAGGCGTCCACGGGGGCGCCGCCCGGACACGAGCCCGGCTCGACGGACGGGGCCCCAGAACTGGACTCGCCAGCCGCGGCCGAGCGCCTCGGCGTCCGGCTCATCAGCGGCTGGTTGCTGCTCATCATCCTGGCCCTGGGGCTCGGCCTCCATGCCGTGTCGGAGGTCCAGGCGCTGCCGACCGAGCAGTACCACGTGGTGGCCGACCCGCTCGTTCTCGTGGCCGTGGGCTTGATCCTGGGCGGTCTCTGGCGGGCGTTGCCGCAGCGCCGGCTCACGGTCCTCCGACGCGTTGCTGCGGTCGCCACCCTCGGCGCGCTGCTGGCGTGGAACGTCGGGCACTGGCCGCCGCTCACTGCGCCTGACGGCGGCTGGCCGGCGGCCCAGGCAGCCGCCACGAAGGTGGAGCAGTACGCCGCCGGCTCGTCGATCGCGCTCGTGCCGCTGTTCGAGGAGAAGGGCATCGACGCCTACCTCTACCCGCTGACCCGCGACGGCTTCGCGCTCGTGACGCCCGAGACAGCCACGACCGTGGTGCTTCTGTGCGACGTCTACTGGCTCGGCGGTTGCGGCGGCGCGGCCGAGGCAAACTGGGTGGCCAATACCCCGGCCGGCCGAGGCCTGGTCCAGGAGTATCGGTTCCGGGCCGCCCCCGACCGCATCCTGACCGTCTACCGGCGCGGTCCATGATGGACAAGGCCCCGTCGACAACGACACGTCCGCGCAGGCTCGTCTCCTTCGCCAGACACATGATTGGTCGCTCGTTCGGCCGCCTCGGAGTCTCTGCCCTCGAGTGGGCGGCCCTCATCCCGATCCTGTTCCTCGCGGCTGCGGACCGGTTCGTCAATCTTCCCAACCGGTACATCTGGGACGCCGACCAGGGTTTCGAGGTGGGCGCGATCTGGAACGCGGTCGTTACCCGCCAGTTGCCAGCGCTGGGCTCGCCGGCCTTCACTACCGGCGGCACATTCCATCACGGCGCCCTCTTCTACGACCTGATGATCCCCGTGGCCTGGGTCGGCAACGGCGACCCCAACGTAATCGTCGCCGCGATCGCGTTTCTCGGGCTGCTCGCGGTGCCGCTCGTGTGGTGGACCGCCCGATCGATCGGCGGCACCTCGGCAGGACTCGCGGCGGCCGTCCTTGCTGCGGTCTCGCCGAGTCTGATCGACTACTCCACTTTGATCTGGAACCCGGTCTGGGTCGAGATTGGAGTGGCTCTGGCCTGCTTCGGCGCATGGCAGGCATGGACTACTCGCGGGCCCCGCTGGTGGTTGGCGGCGGCTGCGGGCACTGCGGTCGCATCCCAGGCGCACCTCACGGGTCTGGTGCTCGTCTTTCCTATGGCCATCGTCTTCCTGCTGGCGCTCCGGCGTTGCCCTGCGGCAGAACGGCGCCGCTTGATGGCGTGGGGCCTGGCTGGAGCGGCCCTCTTCGTACTGACGTGGCTGCCGTGGATCGCCTATGAGTTGACCCACAACTTCGCGGAGACGCGAGGGATCCTGAGCTTCCAGCAGCCCGGTCCACCCGCCGCGGACCCGCTCAGTCGCTTCTTGATTGGCACGATTCGAATTCTGGCCTGGCCGCTTACGCATTGGCCGCTGTCCGACTTCAACTCGGGCTTCCCGGCGGCTTCGATCGTCGCCGTGGGCGTGGCCACCGGCATGGTCTGGCGGGTCACCGGGGCGCTGGCCACGAAGACGTCGCGGGCCGCCGGCTCGACGGTGTCGCGCGCCGTATCGACAGATGCGGTTGATTCGACCGATTCGACCGACCGGACGGGCGCGGCCACGATGACTGCGGTCGACCCGGAGAGCCAGCGCGCCGCCCGTCTCGAACGTCAGGGCCTGCTATTCGTGGGCGGATCGCTGCTCTTCATCGCGGCCGTCCTGAGCCTCGGCCTCAAGCAACTGGCCGAGTTCGCGAACATCAACCAGGAGCAGTACCACGTCGTGGCCGACGTGTTCGTGATACTCGCCGCCAGCCTGGTCGTCGGGGGACTCTGGCGGGCCGCCCCGCTGCGAGGTCGGCCGTGGTCGGGCCACGTTCTCGCTTCGCTCGTTCTGGCGGGGCTCGTGGTCGTCGGCGTTGCCCACTGGCCGCCCCTCACCGCCCCCGACGGAGGCTGGCCCGCGGCCCAGGCTGCCGCCGCCGGCCTGGAACGGGATGGCGGCGGCGGCACGATGGCGCTCGTCTCGCTCCCCTCCTTCAACCCATCCGACGCCTACGGCTATCCGCTCAGGCGCGACGGCGCCAGGATGGTCGCCCCAGGCGAGGCAGACACGGTGGTGGTCCTGTGCGCGGTCGGGTTCCAGGACGGCTGTGGCGGGGCCGCGGAGGACGCTTGGATCGCGACCAACCTGCCGGGCCGCGGCCTCGGACTGGTCAGGAGGTTCTCACCGGCACCCAACCGCATCCTGTCAATCTATCGGCGGGCCTCTCAAGGGGACCGACCGGCTAGCGCGCAGGCGCGGACGCGCGTAACGGCGGCCGATTAGCTCGCTTCGCGGCCTGTACGTGCCCGCGGCGGCATTTGGCCGGCCATCGGGCGAACCGCATGGCTGACCATGGCGGCCGACATTAGCGGCGTATCCCGTCGAGTGCCGAGAAGGCGGCGCGGCTCCATCTGCCGGTCTTCGGTGCGCATCCCCGCGTAGCCGCGCCCAAAGCGGCGCATCCGCACGGCCAGGTAGTACTCCATGACCTGGCGCACCTGGGGCTCCGAAAGCACCTCGTCGGCGCGCAGGGCATACTCCACGCGAGCGGTCGGATTGGCGGTTCCGGCTGCCACGGCGCCGAGGTACTGCGGCGCCTCCGCGTCATCGCGGATTTCGCGCAGGCCGCGAGCCAGCTTAGTCGCGGTGCCGAGCGACGGCATGCGGTCGCCGCGAATCAGGCGCGAGATGGTCGAGTGGTCAACGCCAGACTGCTGCGCCAGCTGCCGCTGCGACATCTTCTTGGCCTTGAGCTGGGCCTTCAACCACTCGTTGAAGGCTCGTCCGTTCTGTCCGGTCATACGCCTGCTGGGCTCCCCGGTGCGGCGCATTTTGCTCCGATACTGAGACTATCGGAGGGGGCGGGCAAACGGTGAATGACCTTTTG
>Ga0182021_10005865_pt1 | contig 14601 bp, 10 predicted proteins | sample 612E3MmetaG_FD_120493 | JGI IMG/M metagenome (GOLD analysis project Ga0182021, IMG submission 120493) | Permafrost microbial communities from Stordalen Mire, Sweden - 612E3M metaG (Illumina Assembly) | ecosystem: Environmental > Terrestrial > Soil > Wetlands > Permafrost | place: Sweden... | reverse complement strand
CTTGCGCCCATCCCGCCGCCCCCATTACCGCGGGGAGCAGGCACTAGTCGGAGAACCCACCTATCGTATCCGTCCCCGCTCCCCTGGAGTTCCAGTACATGGCGCGTTCTACGATTATCTTCTTTCCGGCTGTCTTGCAGTGGACCATTATGGATGCGCGGGAACCGGGGAGCATGTCTCCCATGGAATAACTCTTGCGGCTGTTGGCCGGCACGGTGTCGGAGAAGGTCACGTTACCGGCGCCAGTTGGGGTCATATAGGTAATATCCACATCCACAGCCGTGCCGTTTGGGTTCTGGACGAGCGTCCATGTCTCGTGCCCGCTGGAGCTCTGACCGTCAGGAAGATAGAAAGTGGCGTGCGGCTCGGAGATGCCGATCGAATCGTGACAAGCTTCGCCGAGAGCTGTGCCGCCACCCCAGTACATCGCACGCTCGGCGATCAGCGGGAGCGAGCCGCGGACATGTGTTGAAAGGTCTCTGGCCGGAACCACGCTGTTGACCTCGATAGTCTTGCGCGAGTTCCCGGGCATCGTGAACGGTTTCTGTTGAACCGGGCCCTCGGGCGTCATATAGGTGACGGTCACCGTATTCCGGGCGTTGTTCGGGTTTTGCACCAGCACGTACGTCTTGAATCCCCAGTTGGTCGTGCCTTCTGCCAGGTAGTAGTCCCTCGACGGAGCCGTCGTACCGGTCGAATCGTGTCCCTCACGTCTATTGTTGCGGTACATCGCACGCTCGGGGATCACCGGCACGCTGGCCTCGACTTTAATGGATGCATCCGCGGCCCCAATGTCGTCAGCCATGTTGAAAGACGCGCGCGAGTTCGCCGGTATCGTCTTTGTGGCATGTTTGGGTCCGACGCCCTCCACCATATATGTCACCGTGCAGGTAGCCGACTTTGAGTTGGGGTTCTGGATGAGGAGCCAGCATTCGAATCCCCAATCCGAGGAGCCTTCCGGAAGGTACCAGGTCGTTGCGGGCGACGTGACGGCAATCGCGCTGTGGGCTTCCGGTGAAGGTGCGCCTTTGCCGGTCCACGTCATGGTGCGGTCCACCACTATCTGGCGTCCTTCCCGGCAGGTGACCTTCGTGGAGAAGTCGGTGCTCCCCAGGGTCGCTCTCGGGTAGACTGTGGCCTGGCTCTGCGGTGCGAGGTTTACCGAGGGGCCTTCGACCGGGCCGGCCTTAGTCATGTATGTCAGATCCGCAGTGGCTTGATTGGAGCCGGGGTTCTGGATACTGATGTAAGTGTCGAACCCCCAGTCGGTAGACCCTTCGGCGAGGTACCAGCTCATTGCAGCCGTACTCGTACGCGTGAACTTGAATATGACCGGTCTTTTTCCTATGGCGGAAGAGGCGACCGTCAGTTTGCCGTCGGAAGCGCGGGATACGCCAGGTGCCTGCGATGAGGCTCCTGTATCAGGGTCGATCACCACAGCGTTGGAGTAAGTCGGATCGTTTAGGGTGAACGTCAACCAGTCACCCGCGTCGTCGGATTTCCAGGCGCCCAGCACAAGGCTGCCGTCAGACAGGCTGAACGCATGCGTCTCGAGCGTGTCGGGCGCTGAGCACGTGAAAGCCGCGACGCCCGTCGCCCTTGCGGTCGCTCGTCCGAAGACGCTCTCGAACGTCTTGTAATAGTTGTACGAAGCCTTGGCGGTGAGATTGTTATGAAGGAGCCCGTAGTAATCCGCGTAGTTGCTTTCCTCATCAAATGCGTTGTACCAGATCACGCGGTCCACATCGGTATCCGCGTAGTTAATGAGTGATCTCAGCATGTAGGATGCCTGCGTGCTCTCCGAAACCCCCTGGGGGTATTCATCCGGCTGGCTGTCATACGTCGTCCACCCGAATTCGGTTATCCAGATCTCGAGGCGCTTCGTCGTATGTTCGGCGATGAGCGAACGTACCCATGATACGAGCGCCCTGGACAGACTTTCCTTGGGAGTGTAGCCGACAGGCGGGCCCATGGTCTCTACGTAAGGGTGGTACGCTATCGCATCCACGTAATCCGCGACACCCGCGTTGAGGCACGCGTCCATGAAATCCGAGCCAAGGCCCGCCAGGCCGCCCATCACTATCTTTGCGGCGGGGTCCGCGGCACGGATCATCGGAGATGTCGCCTTCACCAGGGTCATATACGCGGAGGCGTCGGGAGAGGGTTGCCAGAACTGGTCGATGTTTTCCTCGTTCCAGATCTCCCACGCCGAGACCTTTCCACGGTACCGCGTGCTAACCGCGGTCACGTATGCCTGCCAGTCCGTAACGTGGTCCGCGGCGGGCGGGTATATCGGCAGGAAGTTCCCTCCGTTTGCCCAACCGGGGGTGAAGCCCAGGATACCGAGCACCTCGACCCCGTGGTCATGCGCCTCATTGACCGCGCGGTCTGTACCGGAGAAGTTTATGGCCTGGCCCTCAAAAGGTTGCATATCCGACCAGGCGAAAACGCAACGCACACATCCGGCGCCGGCGCTCTTTATCTTCGAGATGACATTGTGGGCGAGGGAGCTACTGTGAAGAGGAAGGTGGGAATCCGCTATCCCGAATCTTCTCGCGAAAGTGGTCGTACCCACCGGAGTTGAGTCGGATGTCACATCTGCGGCCTTCGCGGGGAACGACAAGGAAGTGCACTGGAGCACGAGGACAAGGATGAGACAGGCGATACCGCCGATAGTCCTTGAATACGTCCTTCTTTCCATCAAAGCCTCTGTAACGCTTGGAATCGTGCCTACCGGTACTAACAATAAGCTTATCGGCCAAATCCCGATTCTGCAAAACGCATCTCTCCGACAATGCTGCCTTTACAACGAAAACCGCGATTCATCGATACCGGCTCCTGGAGAAAGCATAATCCGATCTCCCTTAAGGGTGAACGTTGTGGTGGTGGGATCTAGCTTAGGCATAGCGGCGGCAATTATAAGGCCGATAATTGGAAACAGAGCAGCGAGTATCAAATAACCAACGGGATTTCTTCCCTTGGCATTTACGATTGCACCCGCACCGATGACACATCAAACACAAAGAATAACCCCGGCAATGAAATATATTGTCGAAAGATTATCAGCCACGTCAGCTATCATTCTCTTCCTCTATTGAATTTCTCAAGGGCACTATCTGTTCGACATTACCATTTCCAAATACCGCTGCTTGGATCATACTGCACCTGACTTCCTAAGAATCACTCAGAAGCCTCAGGATCGCCGTTAACGCATCGGCGAGGGCCCCCCCGATTGTCTCGTTGTCTTAGGCTTATGGTAGGATTGAGGCAGGAAAACAGCGTTAAGGAGAAGAAAATGAAGAAATCTACAATTCTTGGATGTCTGATTATGCTCGTACTTGGATGCGTTGTCATCGCTGGCTGCGGGTCAAGCGGGCCGAGCGTGGCGGGTGTCTACAAGGTTGAAGCTAGTGGAGTCACCGGAACTCTTACCCTTAAGGCTGACGGCACAGGGACAATTTCTTTAACTACAAGCGGTGGGATTCCTATCACCTACAAGGTGAAGAACGGAAGCGTCGTACTTGCAGGTATGGACGGTAAAGAACTTGGCTCAAGCGACACTTTTAAGATCGTGAATGGCGGACTTGAAGGCATTGGTGGCATTCTCTGGAAGAAGCAATAAGAGGCTCCCGGCCCTCCCTATCACCCCGGCCTCTACTTCCACTAATACTACCGTCCACTAATACAACACCAGTACTAGGGTGTGGGGTTGTGGGGGAGTGTTCTTGCCCTTGCAGCATTAGTGGAGTTTCTTGCCCGTTCAAGAAAAGCGGCTCACCTCTCCCAACCCAAGAAAGGCCAATTCTGTATCGACCTCTCTTGGAACGAAGAAAGCCACTGTTGGGAGCGGTGTCTATCTTCCAGATCACTGCTAGTTTTGCATACTCCCCCGGTGGGGTCTCCGTGGCCAATAGATGCCTCTTGGGGCCGTCCAGCTCGCACAGGATCAACGTGCAACCCTTGAGCAATACTGGAAGATCAAGGGCCTGTTCCTGGGGCCTCTCGCGGTCGGCAGGCGGGAATGTGACGGGAACGGCTAACAAAACATATCTGAGTCGTGATTCTGCAACTACTTATTAAATGGCTTGATACTGCGGAAAGATGATGGTCGGGACGGCCGGATTTGAACCGGCGACCCCTGGTCCCCCAGACCAGTGCGCTAACCTGGCTGCGCCACGTCCCGACATAAACGATATTTTAGCACATGAATGCCTGCGCGATTCGCGGCTAATATCGTGAAAAATAGAAGAACCCTCCGGAGAGGGTTCTTCAAAAGAATGAAATGTCTGAACTTATTACTTCTTGTCGATCGCGTCCTTGAGCTTCTTGCCTGGGCGGAATGCCGGGGCTTTGCTAGCAGCGATCTTGATCTTCTCCTTGGACTGGGGGTTGATCCCTGTCCGGGCTTTCCTCTTCCGAACCTCGAAGGTGCCGAAACCGACGAGCTGTACCTTCTGGCCTTTCTTCAAAGCCTTGGTTATGCTCTCAAGCACAGCGTCCACGGCCGCTTCGGCGTCTTTCTTCTTGAGGTTTGCCGCTTTTGCTACCTCATCCGCAAGCTCTTTCTTGGTCAAGAACTTCACCCCCTTCCAAGAGTACCTTTGTAAGAACGTTCAACGGTTCACCTTTTCCTCCTTGTGGAAAAGTCAAGAATATGGCTTATTCGCGGGATTATCTGCATTTCGGCTTAGAAAATGCCCGCGAAACGGGCATATCTGAGGGCAATAGACCACAATTTGCCTTTAGAAAAGGCTTCGCGTGACTGTTGAATTGACTGCTTCATGGGTGCGCTAGCGCCTTCCCTTGCCTTCCTTCGCGGTGCGGAAGTGAACGCGCAATGGGCTGCCCCAGAAGCCGTACTGCTCCCGGAGCATTCTCTCCAGGAACTTGCGGTAGTCAGACTTCACCAGGCCGGCATCGTTTACGAAGATGATCACGGTGGGCGGAGCCACGGTGGGCTGTGTCGCATAGTAGAGCTTCAGCTGCCGCCCACCCCTGCGCGGCGGAGCTTTTCTAGATTTGAGCTCGGCGAGATAGTTGTTGAGAGCGGGGGTCGGGATTCGCCGGTGCCACTCGAGATACGCGTTGTCCACCAGGGGGAGAATCCTTCCGATACCACGGCCCGTCAGCGCAGAGACCCGCAGCAGAGGAAGGTGAGGCGCGAACCGGAACTTGTGCGATATCGATTCGAGGACGTCCTTCGCGTTGCCCTGCTCCTCGACTATATCCCACTTGTTGATAATGACGACGCAAGCACGCCCTCGAGACTCGATCTTGCTTGCGATCTTCTGGTCGTGTTCGCTCGGACCTTCCTCACCGTCTATGACCAGCAGGACGACATCGGCATCTTCTATGGCTCTGAACGTACGCACAGAACTGTAGTACTCGATATCGGTCATACTCGTGCGCTTCTTGCGGATGCCTGCGGTATCGAGGATGCGGTATTCTTTTCCGTCGCGCTCCACGATCGTGTCTATCGTGTCGCGGGTGGTGTGCGGCTTTTCGTGTACGACAGCCCTCTCTTCCTGGGCGAGCTGGTTCAGTATCGACGATTTGCCGACGTTGGGCCTCCCGACGATGGCGACTGCTATCTCCGGCTCGCTCGGTGCCTCTTCCGGAGGCGGTGGAAGTGATTCGACTATGCGGTCAAGGAGGTCTCCAACTCCTAGCCCGTGATTGGCCGAGATGGTTATCGGGTCCCCAAGGCCGAGCTCGTAGAAGACGCTAGCTTCAACCTCCTGCTGGGGATTGTCGACCTTGTTCACGACGAGCAACAGGTCTCGTTTGAGTCGCTTGAGCTTCCTGGCCAGCCATTCGTCGTCCTCTGTAACGCCGGTCTTGACGTCTACCAGCATGATGAGCACATCCGCCTCGTCGGCGGCGAAGAACGCCTGGCGCTCTATCTCAGCCGCGAACTGGGCGCCAGCATCGATGCCGACACCTCCCGTGTCCGCCACGATGAAGTCGCGCTCGCGCCATCGCGCGGGTACGTACTTGCGGTCGCGGGTCACGCCCGCGGTGGAATCGACTATGGCGACCATCTGAGCGGAGAGCCTGTTCATCAGCGTTGATTTGCCCACGTTGGGTCGCCCGAGAATCGCGACCACGGGCAGCCTGTCTTTCATTACCTATTTCCTCTCCCCTCACGAGAATTCCATAAAGCGTCCACGAGCGCGTTACCTTCGCAGGCGACAGATTCTATATCTATGCCGGTGTCCCTGGCTACTGTCTCAAGTGTAATACCGTCGATAAACGCTCCCCCACCGTCAATCGCGATATCCGGAACGAGCGCCCGCCCTAGACCGTTTGCGGAACGGAGCGCCCGGGTAACGTCAGCGCCTGGCAGGAGCCCGCAGACGTTCACGCGGGGACCGAACAGGGAGTTCTCGCAGACCAGCATTCTCGCGCCTGTTGTCTCTATGCCGAGGCCGGAGAGCGCCCATTCACCTATCGGCGTGGTCACAAGCGCTGTTCCCTCGCACCCGTTGGGCAGGTCCATGCGGTCGGATGCCTTACTGAAGCTGTCGCGAAAGAGCCTGGCGAGCCCGATTCCATTCTCGGTCTGGGCAAACTCGGCGTAGTAGTCCATCTCGGGAGCCGGCAATCCCGCGAGGTAAAAGAACTCGTCCGCCGCGAACGGACCGGCGTCGCCGAACTCCTGGTGCCACCTGTCCAGGATATCGAGCACCTCGGATGCCGAGCAGGGTTCGAAACTGTAATGTGATGGTACCTTGGTACGGCAGTTCCAACTTATGCCGACCGGCACGGCTCCGATCGATGCGACCCCTGCGAATCGGTCACGTAGGTCACCCAGGGTCTTGTCCAGGTCCCTTCCGTCGTTCAGGCCGTGCATGAGTACGAGCTGTATGTGGAGGTTGATCCCGGCGTCCAGGAGCTCTTTGAGGATGTTCATGCTCCTTGCGGCACGCAGGTTCCCGAAAATAAGTCGGCGTAGGTCGGGGTCGGTGGTGTGCAGGCTGACATAGAGGGGTGACAGCCCATCCTCGATTATGCGTTCAACGTCGTTCTGGTCGAGGTTTATCAGAGTGATGAAGTTTCCCTGCAGGAAGCTCAACCTGTAATCGTCGTCCTTTATGTACATCTGCTCTTTCAAGCCGGGCGGCAATTGGTCGACGAAGCAGAAGATGCAGTGGTTGTCGCACTCGACCAGACGGCCGAAAAGCGGGCTCTCGAGCTCGATGCCCGGGTTCCCGCAGGTGGCGTCAATCTCGAGCTCGAAGTGGAAGCCGTTCCTCTCCAACTCGAGCCCGTGCGCGACATCGTCAGCCATCAGCAGGTAGTAATCTATAAGGTCCCTCATAGGCTGGCCGTCTACCGCCCACAGAAGGTCGCCGGACAACACTCCGGCAGATTCCGCCGGAGACCCGGGCTCAATAGCGACGACGACTCCGGGGCCGTATAGATCGTCATTGTCGGTCATCTAACGCTGGCACCTCCATGAATGTGCGTTATTGTCCAAAGTTAACCGATGCCACATAACCTTACAAGGACGACCGTCCAGCAGGCTGATTTACTGCCCATCCAGCGGAAGGATATCTCGCTTTACTCACATATTAGTTGGGTTATAATTAGCTACTGTTTGACCAAATTTCCACAGGGGGATTATTGTGACAGCAACCGAGGGCAAGGCCATAAAGAACGTAGGATTGTTCGGGCACGGTGGCTCGGGCAAGACCACACTGGCCGAGTCCCTGCTCTTTGCAACCGGCGCCACCACGCGCATGGGAGACGTCGAGCAGGGCAATACGACGACGGATTTCGACGACGATGAGATAAAGCGCAAGATATCGATCAACTGCGCGCTGGCGCCGGTCAGCTGGAAGGGCGCTGACATCACGTTTGTTGACACTCCCGGGTACGCCGACTTCGTGGGTGACGCGATATCTACGGTGCGTGTGGTAGACACCTGTTGTTTCGTTGTCTCCGGGGTCGACGGTGTCGAGGTCCAGACGGAGATAATGTGGGAGCGCGCGGCCCAGGTCGAAGCTCCGAGCCTGATCTTCATCAGCAAGCTTGACCGCGAGCGCGCGGGCTTTGAGCGCACCTTGGAAGACATCCGTGAAACCCTTGGCGGCAACGTTGTTCCATTGATGCTGCCGATCGGTGAAGAGCACGGTTTCCGTGGCGTGATAGACCTAGTCAGCGGAAAAGCATATGAGCCTGATGGGCCGGGGAAGTCCAAGGAAGTCCCTGTCCCTGATGACCTTGCCGATGCTCTCGAAGAGGGCAGGGACAAGTTGGCTGAGGCGGTCGCCGAGACAGAAGATGCCCTTCTTGAGAAATACCTCGAAGAGGGCGAGCTCTCCGCGGAAGAGATTTCTATGGGGCTGAGGAAAGGGGTCCGTGAACGTACACTCATACCCGTCCTTTGCGGCGCGGCATCGAAGGGCGTCGGCATGCCCGAGCTGCTCGATTTTGCCGCGACGGTCCTGCCTCTGCCAGAGGAACTTCCGGACGTCACCGGCACGGTTCCCGGAAAAGACGAAGAGATGACCAGGCCTCGTTCAAAGGAAGCCCACATGTGTGCCCTGGTCTTCAAGACCCTCGCCGACCCTTACGTTGGAAAGCTCACTTACTTCCGAGTATTCTCTGGAGTCTTCAAAAGCGATTCCTCGGTTCTCAACTCGAGCCACAACAAGACCGAACGAGTCGGGCAGCTATATAAGGTCACGGGCAAAGATCAGACCGCCGTCACCGAACTGGCGGCCGGAGAGCTCGGCGCCGTTGCCAAGCTCAGCGAGACGTTCACTGGTGACACGCTCTGCGACAAGGACCAGCCGATCGTGCTTCCCAAAATCGAGTACCCGGCCCCGCTCATGTCACTGGCCGTCGCCCCCAGGACCAAGGGCGACGAAGACAAGCTCTCAACCGCGCTCGGGCGCGTGAGCGAAGAAGACCCCATGCTCACCGTGCGGCGGGATACCGAGACCAACCAGACACTCATCTCCGGGGCCGGCGAGACGCACCTGGACGTCGTAGTCGACAAGATGCGACGGAAGTTCGGCGTTGACGTGGCCACTGAGATCCCGAGGATCCCGTACAAGGAGACCATCCGCAAGAAGGTCGAGTCAGAGGGTAAACATAAAAAGCAGACGGGAGGGCACGGACAGTTCGGTCACGCCTTCCTGCGTCTAGAGCCCAAGGAGAGGGGCTCCGGCTTCGCATTTCAAGAGAAGATCGTCGGCGGCTCGATCCCACGGCAGTACATACCCGGCGTCGAGAAAGGCGTCGTCGCCGCGATGAACGAAGGATACATGGCGGGATTCCCGATGGTTGACATGGACGTTACGGTCTACGACGGCTCGTTCCACTCAGTCGACTCGTCGGAGCTCGCGTTCAAGATGGCGGCGTCAAAGGCGATGAAGGACGGTTTCGCCAAAGCCGAACCCGTCCTGCTCGAGCCGATAGTCAACGCCAATGTAACGGTCCCCGACCAGTTCATGGGCGACGTCATCGGCGACCTCAACTCCAAGCGCGGGCGCATCCTCGGAATGGAGCCCAAGGGCAAGATGCAGGTAGTGAGCGCACAGGTGCCTCTCGGGGAGATGTCCCGTTACTCGATCGACCTCCGGTCCATCACCGGCGGCCGCGGCGTGTTCGCTATGGAGTTCTCCCACTACGAAGAAGTCCCGGAACACATAGCTCAGAAGATTATCGAGCAACGCAAGAAAGAACACGAAGAATCATGAATCCGGGGTAAAACCCTTTTCTTGATCCGGGTCTGTCAGGCCCGGATCACAGCGCACGAGGTGTTATGCAACCCCCGCGACAATGGTTACTCGTTGAGGCGGGTATGGAGGGCTTCCCAGACCTGGTCAAGCGTCATGGGCAGTACGCGGGTCTCGGATATGACTGACATGAAGTTGGAATCCCCGGCCCACCTGGGAACGATGTGCATGTGAACGTGATCCGTGATACCTGCGCCCGCGACTCTCGCAATGTTGATACCGATATTGAAACCGTCTGGATCAAAAGCGTCTCGTATCGCTTTCATACAGCGCTTACCGAGAGCCATCATGCAAGTGAGTGTCTCCGGGTCGAGGTCTTCGATGGTGCCCGAGTGCTTATACGGGGCGATCATGACGTGGCCAGACGAGTATGGAAACAGATTGAGGATCGCAAAGCAGTGTTCGTCCCGGAAGACAACGAGGTTGTCACGGTCGTTGTCTTCAGTTACCTTCTCGCAAAAGATGCAGCCGGTTTTCCTGTTGTCCACGGTGCTCACGTATTGGTACCTCCACGGTGTGAAGATGTATTCCATGGCCTAGACCTCGAGGGAGCGTCTGCTGTCGATCTCACCGATCAACTCGTCGATGAAGCGCTCCGTGTCGACTCCCCTCTCATCACGACCCGCAAGCGATCGTACGCTGACGTTGCCGTCCTCCACCTCATGGTCTCCGACTATCACCATGTAGGGAATCTTCATTCGCCACGCTTTGCGTATCTTGTTGCCGGTGGTTTCGCGCTCCTGGTTGACCCTGACGCGGATGCCGCGTGATTCGATCTTCGACTTGAGTCCCTGCGCGTAATCGACGTGCCTGTCCGCTATCGGGAGTATCTCGACCTGCACCGGCGCGAGCCATAACGGGAACGCTCCACCATAATGCTCGATGAGGATGCCCATGTAACGCTCGACGCTCCCAAGCACCGTTCTGTGTATCATCACAGGAGTGTGCTCCTGGTTGTCCGCGCCGACGTAAGACATCTCGAAGCGAGCCGGGAGGTTGAAGTCGAATTGAATGGTCGGACCCTGCCAGAACCTGCCCAGAGCGTCCTGAAGCTTGACGTCGATCTTTGGACCATAGAATACCCCTTCTCCTTCATCGATGAAGTAATCGAGCCCCTGGTCGATCAGGGCTTTCTTCAGGGTGTCGGTCGCCCTCTCCCAGTTGTCGTCGGTACCGACAGAGTGATCGGGTCGGGTCGAGAGCGCGATGCGGAACTCGGTGAATCCGAAAGTCCGCTGAGCCTCGAACGCGAAGCGGAGGGCGTCGTTTATCTCCTTTTCAGCCTGGTCCATGGTGCAGAAGATGTGCGCGTCATCCTGCGTGAAGCCCCTGACACGAAGCAATCCATGCAGAACGCCGGAACGCTCGTGCCTGTATACGGTCCCAAGCTCGAAATACCTTATCGGCAGCTCGTTGTGTCCGCGGGTCCTGGACTTGTAGATGTAGATGTGCGCCGGGCAGTTCATCGGCTTTATGCCGTACTCCTGGCCCTCTATGTCAAAGAAGTACATCGGGTACTCCATGTCGAGGTGCCCGCTCGTCTTCCAGACGTCACGGCGCATCACGTGGGGAGAAATTACGAGCTGATAGCCCCGCTTTGCGTGTTCCATCTTGAGGAAGTCCTCGATGACGGTGCGCACGATGGCCCCGTTCGGGTGGTAGATCACCAGGCCGGGACCTATCTCTTCCCTTATCGAGAAGAGCTCGAGCTCGGGTCCTAGCCTGCGGTGGTCGCGGCGCTCGGCCTCCTCTCGCGCCTCGATGTAAGCCTCGAGGGCATCAGTGCTGTCGAAGGCTGTACCGTATATACGCTGGAGCATCTCGCGGGTCTCATCCCCGCGCCAGTACGCTCCCGCGATCGACAGGAGCCTGAAGGCCTTGAGCTTGCCGGTTGAAGTCAGGTGAGGACCCCGGCACAGGTCGACGAACTCCCCTTGCTCGTACACCGTGATTACTTCATCTTCAAGGTCCTCTATGAGCTCGACCTTGTAAACTTCCCTGCGGCTCTTGAACAGCTCGAGCGCCTCGGTGCGGGAAAGCTCTTTCCTCGCTATCGGAAGGTCTTCGGCGATAATTCGGGACATCTCGTCCTCTATCGCAGGCAGTTCATCAGCCGAGAGGTTCTCGGAAAGGGCGAAGTCGTAGTAAAACCCATCTTCGATAGCGGGACCGATCGCAAGCTTTACGTCGGGATGGAGCCTGCGAACAGCCTGAGCCATGACGTGAGACGCCGTATGCCTGTAAGCCTCCCTGCCCCTTGGCTGTTCGAAAGACAGTAGCTCGATGTTGCCACCCTCGTAGAGAGGTCTGTTGAGCTCGACGACGTGCCCGCCGACATCGGCAACCAGCGCCGAGGGCTCAGGCTCCCACCCTCCCTCGCGCAGTGCGTCGAGGGCCGTGGTGCCACGAAGGAACTCGATCTCTTTTCCATCGGGAAGGTTGAGCTTTGACCTGTCAGCCATGGCAGCACTCCTGGCATAAAAAACCCGGGTTCCCGGGTTTTTTCACCTCAATTGAATGGTGGGCGCGAGTAGGATCGAACTACCGGCCTCTTCCGCGTCAAGGAAGCGCTCTCCCACTGAGCTACGCGCCCACTTTCTTTCTCGTAATTGTCCTTTTTAGACGCGATAATAGTATCCGATGATATAAGAAAGTTCAAACAAAGGGGACTTACGAGTGCCTGTCTGTCTCAAGTGCGGAAAAGAAATAGAGCCGGGCAATGACTATTGCCGGGAATGCGCCGCCGGAGACGAGCAACAGGTCGAGCGCATCATGGCCATTACGACTCGCGTTGGCTCGAGTCGTCCAAGACGCGTGGACAACCGCTGGATAATACTGAGTATGTTCGCGTTTGCGGTGGCACTTCTCGTCATCGCGGCTGCCGTCGTCTTCTCCATTCCAAGGGGCAAGAAGTTCGCGGAGGCGGCCCAGGCCGCAATATGCCGGTCGAACCTCAGGCAGGTGCAAGAAGCGATTTCGCTTTATGATACGACAAATGGCACATTTCCACCGACAGGCCGCGTGAACGCTCAGCACCCGCTGGTTGTGGACCAATACCTGAAAACTCCCCCGCGCTGCCCTACGACCCATCGCTACTACATCATTGAGAAAGACGGCACGGGGTATAGAGCAATATGCGACAGCGGCCTGGCGGGCCACTCGATATAGTGCTTACTCTATTGAGCGCAGGATACAACACTTATAGAATCGGTCATGGTTCTTTCTGGAGCCTGCTGATTTAGGGCGCAACGAGCAAGCACGGTACCTCTCCTGGTCCCCGCGAGGTCCGGCGCGATGAGTAAAAGGATCCTGGATGGATTACAAGCGTATTATCGTCATCGTTCTGGCAGTGATAATACTTGTAGCTTTCATAATCGGACTGTGGCTGCGAGGACGCCAGTTGGAAAACGAAAAGCCCGTATCCTCCCCCGCGGTGGTGACTCAGCCTTCGAGCCGGCCATCGTCGACCCAACCCGCAAACACCACCACTTACCCGACGCCGGTTAGGTGACGGACGCTACATCAGCTTCCTCAAATCCAGCCATGGCGCTTTTTGAGCGGTTTCCGCAGCGGCTTTGACGATGCCTTTTCTCATGCTCCATGGGATGTTGTCCGCGTAAGAGTCAGCCCTGGGCGCGAGTCCTGGGAACGCCATGAGGAACTGCGTGAGGGCTTCCTGGTTCCTCTTGAGGATATCCCCTGGAACCACTTCGCTGTACTCCGCTATCCAGACCAGTGAAGCGAGGATCGATTCGATGGTCTCGAGCCGCATAGCCGGAGGAACGGGCTTCTTAGACCAGACAGCGCCTGCAGCGGAGACGAGGTCGAAAAGATTATGCCAGAAACCGCCGTCAGAGCTGAGGCGCGGAGGATCATCCTTGGTCATGAAGTAAACCCGGTGGAGTTTCATCGTCTCGATGCCATCTCGTGCCAGCGATTCAACCTCATCCCAGAACTCGGGGGAAACATGAGCGTTTAACGGCGGCCCCAGCCTCAGGTCGGCTCCATGGGGGTTGAATATTTCGGTAAGATCGAGCAATCTCAGCCTTAGCCCCGCAAACTCAAGCGATATGTCATGAGAGCTTTCCATGGAACCCCCGAACGCAACATGACTGGCTTTTGAATTCATTCGTCAAGATCAACCTCTGACCTGCAGGGAACGGATTGCCGCTCCTGCCCCCCTGTATCGACCGGCAGGTTTGATTCTCCGGGTCGTCAAGGGTTAGACAGGAAAATTCATGGGTTCATTAGATTGGAGGCGGCGACCGGATTTGAACCGGTGATGGAGGTTTTGCAGACCTCTGCCTTACCACTTGGCTACGCCGCCTGGCGCGCTATATCGCGATACATTCTACTATATTGCAGGGAAAACTGGTTAAATGTTGTTGTCATTAGTCGTTGTATGAATTGCAGTATGATCGAGGGGGCTGATTTGGATTAGAACCCGCAGGTCAACTCTACGCTGATGGAAATTCGACAGGCCATCTGACCGTTCACTGAAAAGCTACGGATGTATCGATTTCCATATTTAATCGAGTATCGAGATATTAGACTCCGGAGCCGACCCGGCTTCGACGGCTCCACGGGAAAGGAGAAGGGAATGGCGGTAGTAAAGGCATTCGAGACTTGGACGGGGCCCGGGAAGTCTGACGCTGTTATCGTTCCCCTGAAGCCCGAGGAAAACGCCGTACATACCATAGACCACAAGAATTACTTCGAGCACTGGTATTTTGACGCCAAGCTCGAGGACGGACACGTTGTGGTCGGATTTCTGCAGGCTGCGGAGCTGATCACCAGGAAACCCGGCGTGGAGCTTCATGTATACAAGCCTGACGGAGAGAAGTTGTCCGTG
>Ga0182021_10005863_pt1 | contig 14604 bp, 11 predicted proteins | sample 612E3MmetaG_FD_120493 | JGI IMG/M metagenome (GOLD analysis project Ga0182021, IMG submission 120493) | Permafrost microbial communities from Stordalen Mire, Sweden - 612E3M metaG (Illumina Assembly) | ecosystem: Environmental > Terrestrial > Soil > Wetlands > Permafrost | place: Sweden... | reverse complement strand
TTGGGTCTCATAACTTTCATTACGAATAAAAGAACCCGGGAAATAGGAATAAGGAAAACTTATGGAGCATCTATCCAGGTTGTATTGGGTCTGTTATCCAAAGAAGTCATATATCTCATTCTTATATCATCACTTATAGCATACCCGATTGCCTATTTTGGATCAAAATACTGGCTTGAAGGGTTCGCAAATAAAGTGAAGGTTAATCCTGTCATCTATATTCTGGCAACATTTATTGCTTTAATAATAGGATGGTTGTCAATAAGTTATCAAACAATAAAAGCGGCTAATTACAATCCTGCCAGAGCGCTGAAAATTGAGTAAGAAAGTACCAGTTTAGGGAGTTAAAGGGACTCTGATTAAATAAAGTCCTTGTACCGGCGTTCTATTTTTTTATCAGACTGAAGAAATTTTCTTTGTACGTGTTGCTTACAGGAATTCTCTGACCGCCAATCCGGATGACTCCTCTTTCAATTGATTCAATCTTGTCAATAGCAATAATGAATGATTTATGTACTCTGCAGAACCCTTTGACAGGAAGCATTTTTTCAATCTGAGCGAAGTTTTGTAATGTCATTATTTTCTTGTTGAGGCATACTATCCTGAGATAATCTTTCATTCCTTCAATATACAATATGCTGTCCAGATCAACACGCTCGAGCCGGTACTCGGTCTTGACAAACATGAAGCTCTCTTTTTTTGAAGAATTAACTTCATTATGTTTCATGGCAAAGTGCTCTATAACTTTACTTACTGCCCTGGTGAATCGCTGAAATGAATATGGTTTCAAAAGATAATCAGTGACGCTAAGTTCAAATCCTTTTAAAGCATACTGTTCAAAGGCGGAAGTTATTATTACTTCCGAATGAGGATCTGCGACCTCAAGAAATTGAATTCCTGTAAGTTGCACCATTTGAATATCAAGAAAAATAAGGTCGGTCCGGTTAAGTTTAAGCCAGCCAATAGCTTCTACTGCATTGTCAAATGTGCGAATAAGTTTTAATTCAGGCACTTTTTCAATAAACCCTTCAAGCTTCGATAATGCAAGAGGCTCATCGTCAATTGCTATACAATTAATCACCATTAGTGTTGATAATTAGTTTTACATAGAAGATTGATTCTCCTGTTTCGATACTGAGTTGGTGTTTTTCAGGATATATCAGTTCAAGCCTCTTCTTCAAATTGATAAAACCGGTACCTGAATGAGTTGTCTCATGATTTTTCGAATATTTATCATAATTATTCGAAATTTCAAAAATAACCGTCCCATTTTCTGATGAAAGGTGAATATCTATACCAGGTTTTTTATCTCCGAAAATTGAAAATTTAAATGCATTTTCAATAAGAGGAACAAACAATGCAGGTGCAATTTTAACAGATAGATCGCCGTGGATGTCAGTTTGGATATCCTCAGGAGATTTTATTCTTATTCTGTATAATTCTATAAGGTTATTGACATATTCGACCTCTTTATCAAGTTCAACATAATCGGTTGAAGTTTCATAGGTAAGGTATCGCATAATACCGGACAGTCTTATAAGCGATTCTGAAGCCCTTTCAGGATTATTTTGAATCAGGGAGTCGATGTTATTAAGAGTGTTAAACAGAAAATGGGGATTCAGCTTGCTTTTAAGCAAGTCAAGTTCGGCTGCAACTTTCTGCCTGTCAAGTTCCGCCTTTTGGTTCATTGTGCTGAACCAATTTATTATTACTCTGAAGAATGAGCCGAAAACTGCGGCAGTAAGAACTGGAAAGTATCCGCTCATGTGCATTTTAATCGAATAGCCCCTGTAGAAATTCTGAAAAGATCCATCGAACAAAGCTCTGATAAAGAAAAGCATTGTATATCCTAAAAATGGCATAATGAGAACTGTCATAAAGGAAAAGCCGAAGAATGCGGCCAGCTTTTTTCTGTTCAGGAAAAACGGTACCAGAACCAGATAGAACAGGTAAAAGACAACCATCAGATATAGAAATGCAACAATATTTGAAACTATCTGCTGAGGAGGCGAATTTTTTCCAAGCGTAGAGTAGGGGAGATTTGCAAAAACAGCAAACAGCCAGACGAATATGTGGATATATGTTATTCTCTTTTTACTCATTTACGCTTTAATAAGACAAACTTACAAAATTATTGTTCGAACTACAGAAATTTGTGTTTTGGCATTCCTCTGTGGATCTCTGTGATCCCGATAGTTATCAGTACTCTGTGTTCCTCTGTGTAACAATTCTTAAGAACTATCACAGAGTTACACAGAGAAGCACTGAGTTTCACAGAGAAACAATTGAGAATATCACGATTCTTTGAAGTTTTCCACAATTAATCTGAAAAATGAACCATATAATCCGGCCAATGCAAGTACTTTAAACCCACTTATATGCATCTGAACGGAATAGATCTTATAAAAGTTCGCAAAGGTTCCCTGGAAGAGTGCTTTTGAGAGGAGCAACAAGGTATAACCTATGAATGGTAGGATTACCATCATGACTATTGAAATTCCAAAAAAAGTCAGAAGCTTTTTTGGAAGCAGAAATGCAGGCGCCATGTAGTAAAAGAAAAGGTAATAAACAGCCATCCAGAAAAGGGTAGCTATAACGGTGCCTATGAATTGTTCCATTGGACGGCCATCAAACAATGGTACCAATGTTAAAATACAAGCAACGATCCAGGTTGCAATGTGAAGTCTTGTTGATAGAGTTGTTTTCATTTTGTCTGAGTTTAAATGTTTACAACTCAAAAGTAGATAATGACTTCTTCTGACTAAAATTAAATATACATGTTTGCAGTTTCTGTCTGCAAAATTATTTTAATGTCCGATGAAATAATAAACTCTTTTATAAGGTTAATCTAAACATTTTTAAGAAATCTGTCAATCTCTTTTGCAGCTTTCCTTCCTGAGGCAATTGCCTTAACCACCAGGCTGGCACCATCTACAGAATCTCCGGCTGCAAATACTTTGTGTCTGTTTGTCATAAGATTCTGGTCTACTTTTATATTTCCTCTCTGATCAAGTTCCAGTCCGAGTTCAGTAACCAGTCCGTCTATTACCGGATGTACAAACCCCATTGCAAGAAGCACAAAATCGGATTCAATTATTCTACCGGTTCCGGGAAGACAAGTCATTGTATATTTCCCGTTTTTTTTGTCCCACTTAACATCTTCAACTTCAACTCCCTTAACATTTTCTTCATCCCCAATAAATCTTTTTGAGGAAAGGCCCCACATCCTTTCACATCCTTCTTCCTGTGAGGTGGATGTTTTAAGGGTTTTTCTGAATTCGGGCCAGAGATTATCGATAGCAGGATAAATTGGTGGTTTGGGAAGGATCTCAATCTGTGTGACACATTCAGCTCTTTGCCTTATAGCTGTTCCGACACAGTCCGATCCGGTATCACCACCTCCGATTACGAGGACTTTACGCCCCTCAGCAATCATACTGTCGTCGATTGAGGAATAATGCCCTGCATTTATCCGGTTCTGCCTCGTAAGAAAATCCATTGCAAAATGTATTCCTTTCAATGCCCGTCCGTCTATTTGAAGATCCCTGGGATGTGATGACCCTATGGCAATGCAGATTGCATCGTACTGATTCAGAAGCTCACCTCCCGTAATATCTTTGCCAATCATAATATTCGTCTTAATTAGCAGACCTTCATCAGTCATCAACTGTAAACGCCTGTCAATTGTCACCTTGCTTAATTTAAAGTCGGGGATACCGTACCTGAGAAGCCCGCCGATCTTTTCCTCTTTCTCAAACAAGGTAACAGTGTGACCTGCTTTGTTCAAAAGGTCAGCCGCGGCCATACCAGCGGGTCCGCTTCCTATTACAGCAACACTCCTTCCGGTCCGCCTTCTGGGAGGAACTGGTTTGATATAACCTTCAGCGAATGCTTTCTCAACAATAGCCACTTCATTCTCCCTGATTGTAACCGGTTCATTATTAATACTCAGTACACATGAATGCTCGCAACCTGCCGGGCAAATCCTGCCGGTGAATTCAGGAAAATTATTTGTTGCATTTAGCCTTTCAAAGGCTCCTTTCCAATCTCCCTTGTGAAGAAGATCATTCCATTCCGGGATTAAATTGTCGACCGGGCAAATCCAATGACAGTATGGGACACCACAATCCATACATCGTGAGGCCTGAAGCATCCTGTCTTCTGAATTAAGAACCTGTTCAACTTCACTATAATCGCAAATTCTTTCATGAATAGGGCGATTGCCGGCTTCCTTTCTTCTTATTTTCAAAAATCCGGTAGGATCAGCCATAGTTATATAATTTTAAATCTTATTATTTTTGATACTTTGTTCCTATCTGTTACCGATTTCTACATCAATTTCAACATCGGCAATCTTCTTTCTTATTTCCTCAAGCTTCAGTTCCTGAAGCACTTTCTTGTAATCATATGGAATAACCTTAATAAATCTTGGCAGCCAGCTATTTAGATCATCAAGGATCAATTTAGCCTTCTTACTACCTGTGAACTTATAGTGGCGGGATATAAGCTGAGTTAATTCATTGGTATCGTTAAAATCTTCAACAAGAGATAGTTCAACCATTCCCATGTTACAATAGAAATCAAAGTCGCCATTTTCATTCAAGACATAAGCTATTCCACCACTCATCCCGGCTGCAAAATTGCTCCCAGTGCTGCCCAGTACAACCACTCGTCCTCCGGTCATATATTCGCAACAATGGTTACCAACACCTTCTACTACTGCATTGGCTCCGCTGTTTCTCACTCCAAATCGTTCACCGGCAATCCCTGAAATATATATTTCTCCCTTTGTGGCTCCATAAAGAACTGTATTCCCGATAATTATATTTTTATCTGATTCAAAAGTAGAGCCTTGAGGAGGAACTACGATTATTCTTCCGCCTGAGAGTCCTTTTCCAAGATAATCGTTGGAATCACCTTCAAGGAAGAGTTCTATACCTGACATAAGAAATGCTCCGAAACTCTGACCTGCCGAGCCATTGAACCTGCATTTTATTGTACCGTCCGGAAGTCCGGCAGAACCATATAATCTGGCTATCTCACCAGATAACATGGCTCCAATCGTCCTATCTGTATTACGGATAGTCTTTTCAATTTCCACAGGTTGTTTGTTTTTTAAAGCCGGATCAGCTTCGGAAATAAGGGCTCTATCAAGGACAGATTCAATTTTATGATCTTGTTTTTCAATGCAATGCATCGCATTGGAACCCGCTTCAGGGGGCATGGTAAGTAATCCGCTAAGATCTAAATTCCTGATTTTCCAATGATCGACTTCCGGGTTTCTTTCCAGCAGATCGAATCTGCCGATTATATCATCCATTTTTCTATAACCGAGTTCAGCAAGGTACTCACGCACCTCTTCTGCTATAAACTGGAAGAAGGTCACAACATTATCAGCTTTCCCTGAAAATCTTTTCCTTAATTCAGCATTTTGTGTTGCTATTCCAACCGGGCAGGTGTTCAGGTGGCATTTGCGCATCATCACGCAACCAAGAACTATTAGTGCGCATGTCGAGAATCCGAACTCTTCTGCTCCTAAAAGTGCAGCCATAATTACATCCAGACCGGTTTTTAATTGTCCATCAGCCTGGAGCGTCACTTTTCTCCTGAGATTGTTCATCACCAGAGTCTGTTGTGTTTCAGCCAAACCCAGTTCCAGCGGTAAACCGGCATGTTTAATTGATGATATAGGACTTGCACCCGTTCCACCTTCATAGCCGCTGATTGTGATAAGGTCTGCCGACGCTTTGGCAACACCTGCCGCAATTGTACCCACACCGCTTTCTGAGACAAGCTTCACACTGATCTTCGCAAACGGGTTCACATTTTTGAGGTCAAAGATCAATTGTGAAAGATCTTCAATCGAATAAATATCGTGATGTGGGGGAGGAGAGATCAGTGTAATTCCGGGTATTGAATAACGAGTAGAAGCAATGATCTTATCTACTTTATGACCAGGAAGTTGTCCTCCTTCTCCGGGTTTTGCCCCTTGCGCAATTTTAATCTGTATCTCATCAGCATTTACCAGGTATTCGGCAGTCACTCCAAAACGTCCGCTTGCTACCTGTTTTATCGCACTTCTGACGCTATCTCCATTTTCACGGAGTTTGAAACGCTCCGGATCTTCTCCGCCCTCACCTGTATTACTTCTTCCCCCGATGCGGTTCATAGCAATGGCAAGTGTCTCATGTGCTTCGCGGCTGATGGATCCATATGACATTGCACCAGTCACAAATCTCCTGAAAATTTTATCAACAGGTTCAACCTCTTCAATAGGAATGGGATTCTTTTTAATCTTTAACAACCCTCTGATAAACCCCGGGCTTTTGGTATCAAGATTGACCAACCGGCTGTATTCCTTGAATTTAATGTAATCACCTGTCTTTGTACTCCATTGAAGTAAAGAAATGGTCTCCGGGTTCCATGCATGATGTTCTCCATGTTTCCTGTATGAATATACTCCTTCAGTAAGAACTTCAGGCTGTTGTTCCTCGATCCATGCTTTCCTGTGTGGAATAAGAACCTCTTCGGCAATTTCACTGATACCAATACCTCCTATTTTTGAAATTGTTCCTGCAAAATACTTATTGATCACCTCCTGATGAATACCTATGGCTTCAAAAATCTGGGAAGATCTGTAACTTCTAAGCGTGCTGATCCCCATTTTTGACATGATCTTAAGAATTCCGTTATTGATTGCATGGATATAGTTTTCTTCTGCCTTCTGATAATCAAGCTGAATGGCTTTATCCTTTACAAGTTTGTCAATTATGGCAAAACTCAGATATGGATTAATTATACTTGCCCCATATCCGAACAGAAGTGCAAAATGCATCACTTCTCTTGGCTCTGCCGATTCGACAACGATATCTATCTGCATCCTCTTCCTCTTTTCAATCAGATAATGATGAACTGCTGAAACAGCCATCAGAGAAGGAATCGGGGCTAAATGTTCCTGGATACCACGGTCGGAAAGAATAACATAGTTTTTACCTTCATCTACTGCTTTTTCAGCATCCATACATAATTGCTCGACAGCGCTTTGCAATCCTTCCCACCCTTTGTGAGCTTCAAAAAGCATGGGGAGGTTGGCGGCGGAAAAACCTTTATATCTTAAGTTCTTGACAACCTGGAAATAGGTATTTGAAATAACGGGATTTCTGAATTTTACCATCTTGACGAGATCAGGCGAATTATCAAGCACATTCTGCTGGAGAGAACCCAGATACCCGGCAAGTGTCATTACAAGCTCCTCCCTGATCGGATCGATAGGCGGGTTCGTCACCTGAGCAAATAGTTGTTTAAAATAATTAAAAAGCCGATAGGGCTTCCTTGACAAAACAGCGATTGGTACATCATTTCCCATTGAGCCAATTGGCTCCTTCCCGGTCGACGCCATCTCTTTTATAATCCTGTCAATGTCTTCCAGAGAAAAGTTGAAAGATGTGACGCACTTTTGAAACTGGTCTCCCATATCCGGTGAAAAGTTCTGTCCCGTCTCAATTTCTTCAAGATTGACCATATTCTGCTGAATCCACTTTTCGTATGGATACTCATTTGCCAGTTTAGCCTTCAGTTCTTCGTCAAAATGAATTTCTCCTGCCTCTGTATCAACAAGAAGCATTTTACCTGGCTTTAAACGACCTTTACTCCTGATTTCTTCGGGTGCAAAGGTCTGAACACCAGCCTCTGAACCCAGAATAATAAGGTCATTCGTGGTAATTAAATATCTCGAAGGCCGGAGCCCGTTTCGATCAAGCATTCCACCAATATATCGCCCGTCAGAAAAAATAAGTGATGCAGGTCCGTCCCATGGTTCCAGGAAAGTTGAATGATAATGATAAAATGCTCTTAATTCGGGCGAGATAGGATTCTTTATATTGATAGACTCAGGAATAAGTACAGACATTGCATATGGCAGCGACTTGCCACTCATTACAAGAAATTCAAGGACATTATCCAGTGAAGCCGAATCACTTTTATCCGGTTCAATTATCGGATAGATCTTTGACAGATCTCCGAGTACATCGGATTTAAGGATTGACTCCCTTGCTTCCATCCAGAAACGGTTCCCCTTGATTGAGTTCAATTCTCCATTATGTCCCAGCATCCTGAAAGGCTGTGCAAGGTCCCATCTGGGGAAAGTGTTTGTGCTGAAACGCGAGTGTACAAGTGCAATGGCACTATGTAACCGTTCATCCTTCAAATCAAGGAAGTATTCCCCAAGCTGCTCCGATGTCAGCATACCTTTATATATAAGTACCTTCGTGGACAGACTGGGGATATAGAAAAAGCTTTTTTGTTTTATATTCGATTTCCGGATGTCATTTTCGACTCTTTTTCTTATAATATACAATTTTCTTTCCAACTGATCCTGTAACAGATCAGCACCCACAAGAATCTGTTTAATAACGGGTTCAGAGGCAAGTGATATTTCCCCGAGGACGCTTCTGTTTCGTGGCACCTCCCTGAATCCAATGAACGAGATTCCTTCTTCTTTAATAATCTGAAGCAGCATCTCTTCACATATTCCTGATTCAGTTTCATCCTGTGGGAGAAAAACTAATCCAGTGCCAAATTGTCCCTGGGGTGGAAGTGAATACCCCTGGATTAGATAAAAATCACGCGGGACCTGTAAAAGAACACCGGCTCCATCTCCGGTTTTACTGTCGGCTCCTTCAGCTCCTCTGTGGGTCATATTTTTTAAGATATCAAGACCCTGGCGGACAATTGAATGGGATTTTTTCCCTTTAAGTTGCGCAACAAAACCTATTCCACAACTATCATGCTCGGACTCTTTTCTGTATAATCCCTGATCCTGAGGACTTTCTGTAATCATATTATATGGTTTTTCAAATTCAATCATTAAAAAACCGCTCTCTTTTTACTTGGAGAACGGTTTTTTTATATCTAAAGCAAATACCATTCTCAGCCTAACCCAATAGTCCTTGAGGTGCCATGAAAAAGTACTGTTAATTTATATTGCTTCATCATCTTACAAATTCCTCGTAAATATAGTGTATGATTTTACAAAATAAAAGAAAATATCAAATTATTATTAGGATATGTAACAAACTGGGACATAATGCTTATTAATATAAAGAGCTGATTTTGTTTAGCAAATTTTATCCGATTTTATTGTTCAGGTTCAAAAAATAGCATGATCAGGGGAGAAGTGATTTATGATTTTTATCTTTACATTTATATTATGGTAAAACATAGAACAGCAGAGAAAAATTTACGAATTTTATTTTTCACCGGGTTATGGATAACCTGACACATTTTGCAAGTCCGGAACGTTCTTCTCATGAAGATATTATACGTAGCTTTGAGCTTCTGGATTCTGAAAAAATGATGCTTGATATTTTCGGGGCAATTTCAGGCATTGGTGCAATTCTTGATAAAAACCGCCAGATAGTTTACGCAAATGAGGAATTCCTGAATTTATTGGGGATTAGATCACTTGAACTGATTCTCGGCAAACGATCCGGAGAAGCAGTTTCATGTCTTCATAGTTCAGAAAATGTCAATGGGTGCGGTACTTCGGAAGCCTGTTCAGCTTGTGGAGCAGTAAATGCAATTATCTTAAGCCAGCAGACCGGGCAAAAATCAACCAGGGAAACGAGGATTAACTCAGTGATAGATGGTAAGCTTGTCAGCTGGGATCTTAAGGTTACATCTACTCCAATAAATATAAGAGATAAAGTATTTTATGTCTTTACTATTCAGGACATCAGCAATGAAAACCGCAGAATAATCCTCGAAAGAATATTTTTTCACGATTTACTGAATTCTGCAGGAAGTCTTAACGGACTCTTAAATATTCTTAAAGAGGAAACCGATCCCAAAGAGACTCGGGAAATTATTAAAATGTCTGAAGAAGTCAGTCGTGACCTTCTTGAAGAGATATTGCTTCACCGGCAGTTAAGAGCTGCTGAAAATGGTGATCTGACTATTGATATTCAGTTGATTAATGCAATGGAACTTCTTAAATCCGCTGTCGGAAAAATAGAAGGACATGTTATTGCTCATGGGAAAAGTATAGTAATTGCAGATTATTCCTCAAACGCATTTGTTGATACTGATAAATTACTTCTTCAAAGAGTGCTTATTAATATGCTCAAAAATGCCCTGGAGGCTACCGAAAAAGGTGGAACCGTTCATGCAGATATCACAAACTTTGATAATAAAATCAGATTCAGGGTTAAAAACGACAAATTCATGCCAAAAGAAATTCAGATCCAGGTTTTCCAAAGATCATTCTCTACTAAAGGTAAGGGCAGGGGAGTTGGAACTTATAGTATTAAGTTGCTGTCAGAGAATTATTTGAATGCCAAAGTCGGATTCAGCAGTTCAGAATCAGAGGGTACCGTTTTCTTCATCGATTTATTCAAACCAAAAAAATCCAATAATTGATAATTATGAAAATACCCGATAATTTAGTCTTTGTTCTTTTTGGTGCTTCGGGCGACCTTGCCTTTAGAAAAATTATTCCTGCCATTTATTCCCTTAAGATTCATTTACTGTTACCTGAAAAATTTGAAATCATTGGTGTTAGCAGATCAGTTATGTCAGATTTAGATTTTAGGGAAAAACTTAAAAAAGGGATCACTTCTTTTTCAGGGGAACAAAATATTACTGATGAATTGCTGATATCTTTTACGAACCATATCACTTACCTGACACTCGACATTTCGTCACCCTCTGAATACGTGAAACTAAGAGATAAACTTGCTGAGACTGATATCAATTCAGGAACAGGGGGCAATTATATCTTTTACCTTGCTACACCACCCAGTCTTTACACGATAATAGCAGGCAGTCTTTCGTCTATTGGATTAAGTGACCAGTCCGTGGGATTCAGAAGGTTTATCTTTGAAAAACCCTTCGGTTATGATCTGAAATCGTGTAAAGAACTTAACAAGAAGCTTCATGATCTGTTTGCAGAAGAGCAGATCTTCAGGATTGATCATTACCTGGGGAAGGAAACTGTACAAAATCTTCTGGTTACGAGATTCTCAAACGGAATGTTTGAACCACTCTGGAACAGAAATTATATTAACTATATTGAGATAACATCAGCCGAGAGTATCGGAGTAGAATCAAGGGGTGGTTATTATGATAAAGCAGGGGCGTTGAGGGATATGGTTCAAAATCACCTGCTTCAGATGGTCGGTCTTACGGCTATGGAACCACCTTCATCAATGAATCCGGATGCAATAAGGAATGAAATCCTAAAAGTCTTTCAGTCTTTTCAGCCTATTGTTGAAGATGAAGTTGATAAATATGTTATTCGCGGACAATATACAGCTTCGCGTGTACGTGGTGAATGTCTTACCGGTTACCGGTACGAAAAAGGAGTCGATCCAAATTCAAGAACGGAAACTTTTGTAGCTATTAAATTCTATATCAATAACTGGCGCTGGGGAGGAGTACCATTCTACATCCGTACCGGGAAGAGACTTCCCACAAGAGTAACGGAAATAGTCATTCATTTCAAGCCAACACCTCATTTCCTGTTTCATGTCAATGATATAGACCGTTCTGCTAATCAGCTAATTATACGTATTCAACCCGATGAGGGAATTCTGCTTAAGTTTGGAATGAAGGAGCCCGGAGCAGGCTTTAACGTAAAGAACGTAAGTATGGATTTTCATTATTCGGAACTTGCGAATATTAGGCTGCCTGAAGCCTACGAAAGATTACTAAATGATGTAATGGTCGGGGATTCTACCTTATATTCCCGTGACGATACTGTTGAAACTGCCTGGAAGTTCCTTGAACCTATTCAGAATGGCTGGTCAAATAACCCGGCTATTAAAGTATTTGGATATCCGTGCGGAACATGGGGACCCGAGACTGCAAATGATCTCATTGAAGGAAAGGATCTTACATGGAGATACCCTTGTAAAAACCTGGCGGACGATGGTTTGTATTGTGAACTATAAGCCAGTGATGGATGAAGAGGAGACTGGGTGAATTGGAGAATGGGAGACAAAAGTACAATTCAAAGTGTGACTCCTTGCAACTCGGTGGTACCTCAATATAGATGCAGCAAAAATAGTTGACAAATCAAAAATTGAGTATCAATGCTAATAGTTGAATGATTTTCTTTAATTTTGGGATGGCTATATATTAACTTAAATTATATTGTCATGTCACACGAAAAAGCTAAAGAACAGGCTAATAAAAAGAAAGAAGCTACCAAAAGCCTTAAGGAGAAGCGCTTAGCAAAAAAAGCTAAGAAGGAAGAAAAAAAGAGAATGTAAACACTAGTCTCTTACTGGAATTTATTTTGAAGCATTATCTCTCCTGAAGTTTGATTACGATTATAGAAGAGAGTGCGTTTTGTATTTAATCCGGGGTTGAATCTGCTCCGGGTTTATTTTTTTTATCAAATTATCAAAATAAAAAATATATACTTTTGCTGTCTATAAAATAAATCTTTCCAAATGAGACGACTATTTATTTTTTGTTTTGTTCAGCTAATACCCATCCTGATGGTTGGCCAATCATCATTATTGACCGTGGCTGAAAAGACCAATTACGAATCTACATCCAGGTATGGTGATGTGATGTCATTTATTAATCAACTCAAATCTTCATCCTCACAAATAAGAGTTGAAACTTTTGCAAAAACCACTGAAGGAAGAGATCTGCCACTCCTTATTATTGCCAATCCGATGCCTAAAAAGCCAGAAGATCTGATAAATGATAAGCGGATCATTATATATATTCAGGCTAATATTCATGCCGGTGAAGTTGAAGGAAAAGAGGCAACTCTGATGTTTGTCAGGGATCTGTTAAAAGAAAAGAACCCCGAAGCCTTAAAAAATATTGTTTTTCTTATATGTCCAATATTTAATGCTGATGGAAATGAAAAAATAAGTCCTCAGAACCGTACATATCAGAATGGTCCTAAAAATGGAGTGGGTGTAAGATACAATGGTCAGTTCCTTGACCTTAATCGCGATGCTATGAAAGCAGAATCGCCTGAAATTAGAGGCGTTATTACAAATATCCTTAATAAATGGGACCCATCTGTTATGATGGATTGCCATACCACAGATGGTTCATACCATATTGAACCAACAACATTTACTTGGATGGCTAATCCTGATGGCGACATTTCTCTAATAGCCTTTATGCGTGATAAGATGATGCCTGAAATGTCAGGCACTTTGCTCAATAAATATAATGTCGAAAACTGTTTCTATGGTGAATTTATAGATATGCTGGCACCGGAAAAAGGTTGGATTTATGATGCTTCTGAACCCCGATATGTTACAAACTATGTAGGTTTGCGCAACAGGCTGGCCATTCTCAATGAAAACTATGTCTATGCCGATTTTAAATCCAGAGTCAACGGATGCTATTGCCTGATTAAATCGCTTACTGACTATCTGAATATACATAAGGATGAAATAAAACACATGCTTAAAGTTGTCGATCAGAAAACTGTAAGCAGAGGACTCGATCCGGCTGTAACTGATTCATTTGCTATTGAATATAAATTGCGACCTGTCTCTTCACCTGTAACTGTTAAGACTTTTGAGGCTGAGCTTGCAACAGAGTCTAACGGAAGAAGAAACTATCGGAAAACTGACAGGCAAAAAACTGTTACGGTTCCCTATTTTATTGATTATTACCCGGTCAAGAGTGTGAAGTTACCTTATGCATATATTTTGGATACATTTGATCCTCAGATTATTGGTTTGCTTCAGACTCACGGAATAAAGATAGAGAAGCTTTCAGTTGAATCCAAAGTTGAAGTCGAAAGGTTTAATATTACAGAACTTAAAGGCTCACAACACCTTAATCAGGGACATTATAACAATACTATCAACGGAAGTTTTGTTAAGGATACCATAGAATTTGCTGCAGGTACATTAGTTGTAAAAACAGCACAACCGCTGGCAAATGTTGTTTCATATTTGCTTGAGCCTCAAACTAACGATGGGTTGGTGACCTGGAATTTTCTCGACAGATATCTTGTTCCGCAGTGGGGATTCGGATATAATCCCTATCCGGTCTACAAGGTTATTTATAAAACCGATCTTAAGACTGCAGCAATCGGAAAATAAGGCTAACCAGAAATTTCAGGATTAAATCCTTGTTTTATCAGATTTTCAATTGGCCGGAATAATGGATGAGGCAAATTTTCCCAATCGAACCATTCCCAAACAGAACATTTTTCAGGTTCCATAGTTTTTAGCTGACCAGAATCATAATCAGCTGTTATAAAAATGGTTATATAGTGTCTTCCTTCGTCAGGAAAAATATCGTTTGTGACACCAACGAACCTGGTGTTTTTTATCTTCAGATCAGTCTCTTCAAGAACCTCTCTTTTTGCACAGTTTTCCCATGTCTCGTACATTTCAAGATGGCCTCCCGGAAATGACCAGGAACCTTCTCCATGAGAGTTTATCCTTTTCCCAAGTAAAACTTTTCCGTCTTTTATAATGCAGACTCCGATACCGACAGTTGGTCTTTTTTTATTATCATTTGCCATTTTTACTTGTTATAAAAAAACTCTAATCTTCTTTTTTTCGACTTTTTCGTGTTTTTATTCTAAAATACTTATTGGCCTATTTCATTGCAGAA
>Ga0182021_10005862_pt1 | contig 14606 bp, 10 predicted proteins | sample 612E3MmetaG_FD_120493 | JGI IMG/M metagenome (GOLD analysis project Ga0182021, IMG submission 120493) | Permafrost microbial communities from Stordalen Mire, Sweden - 612E3M metaG (Illumina Assembly) | ecosystem: Environmental > Terrestrial > Soil > Wetlands > Permafrost | place: Sweden... | reverse complement strand
GTGGCGCAGTTGGTAGCGCGCAGCGTTCGGGACGCTGAGGCCGAAGGTCCAAGCCCTTTCACCCCGACCAGAGAAGCCGACTCACCGCGGTGGGTCTTTTTCTTTGGTTAGTTATAAATTATTTATTGATAAACTTTTCATAATTATCGCATTAATTATCAGATATAAGCGTAACAGTATTTAATATTATATTTGGGATATCGGCGAAAGTAGGTGCGAAATAGTCAACGTTTAGGCCGTCAAAGTCGGATTTCGCGCGCAGACCGCTTTCCAGGCTGGCGATAAAGTGCAGCCCGGCTTGTTTGGCGGCTATGGCGTCGCTAGGCGCGTCACCGACGTAAACGCATTCGGACGGCTTGAGATTGTGGTCTCGCAGTAACTTATCGAAGACGCGAGGATCGGGTTTGTGGTAAACGGTATTGTCTTTGTAATAGAAGGCTTGGATACGGCTAGCCAAAGCGTGATCCGGTTTCAAGAGATGAGCTAATTCGCCGTGGGTGCGGGATGTTAGGATCATAGTCTTTATGCCGCTTTCGATTATGGCGTCCAGAGCGTCGAGGTTGGCTTGTGGTATCGCGTCCAGCTTGCCTTTTTCGGTGAATTCTTTAAGCAGCGGGGCGAAGACAACCTTGAATAGCTCGACGTCCACTCCCGGCGATCGCTTGGCAATGGCGTCGAATAGAGGTTGACCCCAGGTGGCCTTATGGATTTCGCGTGACATCGGCGGGCGGCCCATTTTGGCGAGGCAGGCATTTTCCAACTCAAAACAGACCTCCTCGGTCAAACAAAGTGTGTCGTCAAAGTCGACTATGACGGCTTTAAGGTGGTTCATATCTGGATTATAGCAGGGGCGGCAGGGAATTGGGAGAATCTTTATAAAAACCGTTGACACGTAAACTGTTTACATATATATTAAATGAGGAGTAAAAAGTGCAGGTAAGGAACACCGGTTTTCAAAAGAGTATCCTCTACAAGGTCGTTAGATTATCTAACCGCCTCGAAATGGAAGCCGAATCCGCGTTAAAGGTCAGTTTCGCGCTGACCTTTTCGCAATTTAGGGCGCTGGAGGCGCTCTCGGCCTCCGAGGAGATCACACAGCGGCAGTTGGCGGCCCTTATGGGCGTGACGCCGGCCGTGGTGTCTAAACACGCCGAGGCGCTGGCGGACAGGGGACTGTTAATGCAGACGCCGAACCCCAGCTCAAAGCGTGAGAAATTGCTCAAACTGACCGAAAAAGGGGAGCGGGCCGTGGCGGACGCGTCCAAAGAGGTGATTCGCAGTCAGCAGAATGTGCTCAGGGACATCGATTTGCAGTCGGAAACGGCGTTAACCAGAGCCTTGGACACGTTGGTCGAGGCATAATTTCGGGTCTTGTTCGGTTTAATGATCCGCGCTATAATTTTTGTTATGGAAACTACCCTTATAGTCATATCCGGTTTGATGTTCTTAGCGCTTTTGGCGTTGGTCGGCCTGGTCGTTGTGTTGTTCGGTAAGATTGGCCGAGCGTCGGCGGGGGATTCGAGGCAAAGCGACGCCGCCCTGGGCATGATTAAGCAAGATATCCAATCCATTACGCAGACTTTGAACGAACGACTGGACAAATCCAGCACTATGATGAGCGACGCTATGGATCGAAACTCGGCGGTTTCGTCCCGTTTGATCGGTGAAGTCACCAAAGACCTCACGGAGCTTAAAGAGAGCAACAAGCAGGTTATGAGCATTACCGACGAGCTGAAACTGTTGCAGAACACTCTGCAGAGTCCGAAGCAGCGCGGAGTTTTGGGCGAGTACTTTCTGCAGAGCGTTTTGGACAATGTTTTGCCGCCGGATCGCTATAAGCTCCAGTATAAATTTGAAGACGGCGAGATAGTCGACGCGGTTATTTTTCTGGACAAGGGAAAGATGTTGCCGGTGGACTCAAAGTTTTCGTTGGAAAATTATAACCGTTTGGTCGAGGAGAAGGATAAGACGCGTCAAGACGCTCTCATAAAGGCTCTCAAAACGGATCTTAAGAATCGCATCGACGAAACGTCCAAGTACATTCGGCCGTCCGAAGGGACTATGGATTTCGCTTTCATGTTTATTCCCAGCGAGGCCATTTATTATGATCTTCTAGTGAATAAAGTCGGCGCCTTGCAGACGAACGCGCGGGATCTCATTGAGTACGCTTTCCGTGATAAACGGGTAATCATTGTATCTCCTACATCGTTTATGGCTTATTTGCAGACGGTTATGCAGGGATTGCGCAGTTTGCAGATCGAGGAGAAGACCAAGGTTATCCAGAAACGGGTGAGCGAGTTGGGCCAGCACATCGCGGCGCACGAGACCTATATGCAGAAACTGGGATCGTCTTTGGGCACGACGGTTAACCATTTTAACGCCGCTCATAAAGAGCTAAAAAAGGTCGATAAGGACGTTGTTAAGATATCCGGCAACGATCCTTCGGTGGAACCGATGCTGTTGGACCGACCGGCTCTAGATGATTAGGCGGCCATAAGATATAATTGGCTTAACTAAGGCTAAATCAAATAAGGGAGACAGTCTATGAAGAGGGTAATATCTGGAGTGAAACCTACCGGCGACGTCACGCTTGGTAATTATCTGGGGGCCATGAAGCGTTGGGGCGAAATGAGCGCCGACACCGATTTGGAGTGTCTTTTCTTCGTTCCGGATTTGCATGCTTTGAACATTAGGCCGAGCGCCGACGATCTGAGGATGAAAACTCGTTCGGCGGTCGCTTGGCTGCTAGCTTGCGGGGTAAATCCCGACAAGGCCGTAATTTTTAAGCAGTCGGAAGTGCCCGCTCATTCTGAGCTAACCTGCATACTAAATAATTACACGACTCTGGGCGAGCTTAACCGCATGACCCAGTTTAAGGACAAATCCCAGAAAAGTGGCGCCGAGGGGCAGCTGGTCGGACTTTATGACTATCCAGTGTTGATGGCCGCCGACATCTTGTTATATGACGTTGAGGAAGTTCCGGTCGGTGAAGATCAGAAACAACACGTGGAATTAACCCGTGACATCGCGGAGCGGTTCAATAACATCCACGGCCGGACTTTTGTCGTGCCGAAGCCGACTATCCAAGCGACCGGCGCGCGCATTATGGATCTGCAGGATCCGACCAAGAAAATGAGTAAAAGCGACGCCGACCAGAGCGGTTGCATTTTGCTGGCCGATAATGTCGACGTCATTAGCCGCAAGATTAAGCGGGCGGTGACCGATTCCGGCACGGTGGTGGAAGCCGGTGACGACAAGCCGGCTCTGACTAATTTGTTAGCGATTTACTCGCTGATTTCCGGCAAAGAGGTTAGTGAGATCGTGGCGGACTACGTTGGCCGGGGATACGGTGATTTTAAATCCGACTTAGCCGACTTGGTAGTCGGAGCGATAGCGCCTTTGCAGGGAACTCACGATAAATATATGGCCGACGCGGTGGCTATTGACGCGGTTTTGGCGCGGGGCAGGGAATTCGCTCAGGGCGTCGCCGGGGCGAAAATATACGCCGTTAAGCAGAGAATAGGGTTAGTTTAGCTCGTTTTAAAGGCTAATGTTGACAATAATTCAACGTTAGCCTTTAAATTTTGCCACCTTTTTGCCAAAATTTTTATTGACACGAAAAAGTTCTTATGATAATTTCTAATTAAAGCATAAGATCTTTGATAAATTAGTCTCTTTCTCGTAAGTCCCGCTTCGTCGGGGAGTATCCGAGCCAGAAACAGCCCCCTTGTTTTCTGGCTTGGATACACCCTGAGAGAAACAGGGCGGGGAACTCGCGCTAAACGCGCTTCCGCTATCGCCAAAAGTCGTGACGACTAATTTTGGCGATTTTTTGTGTTAATCTTAGTATAGATGGAAAACAACTCCGACAAAGTGACAAGGGGCCTCGTGCTAAGCTTGGCGTGGTCGTTGATAGGCGGAGTAATTTTGGCGGCGTTTCTGGTTAATACGACGCCTCGCGGCATTGGCAATGTAGGCGTGACCGCTTGGTTCATATTGTTGTTTTCTTGGGTAACGGCGGTTTTTTCACTGGTAAGCTATAGCCTTAAGAGCTTCCTGAAAGTCGGTGATTCACGGACTTCCAGGCTGAGACATTCGCGTCGTCAAGCAGTTTTGGTGTCGAGCTGGGTCGTTTCAATTTTGGCCTTCGCTTCTTTGCGACAATTGGAGTGGCAAGATGGTATAATAATCGGGTTATTGTTAATACTGGTGGAAATATACGTGAGGTTGCGATGGCCGTAAAAAACAGCGAATTTATTAGCGAAATACTTCAATGCGACAGCCTTGAGAAGCTAAATGATGTAAAAAAATCTATAATGGGCAAAAATGGCTCTCTGTCGGCAGAATTAAAGTCTATCGGCGGTCTCCCGGCCGGTGAAAGAGCGTCCGAAGGCGCCCGCATAAACCAATTGCGGGTCGACTGCGAGCGAGCCTTCGCGGCCAAGGAGCTTAGCCTGACTAACGCCAGTGACAATGCAGAGTTTAGCCGCAAACTCGATCTCACCGCGCCCGGTATACCGGTAAAAATCGGCCATCGTCATCCCGTCGGGGTGGTTTTGGACGAGCTGGTAGACCTGTTTTGGCAAATGGGCTACCAGATAGCAGATGGTCCGGAAGTGGAAACCGAATGGTATAACTTCGAGGCGTTGTTGGTCGGCAAGGACCATCCGGCTCGTGACATGCAGGATACTTTCTATCTGGAGGGCGGCCATCTTCCCCGAACTCATACTTCGGGTATTCAAATACGGCACTTGGAGAAGCATAAGGATAATTTGCCGGTTCGGATTATCGCGCCGGGTAAGGTCTACCGCAATGAGGACGAGGATTCAAGGCACTCTTGGATTTTCTATCAGATAGAAGGCTTGGTGGTTGATAAAGACATTAGTTTGGCCGACCTCAAAGGTACCTTGGGAGCCATGATGAAGGGTATTCTCGGTGAGAATACTAAGGTGCGTCTGCGTTCTAACTATTTTCCTTACACCGAACCGAGCGTGGAGATGGACGCGTCCTGCGTTTTGTGCGCGGGGACCGGCTTGCTCGAGGGCTTGAGTTGCCATTTGTGCGGCGGAACGGGTTGGTTGGAGCTTGGCGGCGCCGGCATGGTTCACCCGCAAGTTTTGCGTAATGTCGGCATTGATCCGGACGTCTACAGCGGCTTCGCTTTCGGGTTCGGACCGGAAAGATTGGCGGCAATAAAATACGGCGTATCGGACGTGAGGGAGTTTTGGCGCCCTAACTTTAAGTTTTTGGAGCAGTTCTAATGAAGATAAACGCCGAATGGATAAATGATTGGTTGACTAAACCGTTGCCGGAAAAACAACTGTTGGATTCGCTTGAGCGTGGCGGCGTTGAGCTTGAACAATATGTCGCCTCGACTTCGCTGGATGACAAGATAATTGTCGGACTCGTTAAAACGGTTTCTCAGCACCCTAACGCCGACAGGCTGCATCTGGTTGATCTGGAGGTTGGCGGCGGGGAAGTCCTGCGAGTGGTTTGCGGCGCGCCGAACGTGCGCGAAGGATTGAAGGTGGCTTTCGCTCAAGTCGGGGCAAAATTGCCCGACGGAACGGCGTTAAAAGAAGCTAAGATTCGCGGCGAGGTTAGTCACGGCATGTTGTGCAGCGCCATGGAGTTGGGTTTGGGCGACGACCACAGCGGGATCGTCGAGCTCGACGCTGACACTAAGGTCGGCTCTAAAGTCGCCGCTATTTTCAAAAAACACGCCGTTATAGACGTTAAAACTCAGGCTAACCGACCCGATTTGCAGAGCATGATCGGCTTGGCTCGCGAAGCCGCGGCTATGACCGGCGGCCAAGTGAAGCCATTGCCCGAGGCGGTTAAGGTTGAGACCGAGGCGGTTAAGCCGGTCGGCAGCGGCTGGGCGGCGCTGGCCGAGGATGTGGCGGCTAGCCGCTTCCATTTGACCAGGCTGTCGGTTGACGCGGCCAAAGAAACTCCGGAGTGGATGAAACATCGGCTGGAGTCTTGCGGCGTGAGGCCGATTTCTCTGGTCGTTGATATTACTAACTATGTTTGTTTGGAGCTGGGCCAGCCGATGCACGCCTACGACGCGGCCAAAGTTAAGCTGCCGATAGGCGCGCGCCGGGCAAAAGCCGGGGAGCTACTGGTGACGCTGGACGGAAACGAGCGTAAACTGACCGCCGAGGATCTGGTTATCGCCGACGGTAGCGGGGTTATCGGGTTGGCCGGCGTTATGGGCGGTCAAGGCAGCGAAGTTACGGCCGAAACGGCGGAGATTTTGCTGGAAGCGGCCGTGTTTGACGGGCCGACGGTGCGCAAAACGGCGAAAAGGCACGGCATTCGTACCGAGGCGAGCGCGCGGTTTGAGCGCGGGTTGCCGGTTCAGCTGCCTCTGATCGCGACCGCGCGGGCGGTTCGGCTGCTGGTTGAGCTGGCCGACGCCAAAGTGCTCGACGAGGCCGACAGCCTGACGGTTTGGCCGTGGGTGCAACGCATCGGCCTGAGATTGTCGGCGCTGAACCGACTGCTAGGCTTTGAAGTCACGGCCGAGGAAGCCGTCGCGGCGCTGGCCGGGCTGGAAATCGACGCGCGGCCGTTTGACGTCGCCGCCGAGGCGCGAGGCCATCTGGGCGCGCCCTATAAATGGGGCGCCAAGTTTAGAACCGACGGCGTGACCGCTTTCGATTGTTCGTATTTGACCGACTATATTTATTCGCTGATCGGCGTCGCCGTCGGTCACACCGCCAGCGCTCAGTTCAACGCCGGCCGCGCGGTCGAAGTCGCCGACTTGCAGCCGGGTGACCTCCTGTTCCGCGGCGGCCCTTGGGAAGAATTGGACGAAAAGGAACGCGGCGGCGTGTCACACGTGGCGGTTTACGTCGGCGGCGACCGCGTTGTGCATGCCGTCGACTACCAAAGAGACGGCAAGGGCGACTGGCAAAAGCTGGCCGAAGCGGACCGGAAGGTCGTTGAGGAACCGATGGAGGTTATGACCGCCGACCCGCAGTATCTGGGAGCCAGACGTTACGTCGATAACATCGGTGATTTCCTGTTCGTGGCCGCTACTCCGTGGTGGCGTCCGGATTTGAAGGAAGGCCAGGACTTAGTGGAAGAAGTAGTGCGCGTGTTGGGTTACGACCGAGTGCCGTCAAAAATACCCGCCTGGCGGCCAAATGATGTAAATTTTGACACAAAGCAGGCCAAACTGAGGCGACTGCGAGCGTTACTGAGCGGCGTCGGGCTGTTTGAAGTCATGACCTACTCATTTGTCAGCGACGAGCAAATTGAATCCGTGGGTTTGGATCCGAAAGATCAGTTGAAGGTTAAGAATCCGTTGTCCGCGGAGCAGAATTATCTGCGGCCGATGCTTTTGCCCAGCCATTTGCAGGTGGCGGCTAAGAATCGAACCTACGACAAGGAGCTCGGCTTCTTTGAGGTCAGTAAAGTGTTTACGAAGACGTCGGACGGCGAGCAGCCGGTCGAGACGCTTAGACTCGGCATTATGATCTTGCGAAAAACGGACGCTTATAGATACGCCAAAGGCATTTTGGACGCCGTTATGAAAGATTTTGCTGTTTCTTGTGAGCTTTCGGTGGTTAACAGCGACATTTACGCCCCGGGCAGACTGGGTAAAATCGCCGCGGGGAAGCGGCAGCTAGGTACCATCGGGCAGATTTCGCCGGCTGTGGCGCGAAAGTTTAAGTTGACCGGCGAGTTGGCTTACATTGATCTCAACGCCGAAGCCTTAGTAGACATCTACCGTGACGGGCAATTGCGAGCCATCGGCAAGTTCCCCGGCACTTCCCGTGATTTGTCCCTGCTGGTTTCGGACGATGTGTCCTGGCAGGAAGTCGCCGGATACGCTTCCGGCCTAAACTTGGGCCGCATTGAGTTCGTTAATGATTATTACGGAGAGGATCTGGCGAAAAACAGCAAGTCGTTAGCGCTCAGGCTATACGTGGAGTACCCCGATAAAACCCCGACCGACGCCGACGCCGACAAGGCGGAGAAGACGTTGGCCGAAGCCCTGACGAAAAAGTTTGGCGCCACCTTAAGGTAAGCGTAAAAAAACTGCTGGTATTGACGGGTAAGTTTATTGTATAATCTGCATTAATGTTAGACGCAAAAACTAAACTTAAAAATATTGCTTGGTCGACGCCGGCGCGTAAAGTGTTGGGGATATTCGTGGTGGCGTTTGTTCTGGCGGTCGCGGGGCACATGGCGCTGGTTAGCTATTATAACGGACGGATTATGCCCGGAGTAATGGCCGCGGGCTATAATGTCGGCGGTATGCCGCTGGATCAAGCTCGAGACGTACTGACCAAAGAGACGAAAACGTACACTATTTCGGTTAAAATAGGCGAAAAAAGTTTTCAGATCACCCCGACCGCCTTGGGCGTCACTTTTAACGCCAGCGACACGTTAAGCTCCGCTTATGGAGCGGGTAGGTACAGCTTATTGCCGGTTATTGACCAGAAAGTTCCCATGACTTATTCGGTTGACCAGCCGAAGTTGGACAGTTTTACCGCGGATGTCGCTAAGCAGGTAAGCGTGGCGGCGGTCGACGCGTCGATTGAAGTTAAGAACAGTCGAGCTGACGCCGTCGCGGATAAGCCGGGGGTATCAGTCGACCAAAAGGATCTGCAGGCTATGATCGAAAAGAGCCTGCTGTATCCCGGTTCCAAAGCCGATTTAAGTTTAAGCGTCGGCCAACTTCCGGCCAACATCAGACAGGCTGATCTGTCCGGCACCGTGGACTTAGCTAATAAAATCATCGCTTCATCCATAACCCTGACTTACGGTTCGACTAACTTCAAGCCCGATGAAGCGGAGAAAAGTCGATGGCTGGTGTTTAATAAACAACAGGATAAGCAAGCCAGCAAGATAACGGTTCAGGTTGACGAGGGAAAGGTTAGAGAATATATCAACGGCGTGGCCGGCAACGTCAATAAAGATGCCGTGAATAGGCTGGTAACCGTGCGAAACGGTGTTTCCGGCGTCACCCGCGACGGCCAAAACGGGGTTACTATGGATCAGGACGCGGCCGTAGCCGCCGTCGTGGCGGCGGCTAACAATCAGCAGGAGCTGAATTATCAGATAGCTACCAGTGAAACTGCCTACACTACGCTCACTACTACCATCAACACGTCGTCGACCTGCTCTAACCTAGACGGACAATCAACCTACATCGATGTGAATTTATCTAGGCAGCATCTTTGCGTATGGGACAACGGGAACGTTATTTATGAGTCCCCGTTGACCAGTGGCGCTTTGGTCTACGACACCAACGGCGCGTGGCTCGGAACGCCGCCCGGGTTGTACGCGATATACGCCAAGACCACCAATTTCTGGATGGGCGGCAGGGATAGGGGCTATACTTACGACGCGGTTCATGTCGACTATTGGATGCCGTTCTACCAAGGTTACGGATTGCATGATTCCTGCAACTCGATAAGTTGCTGGCGATCATCTTGGGGCGGGTCAGACTATACCTATAACGGCTCCCACGGTTGCGTGAATTTGCCCAACGCCACGGCCGCCTTTATCTACAACTGGTCGGTCGTCGGAACTAAGGTTTGGGTTCATAATTAATTTGGTTCATAAGGTGTATACTTAATTATATGGATGGAGCTAACGAAACCAGGTTACCGGAGACAGAGCAGCCGAATGTCGGCGGCGAAAAATCGCCGGAAATAGCGGCGTCGGCGGCGGAGCGCGCGCTGTTGGTAGACAGTTCGGCGCGCGCCGACCAGCCCACGGCCGCTTCGGCGCCAAAATTGTCGGTAGCGGACGTCGCCGCGGCCATCGCCGCCATGCCGACGCCGGTTGCTCCCGGCCAGACGGCGACGGCGGCGACCCCGAGCGCCGCGGCTGATCTTGACCGCATAGAACCGGAGTGGGTGCACGCGGCCGAAGACATCATAAAACAGACCGCCAATAGTCCGTACGCCGAAGAGGAAGCCATTGAGGATTTGCAGATTGATTACATGCAGAAGCGTTACGGTAAAATAGTTGATAAAAAACCGCGGGCTTAACTTGAGAGGTGAGTAAGTGACAGGCGTTTGGGTAGTTATTATCGCGTTATTGCTGCTAATGCTCGGCTTGGCCGGGGTGGCTTTCTTTATATATAGGCTACAACTTCATCGAGCCAAGGCGATCGAACGCAGCTTGAAGATGGTGCCCATTCTTATTCATCTGCCGCCGATTAGCAATGACAGTAACGGCGGTCGAGGCGTCGCTGACGCCATGAAGGAGTCGGTTAGCCAAGCGGCAACCCTGTATAACTTGGTGGCCGGCACCGCCAAGCAAGGTTTTCAGAGCAATTTTTACGGTCAGCGCCATGTCTCATTCGAGATAGTGGCGTCCGGCGGTTTGGTTTATTACTACGTAGCCGTGCCGGTAGCTTTGGTTAGCACGATTTCCAAGGCGGTCCAGGCGGCATACCCCGGAGCTAGGCTTGAAGAGAGTGAAGATCACAACATTTTCTCGCCTGACAGCCGTCTTTCCGGTGTTATGGGCGGTGAGTTGGTTCTGCGCGCCGATTACGCTTTTCCCATTTCGACTTATAATCAGCTAGACCGCGACCCGTTGGAGTCGATCATGTCAACTTTGTCGACGGTCGGCAAAGACAACGGCGCTTCCATTCAGGTCATGATCCGCCCGGCTTCGCCGTCTTGGAGTAAACATTCGGTGCGATTGGCGGGAAAGTTGCGCCAGGGTAAGAGCGGGGAAACCGCGTACACGCCCCTCGGGCTATTAAAGGCGGCGGTTAGAACCCCGTCGGCTCCCGGTCAGTCCATGGAACACGGCGGCAGCCTGACTAACCTGGAGATGTCGCGCATTGAGGCCGTCGAGGAGAAAACGAAGTACCCGGGTTTTGAGGTATTGATTCGGGTTATCGTTTCGACTCAGAGCGTGGCGGCCAGCCAGCAGCTGCTTCAGGATATCTCTACGGCTTTCGCGCTATTTGAGCGGCCCGGCCTTAACGGCTTTAAATTTTTGCCGGCGGCCGACACTCAGGGGCTGGTTACCTCGTACATTATGCGGTTTTTTCCGCCGTCGGTTCGCTCGAACATTTTGAACTCAATGGAGCTGGCGACTTTATTTCACCTCCCAAGCGCCCAGTTTACGCCCATGTCCAACCTTGATCGCCAACAATCGAAGCAAGTTGACGGTCCGGTGAGTCTGCCGACCGAGGGCATGATGTTCGGCTACAATGAGTTCAGAGGAGTACGCAAAGAGATCCGACTGTCGATAAATGACCGCCGCCGCCACGTTTACATCCTCGGTCAGACCGGGACCGGTAAGTCCACCTTGCTCGAGAACTTGGCGGTTCAAGATATGCTCGACGGCAACGGCTTCTGTTTTATTGATCCGCATGGTGACACCGCCGAGAAGTTGATCTCGATGGTGCCGAAGAACCGAGCCGAGGACGTCATTTATTTTAATCCGGGAGACACCGAGTCGCCGTTGGGGCTGAACTTATTTGAGTTTAACGATCCGGCGCAAAAAGACTTTGTAGTCCAAGAGACCATTAACATGTTGTACAAATTGTACGACCCAGGCCATACGGGCATCATCGGGCCACGGTTTGAGCATTGGTACCGAAACGCGGCCTTAACTTTGATGGCCGACCCCGCCGGTTCCAGTTTCTTGGAGATCCCTAAAGTCTTTACCGACACCGAATACCTAAAACAGAAGTTCCGCTATCTGAAAGACCCGACGGTTATTGATTTCTGGGTTAACGAGATGGGGCAGACGAGCGACTATCACAAGAGCGAAATGCTCGGGTTCTTCGTTAGTAAATTCGGCGCTTTCCAGAGTAACGAGATGATGCGCAACATCATCGGCCAGACGAAGAGCTCCTTTAATATTCGTGAAATCATGGATAATAAGAAGATCTTGATCGTCAACCTGAGTAAGGGCCGGGTAGGGGAGCTTAACTCGAAATTGTTAGGTATGATTTTCGTCATTAAGATACAGGCCGCCGCTATGAGCCGCGTGGATATTCCGGAGAATGACCGCAAAGACTTCGCTTTGTACGTGGATGAGTTTCAGAACTTCTCAACCGACAGCTTCGCCAGTATTTTGAGCGAGGCTCGTAAGTTCCGCTTGAACCTGATAGTCGCTAACCAGTTTATAGGTCAGCTGTCGCAGGAAATTCGCGACGCCGTGTTCGGTAACATCGGTACGATAGCGGCGTTCCGCATGGGGCCCGAGGACGCCGAGTTTATGGTGAAGCAGTTCGCGCCGGTGTTTGACGCCAGCGACCTGGTGAACCTGCCGAACTTTAATACGGCCATGCGCTTGATGGTCGGCGGTCTGCCGAGTCATCCGTTCACTATGAAATGTTTGCCGCCGCTCGGCACGTCCAATGTGGAGCTGGGTAACGCCATCAAGCAACTGTCAGCGGCCAAGTTCGGCCGGCCGCGGGCGCGAGTTGAGGCTGCCATCGCTTCGCGATTGGCGACCAAGAGGCCGGCGGCCGCGGCGCCGGCGCCGACCGCCGTGGCTACGCCGACTCCGATTTCACCGGCGGTCACACCGACTTTCGTCGCCACAGCGACGCCGACTCCGATTTCACCGGCGGTCGCACCGGAACCGACTCCGATAACTAGCGCTCCGGCGCCAGTCGCGGCGGCCGCGGCCATGGTTGTGCCTGCCGAGCCTGTGATTCAGGCTGTAGCGCCCATTCCCGAGCTCACTGTTCCGTCGCCGACTCCCAACGCTTTGACATTCCGCGACATTACCGGCGACAAGCCGTTACCGAAGCCCGAGGAAACCGCGGCGTCAGCCGACACTTCAGCCGGCACATCAGTCGACACCTCAGCCGATACCAAGGTTAGCCAGGTTATTGAAGACGTACAACTAATCAAACAGCCGGTAACTCCGTTAGTGGCTTCGAAGCCGGCTTGGTTAAACGTTGTTTCAGAAACAACGAAAAATGATGGAAAAATAGAGTCGGTCGAAGAGCCGAAAATCGACCAAAAAGAAAGCCAAAACGGTCCGAAGGACGAGCAGAACCATCGTGACGACGAAAAGCGCGAGAAACTCGAACAAATAAGTTCGGCAAAGTCGAATGACCATGGCGAACAGGTCACAGAACGTGCCGGCGGAGGGCTAATTTTGCCTCAGGCGAAGCCGGAGAAGTTCGAGGAACAGGAGACCGAAACGGTTCCGCCACCTCACAAAATAGCCCCCGGTGAGGTTTACGTCGACGAAAACGGCAACGTTATCGTCGGTGAGTAAAATAAAGGTTGTGAATTCAGTTCGCAGGGCTGCTTATAATTCGGTAGTAGGGTATATTTTTCAACTACGTAGACAAGCTATATATGTAAATTATTTTCGAGCGTGAGCGACGCCTCGTTTTGAGGGAGAAACCAAAGTAAGTGTATAACTCCGCTATATAGTGCGCAAAAGGGGTAGTTGGAGGATAAAAGGAGTTAATGCAAAACTCGTCCGATAACGCACGTCGCGAGCGGAGACGATAGCTTTGATGGAACTGGAACCGGACTAAACTAAAAAAGACCCCGTAGGGTCTTTTTTAGTTAGATTTTAGCTACTGGTCTCGTTGCTTACGGGTAAAGAACATCCAGATACCTTCTAGTACCAAGCCGAGGACGGCGCCCCCGAGGAGGGCTAGGAGCATCTCCGAACCGGACAGCTTGAACCCGTAGACTCTAGCTGTGACGTAGAAGATGACTCCTACGATCAAGGCGGTCCAGGTGGTGCCCATGACGACCGAAGGCCGCATGATAGTGCTCTCTAGGATGGCGCTGGTGCGCTCAACCGCCGGATTGTGAATTAGCTTACTGAAGGCCTTGCTGGCTGGGCTCATGCGGTTTTGCAAGCTGGTCAAGGTTTCATTGTAAGTATCGTCTTGGTTAAGGGGCTTTATCTGTTCCGAGTTAGCGTTGTCGGCTATGCTGGCGCTCATTAGCGGTCTCCTCCTTCGTAGTCGTTACGTAGGTGTTTAACTTCAAGCATTAGTTGTCGGTTGCGGAAGTAGAAGAAGAGTACAAATCCGGCGACCAGAAGGACGATTAGGGTGACGATGCCGGGACCGGTGTCAGGAAGCGAGTTCGAGGTCTTCTCGATAGTCTTGGCTAACGGGGTGTGAACCGTGATGTGAACGTCATTGCCGTAAATGTTATCCATACGCAGGTCGAAGGAGTAGATGTCGGTGACACCGATGGGGGTAGACGGGATCGGGTTCTTGACGCGAATCATGAAGGTCTCGGTCAGGGTAGCGCCGGCGGATATCGAGGTGACCGGCCAGGTTATGGTGCCACCGTTTAGAGTGCCGCCACCGGTGTCGATGACGTCAGCGTACTCGAGGACGTCATCCAGCTGGTCGGAGACTTGGTAGTCTATGGACGAGGAACTGACATTCTTGGTAGTCAAGGTGTAGCGGATAATGTCGCCGGCATTGGCTACGACCGTGGTGGCGTCGCTGTTTTGGGTGATGTTCGTCGCCACTTTAGTGCGATAGACAGGAGTCGGCGTCGGAGTGGGAGTGGGGGTCGGGGTGGCCGTCGGGGTCGGAGTCGGGGTATGGCTGGGAGTGGGGGTTACGGAACCGCTGGGAGTCGGCGTGACCGATCCTGAGGGAGTCGGAGTAACGC
>Ga0182021_10005861_pt1 | contig 14607 bp, 15 predicted proteins | sample 612E3MmetaG_FD_120493 | JGI IMG/M metagenome (GOLD analysis project Ga0182021, IMG submission 120493) | Permafrost microbial communities from Stordalen Mire, Sweden - 612E3M metaG (Illumina Assembly) | ecosystem: Environmental > Terrestrial > Soil > Wetlands > Permafrost | place: Sweden... | reverse complement strand
GGAAGTCACCCCGAGCAGCTCTTGCAGCGCCCGGCTATGGCGAAGTGGTGGGCATCGATCGAGAAGCCGTATCGGGACTTCAACGAGCGGGCCAGGGCCGAGAGCAGCACGTCCGGCGACTCGGTCACGGCTCCGCATTGCTGGCACACCAGGTGGAAATGGCCGACAGGCGACACGTCATAGACCGCCGGACCGTGGCCGAGGTGGGAGTGGCTCACGACCCCGAGCTCCTCGAGCTCGTCCAAGAAGCGATAGATCGTGGACATGTGGACGTCGAGGCCATACGCGTGCACCTCCTTCGCCAGGTCGTCCGCGAGCTCGGGCGCCGTCCTGTGCCCTGTGTGCTCGAACAGGGCACGCAGCACGAGGCGGCGGGTCGTGGTCACCCGTCCACCCCGTCGGCGGATCTCGGCAAGCACCACCTCGACCGGGTCGGAGTCGCCGCCCGGCTCGCCGGCGGGCGTGGGCTGCTCAGTGGCCATTTCCCCAGCATAGGGAGTCTGCTGCCCTTAACTGATGACCCATCCGAGTTCAGTCCAGCTCGCTGTTGCAATCAGGTTGCAACTAGGCAAGACTGCAATCCGGGCTTATCTCCGGTACCGGATCGCCTGTGTCGAGGAGGGGACTATGGCAACCACGGCAGCCGGCGGGATCGCCGGGCGCCTGAGAGCGATCCAAGATGCGCTGACACCGCGGGAGTGGGGCAGGGTCGCGGGCATGACAGGCGTCGTCATCGGCCTGAACGTGCTCGGGTGGGCGATGCTCGTAGCCGCCACGAGCCGCCATTACCACCTGAGCAAGACAGGCGTCTTCGGGTTCGGGACGGGCGTGCTCGCCTACACGCTCGGTATGCGCCACGCCTTCGACGCGGACCACATCGCGGCGATCGACAACACCACCCGTAAGCTGATGGTGGAGAAGAAGCGGCCCTTGAGCGTCGGGTTCTTCTTCTCGCTCGGACACTCGTCGATCGTGTTCCTCCTGGCGGTGCTGCTCAATTTCGGCATCCGCAACCTCGACAAGCAGGTCCGGTCGGGCTCGTCGGGGCTGCACCAGTGGACGAGCGTCGTGGGGACGTCGGTCTCCGGCTTCTTCCTTTATCTCATAGCCGGCCTGAACATCGTCATCCTGGTCTCGATCCTGCGCGTCTTTCGCGACCTGCGCAGCGGCAAGTTCGACAACGACGAGCTCGACGAGCAGCTGAACAAGCGGGGCCTCATGAACCGGCTGCTCGGAGGATTCGCCCGCAAGATCGACACTTCCTGGAAGATGTACCCCGTCGGGTTGCTCTTCGGGCTCGGGTTCGACACCGCAACAGAGGTCGCCCTGCTCGTGCTGTCCGGAACGGCCGTGGCGAGCGGCTTGCCGTTCTACGCGATCTTGTCGCTCCCGATTCTCTTCGCGGCGGGAATGTGCCTGTTCGACACCTTGGACGGCTGTTTCATGAACTTCGCTTACGGGTGGGCGTTCTCCAAGCCCATCCGCAAGGTGTACTACAACCTCATCATCACGGGACTCTCGGTCGCCGTCGCGTTCGTGATAGGCACAATCGAGATCGTCGGGCTGTTGTCGACCGAATTCCACCTGCACGGGGCGTTCTGGAAGACGATGGCAAACTTCAACATCAACCGTGCGGGCTTCATCATCGTGGCGATGTTCCTCGTGACATGGCTGGTCGCGCTGGCGATCTGGCGTTTCGGCCGAATCGAATCGCGCTGGGACCGGTCAGCCGATCTCGCCAGGTCGGATCCTGCCCGGACTCTCCGACTCGAGGCCGAGCTCGAAGGCGTCGACGTCTAGGGCCGCACGCCTCCTCTAGCGGACGTCGACGGCGTCGATGCCGAGAGCGGGCTTGTTCGGAGCGTCGTAGAACCGGATCCTGAAACCGGAGTGCGGACCTGCCGAGGTCACACAAGTCGACACCGGAGTCCATTGTCCCTTGGCCGGGAGCGGCCCGAACCTCACGAACGACACCTGGCTGCCAGAACGGCCGAGCAGAGTCAAAGACATCTCGCCTTCGGCACCGGGACGGGCACCGGCGGTCACGACCTCGGCGTCCGCGCAGAAGCTCTCCCCGGCTCTGATACCGAGCGAGGACTCCTGATAGATGCCGCCGCCCGGCACTGATGTCGCCGTGGCCCCGAAGTCGTCGCCCTCGTAGGGGCTCGTGTGGAGCTTGCCGGCGGGCTCGACCCCGAACCAGGTCCGTCCCGCCTTGTGCCATCCGACGCTGCCGTGGTCGTTGAAGCCGCCGTTGGCGACGAAGGACTGGTGGACATCTACGGCGTCGATACCGAGGGCCGGCGCCCGCGGGGCATCGAAGAACTGGATCCGGAAGCTCGAGTGCGGCCCGGTCGCCGTGACACAGGTCGAAATGGCACTCCAGTGGCTCTTGGCAGCGAGCCGCCCGAATCTGACGAACGCCACCTGGCTCCTGGTCTTTCCCAGCAGCCAGATTGCCATCTTGCCCCGGGCACCTGAATGGGCACCCGCCGTGACGATTTCGGCATCGGCACAAAGACTGTCCCCGGCCTCAATGGGCAACGGGACGTTCTCGTAGACGCTGCCCGATGAAGACGAGGAGTTGGTCACGGCGAAGCCGTTGCCCTCATAGGGCATCGTCGCGAGCTTGCCGGCCGTCTCGACTGCCAACCACGAGTGCTTCGTCGCCCGCCAGCCGGCCGCGCTGCGGTGGTCGAAGCTGCCGTTACTGACGAATGACTGGTGAACGTCGACGGCGTCGATGCCGAGCGCACCCGTGTGAGGAGAGCTGTAGAACTGGATACGGATGACGGAGTGATAGTCAGTTGCCGTGACACAGGTCGAGACGTTCCTCCATCTGTCCCCGTCCGAAAGAGGGCCGAAGCGGGCCGAAGCCGATTGTGCCCTCGTGTCACCCAGCAACCAGAGGAACAGCTCTCCTCGGGCACCCGCAGCAGCACCCGCTGAGACAACCTTTGCGTCGGCGCAAAAGCTTTCCCCGGCGGCGACAGGAAAGGCGATGTTCTGGTAGATGCCGCCGCCCGAGGCCGCGGCTTGCGTCACGGCGAAGCCGCTGCCCTCGTAGGGAGCGGCCGCCGACTTCGAGGCGAGCGTCGGGCTGAGCTCCACCTGAAAGCGGGAGCGACCTGTCTTGTGCCAGGCACCCGGTCCCTGGTGGTTGAACCCACCATCGAGGACAAGGTCACCCGCTGGCAGAGCCGCGTAGCCGGCCATGGCGGCGGCACGCTCGGCCGACTCCGGCGGCGGCTGGAGCCACCCGGTGACGGGCATCGTGTAATCCGGCTCGACGACGTTCTTGAAGACCTCCAGAGTGTTCGTGCCGTTCCCGCCGTTCATGTTCTGCTCGAGGATGCCGATCGTGCCGTTGCCGTGGGCGACGTGCACGCCAGTCACGACCGCCGTGTGCCCCTCTCCCCAGTCCGACCCCAGGCTGAGGACGGCACCGGGTCTCGGCAGGCTCGTGCCGTCATTGGAGATCTTCTGAAGGTCCCCGCCGTCGGCGGGCGAGTAGTCGGCGACAACGTCCGACCCGTTGGCGGCGTAAGGGCGCACGCCGTACTCGAGATACAGCCATCGCATGGAGAGCTCTACGCATTCCCACTCGAGCTCTCCCCACGCGCCCGGGAAGAATTCAACGGCGGAGTCATAGCCGCCGCGATTCGGGCCCGGCCCGCAGGCCGTGAGGCCGTCCCAAGTGGAAAGGGGAAACGACCCCGGATAGTGGTTGTCGTCACAAGGACCGCTCCACCACGGTGGGACTCGAACGGGCGGCGGGTCCGCGGCAGGGTTCACGGGAACGATCACGTGCTGAACAACCAAAGACGTGCGCCCTGAGGTGCGCAAAGAGTTCGAGACGGCGATGGGCGAGACAGCGGACACGTCAGCCGCGTGAATCGCGGTCCGGGCCGGGCGCAAGCCGCTGAGCGAAATGGTCCCGTACGATGCTGTCAACGCGCTGGCGAACAGGATCCCGGTGGCAAACAACTCTACCTTCCAGGTTCTTGTCTCGTGGCGCACGAAGGTCCCCCGATCGTGGCGGCCCGGGTCCGGGATTGGCTGCCGGACAGTATTGCCGTTAACTGCCACTTCCGCCAAACCAGTATCAACCGCGCGGCCTCCTCTGGCCCATAGGCTTGGCGATCAATGGCCCCTGACCTGGACTTCGGCACTCGCAAGAGCGCTGACAGGGTTGCTGACACGTGAGCTCGGCCGGGAGGCGTTATCGCCAGGTCCGCTTCGAGGCGCCCGCCGGCTCGACCGAGATTGTGCTCGTGAGGCACGGCGAGTCGGAGGCAGCCGATCCCGCGCAGCCGTTTCCCCTGGTCGACGGGCGGGGCGACCCTCCATTGTCGGTCCTCGGTCAGCAACAGGCAATAGAGGTCGCTCACAGGCTGGCGCCGACTCGTGTTGACGCCATCTATGTCACAAGTCTCCGCAGGACCGCCGAGACGGCTGCTCCGCTCGCGGCTCGTCTCGGCCTGACGCCGAGAGTCGAGCCTGCCCTGGCCGAGGTGCACATGGGCGAGTGGGACGGTGGTATCTACCGCCAACGGGTGGCCGAAGGAGATCCGATCGTGGCAGAGATGATCGATCAGGAACGCTGGGATGTCATCCCCGGTGCCGAATCAAACGCGTCGATCGCTGCCCGTGTCGGGCCGGCCATAGCCCGCGTCGCGGAGCTCCACCCGGACGGACGCGTCGTGTGCGTCGCGCACGGCGGGACGATCGGAGCAATCCTGGCGATGGCGACGGGATCGCGGCCGTTTGCCTTCATCGGCTCCGACAATGCCGCCATCTCGACCATTGTCGTAACCGCGACGCGCTGGCTGCTGCGTGGCTACAACGACCGATCGCACCTGGAGTGACACAACCGTCTCGTACCGTGCCTGACATGGCCTGGAACGAAGGTCCATTGCTCGGGTTCGATCTCGAGACGACCGGGGTCGATCCGTACAGGGACTTGCCGGTGCAGGTCGCCCTCGTCCGCTGGGACCCCCGCGGCAGGCCGCGTCGAAGCGTGTTCATCGTCGATCCCGGCCGCGAGATCCCCGCCGGCGCGCAGGCCGTCCACGGGATCTCTACCCAGAGGGCTCGGCGCGAAGGCTGCCCGCTTGCGGAAGCGGTGGCGATCCTGCACGCGGTCCTGTTCAGGGCTCAAGTCGAACAGGTGCCGGTCGTGGCGATGAACGCCAGCTTCGACATCACGATTGCAACCCTGCTCTTCCGCGCTTTCGGGCTCAGTCCGATCGCTTGGGAAGCGCTCGTCGACCCGCTCGTCATCGATCGCCAGGTGGACCGTTACCGGTCCGGCAAGAGGCGCTTGGAAGCCCTGTGCCGCACCTATGACGTGGAGCTGACCAGTCCGCACGACGCGGGCAGCGACGCGGACGCCACGGTGGCGATAGCACGAACGATCGCCGAGCGGTATCCGGAGATCGGCGCCTGTGAGATAGGCGAGCTGACGCGATCCCAGGTCGGCTGGCACAGGACCTGGGCGCTTGACTACGACTCGTGGTGCCGGGACAACGGCCGGCCGGGCCTTGCTCCAGAGGACTTCTACTGGCCGATGCGCGAGGTCCTGGACCCGCACCTGGCGGCGTGAGGGAGCCTCAGCAGGGGGTCGGGTCGTAAGGAGCGAACCCGTTGTTGTATATCGGGGTCTCGCCGGGTGGAGTCGGGGCGATCGTCGTGACTGTGGTCTGGGGCTGGGTGGTCGTCGTCGAGGTCGCGCTCATGGTGGCGGCCGAGGTCGACCCGGATGCGGCTGAGATCCAGTCCGCCGTGCTCGCGTCAGGCGCCCGACCCCCGCCCGTGGCGCTCGTCGTGACGGCCGAGGTGGCGCCGGACGCGGCCGTTGTGTGAGCAGCCGAGGTCGTCTTTGCCGGCACGCCGAAGCCGAGGAAGCTCTGAATGACGGCTTCGTCGGCCGCGGCAGCCGGTAGCAGGACATTCGCGCCACCGGAGGTGATGTAGGGACCGACCGTCGGCAGGGTGACAGCCTTGAGCGACCCGGCCGGGAAGCTGTGGAACTCCCTTGCCAGGCTGAACATCGTCCCTGTCGACAAGCTCTGGTCGATGGTGAGGTTGTGGACCGCCGAGTTGATGAAGTCGTGGATCGCGACCGGATTGGTGATCTGGGAATTCAGCTGATGGACCACCGCCCGGAAGAAGGCCTGCTGGTTGCGAATCCTCGTGAAGTCGCTCCCATAGTCGTCGTACCAGACCCCGTGCACCTTGTACTGGAGATGGCGGCTGCGCACCAGCGCGAGAGCCTGCGCTCCTTGAACGAGCTGGCAGCCCGCGAATTTGATGTGCAAGCCCGATACGACGTCCCGCACCGGATCCTTGAACCTGAGGTGAATCCCGCCGATCGAGCCCACCATGTCCTGCAGGCCGGGGAAGTTCACCGCGACGAAGTAATTGACCGGGATATGGAAGTCCTGTTCGATGGTCTGCACCAGCAGCGCCGGCCCTGTGTTGAAGGCGGCGTTGATCCGGTTCTGCCCGGAGATGTACTGCACGTTGCCCGGAATCGTGACCCAGGTATCGCGCGGTATAGAGAGCATCTCGATCTTGCGTGCCGCCGGGATCACTCGCGCCAGGATGATGACGTCGCTGCGCTGGCCTCCCGTCTGCGACCCGCACCCGAAGGACTTGCACTGGCCCTTGGTCTTCACAAAGGCCCGTGAGTCCGAACCGGTGACGAGCACCGTGAACGGCGCGCCGGGCTTGGTGACCTTGAGGTCACCCACGTGCACCCTGGTGATCGAATTGAGAGGGGCGACGAAATAGAAGTAGCCGGCCACCACGAGGGCGATGACGAGCACGAGGACGACCCCGAGGGAGGTGAGACCGCGTCGGGTCCAACGGATCCCTCTAGACCGAGACCGGGCTTTCGCCTTGCGGCTCTGGCGCCTGGACGGCTTTGCCACACGCGGAGGACTGGCTGCCGCGTTGCTCACTGGGGCGTTGCTCACTGGGGCGTTGCTTATCGGTATCGGGTCGGTCGTTGGGGAAGGATCCTCGAAGACCGGAGGCGAGCTGGAATCAGGCAACTCGCCGTCGAAGGGGGGATTCGGCACGGCACTGCAGGATACAGCGTCTCTGGGCCGGTTTTGCCTCGCGCGTCGTGCCCGGCCCGGAGGTCAGACCCTGGCCAATTCCCCGAACTTGGCGTAGTTCGCGATGAAAGCCAGGTGCGCTGACCCCGTGGGGCCGTTCCTGTGCTTGGCGATCAGCACCTCTGCCGTCCCGCGATCAGCTGACTCGGGGTTGTAGACCTCGTCGCGGTAGATGAACATCACCACATCCGCGTCCTGTTCGATGGCACCGGACTCACGAAGGTCTGCGAGCATCGGCCGCTTGTCCGCCCGCGCCTCGAGCCCCCGGGACAGCTGGCTGAGCGCGACGACCGGAAGCTGCAGCTCGCGAGCGAGGATCTTGAGCCCGCGGGAGATCTCCGAGATCTCGACCTGGCGGTTCTCGGCCGAGGACCTGCCTGTCATGAGCTGGAGATAGTCGATCACCACAAGACCGATGCCGTTCGATGACCGCATCCGGCGCGCTTTGGCGCGGATGTCCATGATGGTGACGTTCGGGTTGTCGTCGATGAACAGCGGGGCGGTGTCGATGCGCCCGATCGCGGAGGAGATGCGCGGCCAGTCGCTGTCGAGTAGCCGCCCGTTGCGAAGCTTGGTGATGTCCAGTCTTGCCTCGGCGGCGAGCACCCTCTGAGCGATCTCCAGATGGCTCATCTCGAGAGAGAAGAACAACACCGGTATCCCGTGGCTGGAGGCGGCGTGCGCCGCCAGCCCGATCGCGAAGGCGGTCTTTCCCATCGACGGCCTGGCGCCCACGACGATCAGATTGGAGGGCTGGAGCCCCGACAGGAGGCCGTCGAGCTCGCCGTAGCCGGTGGGAACGCCGGTGATCGTCTCGCCCCTCCCGTAGAGATGGTCGAGACGCTCGAGGCTCTCTGTCAGCAGCTCCTTCAGCGACCTCACCGAATCCGACGTACGGCGTTGCGCCACGTCGAACACAAGCGCCTCTGCCTGGTCCAAGGCTCCGGCAACGTCGGACGGGACCTCGTAGCCGATCTCGGCGATCTCGTGCGCGACGCCGATCAAGCGACGGAGCAGCGCGTGTTCCTTCACGATCCGCGCGTAGCGACCGGCACTCGAGATCGCCGGCGTGTTGGCCTGCAGGGCGATGAGCGCCGCCGCGCCGCCGGACGCATCCAGCACGCCGAGGCGGCGCAGCTCCTCGGGAACCGTGACGAAATCGGCCGGATGCCCGTTCACGTAGAGCGACGTGACGGCCGAGAAGATGTGCGCGTGGGAAGGCTTGTAGAAGTCCTCGGCGCTCACCTCCTCGACCACGACCGCGATGGCGTCACGCGAAAGCAGCATGGCGCCGAGCACCGACTCTTCAGCATCGAAATTGTGAGGCGGTACCCGCGACCCCCCCGTGCCCGAAACCGTCGAGGCCGACCCGGCGACTCGCCGGCGCCGCGACGCGTCGGGAACGGGTTGCAGAACAGTCATCACGACAACGATGACCCCAATGCCCTGGGGTTCGCTAGGGCCGGATCCTGTGGATTACCCCCAGAAACTCTGGCACATCCTGTGCACGGAGCGTGGACAAGTTCGCTCCGCGCTTTCGAGGTGAACCGCGGGGTCAAACCACAACGATCACCCGCGCCGAGACGAACCCGATTCGTGTCCACGCCTAAGGTTGGCACCCGCCTGTATCACCGCCGGGGCCGGTCAGCTCGAGCTGACGACCTCGAGCGTGAGACGGAACTCAACCTCGGGGTGCAGCCGCACTCCCACCTCGTGGGAGCCCAGCGTCTTGATCGGCTCCTCGATGACAAGCCTGCGGCGGTCGAGCTCGACACCGGACTGACGGTTCACCGCCTCGACAACGTCAGAAGCGGTGACGGAACCGAACAGCCTGCCCTCCGTGCCAGACCGCGATTCGATCCGGAACACGATGGGAACGAGTTTGCGAGCGATCGTCTCGGCTCCCTCACGGTTACGCGCGTCTTTGACGTCGCGGGAGCGGCGCATCGAGGCCGCCTGGTCCTCGATGCCCGCGTTGGCGAAGATCGCTCGTCCCTGGGGAACGAGGAAATTCCTGGCGAAGCCATCCGACACCTCTGCGATGTCGCCTCGCTTGCCCACTCCGGGGACGTCGGTGCGCAGGACGACCTTCACTTTTCGGCCGCCTCATCCTCGGCGCCGACCGGGGCCAGCTCGTCGGCCTCGGAATCCTCGAGCTCGACATCGGCGACCGTATCGTTCACCTGCACCTCTAGCTCCGGTTCCTCGGCGGACTCGGAGCGCGCCGGACCGCGTCCGCCCTGGCCGCCACGGCCCGGGCCGCGTCCGCTGGGCCGCTCGCTCGTCGTGCGCTGCGTGAACGGCAGGAGGGCGAGCTCCCTGGCCGTCTTGATGGCGAGCGCAACCTCACGTTGGTGCTGGGCGCAGTTTCCCGATACGCGCCGGGCGCGGATCTTGCCTCTGTCGGACATGAACTTTCGCAGCAGGTTCACGTCCTTGTAGTCGACCCAGGTGGCGTGCTCCTTGCAGAAGATGCAGATCTTCTTCTTCGTCCGCCGGCCGGTCTCCTTGGGGGCGCGGCGCGTGCCGCGGTCCCGATCATTGTTGCGCGCCATCTAGAAGGGCTCCTCGTCGTAGGACCCGAATGCTTCGCCCGCGCCTTGCGTCGCGCCTTGCGCCGCGGGTTGCGCATTCGCGTGGGTTGCCGCCCGAGCGGACCCGCCGCCGGGTCCGCTGTCAGGTCCGCGTCTCTCGTTCTTGACCACTTGCGCCGTCGCCCAGCGAAGGCTCGGTCCGAGCTCGTCGGCCACGACCTCGACCTTTGACCGCTTGTCGCCCTCGGCTGTCTCCCAACTGCGCTGCTCGAGCCGACCCGTGACTATGACGCGCGCTCCGCGCGTCAGGGTTTCGCTGACGTTCTCCGCCATCTCACGCCAGCACACGACGTCGAAGAAGGAGGTGGCTTCCTCCCACTCCTGGGTCTGGCGGTTCTGCCAGCGCCGGTTCACCGCCAGACCGAAGCTTGCGGTCGCCTGCCCGTTCGGGGTGAAGCGCAGCTCGGGGTCTCGGGTGACGTTGCCCACCAAGGTTACGGAGTTCCCATTCGACATTTCATTCTCTCCAGTTCGCTCAGCTCGCCGCTGCCTTGACCCGGGCGGCTTTGCGAGCGGCCGTCTGCCTTCTCTTCGCCTCAGCGCGAAGGGCACGCCCGCTCTGCTTGTCCGGTTGCCGGATCACCTTGTGGCGCAGCACGATGTCTTCAAGAGTCAGCATCCGGTCGAGCTCGGCCACGAGGGTCGGCTCGGCGGTGAACTCGATAAGGACGTAGTAACCCTCGCTGCGGTGCTTGAGCTCGTACGCGAATGTCCGGCGGCCCCAGCGCTCGGCGCGACCAGGGTTTCCCCCGCGGTCGCGCACGAGTGACGTGATGCGATCAAGACTTGCGTTGATGTCGCCGTCTTCGAGGCCGACATCGAAAATAACCATGACTTCGTAGGGCCGCACGGCGGCCTCACCTCCTCCGGACCCGAACGCGCGCGGCGTGCGGGGCCCCGGTTCTAACGGGGCAGGGGTATAGGGACATCGACATGGTAGCCGAGGCCGGCCGCGCCCGAAGGCGCAACCCTCCGACCAGGCCGGCGTCCACGCTCAGAGAGTGGCAGGAGGGTATGTCACTGTCGCAGAAGGCCTAACGCCTCTCGTAGCTCGGGCGAGGCGTGGTAGGACTCGGCTTGTGACGGATAGCGGCCCGCCCTCACGTCCGCGGCCCAGTCCCTCACGGCCGCGGTCGCGACGGCGCCCAGCTCGGCGTAGCGGCGGACGAATCGGGCGGGCTCGCCCTCGCTCAGGCCGAGGAGGTCGTGCAGGACGATCACCTGCCCGTCGCAGGCCGGGCCCGCCCCGATCCCGATCGTCGGTATCTCCAGCTCCTCGGTGATGCGCTCGGCGAGAGCGTCGGGTATGCCCTCGAGCACGACGGCGAAGCAGCCCGCGGCGGCCAGGGCGGCGGCGTCCTGGCGAAGCTCGGATGCGGCACCGGCTTCACGTCCCTGGACCTTGTAGCCGCCCATGGCGTTGACCGACTGAGGAGTCAGCCCGAGATGGCCCATCACCGGTATCTCCGCATCGACGATCGCCCGCACGGCGGCGACCCTGCGCCGCCCGCCTTCGAGCTTGACCGCCTGGGCACCGGCCCGGACGAGGCGCGCGGCATTGCGGACCGTGTCGCTCGGCTCGAGGTGATAGGTCAACCACGGCATGTCCGCGAGCAGCAGTGCCCGCGGACGGGCTCGGGCCACAGCCGCCACGTGGTGGGCGATGTCCTCGATCCCGACGTGCAAGGTGTCCCTTTGGCCGAGCACCACCTCGGCGACCGTGTCGCCGACGAAGACGATGTCAACGCCGGCGTCGTCCGCCACCCGGCCAAAGGGCGTGTCGTAGGCCGTGATCATCACGATCGGCTCGGCTCCCCGGCAGCGCTTGCGGGCGCGAATCTCCGGCACCGTCACTGACTCTGTCATTTTCGGACCTCCTCCCGTCCGGCGCACTGGGCTGCCGGCGGTCAATCAGCGGTCATGGCCTCCCGGCGCGAAAACGCTCAGGAGATGGTTCCAGGAACATCCTGTGCACACTTCGACCAGGTAGCACGCCACTTCAGCGCCCTTGCGCACCGTCTTGGTGAGGCCGCGAAGGTCGGTCACCGCAAGCCCGCTCGGAGGAAGGCCGGGGCCGAAGGCGAACATGACGTGCACGAGCTGCTCGTGCTCGCAGATGGGGCATTCGGTGTCTGTCTCGCGTCCGAGATTCTTCGCCACCCGTAGAAGCTCGGGCTGCGCGTCGCAGACCTCGAGCCGGCCCAGCCTCCCGCGCCGGTACTCCTTCACGATCGACTCGCGCATGAGCCGGTACTCGATGCGACCGGGACGCGGGTGTCCACCGACTCCCCAACGAGACTGTGGACCGCTCCGGACGCTCGACATCGGAGCAAGGCTACCGTGCCCGCTACCCCCGCCCTGACCGAGGGGCCGCCGGGTGGCCGGGCCGGCGATTGCGCCACGGCAACCGGAACGCGGACACCGACGGAGCCGTAAGCAAGGCTTGAAGGCCTCGGCCCCAACTAGAGAGGCGGGGCGGGCAGGTGACCGGCCGTCACACTCGACATATCGCATCGATATGTCGCGCTGATATACTCCTGAACCGTGCTCGAGTTGGCGATCCTGGGGCTCCTCAAAGAGCACCCCATGCATGGATATGACCTGCGCAAGCGGCTGCGCGGGGATTTCGGCCTGCTCTCGAGCCTCTCGTTCGGTTCGCTCTATCCCGCACTGGCCCGCCTCGAGGCCGCCGGCGCAGTCCACGAGCTCCCCTCCGGGCGTGCGGCCCCGGATTCGGCGCCGGGCACATTCACCTCTGCAGGTTCCATCGCAGGTGAGAGGGCTGCTTTCATGGCCCGCCTGGCTTCTCGACGGGCAGCTGCGACCCGATCGGGCACCGGCACCCGGGGCCGGCGCGTCTACGAGCTCACCGCACGCGGAGACGAGATGTTCCACCATCTGCTGGAGACCGAAGAGCCCAAACCCGAAGGTGGCCGCGGCTTTGCCCTACGCTGGGCCTTCGCCCGCTATTTGAGCCCGGATGCCCGGCTCTTGCTCCTTCAGCGCCGGCGAGCCCAGCTGGTGGACGCCCGGGAAGGCTCCCGGCGGGCGGTCGAGTCGCCCTGGCGACCCCTCGACCGGTACCAGCGCTCGCTCCTCGACCATGCAAACGAGGCGACCGAGCACGACCTGAACTGGATAGAGCGTCTCATCGAGGCCGAGAAGGCCTCTCTGATCTCCTCGTCTGCGTCCCTCACCGAGGCGCGCCCGATCAATACCGTTGAAGTCCCTTCTGAAGTCGTCAACGCCGTGGGATCCCACGCGAGAGCGGCGCTCGGGAGGGCAGCCACTGAAAGGAGCGAGCCATGAACAAGAAGGCCCGCAAGATCAAGGTCGCCATCGCCGGAGTGGGCAACTGCTCCAGCGCCCTCGTGCAAGGCGTCGAGTACTACCGCGATGCTGACCCGGCGGACCGCGTTCCCGGCCTCATGCACGTGACGCTCGGCGGCTACCACGTCGGCGACACCCAATTCGTCGCCGCTTTCGACGTCGACGCGGCCAAGGTCGGACTCGACCTGTCCAAAGCGGTGTTCGCGTCGAACAACAACACGATCCGTTTCTCGGAGATACCCGCGCTCGGGGTCACTGTCGAGCGCGGCCCGACTCTCGACGGACTGGGCAAGTACTACCGCAAGGCCGTGGACGAGTCCCTCGCCCCGCCCGTCGACGTCGCCGAGGTGCTGCGGCGCAGCGGCGCCGAGGTGCTGATCGCCTACCTGCCGGTCGGTTCCGATGAGGCGCAGAAGCACTATGCGACCGCCGCATTGGAGGCAGGAGTCGCTTTCGTCAACGCCATCCCCGTCTTCATCGCCAGCGATCCCGAGTGGGCCCAGCGCTTCACGGCCGCAGGCATCCCGCTCATCGGCGACGACATCAAGAGCCAGGTCGGCGCCACCATCGTCCACCGCATCCTCACGCGCTTGTTCGAGGACCGTGGCATGGTCCTCGACCGCACTTATCAGCTGAACGTCGGCGGCAACATGGACTTCCAGAACATGCTCGAGCGCGAGAGGCTCGAGTCGAAGAAGATCTCGAAGACCCAGGCCGTGACGAGCCAGATCGACAGAGCACTGCCTGAGGACTCGATCCACATCGGCCCCTCCGACTACGTGCCCTGGCTCGAGGACCGCAAATGGGCCTTCATCCGCATGGAGGGCCGTAATTTCGGCGACGTTCCCCTCAACTTGGAGCTGAAGCTCGAGGTGTGGGACTCGCCGAACTCGGCCGGCGTGATCATCGACGCCCTGCGGTGCGCCAAGCTCGGCCTCGATAGGGGTCTGGGCGGTCCCCTCGTCGGCCCTTCGGCCTACTTCATGAAGTCGCCGCCGGTGCAATTCCACGACGACGAGGCCTACAAGATGGTCGAGGAGTTCGCGAACGCCGCCGACGCGCCCGGGGAGAAGGGGTCCGTCAGCTAGGTCGCTCGCGACGACCGGTCGGCCCACCAGGCGTCCAGGCGCCGCAGGACCTCCTCTTCGTCGAGGACGCCTTCGTCGAGGCGTATCTGCAGCAGGAACTCGAGCGCGGCGCCGACGTCGCGTCCTGGTGTGATGCCCAGGTGCCTCATCACTGCAAGGCCGTCCAGCTGCGGCCGGATCGAATCGAGCTCCTCGCGCTCGCGCAGCTCCGCCAGGCGCCGCTCCAGCTCGTCCATCCGCGCCCCGAGGTCGCGGGCCTTGGCCAGGTTGCGGGTCGTGCAATCGCAACGAGTCAGCTCGTTCAAACGGTCGAGGAGGTCGCCAGCGTCATGCGCGTACCTGCGAACCGCTGAGTCGGTCCACCCCATCTGGTAGGTGTGGAACCTGAGATGCAGCGCCACAAGCCGGTCCACGTCCTCGATGACCTCGGTCGGGTACCGCAGCTCCCGCATCCGCTTTCGTGCCATCTTG
>Ga0182021_10005860_pt1 | contig 14609 bp, 14 predicted proteins | sample 612E3MmetaG_FD_120493 | JGI IMG/M metagenome (GOLD analysis project Ga0182021, IMG submission 120493) | Permafrost microbial communities from Stordalen Mire, Sweden - 612E3M metaG (Illumina Assembly) | ecosystem: Environmental > Terrestrial > Soil > Wetlands > Permafrost | place: Sweden... | reverse complement strand
TTTCAGGCGGCTTTTTCGCGTCGTGCGCGAGTCTTCGCAGCCGGAGTCGCCGGCTGAAAGCCGGCGGCAGCCACGATTGGCTGCCCCACAGCCAAGTGCATACTCGTTACTCCGCTTGCCGCACACCACTAGCGCGCGCTGGCGCGGGTGAAGACGATAATGACGCCATCCGGATCGGTGACGGAGACGGCCGTGGGAGTGGTCTTCACCTCCAGGCCGCGGCTCTTCAAATCGGCGGCGGCTTTCTGGAGGTCGGGCACGGTGAAGAACAGACCGGGCTTGGTGTCGTCAGTGGCCGGTTCGAGCTTCACTTCGTCGCCGGAGCCTCCGGGAAGACGCAGATAGACTCCGTCGGCGCCTTCCGCGCGGGGTTCGAAGGCCAGTTTGTCCGTATAGAACGTGCGTGCGGCGGGAAGGTCCTTCACGGCCAGGGTGGCCCCCAGCATATGTTGCGAAATGCGGTTCTCGCTCAGGTGCTTGCCGCGATCCTCGGAGTGCCTCGACCCGGGCATGTACTGGGTGTATTCCAGGGTCTCGTTCTCCGGACCGCGAACCACCATGATGATATTGCCGGCGGCCGCTTTCCGGGCGGGCGATGGTTTCAACTCGCGTTTGACGTACTCGGCATACAAGGGATCCATGTCGCTGGACAGGTAGCAGATGTGCATCAGCCCGCCGGGCTGGGTATTACTACGAGGGTACAGCTCGATGAACTGGAGATCGTTGACTTTGAGGAAGGCTTCGGTGGTCTGGCCGTCCCGGGTCAGTTCGAAAAACTGCTCGAAGCCCAGCTTCTGATAAAACGCGCGCCCGACGGCCACGTCGGCGACACGGAAGGCGACGTGCGCGATGCCGGTCAACGCCGGGGACTGCGCCCACGAAAGCGTGGCCAAGAAGACTCCGATCCCTACGATTCTTTTAATCATTAGAATCACGATACCTCACTACGGACAATCATGCCGGTATTTCCGGTTGAGTGCAAGGCGGATTGCGCCACAATAGGAGCATGGCCAACATCGGGGAACTGAATGTCAACGGAACGCGGCGGCGGATCGATGCGGACGCCGGCCGTACCCTTCTCAGCGTCCTGAGAGAAGATCTGGATCTGACCGGCACGAAATACGGCTGCGGCGAAGGCCAATGCGCGGCCTGCACGGTGCTGGTCGATGGGCAGCCGACGCTGGCGTGCATCACCATGGTGGGAGAAGTGGCGGGCAAACGCATTGTCACCATCGAGGGGCTGGCGCTGGAAGGCAAGCTGCACCCGGTGCAGGAGGCATTTCTGGAGGCCGACGCCATGCAGTGCGGCTACTGCACCTCGGGAATGATTCTGGGGGCGGTGGCGCTGCTACGGAGCAAGCCGAACCCCAGCGACGCGGAAATTGCGACTGGCATGAACGGGCACATCTGCCGGTGCGGGACGTACCCGAGGATCGTGCGCGCGATTCATGCGGCGGCCGGGAAAGGAGGCCGGGCATGAAGCGGCGGGACTTCTTCGCGGCGGTGGGCGGCGGCATAGCCGTGCTGCTGGTGGACAATGCCGGGGCGCAGCAGGGCGGGCGTGGCGGGGGGAACCGGCAGATGCCCCAGGAGGTGGGCGCGTGGCTGCACATCGGCGAGGATGGCGTGGTCACGGCGTACACGGGCAAGGTGGATGTGGGGCAGAACTCGCGGGCCTCGCTGACCGCGGCCGTGGCCGAGGAACTGCGCGTCCCGGTGGCTTCGGTCCGGTTCATCATGGGCGACACGGCTCTGACGCCCTTCGACGGGGGCACGTCCGGCAGCGGGACCACGCCCAACATGTGGCCGCAGATCCGGCGGGCGGCGGCGACCGCGCGCGAGATGCTGCTCGACCTGGCGGCGCAGAAATGGAACGCCGACCGCGCGTCGATTTCGATTGCCAATGGCAAGGCGACATCCGGCAGCCGTTCGGCCGGGTTCGGCGAATTGACGCAGGGGCAGAAGCTCGTCAAGACGATTTCCGCCAACGTGGCACTCACGCCGGCGACGGAATGGAAGGTGGCGGGGACCTCGGTGCCGAAGATCACCGGCCGCCAGATTGTGACGGGCGCGCACAAGTACCCGTCCGATATGAAGCGCCCCGGCATGTTGCATGGGAAGATCCTGTACCCTCCGCAATTCGGGGCGAAACTGGCATCGCTCGATCCATCGGCGGCGCAAGCCATTCCGGGGGTGAAGGTGGCGCGCGAAGGCCTGGCTGCGCCGCGGGCGGGGTTCGGCGGCGACGTGGTGGGGGTGGCGGCACCCGACGCCGAGACGGCGGAGAGAGCCTTGGCCGCGCTGAAGGTGGAATGGACACCGGCGGCCGCGCAGCCCTCGAGCAACGATGTCTACACCTATTTCAAGCAGAACGCGGAGGGTGGGGCGGCGGCCGGCGCCGGATTGGTCGCCTATACGATTGCCTACATCGCGCACGTTCCGCTGGAGCCGCGCGCGGCGGTGGCCGAATGGAACGACGGCAAGCTCACGGTTTGGACCGGGACGCAAAGCCCGTTCGGCGTCCGCCGCGAGTTGATGGAGCATTTCAAGTTGCCCGAAGAGAGCGTGCATGTGTTCATGCCCGACACGGGGTCGGGGTATGGCGGCAAGCACCAGGGGGACGCGGCCATCGAGGCGGCCATCCTGGCCAAGGCCGCCGGCCGGCCGGTGCAGCGGAATTGGACGCGGGAAGAGGAGTTGACGTGGTCCTATTTCCGTCCGGGCGCGGTGATCGAGGTGGGCGGTAAGGCGAATCCGGATGGCGCCATTGCGGCGTGGGAGTTCCACAACTACAACGCCGGGGCGTCGGCGCTGCGGACGCCGTACCACGTGCCCAACGCGCGCGAGGAATTCCACCAGACGAAATCGCCAGTACGCCAGGGGTCCTACCGTTGCCTGGCGGCGACGGCCAACAACTTCGCGCGCGAATGCTACATGGATGAGCTGGCCCACTCGATTGGCATGGACCCGCTGGCGTTCCGCCTCAAGAATGCCTCCAATGACGACCGTCTGCGCGCGGTGATGGAAGCCGCTGCGGAGCGGTCCGGCTGGGCGAAACGGAAGAAGACGCCCAACCACGGCTTCGGCATGGCCGCGGGTTTCGAAAAGGGTGGGCATGTGGCGACTTGTGTGGAGGTGAGCGTGACGAATGGCGCGGTGAAGGTGCTGCGCGTGGTGGAGGCCTTTGAGTGCGGCGCGGTCATCAACCCGGAGCACCTGCGCAACCAGGTGGAGGGCGCCATCGCCATGGGCCTGGGCGGAGCGCTGTTCGAGCGCGTGGAATTCGCCGGTGGGAAGGTCTCGAGCAACCGGCTGTCGCGCTACCGGGTGCCGCGTTTCGCGGACATGCCGCCGATCGAAAGCGTACTGCTGGACCGCAAGGATTTGACCTCTACGGGTGCGGGCGAGTGCCCCATCATAGGGATTGCTCCGGCCGTGGGGAACGCTATTTTCGACGCCACGGGGCAGCGGGTGCGCTCGCTGCCGCTGGCGCCGCAAGGGCTGGGGCGCGCGGCGAGCGGAGCGGGGTAGAGGCGCGAGTTTTGCCGCCACTTCCGAGGGCCGATGGCGAGTACGCGCCGGAGCAGCGCCGCGGCATAATCGCCCACCTCGGTTTGTAGGTTCGAGTCCTACCTGGGGAGCCAGATATCATTTCTGGCCGATTCCGCCATTCCCCCTCCCACCCGCTGCTGTTCCGACGCGACCGCAACCGCCAACACGTCAAAGGGTTGCCGATATTTCGCGGCCAGTTCGCCGCCTTTCCAAGTGCAGTTCGAGAGTACAAAATCGAGGAGTTTGCGTTTCTCGACCGGCGGCTGACTTTCGAACAGGGCGTGCGCGTTGTGCGCCAACTCCAGGAGTTGGACGCCTTCCTCGATATAGCTGCGGTTGGCGGTCTGGTGCGCCTCCAGGTCGCGCATGATGGCCGTCTGCGCGGCGCGCATCTCCGCTGCCTTGGCGTCGAAGAAGTCGTTGCCGATACGGCCGTCGAGCTTGTCCTCGTACATGGCGTCGATACGGTCCTGAAGGCGGCGGTGTTCGCGCTGGAGCTTGGCAATGGCGTCGTCGTGGAACTGGCGTTCGTCCCGGTGACTTTCGCGTAGGGCCTGCCGCACCCAGACCAACGTCTCGTCACTGAATGCGATCCCTTTTAGCAAGCCCGTGAACCTCTCCTCCAACACCTCCTCCCGCGTGTACGGCTCCGGGCATTTCCCCTTGAAGCCCGTGCAGTGGTAGTAGATGTAGCGCCCCTTCTTGATCTCGCCCACCATGGCGCAGCCGCAGTGTCCGCAGGTAATCAGGCCGCTGAACGCGAACTGCTCCTTGGCCTTCCGGGTCTTCTTGGCGCCGCGCCCGTCGAGGATCGCCTGGACTTGCTCCCAGAGCTCGCGGGAGACGATCGGCTCGTAGGCGCCGTGGTACATGACGCCGTCGAAGTCGAAGTCGCCGGAGTAAATGCGGTTGCGCAAGATCTTGTGGACCGTGGAGGTGGGCACCATGTCACCGCTCTTACGGTAGGCTAGTCCGTCCGCGCGAGCTGTCTTGGCCATCTGCTTCAGCGAGAACTTGCCGGTGGCGTACTGCTCGAACATCCTGGTGATGACCAGCGCCAGATTCGAGTCGGGCACGATGGTCCGCTTCCCGTTTGCGCCGTCCACGTTGATGTAGCCCAGCGGCGCGAACGACGGCCAGATCCCCTGCCGCGCCTTCTCCAGCATGCCCTTCCGGGTCTCTTCGGACAGATTGTCGATGTAGTTCTTCGCCATCAGCACCTTGATGCCGTGCATGAATTTCTCGGAGGAGCGGGAGTCGGGGGCCAGGATGACATTCTCCTTCACGAAGTGAACCTCGAGACCAAAGTCCTCAACGGTCACCCAGTCCTTCAGGTTGCGATAGAGACGATCGGTTTTCTCCACCAGCAGGGTGCGGCAGGACTTTGCTTTCGTGAGAAGCGAGATCATCTCACTGAACCCGATGCGGCCGACCTGCTTCGCCGTCTCCACGTCCACAAACTCCTGAAGTACCTGGAAGCCGTGGGCGCCGGCATAGCCGCGGAGCAGTTCCAGTTGGGCCGGAATCGAATAGCCCTCTTTCTCCTGGTCCTTGCTGGAAACTCGGGCGTATATCAGCGCCAACCGGCGGTTGGAAACCGTGGGGTCGATCAGCGCCTCAGCGCTCCTTTTGATCTGCATCGTGGGGCTCCTGTTCCTCTTGGTATTCCATGACGGCCTTCCCGCAGCCTGCGTCGATAGCGTAGCTCTTTACCTCCTCTGGATCTATGTGAAACTTCTTGGCGATGTCGCCGATGCTCCAGTGCTCCCGTAGCAGCATTCCGATGACCTCCACCGTCCTTTCTTCGATCAGTTTCTTGTCCCCATTCTCAAAAATGGCTTCGGCTACATTCTCGGCCGAGGTGCTGAAGGCGCGTTTGGCCTCCTCAACCGGGTAGTTCTTCTTCAGGAAACGAACAATTGCATTCCGGACAGCCTCACGGGCTGCCTGGTATTCCGACTCTTGCCGGTGCTGGGCCACGATGGGATCGAGAATCCGTTTCACGGCCTCGCCTTGCTTGGCATACGGCTCCTGGCGTAACACCTCGAGAAGCGCCGAAACCAGATCGCGCTCGTCTTCGTTCTTGATGGAGAGAGCGCCCGGCGTAGGCAGGGGCGGCGGCGCTCCCAGTTCCTCGCTCAACGCCCTGCGGAACACGGCGGCTATACCGTCCAAGCCTTGCTCCGCTGCCAAATGGTGGAGTTTCGCCAAGGCTTGGCCGGCCGGAGGCCGCTTGCCCTCCCATCGCACCACGGTGGCGATGCCCACTCCGAGGCGCTCCGCGAACTTCTGCTGAGTTTCCGGAAGTGACAGACGGAGATTCCGTACCGCTTCCAGCACTTGCCCCTGGCCCACCGGGGTTTTCCGCAGCTTGACCAAAAAGCGCTTGCCGGGGTCCATTTGAGATGCCCGCGCGGCTCTTCGCGGCCGCCTGCGGACTGGGTTCGGATCTTTCTTCTTCGCCATGAATACTCCCTTCGTCGGCAAGTCATCAATGAGCAGTTGACATGCTCACTGATGATCATATATACTTTGCCTAGAGCCATTATCGTCCATGTCGCAGACTCTTGCAACACTAAAAGCCACTTCGTTTCCCCCGGCCTCCGGCGGACCGCTCTCGTCGGTGGAAACGGTTTTGGAAAAACTCGTGGCCCTGGTGCGCGCCGACATTGCGCACGGTCATTTCGAGATCAGCGTGTCTGGGGAGGACGGAAAGGCCGGCTGCACCAGTGTGATCATCACTGCGGGGAAGAAGTTCAAATTCTTGGTTCCGAAGCAGCAATAATCCACGTTGTGCGACCCGCGCAAACACGGGCGCCTGTCCATTTGAAGCCCGGATCGATGCCATCGACGCGAATGTCGAGGCCCAGATCGCAAGTCTTGGCCCGGAGGTTCCTGTCATGGCCGAGCAGCGCGGCGCGCTTCTCGAAGACACGATCCAGTTTTGGCAGTCGCGCACTTCGCGCCCGTTGACGCGTGAAGATGCGCGCCAGGCGGTGGAGAACATCGTCGGCTTCTTCACGACTCTTCAAAATTGGACCGCAGCGGCAGAGACCCGCCCATCCGAGCTCGAAGCTAATAAGGAGGCTGCATGAAGGGTGCATATCTCGTAGAAGTGGTTCCCACCATTCCCAACGATCTGGTCAGCGTGAAGGCGGGGGCCAAAATCGCCATGAAGACGGAGCGGACCATCTGGCGGGACATCCGCAGTGGCAAGCTGCGGGCTTGGGGCACACGCCGGTGTTATCGGATATCGGTTTCGGATTTGTTGGCTCCGGTCGCCGTTCGGGGCGAAAGCCATGAGTAGCCCTGCCGCCGATTCCGCTCTGGAGGCCCCCGGTCAGGTTTGTGGGTCTAGATCTACAAACCGTCGCACCCGCGCTGAAATGCAGGCCATCCGGGAAGCGATCTACGAAATCCTCCACGAGATCCAGCCGGCCACGGTGCGCCAAGTCTATTATCAGTTGGTCGGCCGGGGCGTGATCGCCAAGACCGAGGCCGAGTATAAGAGCACCGTCGTGCGGTTGCTGACCGCCATGCGCCGGGCCGGCGAGATCCCCTTTGGCTGGATCGCGGACAGCACCAGATGGATGCGGAAGCCCACTTCTTACGCCGGGCTGAGCGACATGATGGAACAGCAACAGCGGTTTTACCGGCGCGCGTTGTGGGATAGCCAGGCTGCCTACGTGGAGATCTGGCTGGAGAAGGATGCTCTCTCCGGCGTGTTGTACGACGTGACCGCCGAGTTTGACGTGCCCCTCATGGTGACGCGCGGCTATTCCTCCATCTCCTATCTTCACGAGGCGGCGGAAGCCATCTCGGAAAACGGGAAGCCGGCGTTTCTGTACTATTTCGGCGATTACGACCCCAGCGGATGCGACATCACGCGGGCGGTGGAAGCAGGCATCCGGGAGTTCGCGCCCAAAGCCAACATCCACTTTACTCGGGTAGCCGTCACTCCGGACCAGATCCGTCGGCTGAACCTGACCACCAGGCCGACAAAAGAGAGCGATTCGCGGAGCCGGAACTTCGAAGGCGACAGCGTCGAAGTGGACGCGATAGCGCCTTCCACGTTGAGGCTGATGGTGCGGAAGTGCATTGAAGCCCACCTGGATCGGGAGGAGTTCCGGCGGTTGCAGGTGGTGGAAGAAGAAGAGCGCGAAACCTTGCGGCGCATCGCCCGAAACTTCTATGCGCCGGGCGGCAAGCCGGAGGGGGACCGCCTTGAGTAGCCTCTCCGCGCAGTCTGCCGGCGACTTCAGCCCATCCGAAGTATCTGAATATTACAGTGCCCGCGTCTCAGAGATGCCGCAACGTGGCCGAGAATGGCGCTGGCGTTGTCGCATTCACAAGGGCACGGGGAACAACTTCACCGTCAATCCGGAGACTGGGATGTGGTATTGCCACAGCGAGTGCGGCCGCGGCGGCGACATCATCGAACTTGAGATGGCGCTCACGGGGGTGGATTTCAAGACAGCGAAAGCCGAGGTCTTCCGACTCCTGGGCAGGATCGAACCTGGGCGCCGACACACTGAGGCACACGGGAATTCGAAATCGACAACAACAACAGGCGGCTGGCGCGAGATTGAGCGCTACCCATACGTAGACCAGGACGGCAATCTACTTTACGAGGTTGTCCGTTTCCTGCAACCGGACGGGAAGAAGACTTTCATTCAGGTCCGTCCGAGCGGAGTTGAAGCGGCCGGCACCACCGACCCGGAACGGGCCGGCGGCGTTCCCACCGGCGGCATCGTCGTAGGACTGGACGCGGGCAAATACCTTTTGGATTCGAAAGCGGAACGCGCTACCGGCAAGCCCACATGGAAGCGGGCATCGGATTACGTCGACTATGACGGCGCGGACTATCGCTTCCGCGTTTGCCCGCGTGTTCCCTATCGTCTCCAGAAGGTGCTGACCGCAGAGACGGTTTACCTCCCCGAGGGCGAGAAGGACGTCCACACCCTGGAATCGTGGAATCTGGCGGCGTCCTGCAATCCGGGTGGGTCGGGCAACAGCCACTTGTACAAGGGATGGGTGGACTACTTCCGGAATCGCAATATCGTCATTCTTCCCGACAATGACGGGCCAGGCCAGAAGCACGCGGCGACGGTGGCCACGGCGATGCTGGGCGTGGCGGCTTCCATCCGCATCGTGGAACTTCCCGACTTGCCGGTGAAGGGCGACATCACTAATTGGCGGGACGCCGGCGGCACGCTCGACCAACTCCGCAAATTGGTTGCGGCAACGGACACTCTGGACGCCACATCGTTGTCGGCGTTGCGGACGCGCTGGGGCATCACCGACGAAGACCAAAGGCCCCGGCGGGCGCGGGCAGAAGCGGCGGACGGTTGGCCCAAACTAGAACCGATCCAAAGCGAGCTTCCGCCCGTCGAAGCCTTTTCCGAAGAGATTCTTCCCGATCTATTCCGTCCCCTGGTGCGGGACGTCACCGCGCGAATGCAGGTCCCGATGGACTATCCGGCGGTGGTGACGGTTCTCTGCTTGGCCGGCGCGGTGAATCGGCGCGCCACCATCCAGCCAAAGGCGAACGACACCGGTTGGGTGGTGGTGCCCAACTTTTGGGGCGGCATTATCGCGCCGCCGGGATTCATGAAGTCCCCTGTCATCCAGGCGGCCACCCGTCCGCTGAATCAGATTCAGTCTGAATGGCGGCGGGAGCACGAGGAGGAACTCGAGGAATACGCTCGCGAGAAGGAGGAATACGACCTTCGGTGTGCGGCGTGGAAAGAGCAGTTCAAGGCGAATACGAAAAAGGGGACGACTGCGCCCGAGAGGCCGGAGGATAAGCCGGAGGAACCGACGTTACGGCGCCTGATTGTCAATGATGCCACCTTCGAGGCGATGCATCAGACCATGAGCGAAAACCCGGCGGGAATCTTGGTTATCCGGGATGAACTCACGGGCTGGTGGAGTCAGCTGGACCGCGCGGGCCGGGAGGGTGAGCGCGCCTTCTGTCTGCAAGCATGGAACGGCGACACCGGCCACACAATTGACCGGATCGGCCGCGGCACCATTCATGTGGAAGCCTGCTGCATGTCCATGTTGGGCGGCATCCAACCTGGCCGCCTCCGTTCTTATCTGGCGGAAGCGCTCGAGGATGGTCCGAGCAACGACGGACTCGTTCAGCGGTTTCAGCTGCTGGTTTGGCCGGATACCGAACCCGGTTGGGAGTATGTAGACCGCCGGCCGGACGAGGCTTCCCAACAACAGGCGGCGATGGTGTTCAGCAAGCTGGTGGAGTTGGATGCCGAGGACCCGTTGCAGTTCCGCTTCGCGCCCAACGCACAGGAACTGTTCGTGGAATGGCTGGCGGAACTCGAAGCGAAGATTCGCGGCGACGAACTGCACGCTGCTCTCATTTCGCATTTGAGCAAGTACCGGAAGTTGATGCCCGGCTTGGCGCTGCTTTTTGAACTGGCGGACCGGACCGCAAACGGGGGTTTTGAAGGTTTTGTAGGCGCCCCCTCGGGAGATTCCTCCAAGATACACACGGTGTCCCTGCGCCACACACAGCAGGCGGCAGCCTGGTGTCAATACCTGGAGTCCCACGCGCGGCGGGTCTACTCCTGCGTGGTAACTCCGCAACTGCGGGCGGCGAGCGAACTTGCGGGGAAGATCAAGAACCGGAAGCTGGGCGCTGGCGGCTTCTTCTCCTGCCGCGAGGTGTACCTGAAGGGCTGGAGTGGTTTGGATACTCCTGAGGCTGTGAAGCTGGCGGCGGAAATCCTTCAGGACGCCGGGTGGGTCCGCGACCTATCCGGCGAATCCGGGCCCTACGGCGGGCGTCCCTCCAACCGCTTCGAAGTGAATCCGGCGGTGTGGGAATGAGAGCCGCGGTAGTCGGGCCGGTGACGCGGAGCCGGTGGCTGGACTGGCGTCCGAAGATCTCTATCTCGGCGGGTTCTGCCGGGGGTGAGCCTACAAAACCATCAAAACCGGGTTCTGTAGGTTTTGAAGGTGCCACTTCGGCTAAATCTCCCGAGATGCAAAGGGAACCGGACGCGGCGGAACTGGCTCGCGCCTCCAGCGTCCTGAACAGGGCCGGTGCCCGCATCATGCAACTGGACGGCGTGACCACCATCGGCGTCTGGAGCGACCTGGACGGGCCGAAGGTTCGCGCGGCGCTGGGCGTTTACGGATCGGACCGGTTGCCCGTCCGCTACCTCGACGGGGCCGCCATCCCCATGTGCTACAAGTTGCGGCGGGTGGAAGGCGAACCTGTTCCCCAGAACGTGCTGCTGGAAATGGAGCGGAGCCCTCGAGAACCCTGGAAGGTTCGAGACCGCATGCTCCAGGAGATGGGCTGGGGTTCGAAGGCTACCTCGTGGACGGAATGGAAAGCCACCCAACTGAACCGGCTCTTCTTGGAGCAGGGCGTCACCGGACGGTCCGGACGGATCACGGCTGCGACAGTTCTACACGGTGAGCGGAAACGGAGAGAACAACTCCTGAAGAAAGATAACCACCAAAACTAACAATCAGTCAATTCGAAGCGGCGGCTCTGCCGTTGAATTCTGGCGGCAATCGCCAAACCCGAACCTACAAAACCTACAAAACCCCTGTCGGCATCAGCGCCCGACCACAATGCGAAGAATTGCTATGAACAGAAGACACTGTACCGTTATGACCATGGACGACCACCGCGCCGCCGCGCGCGAGATGGCCACGGACCACCGCTCGGTGGCCGGACTTGAACACGCCCACTCCAAACGTTTTGGAGTCGGTCGCCAGAAGGACCCATCCGCAATGGGGAAGGGGGTGCAGCAATGAAAGTGGATTACGGCAATAGTCCTGAGTGTCTGAACGATCTTTCCGCCGAACAGCAGGCAGACCTGATCGGCTGGATTCGGGATGTCCTGATCCCGGCGCGCCGCGTGTACAGTCCCAACAGCTACATCATGAAGCACGATTTCGAGCGGGAACCGAAGGGCTTCTATGTGACCAACGGGATGTTCAAGGGCGCGATGCTGGCGGCGGGCTTTCCTCCGGTGAATCCACGGGAAGTGAACTGGCGATTCCGTGTGGAGCCGTCATGGGAATTGAATGCCTGGGAGAAGCGAGGACTGGGGACTTACACTCGCGGCCGGCTGATGCGGAACCGATGGCGCGAGAGGGGCTACGTCGTGGCGATGCGCAACCAATGGCGTCGGATTACGGAGTACGACACGGCGTGCCAGCGCGAAGGGCGGATGAAACTGTTGGTGCTGCGCGGCGCTCGGTTGGCGGAGATCATCCTGGACACCTACCCCGCCGGCTTCCGTCTGACCGATGCCGCCGTCCTCGACATGGCCGCGCTCTTCGACAAACTGAGCCCGAGCGGCCGCAACTGGTCCATCACCAACAACTGCCTGGCGGTGATCCGGCGCGTGCCGGCGTGGCGCATCGAGGAGGTGGCGGCGGCATTGGTGAAGATCGCGCAGGGCTGCCTCGTTGGGGCAGCGGGCGATTCCGGTGCGTCGATGAAACCAACATGAGAGGGAACCCCGCGCAATTGAACGGAAGTTTGAGCGGAAGTTGGCGCCCGAGCAATCTCTTGGAAGTGGAAGCGGGTCGTCGTGACGTCACGGTCGAAGGCGACCGGCCGCGGTGTGAGCCGCCGCGACTTCCGGAAAATATTCCGGAAGTTCGATGCAGCCACCAGCGACTGGGGAATTTCCCCAGTGAGGCGGTTCGCTGAAGCGGAGCCGGTGGCTGGATTGGAAACCTAAGGCCCATATCTTGGCGGATTCGGCGGGGAGCGCGCCTACAAAACCTACAATACCGGGTTTTGTAGGTTTTGTAGGCGTCACTTCCGCTGAATCTCCCAAGATTCATGCCGAGCCGGACCCGGCGGCGGACACTGAGGCTATTGTATATGGCAAGATTTTGCCGAATTGCAGGATCGGCGAGGCCCTGTCCGGAGGCCCAAGCCCGCACCCAGATCACTTAGCAGGCTGCTGAAAAAGTCCCTGGAACACTGACAATGCCACTTACTAACATCCGCAACCTGTTGATTCTACGTTCAGCCGAGTGCGAAATTGGTCCGTTTCCGGCATCGGAATACCCTTTTTCAGCAACCTGTTAGGGAGTATTGTTCCGAACTTGCAGAGGGGAGCCCGTGCTTCGGGGACTGCGGAATCTCCGCAGTACGGCTGGTCTCTCTCGAGCAGGGCTTTGGAGCCGAAAGCCATCGCTCGGGGGAATCATGGGCGGCTGAGGCGCCGAAGGGGGAGGGCCAGCATCCAGCCAACCCGGCGCCAGACACCGCAACACGGCGCACCACGTCGCCGCCAGGTGGCATCCGACGCGAATCTGGGCACTGCCAGTTCAAGTCTTGGGACCTGGAACTCACTTATTTTCTGCGGTTTAACTCCAGGCACGAGTATTTTAGATAGACCGACTTTTCCAGGTGCGTATGGCGGGTGCGCGGACAGGTAGGCACCCTTCGGGTCGATGAGCGCCAAGCATGCAGTCAGGCGGCTGTCGTGCGCCATCCCTCTTGGCGCTCGGGTGATGGCCAGGGCCGGCCACACCACCTGCGGCGTGCTCCATTTTGGCCGGTCCGCGAACTGCCAACGGACCTGCGAGCCGCCCGGCTGAGCTTGGTTGTCAAGTGCCGGGATCGAGGGCCGCCGTAACCGATTGACTCGAAACAGGTTAAACGGTCCGGCGAACGATGACCACCTGTACTGACCACCTGCACTGACCACCTGAAATATTCACTCTAAGTAGCCACATTGCGGGGCCGTCCAACCCGCCGGGAAAAGTGCAAAGCCAGGTCCCAGAATTCACCGCGCTCCCGCGTCTTACGCGACGTTTGGCCCCCGTGCGCGCCCGGGCCGCGTCGCGCGGCGATCGATGGCCGGTTGGTTCCTCTGCACTGGACCGCGTGGCGCCCGTGCCGTTCACAACTCCAAGCAGCGTCGTCCACCTCGAGGTTGCTCGCGTCGCCGGTCGCGCCGCAGTGCAATCACACGGCGTTGGTGTCATAGCCGTAGGGAGGGCTTATCTTCAGCGCGGCGCTGGCCGCCTGAAAGGCGCCAATTCCGGGTACGATCTCGCTGGGCACGCCGGCCGGCAGCATCTCCAGGAAGAGCCTCACCCGCTTGCAGGTGCTGTACCACGCGGTGGAGTATCCCATCTTCGGACTCGGCATGATTGACGAACTCCGCCGGCATGGGTACCAGGTAAGCCCAGGCACCCTCTACCCACTCCTGCATGGGCTTGAAAAGAAGGGGTACCTGAAGGGGGTGGACGTTCGAAACGGCAAGTCGCTCCGAAAGGTTTATCGCGCCACTCCGCTCGGACGGAAGGCCTTGGCACTGGCCAAGGAAAACGTTCGTGAATTATTCCGCGAATTGATTGAGGGCAAATGACAGCAGTCTGACCTCACTTTCAGATGTGAATCTCCGCGATTACAGAATGTACCTTATCAGAACCTGAGGCGTATTCCACCCCAAGCGCCAAACGGGGCGCCGGGCGCAAAAAACGTCGCATGCACTAATGGGAAGTTCCCGTCTGCTGCGGCGGGAAAAGGTCGGGCGACAAAGGTGCCCTGGTTGTTGAATCCGGTCGGTCCGAGCTGAGCAGCAGTGTAGTAGTGGTGGTCGAGCAGGTTGTTGACCTCGATGAAAAGCTGCAGCCGTTTGTGCAACTGATAGTGCGTCGCGATATTGACCACGCCATAGCCCGGGGATGTTCCAGGTCCGAGGTAGTACACACCATCAGGCTGGCTCTGGTTGTTCTCGTTACCACGCGCGCAGGATCTCGACACCGCCACAAAGCCGAGATCCAACAAGAGCTTCTTGGTGGCCTGAAAATCGGCGAACGCTTTCAGCAGGTGCTGGGGGATCAGCGGAATCCGGTCGCCGGGTTGAACCTGGATCAGACCGTCTACACCTGGAGATCCCCCCGAGGCGGAGTCGTTGGTGCTATTGCTGGAGCCGTCGACTGTTTCCGGACTTTGATAGGTGGCGCTCACAAACGTGTAGTTCCCGCCCATGGTGATGCGCCGAATTCGACCACTCAAGTGCACTTCCACGCCCTGCCGGAGGGTC
>Ga0182021_10005859_pt1 | contig 14609 bp, 12 predicted proteins | sample 612E3MmetaG_FD_120493 | JGI IMG/M metagenome (GOLD analysis project Ga0182021, IMG submission 120493) | Permafrost microbial communities from Stordalen Mire, Sweden - 612E3M metaG (Illumina Assembly) | ecosystem: Environmental > Terrestrial > Soil > Wetlands > Permafrost | place: Sweden... | reverse complement strand
CTGAGCCTGGAGGTGATCGAGCTTGCCGACCACGAGAGACCGCCGATGATCGGCATCCCCGAGTACCTGGAGAAGCGCCGGGCCGAGGGTGGGCTGGCCAGGACGGTTGAGCCGGAGATTCGGGCTGAGCGTGGAGCCGCGGGCGGGCAAGGGGCCCCGTCGGGCGTCGGGATCGCCGGGAGCGTCGCGGCCGCCGCCCCCACCACCGAGGAATCGCCGGAGACGGCGTCGTGAACGACCACCGCCGCGACCGATTGCGCGTTCTGCTTGCGCCGGACTCGTTCAAGGGATCGCTGTCCTCCGTGGAAGTGGCGCGGGCCCTTGCGGACGGCTGGGCGCGGGCCCGTCCCGGTGACGACCTGGTTCTCGCTCCGCTCGCCGACGGGGGCGAGGGCACGCTCGCCGCCATCGCCCAGACGGGCGGCTGGGAGTGGCAGGAGTGCCCCGCCCACGACCCGCTGGGCCGGCCGCTCACGGCTCGCTGGCTCCGTTCCGCGGATGGCGAGCGCGGAGCAGTGGAACTGGCCGAGGCATCGGGTCTGTCGTGCCTGCCCGACGGCGAGCCGCGCAGCCCTCTCGAGGCCACGACCGAAGGCACGGGCGAGGTCCTGGAGGCGGTCCTCGACGCGGGGGTCCGCCACGTTCTGCTGGGCCTGGGCGGCAGCGCCACCACGGACGGTGGCTCCGGGCTGCTGCACGCTCTGGGCGTCTGGTATCGCGGCTCCACGGGCGGCGAACTGCCGGGCCCGGTTCCGGACGTCGCGGCGATAGACCTGGCCGCGCTGGATCCACGTCTCGCCGAGCTGGAGATGCGCATCGCCTGTGACGTGACGAATCCACTTCTCGGCGAGCACGGTGCGGCAGCGACCTACGCGCCGCAAAAGGGGGCGTGGCCGGAGGACATCGAGACTCTCGAGGCGTGGTTGACCCACTACGCCGACCTGCTCGAGAAGGCGGCCGGAACGCGCGCCCGGGACATCCCCGGGGCCGGGGCGGCGGGCGGAACCAGTTTCGGTCTGCTCTGCATCGCGCCTCGCATGCGGTCGTTCGAGCTGATCCCGGGCATCGACGTCGTGATGCAGGAGACGGGCTTCGACGATCGGCTCGTGACCGCCGACCTGGTGATCACGGGAGAGGGCCGGATCGACGACCAGACCGCCTACGGCAAGACGGCCCTGGGAGTGGCCCGGCGAGCGGCCGCGGCCGGGGTGCCGTGCCTGGCGATCGGCGGCGGAGTCACGCCGGAGGGGATGGCGGTTCTCGCCGGGGTGGGGACGCTGGCCGTGCCGGTCCTGGATCAGCCGATGACGCTGGAAGACGCGATGAGCCAGGCGGCGCAGCTCGTCGCCGCGGCCGGCGAGCGGCTTGCCCGCATGGTTGAGCTCGGGACCGTTGTCGGGGAGCGGCGGTCGACCCGCCTCGGGGCGGGCGAGCCGATCGCGTGAGCCCATCGACCCGGAGGCCCCGGCCCGCAACCACTCCCGGCCGGCCGAAGCCGGCCACCACTCCGCGCCGATCCCCGCACGCAACCTCGCCCCGCCGGCCCCGGCTCGACCCCGCCGAGATTGCTCGCTCGTGGGCGGCCCAACTCGAAGCAGAGCGGCCCGGCCTGGTCTCGTTCGTCCTGGATCGACTCGCGGAGGCGAGCGGCCGGCCCGCCTGGCAGCGCCGCCTCGACCCGACGAGCGAGTTGATCCTGACCATCCTTTCGGCCAACAGCGCCGACATAAACGCCGAGGTGGCGTTCGGGGCGCTCCGAGACGCATACCCGTCGGCGACGGTGCCGCCGGGTTCGTCGCTCGAGCCTCGACTCTTCCCCGGCTGGGGCGGCATCGGCCTGCCCGACCTGCCCGCCCCCGACTGGGCCGCCGTGGAGTCGGCGCCCATCGCCGAACTGACCGACGTCATCCGGCCCGGCGGCCTGGCGAATCAGAAAGCGCCGCGCATACAGGCTGCGCTTCGGGCGCTGGCCGCAAACGGCAACGGCTACTCACTCGAGTTCCTGGCCGCGAAGCCGCCGCTGGAAGCCCGCGATTGGCTGGCCGCGATCCCGGGCATCGGCAAGAAGACCGCGTCGGTGGTGCTGCTCTTTGGCTTCGGGACGCCGCTCATGCCGGTCGACCGCCACGTCTTCCGAGTGAGCCAGCGCATCGGGCTGATTCCGGAGAAGTGCGACCCGGATCAGGCCCACGACTACTACCTGGCGATGCTCCGTCCGGAGCAGTCGTACGAGGCGCACGTGTCGTTGATCGGCCACGGCCGCCGAACGTGCCACGCCCAGCGCCCCGATTGCGAGCACTGCCCGGTCGCTCCACGCTGCCGCTGCTTCACCCCGGACGCGGAGTAGGCGCCCGGCGACGCCGGCGCGTCGCGCGACGCCGCTCGGTCAGTCGTATCCCGGCGACAGCAGAGACTGGATCTGTCCCAGCTCGTTGACGCACGGGGCGTTGTCGGAGTAGACGAGGTCCGAGAAGTAGGAGTCAGGCGGAAGGTAGCTGGTGAAGGCGGGCGCCTTGGGCAGCTCCAGGCCGTCGGGGAACAGGACGGCGTCGCCTCTGTCCCATGCCTCGCGGACGACATAGCCCCACCAGCACTGGGGGTCGGGAGTTCCCGCACTGAAACGCGCATCCAGGACTTCGTGCCACGAGTCGGCCGGATTTCCACCCAGATAGAGGGATCCGACCCTACAGATCTCCCCCGGAAGCTCGACGGTTCGTCCGTCGGTCAGGTTGACCCGGCAGCTCCCCACCAGATCGTGCGAGTCCATCACGAGCCCCACCACGGTGGGCCGGTGAGCCACCGGAGGATCCGGCATTGTCCAGCCGATCCGCCGGATGCCGGACCCGGGAACGGAGATCGACGCGACGGTGAAGACCGCGGCAATGAGAAGTGGCAGCCAGTGCGCCAGCGGCTTCATCGGCTGTACCCTCATCAGCCGGCGGCCTATCGGGGCGAGCGGCCCGATCACGAGCATGCCCATGGTCCAGAGCAATGCGCCCAATGCGATCCACGGCACGAGTACCTCGAAGTACGCTGCCGCCTCCGCCGGCCCGCCCGGACCCGGCCCGATCTGGAGCGGCACGATCGGCACCCCGCAAAGCAGGATTGTGACGATGCCCAACAGGTAGGTTCCGGAGAAGAGCAGGATGGCGGCCCGCAAAGGTCGCATCGGCGCGCCTTCGGCCAGACGGTACCCCCAGAGAGTGGCGGCCAGGATCGAGGCGAAGGCGAGTCGGTAACGGGTGTCCGGGGTGTCGATCGGAGTCATCGAATTCGGGACGGCAACCCAGCCCATTCCGGCGGCGATAGCGGCGCCCAACGCCGCTCCGAACCACTTGAACCAGTCGCGTTCCAAGAACGGAGCCTGCATCTGGATCGAGTCGCCCCGCGCCCCGTGTTGGGACTTGGGCGCTATGACAGGCAGCCGCCAGGTGTCCGTCTCGATCTCGTTGCCATGCGGCTCGACATCGTCATCCCTGCTCACACCAGACTCCCTCCGTCGCCCGCTCGACGACCCTGGCCCGCCTGCGGCCGGCGAGCGCCGTCTGTAACGAGTACGGCCGGACCCGGCCGCCGGATCAGCACCCTATACTCGGAGTGACGCCCGCGCCACCGGGCCCTCGGGGGAGGCTAGCTGCAGGATGAATGAGCACAGGCCGCGACGGATCCTTCTCGTCGACGACGACCCAAGCCTGCTCGTCGTCCTGGCGGAGCAGCTGCACGACGACGGCTACGAAGTGGCGACCGCCCGCGACGGACAGGAGGCGCTTCACCGGCTCGAGGCCGGCTGGCCGGACCTGATCCTGCTGGACCTGATGATGCCCAAGGTCGACGGACTGGCGCTCGCACGCCAGATCAAAGCCGGCGCCGACCTGCCGATCATCGTCCTGTCCGCAATCGACACGGCCGACAGCAAGGCCCAGCTGCTCGACGAGGTGGCCGAGGACTACGTCGCCAAGCCCTACCACTACCCGGAGCTGCGGGCGCGAATCCAGCGCGTACTTCGGCGTTTGGGCGATCGGATTCCGCGCCAGGCGCTGGTGCTCGGTCCGAATCTCACGCTCGACCTGCATCGACGGGCGGCGACGGTGGCCGGTACGGAAGTCCAGCTGACCCCGACGGAGTCGCGGCTGCTGCAGACCCTGGCCGCGAATCTGGGCGAGACCGTCGCCACCGCGACTCTTCTCTCTCGAGGGTGGATCGACACCGAGGAGGCCGAGCCCTCGTACGTATGGGTGTCGATGCGCCGTCTGCGCCAGAAGATCGAGGTCGACCCGGACCGGCCCGTCCACCTTCAGACGGTGAGAGGCGTGGGCTACCGCCTCGTCGGCGGCCGCGAAGATGGCTGATCGCCCCGCGGACAAGCCGGCCGACGCGGGTCGGGCCCGGAGCGGCATCGGCCTGTCGTTCCGCGTTCTCCTGACGGCCAGCCTGATCGTGGCCGCGGTCCTGCCGCTGGCCGTATTCGGCGGCATCGTCATGGCCGCGGACCTGGACTCCGACGCCAGGCTCGTCGGCACGCTCCTGATCGCGGCCATCGTCGCGGCCGCGTTCTTCGGGTTGCTGGCCGCGGCAGTGGCGGTCGCCGGCCTGACCGCGCCACTCCGCCGCATCACCACCGCGGTCGAGCGCGTAGCCGCCGGCGAAACCAGCCCTCCCATCCACATCACCGGCGACGACGAACTCGCCCGCCTGGCCGAAAGCCACAACCGGATAGCAGCCGAGGCCGCACGGCGCAACCGCGAGCTCGCTGCGCTGCTCGGAGCCATCGCCGGGTACAACCCGGACCAGGGCATCGAGGCACTGACGGCCCGAGCAGAGTCCGACGCGTGCGCCATCTACGGCTTGATCGACTGCACATTTCACCTCGTCGATCCGGCCAAAGTTCCGACCGAGGAGACGATCCCGGGCGACCCTCGTCCGGTTCGCGCCGACGTTCGAGCCGGCAGCGAGACGCTCGGCCTGCTGACCGGCCACCTGCCGGCCACCCGATCCTGGGAGCGTGCCGACCAGGATCTGCTCGACCTCTTCGCGAGCGAGGTCGGCGTGGCCTTGCGCAACACCGAGCTGTTCGGCCAGATCGAGAGTCAGAACGCCCGGCTGCTCGAGCTGGACGCGGCCAAGGACGAATTCCTGCGAGGCGTCAGCCACAACCTGCAGACGCCGCTCACCAGCATCCGCGCCTACGTCGACCAGCTCAGAGCAGCATCGGCGGAGGCGGCCACGGACAGGCGCCTCCAGATCGTCGCCGAACAGGCCGATCGGCTCACGCGGCTCGTCCGCCAGCTGCTCACCGTGACCCGGCTGGAGGCGGGCGTCCTGCGCCCCGAGGTCGAGGTAGTCGCCATCGGCCCGCGAGTCCGCCGCGCCTGGGAAGCGCTCAATGCCGCGCGAACCGGTTTCGAGCTGCGCGACGAGGCTCGCGGCTGGCTCGCCGTCGCGGACCCGGACCAGCTCGATCAGGTTCTGTGGGCGCTGCTCGACAACGCCGTCAAGTACGGTGGCAGCGACGGCAAGGTGGAAGTGGAGATTCAGGCCTTCGACTCCGCCGACCGGCTCAACATCACCATCGCCGACCACGGGCCCGGGGTGTCCGCGGCCGATCGCAAGCGGCTGTTCACCCGGTTTACGCGCGGCCAGGCGCAGGCCGGTGGCGACGGTACAGGCCTGGGCCTGTACGTCTCCAGGCAACTCCTGCGGGGGATGGGCGGCGAGCTGCGGCTCGAGCCGGCGCGAAAGGGACTCGGTGCCGCATTCACGATCTCGCTGCCAGGCGAGCGACCGGGCGACGAGGGCTAGGAACGAAAGTCCTCGTCCTTTCGGCTTAGGTAAGGACACGCAGAACGGATGGCTACTCCTGGGCCATGTGATCTTGCGGCAATCGTGTCCAGAATGATGCCGCGCCGCGGAACGCGCTCCTGCCGACCGCACCGCACATCAAGTTGCCGGACCGGATTGCCGACTATTCCGGCAGGTGCTTCTCGAAAGCATCTCTTTGAGGCTACGCAGAGACGCAGATGGCCGGAAGACCTGGGTTCCTCGGGGGGATGCGACAGGGCGACGCGTTTGAACGCGACGCCGATTCAGGATTCGGCCCGGGCACCCTCGTCGGCGATTCGCCCGTCCGACTCGGCGACCCGAACGGCGGGCGCTCCGACGGCGGCTTCGCTGCGCCGCCGGGCTTCGACCCGATCTGGGGAACGCTCGGCGCACCGAACCCCCACAGCGATGACGACTGGCTCGCCCGCGGCGAAGAGAACGACGAGGGAGTCGCGGTCGACGTCGATATCTTCGGCGACGGCTTCCAGATCTCCGGACAGATCCGAACCGGCCAGTTCGGCCGGCTGTCTGACTGGGTCAACATGCAGACCGGCTTCATTCGGGTTCGCGATGCCTGGCACGTCCACCTGGGTCAGACCGGCACCTCCGATCGCGACCAGCGCCGGGGCACGCTCTGGGTCCGCTTGAACCAGGTCGTCCTCATCGCCGAACGGTCGCCGGTTCAGGCGGGCCGTCCCGGCGGAGTGGTCGTCCAGAAGCAGAAGCGCAAGGTCTCGATCGTCACGCCGGGCTACAACCTGGTCGGCAGCATTCACGTTCACGCCTACGGATCGATGAGCCAGTTCCTCGAGACGCCCGACCCGCACTTCCTGCCCATGACGGAGCTGACGGTCCATTGGCTTTCCGACGCCGCGATGGTCACGCGCTTCCCGTTCGCGATGATCAACCGAGAGCAGCTGGTCACCGTCCTCGATCAGTCAGAAGCCCCGGCCGGCGACTTGGCCCAGGGTCCTAACAGCGAGGGCGAGGAAGAGCTGCCGCTCCACCGAAGATTCGGAGCGGCTTAGCGCGGCGGCTGCGTCGGCAGCTGGCGGCGAACCTCTACGACGCGCTCCAGGTCCAGATCGGCGACCACGACGCCGGGGCCGTCCGGAGCCTGGGCGACGACTATGCCCCACGGATCGACGACCATGCTGCGGCCGTGCGTCGGGACGCCGGCCCCGATGCCGCACTGGGCGGGTGCGATCACGAAGGCGCCGTTCTCGATGGCCCGGGCCCGAAGCAGTACATCCCAGTGGTCCCGTCCCGTCGCCTCGGTGAAGTTGGCCGGCACCGCGAGAACGACCGCGCCGCCGGCCGCGAGCTCCCGGTAGAGCTCCGGGAATCGCAGGTCGAAGCAGATGCTCAGGCCCAGCCGCACGTCGGTTTCCTCGGCCACGCCCTCCAGCACGGCAACCACGCTCCTGTCGCCGGGGGTGATCCGTGCCGACTCGCGATCTGAAGGCCCGTCGTCGATCGCCACGTCGAAGAGATGTCGCTTGCGGTAGACGGCCGACACCTGGCCGGCCGGATCCAGCAGCACCGAGGTGTTGAAGGGACGCAGAGGATCGGTCGAGCGCTCGGCCAGGCTTCCAAGCAGTATCCAGCAGTCGAGTTCGCGGGCAAGGTCGGAGAACGGCTCGGTCAGCGGCCCGGGCACCTGCGTGGCCGATTCGCGGAATCCCGCCAGCGGGCCGCGATAGTGGAACATCTCCGGCAGGGCGATCAGCCCCGGCCTGCTCTCTCCGGCGCTCCGAACCAGCGCCGTGGCGCGATCTACGTTGGCAGTCACGTCCTGGTCGGCTGCCAGCTGGACCAGGGCAACTCTGAGTCGGCTCACGCGTGCGCCCTTCCGGTGTACGGCTTACCCCGCAAGCGGATGTTACGCTCCCGGCGAGGAGGCATCCATGACCCCATTGACACGCGACGACGCCTGGCGGCTCCTGACCGAGTGGACGCCCGGCGAGCCACTCCGCAAACATGGCCTGGCGGTCGAGGCGACGGTCCGCTGGTATGCCGAGAACCGCTTCGGAATCGTGGAGCCGGAACTGAGCACGTGGTGTGCCGCCGGCCTGCTCCACGACTTCGACTACGAGCGCTACCCCGAGACGCATCCGATGCGCGGCGCAGAGGAACTCCGACGGCTGGGATATCCGGCGGAGGTCGTCGAGGCGGTGCTGGGCCACGGTGACCACACCGGGGTTCCGCGGGTCGGCCTGCTGGCGAAGACGGTCTACGCCTGCGACGAGCTGAGCGGCTTCGTCATTGCCGTCACCTATGTCCGACCCAACCGCAGCCTCGACGAGGTCGACCCGCACGCGGTCGTCAAGAAGATGAAGGACAAGGGCTTCGCCCGCCAGGTGCCGCGCGACCAGCTGATCAAGGGCGCGGAGGAGCTGGGCGTCCCCTTCGAAGAGCACGTGGCCAACGTCATCGCGGGCCTCATGACGATCCGCGGCGTGCTGGGGCTGTAGCCTTCGGCCTGAGGCCTCAGGCGCGGTCGGTAACCACCCGGACGCCGGGGAAGGCCACGGCCTCGTCCTCGCCGGCCCGGACCCAGTCCAGCAGATCGCGGTTCACGATCAGCGTCCCCACGTCGCGGAGCTGCAGAGAGCCGCGGCCCGCGTAGCCGATCGTGGCATCGGAGAGAGGAATCATGGGACCGCGAGCCTGGAGGTAAGGCAGCGGCATCTGGCCCGGCATCGAGTGCAGCAGACCCAGTGCGCTGTACGGCCCCAGCTGAATCTGGAGCCGGTGGCGAATCGTAGGGATGCGTCGCGCCGTGTCGCCGCGACCGCCGCTCGCCTCCACCGCATAAAGGATGGAGCGATCTACCTCCCCGTCGCCCAGGTTCGTAACCGTCCCGTCGGCGAAGTTCTCCACGAAGGCTTCGCGGACCACCACCGACTCGACCCGATTCAGCATATCGGTCAGCCGCTCGCCCTCGCATTCGACGTAACCGATGATGCGGCGACCCAGGGCGTACCCGACGAACGGGATGAGCACGAAGCCTCCAAAACGACCGGGACCAGGGATGCGCGAGGCCCTTCTTTGTACGTGCCGGGAGGTTACCTCGGAGCGATGCGCGAACCACTCACACGTAAGTACCGGTGGCGCGTCCACGCACCACCCCGGTTCTCCGGGCCGCCGCCGGGTCCTCCCCCATTGCCCTCCGGACCGTCAGCCGTTGCGAAGACCGCTGGTATCCACCACCTCGAAGTCGGACCCGTGGAGGTTCTGCAGCTGGTGGAATTCGTCGTCATCCCAGCTGGAGTTCGGTACGCCGGTGATGTACCACGGCGAGCCGTTGTCGGCCAGGATCATGCCGTAGCGCTTCAGGGTAGTCAGCACCACCCGGGCATGCGGCCCATAGCTCGAAATGTCGACGGAGGCCTTGAGCCGAACTCGCAGGCCCATCGGCGGCAGGCTCGAGCACGGGGGCGCGGTCAGGTGACGGGCCGGGTAGATGTAGCCGCAGGTGTCGGGCGCCGTGAAGCGAATGGCATGGTCGATCTCGCCGGTCATGACCTCTTCGTAGCGGACGAGGCCCGGGAAGATCGGCAGTCCGGCGGCGTCGGCGCTGGTCCAGCCCTCGGGGCGAAGCGCGTTGGACCGAAGGTCGAAGACGGCGCCCGATCCGGCGGCCCAGCCCGACCCGGAGCGGCGGACGTCGTACAGCTCCCACAGCTTGCACTGGCCGAGATCGATGGCGAGGAGGTGTGCGTCGGAACCCGCCTCGATCCGGGGGCTCGACGGGATCGGATACGGCCCCGGGTCCGACTCGTCGGCGTAGTCGAAGCTGACGTTGTAGGTGGGCGTGCTCGAGGTGACCATGTTGTACGGGATGCCGTCGCCGACGGCGTCGAAGTCGGGATGGAGGTGGGCTCCCACGCTGATGGCGTTGATCATCGCCGCCGAATTGGATGCCACCGGAAGCCCTGAGACGTCCTGATTCCACACGTTCGAGGACGGGAAGATGTAGCACGGGGCACCGGCCGTGGGTGCCGCGGTCGGCGGAGCCGTCGGGGCGGGAGTGACCGGCCGGGGAGTGGCGGTCGCGATCGCCGTGGCAGTGCTCGCCGGCGAGGCCGTCAGTCTCGGACCGTAGGTTGCGCCCGGAGTGCCCGGAGTGCCCGAAACGCCTGGAGTGCCCGACGTGCCCGACGTGCCCGACGCCACCGCGACGTCGCTGGAACCCGGCGCCGCGCTGGCGCCGGCCGAGCCTCCTGCACCAGATTCGCCCGGGGACCATGACGTGGACGCCATGGGGGACCGAACGCCGCCGATCGGCCCCGAAGTCACGTCGGGATTGACGCCCGAACCGCCGAAGAACGTGCAGGAGACGAATGCGGAAATGAGTATCACCGTCAGCCCGGTGCCGGCGGCGATGAGCGGCGCGCCCCGAAGCCTTCGCATGTGCCGATCGTACGGTCGCTCGCCGAACTTGCCTCCAGCCGAACGTCCCGGCTGGGGGAGTCATACGTACGCCGCCGCGTCGGTTCGGCCTACCCAAGCGGTTGGGCCCGCGCGAGCTAGACTGTGGATAACTTGGAACCAGCCAGAGGTCGATGTTGAGCCACAGCGAACCCGGCAGCGACTACGGGGCTGTAGTCGAAGCCGCGGTTGAGAGGGCGCTCGGCGGGCTCGATCTCGAGACGAAGGTTCGACTGCTGACCGGTTTCGACTTCTGGGCGACCAACGGCGCTCCCCAGATCGGCATGCGACCGGTGATCGTCTCCGACGGACCCGCCGGGGTGAAGGGCGGGTCGATAGGGCACGACGAGACCACCACCAGCCTGCCCAGCCCCACCGCCCTGGCCGCGAGCTGGGATGAGGAGCTGGTCCGCGAGATCGGCGAGCTGCTGGCCGGCGAAGCTCGAGCCAAGGGCGTCGACGTGCTGCTCGGTCCAACCATCAATCTCCACCGCTCCCCTCTGGGCGGACGCCATTTCGAGGCGTTCTCGGAAGACCCGCTGCTGACCGGCCGAATCGCCGCTGCGTACGTTCGGGGCCTTCAGTCGCGCGGTGTGGGCGGCTGCCCCAAGCATTACGTCTGCAACGACTCGGAGACCGAGCGCCAGAGCTACGCGGTGGACGTGGACGAGCGGCCGCTGCGGGAGCTGTACATGGCCCCATTCGAGCGGACCGTTCGCGAGACCGCGGCCTGGTCCGTGATGGCGGCCTACAGCGGTGTTCGCGGCACCCCAATGACGGAGAGCGATCTGCTGCGAGACCCGCTCGAGGAGAACTGGGGCTTCGACGGGCTGGTCATGAGCGACTGGTACGCCACTCATTCAACGGTGGCGGCCGGGCGGGCGGCGCTCGATCTGGTGATGCCCGGACCCGATGGACCGTGGGGCGACGCGTTGCTCGCGGCAGTTCGCCGCGGCGAGGTAACCGAAGCGGCGATCGACGCGAAGGTCCGCCGATTGCTGCGTCTGGCCGCGCGAGTCGGCGCACTGGACGGAGTGGCACCGGCGACGGCCGTGGCCGCTCGCCCGCCGCAGGCCGCAGTCTCGGCCCTCGTCCGGCGGGCGTCCTCCGCGGGGTCCGTCCTACTGAGCAACGACGGCATACTGCCACTCGCCGCCGGGGAGCTGCGGCGGCTGGCGGTGATCGGCCCGAACGCGGCCGTTCCACCCAGCCAGGGCGGCGGCAGCGCGAACCTGCGGGCCGACTACGCGGTTACGCCGATCGACGGTTTGCGCGCCGCCCTGCCCGGCGTCGAGATGCTCGCGCGAACGATGGATCGCTACCGGGCCGGGTTCCAGAGGCTGACACCGGCCGAGGTTGCCCTCCCCGCCGAGGCGGGCGAGGACGCGGGCCGGCCCGGGATCCTGGTGCGAGTGCTCGAGGAGGTGGCGCCGCAAGGAGGCGCGGTGCCGGCCGCGACCGCCGACGTGGCAAGCGCCGAGGTGCGAGAGATCGGCCGCGAACGCCGCCTGGACGGCCGGCTCATCTGGCACGGCGGTCCGCGCATCGCGGGCCGGCCGATCATCGAGTTCGCGACCCGTGTGACCTCGCAGGAAACCGGCCGGCACCGGATCGGCCTGAGCGTCCGAGGCCGCGTCGCCATCTGGATCGACGGCCGACTCGTCCATGAAGGCGGCGAGATTCCGGACACCCAGGACATCGACGGCATGTGGCACGACCCGCCCTACGAGGCCGTCGAGCTGGAGATGACCGCCGGTCGACCGGTCGAAGTAGTCATGCGCTGGCGCAAGTTCTACGACCAAGAAATCGTCCTGATCGACATGTCGATCGAGAAGCCGGTCTTCTCCCATGAGGCGGCGCTGGCCGAGGCTGAGAGGCTGGCCGGCGAGGCCGACGCAGTCGTGCTCCTGGTCGGCACCACCGCCCTCGATGAGAGCGAGGGTCACGATCGCACCTCGCTTTCACTCCAGCCCGAGCAGGACCTGCTCGTGACCCGAGTGGCTGCGGCCAACCCTCGCACGGTCGTGGTGGTGTCGGCCGGTGCACCCGTGCTGATGCCATGGCGCAACGACGTAGCCGCGATTCTGCTGACCTGGTTCCCCGGCCAGGAGGCGGGCAATGCCCTGGCGGATATGCTGCTTGGCCGCGTCGAGCCGGGCGGGCGGCTGCCGACCACGTGGCCCGACACGATCGAGGACGTGCCGATCCTGGACACGCAGCCGATCGACGGCCGGCTCCACTACGCCGAGGGGCTCCACATCGGCTACCGGGCCTGGCTGCGGGCCGAGACGGCGCCGGCCTGGCCATTCGGTCACGGCCACGGCTACACGAGCTGGACCTACCTGGACGTGGCACCGGCGACGGCCGACGGCGGGGAGCCCGCCGTCGAGGTCCGCATTCACAATTCCGGCAGCCGCGCGGGCCGGGAGGTCGTGCAGCTATACCTGGCCCGCCCCGACAGCTCGATCGAGCGGCCGCTGCTCTGGCTGGGCGGTTTCGCGGCGGTCGAAGCGGGCCCGGGCCGGACGGCCGTAGTGACGGTGCCCATCGATCGCTGGGCGCTGCGGCATTGGGACGAGGCGGCGGCCGAGTGGTCCGTAGAGCCGGGCCGGTTCGAGGTTCGGGTGGGACGGAGCATCGGCGATCTCCGACTGGCGACCTACGTCGAAGTCGAAGGCCGGGCGTCTTGACATCCGCGATAGAACCCGCTGTCGGAGCCGCATCGCCCCGGATTCGCGCGACCTACATCTCGTTCTCCTACCTGGCCGTTTGGGCGTTCATCCTGTATGGCGTCGGCGTCGCTACGCCTTATCTCCGGGTGGACCTCCACCTGACATCGTTCCAGGCCGGGCTCCATGCCTCGGCAATGGCCATCGGCACTCTTACGGCTGGCCTCAGCGCCGATCGCGTGGCGCGCCGGATCGGCACGTACTGGCTGCCCGAAGTGGCGGTCTCCATCATCTGCGCCGGCATCGGGTTGATCGCGTTCGCGCCGAGCCTGCCCGCCTCGCTGACGGGGGCCATGCTGCTGGGGCTCGGTGGCGGCACTCTCGGCACCTGGGTCAATGTGGGATTGAGCCGCACGGGCGGTACCGATAGCCGCCGCCTGTTCGGTCAGGCCAACGCCCTGGCGATGATCATGGCGGCGGCGGCGCCCCTCGCGATCGGACTGGCAGCATCGGGCTTGCATGCCTGGCGCGTGGCCTTCGCCGTTCCGGTGATCTCGTTCGTCGTCCTGGCCATCATCCGGCCTCGCGAATCGGAGGAGCGAAGCTCGGTCCGGACGCCGCACACGAGCCTGCCGGGTCAGTACTGGTTCGCCTGGCTGGCCATCGCACTCGCCGTTTCGATCGAGTTCTCCTTCGTCTACTGGGGCTCGACGATCGTCAGCCGGCGGACGGGTATCACGAGCGCCGACGCGACGCTGCTGGCGAGCCTCTTCGTCGCCGGCATGTTCCTCGGCCGCGGTGCCGTAGGCCGCGGCTTCGGCGGCAGCCGCGCCCCGCAGGTGCTGCTCGCGGCGGGTCTGATCATTGCCCTGAGCGGCGCGAGCCTGATGTGGATCTCGACGGTTCCGGCGCTGTCGGCGATCGGGCTCCTGCTGGGCGGCCTGGGCACGGCCGGGTTGTTCCCGATAGGGCTGACGGTTGCACTCCAGAGCGCACCCAGGGCCCAGCTCCAGGCAGCGGCGCGGGCGACCCTCGCCTCCGGCTGCGCGGTCCTGCTCGCGCCTTCGGCCCTTGGACTGGCGGCCGACACGGTCGGCGTCGTGGCCGCTTGGACGATCATCCCCGTCCTCGCCCTGGTGGCCCTGGCCGTCGTGGCCGTCACTCCCCGGTCGGCGTGATGATGGCCACGCGGGCTCCGATATCGCACCGGAGCGACTGGCGCAGCGGCCGCGTCCCGACTCACACTACCTTCAGTGCTTCTTCAGGCGGCCGCCCATACCCTGCCGGGTTGTCAGGTCCTACCGGTACGGTGAAGAAGATGCGCGTACTGTCGCGAGAGTCCCGAGCGATGGCGCGCCCGAAGCGCCGCGGTGCACTGACTCGAGCCATTCTGACGGGGCTCGGTGTGCCTGCCTGCCTGCTCCTGGTCACGGGCGTCGTCCGGGCGACCGGCCTGCCATCGGTCACGTCCGGCCCGCGTGGAACGGCGGCCGCTGTCGCGGCCGGCCTGGCGTCGGCCTCGCCCGCCGCTTCTTCGGTTCGAACGTCTTCGCCTACGCCGGCGTCCACGCCTGCCCCCACGACGACCCCGACCGCCGCCCCTGCGCCGACCGCGACGCCGACGGCAGCCACGCCGACCCCGTCGCCCACCCCGACGCCGTTCACGGTGAGTCCGCTCGTCTGGAG